>Ga0308166_1000283_pt1 | contig 82328 bp, 77 predicted proteins | sample PhyCR2_2_FD_202137 | JGI IMG/M metagenome (GOLD analysis project Ga0308166, IMG submission 202137) | Phyllosphere microbial communities from UC Gill Tract Community Farm, Albany, California, United States - DLSLCC.R2 | ecosystem: Host-associated > Plants > Phyllosphere > Unclassified | place...
GTATGGAAGGTAAGAAACTCACTCTGAATGATATTGCAAAACTGAGTGGCGTAAGTAAATCCACGGTTTCACTTGTCATCAATAACAGCCCAAAAGTCAAAAAATCCACGCTTGACCACGTCCAGTCTGTTATCCAACAGTATGGTTTCACGCCTTCAAAAGCCGCGCAGTCTCTGCGCGGCCAGCGTGAAAAAATCATCGGTATCATTGTGACACGCCTTGATTCGGCTTCAGAGCACCAGGCCGTCCAGACTATTTTGCCTCACGTTTATCAGCACGGATATGATGCGCTGATTATGGAGACGTTGCTACAACCGGAACGGCTTGAAGAACACCTGAAAGTACTGGAAAACCGGCAGGTTGAAGGCGTTATTGTTTTTGGTTTCACCGGGATCGCGAGCACCATGCTCAGACAGTGGAAAGGCAGAGTGGTACTTATCGAAAGCGAACTCTCTGGATTTCCCCGAGTTCGTTATGATGGCGCGGGTGCGGTGCGAATGCTAATGCAGCGTATGGTGCACAACGGCGCTGAAAATATTAGTTTTATTGGCGTCGCAGAGAAAGATAAAACCACAGGCAGCGAACGTTACCAGGCGTATCTTCAGGGATGCGAACAGTTCGGTTTTACTCCCCGCGCAGCCCTGGGAAATTTAACCTATCAAAGCGGCTATCAACTGGCGGCGGAGCTCGTGAATGCAGAGACTCGCGCGCTGATCTGCGCGACGGATACCATCGCCCTCGGCGCGATCAAATTTATACGTGAAAAGCGTTTTAATCCTGAGATAGGCAGCATCGGGAGCATTCCGCTGCTGAGCTTTTTATTTCCAGAGGTCATGTCAGTCAGGCTGGGCTATCCGGATGCGGGTCGCGAGGCCATACAGCTTCTGATTGCTCTGTTAAACGGGAATGTCGAAAAGAAAAAAATTGTCATTCCCTGTCAGTTTGTTGTCTAGTGAACGTATTGATTACCGACGTGTATCATCAAATAGACGTCGGCATTACTCTTTGTGCGAGCGGGTTATTTCATCCACCACATGCATTCATAAGGACGCAGTGAATCTACGCTATTCTGAGTGCTGGCATAATTACCGTACAGCAGACGCCAGCGTTCTTCCTCACCCAGGTAATCATCAATTGCGACTGTATCAGGGGTGAGATTAGCCAGCACCAATAAGCTATTATCTTTATCCTTCCGTTTGTAGCACCAGATGCGCTCACTCAGCGGATCCAGATCGGTATAGTCGCCAAGCGTCAATACCGGCAGGCTTTTTCGCAGCGCAATTAAACGGCGATAGGTATTCAGAACGGATTGTTCATTCAGCCGTTCCTGTTCAACGTTAATGACATCATAGTTACCTGCTACGTCAATCCAGCTTTTACCGCTGGTGAAGCCTGCATTAACGCTATTGTCCCATTGCACGGGCGTTCTGCTGTTATCACGTGACTTCTTCTCCAGGATCGCCAGAACGTGCTCCTCAGAGATACCCGTTGCGATAAGGGTTTGATAAATATTAAGGCTTTCTACATCGCGATAGTGATCGATATGCTTAAAGTGCGGATCGGTCATCCCGATCTCTTCACCCTGAAAAATATAAGGCGTGCCCTGCATACCATGTAATACCATCGCCAGCATTTTTGCAGAAACCTCACGCAGGGGGCCGTCGTCACCCAGGCGGGAGACGATGCGTGGCTGATCGTGATTACACCAGAAGAGCGCATTCCATGCCAGGCCATGCATGCCGCGCTGCCATTCTGAGAATATCTTTTTCAGATGAACGCGATCTGGCGTACCGCGATTCCACTTTTTGCCCTCATCATAATCTATTTTGAGATGGTGAAAGTTAAAGGTCATCGAAAGCTCTTTGCCATCCAGCCGTGCATAACGCTGGCAGTGAGCCAGCTGAGTGGATGACATTTCGCCAACCGTCATTAGCCCGCGGGGTTGAAAAACATCCCGGCTCATCTCTTCCAGAAAATCATGAATGGCGGGGCCGTCGGTGTAGAAGCGACGGCCGTCTCCTTCGTGATCGTCCGGAAGATCGGGATGCTTCGACACCAGGTTAATGACATCCAGCCGCAGTCCGTCGATCCCTTTATCCGCCCAGAAGTGACATACCGCTTTTAACGCGTTACGCACCTCCGGATTCTCCCAGTTGAGATCGGCCTGCTCAGGGGAAAAAGAGTGCAGATAGTATTGCTGGCTCTCTTCGTGCCACTGCCACGCGCTTCCGCCAAATTTTGAGTGCCAGTTATTAGGCGGTAGGGTGCCTCTACCGTCGCGCCAGATATAAAAATCGCGCCATGGGCTGAGGCGATTGCTGGCGGCCGATTTGAACCAGGCATGCTGCGTTGAGGTATGGTTAAACACCATATCCATAACCACTTTTATCTGCCGTTCATGGGCGGCCGCAATCAGATTATCGAAATCTTCCATGGTGCCGAACAGCGGATCGATATCGTAATAGTCCGCAACGTCATAGCCATTGTCTATCTGGGGCGAAGAGTAGATCGGCGTCAGCCAGATGGCGCTGACGCCCAGCCACTGCAGGTAATCCAGGCGACGGGTGATACCATTGATATCACCGATACCGTTTCCTGTACTGTCCTGAAAACTGCGCGGGTAGATCTGGTAGATAACGCCGTTTTGCCACCAGTGGATATCATTTTTCATCTGTCCATTTTTCCTCTATTAAACAACCAGCAGCTTGCCTGAAGCCTGTTTTCTCTTGTAAATAGCGACGGTCAGCACGAGTGGGATCACAATGGCAACCATCATTGCCGCGCCGAAGACAGACCAGTAACGCGTTTGTATTGAGAGGATCGCCGGTAAACCACCGACGCCGATGCCGCTGGCGGTTACGCCGAAGAGACCACACACCAGACCGGCGCAGCTGGAACCCACCATGCCGCACAGCATCGGAAAGCGATATTTCATGTTGATGCCATACATTGCGGGCTCGGTGACACCGAGGTAGGCAGAGACGGCGGCGGGAACGGAAATTTCACGCTCGTTTGTTTTTTTACTGATTAATATGATGCCGAGGACGGCGGAGGCCTGCGCCATATTAGAGAGGGCAATGATCGGCCAGACCGGTGTGCCACCCATGTTCTGGATAAGCTGAAGGTCGATTGCCAGCGTGGTCTGGTGTACGCCGGTGATCACGAGCGGAGCATACAGGAAACCAAACAGCGCTGAGCCGACAGGTGCGAAAGGACCCGTCATCAGATGGCTGACGCCCCACGCGATACCATCGCCGACGATTCGGCCAAAGGGACCGATAAGGGTATGAGCCAGAAAAACGGCAATAATCAGCGATACCACCGGCACAATCACCAGTGAAAGATAGTCTGGCACAATACGCTTAAGATTGATTTCCAACCACGCCAGGGCCATTGCCGCCAGTACAGAGGGGATCACCTGTGCCTGATAGCCTACTTTTTCAATGGTAAACAGGCCAAAATCCCATATTTCTGGCACCTGCTGTCCCAGCATGTAAGCATTCATCAACTGCGGCGATACCAGAGTGATGCCGAGTACGATACCGAGTATCGGTGTACCCCCCATTTTTCGCATCACCGACCAGCAAATACCTACCGGGATGTAAAAGAATATCGCTTCACCAATCAACCAGAGGAAATCGTAGATATTTTTCCACACCGCTGACGCGTTAATCAGGGGTTCATTATTATGTAATGGCAGATCGCCGATAACATTGCGAAAACCTAAAATCAAACCACCACTGATGAGGGCTGGCAGCAGAGGAAAGAATATTTCAGCCAGATGAGAGATCAGGCTTTCGTGCCATTTCATGTTTTGACGGGCAACGCGTTTAGCGCTCTCTTTATCCATGCCGGTCATTTGCGTTTGTTTCAGCAGGACCTGGTACCAGTCGTCGACATCGGTACCAATGACAACCTGAAACTGCCCGGCATTAGTGAAGCAGCCCTTAACCATTGGCAGCGCTTCAATTTCTTTCGGCTGCGCTTTGGATGCATCGTTCAGAACGAAGCGAAGCCGGGTAATGCAGTGGGTTACCGCTGCAATATTTTCAACGCCACCAACCAGAAGTATAAGCTTATCAATATCTTGAATATTTGCTTTCTTAGCCATAGTCAATGTCCAACACATTAGTAAGACGGTTTTAAGTGTTGGTCATCTTAGTGACGAGTCCTTTTTTACGTAAGTAGGAACGTTCCAATTATCGAGCGAGATCACACTATATTTGTTGTTGCTGAAAGTGCACTTAGGCAAAAACCCCAGGCTAACGAACTGCACTATTTAATTGCTGTATCTCATTAAGAGCTGATAGGTAACGCCATTAGTCCATGCAAAACCATCCTGTAACGGATATTCACCCCCTCCGCCGGGAAGGCTTTCTTTATTGGTTATGTCATATTTTTCAACCAGTTTGTGGTGCTTTTGATAAAACTGGTCAACCGTATGTATCCAGTTAGTCGCTATTTCCTGGGCCAGCTCTTTCTCGCCATAATTTTCAAAGCCAATCACTGCCATCCACTGTAGAGGAGCCCAGGCATTAGGTTTATCCCACTGCTCCCCGGTATCTAAAACGGTACTGAGAATGCCTCCAGGGGTGAGCAGCGTGTTTCTTACAGCCTGGGCTGAGGAGTGTGCTTTTTTCGCCGAACTCATTTTTACGAAAAAGGGCGTCAGAGAAGCGGCCGAGAACGCACCAAAACATTTATTCTCCCAGTCATAGTCGCGATACACCCCGGAAGCGCTATCCCACAGATGTTTATTGATAGCTTTTTTACGCCTGAGATAGATTGATCTAAACTCTTTGGACTGATTGGTTTTTCCCGTTCTCAATAAAATTTCAGAAATTTTTCTTTCAAGATTAAACAGAAATGCGTTTAAATCTATAGGGATAAACGCGGTGGTTCTTATGCTACTGAGCAAGTTTGTTTCATCCAGCCAGCGTGATGAAAAATCCCAGCCTGAGGCTGCGGCCGAGCGCAGTTCGCGATAAACCTCCCTGTGTTCACGCCCGCTTAGGTTAGCCGTTTCAATATCTTCGGCCCATGACTCATCCCGTGGGCTCTCCCTTTCATCCCAGTAGCGATTAAGTATCGACCCATCGTCCAGGGCTACAACATGCCGCAAAGCCTGGCCGGGCACTATTTTATTACTGCCTTCCATCCAAAAACTGTACTCTCTTAGCAACTGTTCAATATAATCATCCGCATTTGCGAGTCCCTTTTCCTCTATCAGCTCTAACATCAGCGAAAAAACAGGCGGGTGAGAGCGGCTAAGGAAATAGGTCCTGTTGCCGTTGGGAATATGACCGTACTGATCTATCAACCATGCAAAGTTATCGGTCATATCTTTCAATAAATCAGGGCGGCCACTGTCGACGAATCCAAGCATGGCGAAGTATGAATCCCAGTAAAAAGTCTCACCAAAACGGCCCCCCGGCACGATATACGGGTAAGGGAGGTCCAGCAGCGAGGAGTACTCATTTTTTACCGAAACCTTGGTCAGTATGGGCCAGAGATCTTCAATATGTTTTTGTAAGGACTTCGGGCTATCGGAAACATAATTGCTTTCGTTCACATAGGGAGTGTAAAAGTGCTCATGAACGAACAGTGCCAGGTTGAAATCGGGAAGGGAAGACCTTGCCCGATATTGCTCTAAAATAAGCTCGGGTGCCATTTTAGCTGTGCAGTCAGCAAATGTTTTGCCATCAGGAAACACTCTGGCCAGTTGTACCGCGTGGAATAACTCTTGGTAAAGATCCGCTGGGGTCAATACGGGGTTTTGATAGTCGAGGGCAGAGAAGTGGTAATATAAATTCAACCAGTTCTCTCTATGGTTATCATTTAAAAACTTTTGTATGGTTTTACTGTATCGTTCTTTCGTATTCGAGTTTACAGTGATCATATAAGCCTTTTTCAATAAATATCATGCGATAAGTATGATGGAATAAAAACCCTGACATCATTTTGTTTAAACTCTAGCACCTAAAAGGCAAAATTGGAACGTTCTGATTGATGGCAGGGCGCGCAGACGATCGTTCTGGATACGTTGTAAAGAGCGGGAGTAGGGGGGGGCCGCAGGCATTGCCGCTAAGGTATGAAAGGCACTCGCCACCCCCTATAAATAGGGGGGGCTGCTTACGCCTGTTGCAGTCTGTTCAAGTCTCTGAGCATCCGCTTAAGACATTTGAGCTTGTTTTTATCGCGTATGACCCCTGAAAGCTTGCTGAGCTGAAAAAGCGTTTTGTCACCGAAGCCATCAATGACCTTGAAACGATATTCCTGGCGCGCGCTGTCCCAGGCGTAGACGATGTTTTTACAGTGCAGGGAGTTAATAATGACGCCAGTAGTGACAAACCATGCTAAAAACGCGTTCAGCTTTTGCAGCTTACCGGCATCAAGCTCTTTGTTCAGCGCAAGCTGATAAAGCGTGGGTGCGATATCGCTATGCTCATCGCACTCCTTCACAATGACTTGTCCTACGCCCCTGTTGGTTTCAACAAGTCCTTCAATCTTTTGGATATAAAGCGAGTCCGTTTGGTTATTCGGCTTGCACTCTTTGACATCCCGATAGACTTCACGCAGTTTACTTTTGTATTTCACAATACCGGGAATAACCACTTTAATCAGTAGTTGACTATCGTGTGGATGCTGGAAGACGTAGCGATCGTTACCTTTTGCCAGTAAATCTTCATCGGTCAATACAATCTTTTGCGTCATGATAGTTTTTGACTCTTACCCTATGGGAAATGAAATGCCTAACGATCGTGTGTTGACAATTTCTATACGTTTACAAAACTATAGATTCCCTAATATCAACAATTGATATACGAACTTCACATTTGCTCAATAAGTAATCGCTTCGGTGAGATTTGAACGAAGGTATGTTTAAATAGCGAGACGGAAATCAGTTTTAAGCTGTATCAGAAGGAAACGTTATGCGTACTCGCCCGGCATCCCGATTAATCATTCTTTCACCTGAAAATGATGTGTTACTGTTTAATTTTTCTCATAAAAATGACACCTTAAGCGGCATGTCATACTGGGCGACGCCCGGCGGTGGGCTTGAATTGAACGAATCCTTTGAACAGGCCGCACTACGGGAGTTACAGGAAGAGACCGGGTTAAAAAGAGATTCGGCTGGAGCGACGGCGGCATCCCGAACCTTCCCCATGCAGCTGCCTGATGGGGAGACAGTTCTTGCAGAAGAGCGTTTCTTTATAATCCATACGGAAAAGACAGATATCGACTGCTCGGGATGGAGTGATAATGAAAAGAGCGTCATTCAAAATTATCACTGGTGGACATTAGAAGAGCTTAGAGATACTAATCAAACTATTTTTCCCCACGATTTAATCATCGACATACTCTGCAGAGCTCTGGACTAACCTTTTGAATAAACTATAAGACGCCTGATGCCAGATAGGTAAAACTGCTAGTACATTACTATCCGCTTCTGCTTGCCTCGTTCCTCTCCTGACAAGGCCTCTTAACCCGTGCAGTCAACTCTAAATATGGTGGTAGTGCTCCCAGGCTATATCGCGTTAGTTTACCTGTATCTAGATGACCACAAATAAGAAGCCCTTACGCAGGAAAAAACGATGATTTCAAAAGACAATGCTGAACATTATCTCTGGGGTGATGATTGCGACGGGTGGTATCTGGTAAACCGGCAGGACATGCTGATTATTCATGAAAAAATGCCTCCAGATACGCACGAAAAGCGGCACTTTCACTCGGTGTCCAGACAGTTTTTTTACGTTCTTGAGGGGAATCTGACCATGGAGTTGGAAGGGGTTAAACATGAAATCAAGGCCCGGCAGGGAGTTGAAATTCCGCCGGGGGCAAAACATCAGGCCCGGAACGACAGTGCACTACCCGTAGAGTTTATTGTCATCTCTCATCCGACAACGCGAGGCGATCGTTCCGATCTCCCTACAGCTTAAATTAACAAGGGCTGATAATGGCAAAGCTTGAAGAATTAAAAAGCATTTATCCTGGTGCACTTGCATGGCAATTTGGCGATAGCCCGGAACTTGCTGATGAACTCGTTCAACTTGTTCTGAGTGGGGTTAAAACAGCAACATGCTGTTCGAGAGCGTCTTTTCAGCAAGAATATGAACGAGGCGAAGCGCCCTGCGTTGGAAGCTACAATATCATTCTTGATGGTACCGGGCAGCCGATGTGTGTAATCCAAACTGTCAGGATGCAACTCATCCGCTTTTGCGACGTGCCGAGTGAACTCGCCAGCAAAGAAGGGGAAGGTGATTTAAGTCTGGCGTACTGGAAGGAGGGTCATAAACGTTATTTTGAACGTGAAGGTACCTATTCTGAAGAGATGGAACTTATCTTTGAAGAGTTTGATCTTATCGAGGTTTTGTAAAGGTCCGCTTCTGGCACAAAGCGGACATGCGTAAGGGACAAAGTCCGCTATGAGCGAAAAGCAGACCTACGAAATTGCTCCCATATCCTAGCGAGAAATACTGACATTGCCGTGCGTTAATCAATAGGGGCGGGCATACGATGTAACACTGTAGGCAAGAACACTACGAAAATTCATGAACAAAGGGCCATAAGTAACGAATTCAGATGTAAATGTCAGATCATATACGCCTGTTAGGGCACGACTGGTAACAGAGCCTTATAAGAGCATCTGAAAAACCTCCGGCTAAGCCGGAGGATATTTATTCTTATTGTCGCTCTATTCTTGACCACTGGTGGGCGTGAAAAGAACTTTCATCACGGCAGCTTTCACACTCTAGGCTTTCCGTATCATCACAATTCTCGTACGCATCTAATAATGCCTCACCAGTCAGAACTGTAGTACAGTTGTTATGGTGACCACCTGGATCGATTACGCCTGAACAGTGTTGTGTTAAGAACGCCTCTAATACTATTTTTTGGCGAGGGGATAACGCGTTAAATCCCTGATCTACAGCTAGTTGGGCTATACCGCTAACCATTTGTTCTTCCCCATGAAATACATCTCTGTCTAGCTGTATGCGTAAAATACTCTCAATAACAGGCATAAAAAGACCTTTTAAAATGTGTGTATTACATTGTGTACTCATATCTGCCGTTTTTTTTGCGCATACGTGCTAAATGGGGATCGTTTAGAAAATTATGCTAAGCCTATTTCTCAAGCAGCATGACAGACTGATTTGAGCGAAGAGTAGATCAATCTATCCGGAAAAATAGCCGCGAAGTAATAGCTACTATCAGATTGTAAGTAACAACATCTTGTTTGTAACGATGAATGAATAAAATACTTCACCTATTTTTTATAAAAAAAACAGTCGCATACTCCTCCTGCGTTTGATTCAATAGTCTCAACCTAAACTATCCATAGAAATGTGTAATTGAGGAATCATGACAGAAGACTCCAAACGCGGTAGTGCATTAATCTGCGCCTTAAAATCTGATCAGGTAGTCGAGTTGAGCAAGGAATACGCTGAGCTTGGCATTGACGCTTTGATTGAATCAAAGACGCTTGAATCTATCCCTTTTGTTAGCACTGTGGTTGGAGTATACAAAGTCACCAGTTCTGTCAGGAATCAGCTATTTACTGAAAAGATTATTCGTTTCCTCACTCACTTCTCAGACCTACCCGACGCTGAACGGATTAACATGGCTGAACGGTTGAATGAAAACGATAAGTTTGCTGGCCAGGCAGGTGCAAGACTGATTGAAATCATCGACCGAATGGAAAGCGAAAAGAAGCCTGAAGTTGCGGCAGAGTTTCTCAAGTCATTCGCACGGGAAGAGATAGATTTTAATGTTCTTCGGCGTTTACTCGTTGCTCTTGAACGTATTCCCTCATTTGATATCAGAGAACTGGCGGCTTTTGTTGCCATCGACCCTGACCAACCAGTGGAAATGGATGAGGCTTTTTTAGATAGTCTAGTTAATGCTGGGTTGGGAAAGAGCAATGGGGCATGGAAAAGTGTAATTGTCCCTACGGAGTTATGCATAGCCTTTGTGCGCGCAGGAAGGTTATAAGCAACCTAACTTTTTTTATGCCAGCAACGGATTGTCTTACTGGTCTGCGTGCCAGTTGTCGCAACATATTATCAGAAAGGTCCGCTCTTGGCACAAAGCGGACATCCAGCGACTGAATTTACTCGCCTCAACGTAAATATTTCAATCATTTTAACGCTCACGCGCCGCGCTTTCCTCGTTCCGCTGAAACAGCTTTTTTTACGCCGGACTGACTCTTAACCGCTTAGTCTAAGACGCCCATAATCCTATCCTGACGGTGATTTTTTAACCGAATAACCGAGGAGAATATTATGGCACTTCCTGATCCGATCTTACCTCAGGCAACGGATAACGTGATTCAATCTGCAGATATTGCGCTGGTGGGCGGCGTAGCGGTATCTGTTCCTGCCTATATGGATGCCCAGCTGGGCGATCTTATCTGTGCAGTCTGGGGAGATATACGTAGAGCGGCAAGCGTGATTACCGATGTTAATGAGGCTTTTCCTGTGGTGTTCCTCATTCCAGATGACCTGACAGCAATTGGTCAGCACAGGGTATCGTACTACATGATTGATAATGCCGGGAACGTGGCATCAAGCGACATTGTTACGGTAACGATTGAGTAATAGTGACCAGGCCAGAGGAGCGGCCTGGCTTAACGGATCACTCTCCGCTCGGTAAATTTCCCCTTTACGACGCCATCATAAAAGCGGCCTTTCGATACCACGGTTAAAAACACAGTGAATATGCGCAGCGGTACGTCGTGATACTGATAGCAGCTTCGGTCATGGAATAAAATCTCTAGCGTGCAGGAGGCTTCATCATAGCCTACGGAGGCGATGCGGGATGAGGCGACGGGGTGATGGCGCATGGCAGAACTCCTGGGCAGGCTGGCACAGGAGAGATTATTACACGTTTTGCCCGGCAATGCCGGGCAAAAACAGGATGTTAATCCGCAGCGTTTTTCTCTGCTTTTCCTGCCAGCTGCGCCAGGAAGTCATAGCGTTTTTGCAGATCGGCAGTGGCGTCCTTCCACAGCTGCTCTGCCACCTCCGGCTGCTGGGCATTGAGGCGACGGAAGCGCTGCTCTTTTAGCAGCGTATCAGCCAGCGCATCGGACGGTGGACGGGAGTCCAGCGCCAGCGGCAGCTTGCCTTCGTCTGCACGACGCGGATCGAAACGGTAGAGCGGCCAGAAGCCGGTTGCCGTTAGCTGGCGCATCTGATCGTGGCTAAGGGCCAGATCATAGCCGTGCTCTTCGCAAGGGCTGTAGGCAATAATCAACGACGGGCCCGGATAGGCCTCCGCCTCCTGAATCGCCTTCACCGTCTGGTTAAGCTGCGCGCCAAGCGAAATCTGCGCCACGTAGACATGGCCGTACATCATCATGCTGACACCCAGATCCTTACGCGCTTTGCGCTTGCCATGCTCGCCAAACTTGGTTACCGCCCCCAGCGGCGTTGCCTTCGAGGCCTGACCGCCGGTATTGGAGTAACACTGGGTATCCAGCACCAGAATGTTGACGTTCTCCGTCAGGCTCAGGACGTGATCCAGGCCACCAAAGCCAATGTCGTAGGCCCAGCCGTCGCCGCCAATCAGCCAGATGGATTTCTCCACCAGCGCGTCGGCATCCGTCAGCAGCTCTTCGGCTCCCGCCACGCCGCACAGGTGCTGGCGCAGGGCGGCAACCTGCTCCCGACGGACTTCCGGCGTCGCCTCGGCGTGCAGCGCCGCGTTAAGCTCCGCCGGGATCGCCTCGGAGAAGCTCTCCAGCAGGCGCATCACCCGCTGACGGTGCTGATCAACAGTAAGGCGGAAGCCCAATCCGAACTCGGCGTTGTCTTCAAACAGCGAGTTAGCCCACGCTGGACCGCGACCGTTGGCATCGGTGGTGTAGGGCGTAGAGGGCAGATTGCCACCGTAGATCGAGGAGCAGCCGGTGGCGTTGGCGATCAGCATCCGGTCGCCGTAGAGCTGGGTCAGCAGCTTAATATACGGCGTTTCACCGCAGCCGGAGCAGGCCCCGGAGTACTCAAACAGTGGGGTAAGCAGCTGCGAGGTGCGAATATCGATACGCTCCAGCGTGCTGCGGTCCATCTCTGGCAGGTCAAGGAAGAGGTCATAGTTAACTTTTTCCTCCTCCACGTGTTCAAGGCGCGACATCATATTGATGGCCTTGATCTCCGGGTTCTGGCGATCTTTGGCCGGGCACACCTCGACGCAGAGGTTACAGCCAGTGCAATCTTCTGGCGCGACCTGAAGAACGTATTTCTGTCCGCGCATGTCGCGGGATTTAACGTCCAGCGACTGTAAAGAGGCAGGGGCGTTTTCCAGCGCCTCTGGGGAGACCACTTTTGCGCGAATCGCCGAGTGCGGGCAGGCGGCCACGCAGTGGTTGCACTGGGTGCAGATCTCTGGCTTCCAGATAGGGATCTCTTCGGCAATATTGCGTTTTTCCCAGCGGGTGGTCCCCAGCGGCCAGGTACCGTCCGGCGGCAGAGCGGAGACCGGTAGTGCATCGCCCAGCCCGGCCAGCATTGCGGCGGTGACGGTTTTCACAAAGTCCGGCGCGGCGTCGCTGACCACCGGCGGGCGGTACGGGCTGGCAGCGTTAACCTGCTCCAGCGGAACCTCGAACAGCGATTCGCGGGCCAGCGCCAGCGCCTGCCAGTTGCGCTCAACCAGCTCCTGGCCTTTGCTGCTGTAGCTTTTGGCAATGGCACCCTGCAAAGCGGCCAGCGCGCTGTCGCCAGGCAAAATCTGCGTCAGATGGAAAAACGCCATCTGCATCACGGTATTGATGCGCGCTGCCAGACCGCATTCGCGAGCAATTTTCGCCGCATTGATAATATAGAAGCGGGCCCGCTTCTGGTTCAGTACCGCCTGTACCTCCTGCGGCAGCCGCGCCCACACCTCGTCGGCGCTGTAAGGGGTATTGAGCAGGAATATCCCGCCAGGCTTCAGGCGCTCGGCCATCTGGTACTTATCGATAAACTGCAGCTGGTGGCAGCCAACAAAATCCGCCTGGGAGATCAGATAGGCAGAGCGAATCGGCTGCTCGCTGACGCGCAGATGGGACACCGTCAGACCACCCGCTTTTTTCGAGTCGTAGACGAAGTAGCCCTGGGCATACCACGGCGTGGCGTTACCGATAATTTTGATGTTGTTTTTAGTGGCCGAGACGCTGCCGTCGCTGCCCAGGCCGTAGAAGAGCGCTTCCAGCTTCGCAGCTGAGGGCAGGGTGTTCTCCGGCAGCGGCAGAGAGAGATTGGTGACATCATCATAGATGCCGACGGTAAAACGCGGCCTGGGCTTCTCTGCCTGCAGCGCGTTGAAGATAGCCAGCACGCACTCCGGGCCAAACTCTTTTGAAGAGAGGCCGTAGCGTCCGCCGATGACGCGCGGCAGGGTATCGCGCTCGCCCTGGTTAAAGGCTTCTGCCAGCGCGGTCATGATATCAAGATAGAGCGGCTCCGCCTGCGCGCCTGGCTCTTTGGTGCGATCCAGTACGGCAATGCGCTGAGCGCTCTGAGGCAGCACCGCCAGCAGATGCTGGGCCGAGAAGGGACGATAGAGGCGCACCTTCAGCACGCCAACCTTCTCATGGCGGGTTAGCAGCTCATCAACCACCTCTTCGCAGGTGCCGATCGCGGAACCCATAATCACAATGACCCGCTCCGCCTGCGGATGGCCGTAGTACTCAAACGGCTGATAGCGGCGGCCAGTGGCCTCGGCGAAGTCATCCATTGCCTGTTCAACGTGCGCATACACCGCGTTGTACCACGGGTTGGTCGCCTCGCGAGACTGGAAATAGGTATCCGGGTTCGCAGAAGTACCGCGGATCACCGGGTGGTCCGGGTTTAAGGCGCGAGCGCGATGGGCGGCGATCTCATCGCCAGGCAGCAGGTTACGGATCGTCTCATCAGCCAGCGGGACGATTTTGTTAATCTCATGGGAGGTGCGAAAACCGTCAAAGAAATGAATAAAGGGCACCCGGCTTTTCAGGGTCGCAATGTGGGCGATCAGGGCAAAATCCTGCGCCTCCTGGACGCTGCCAGCGCAGAGCATGGCGCAGCCGGTCTGGCGCACGGCCATGACATCAGAGTGATCGCCAAAGATTGAGAGCGCATGGGTGGCCACGGTGCGGGCCGCAACGTGCAACACAAACGGTGTTAGCTGACCCGCCAGCTTGTAGAGGGTGGGGATCATCAGCAGCAGACCCTGCGACGAGGTGAAGGAGGTGGAGAGCGCCCCCGTCTGTAACGCGCCGTGCACGGCGGCAATCGCCCCGGCTTCGGACTGCATCTCGACTACCCGAGGCGTATCGCCCCACACGTTTTTCAGCCCGTTGCCGGCCCAGGCATCTGCCTGCTCGGCCATCGTTGAGCTGGGGGTAATCGGGTATATGGCGATAACTTCGCTGGTTCGGAACGCCACCGAGGCGACCGCGCCATTACCATCAACTGTGATCATAGGTTTGCTCTCATTGCGTAAATGTTCACTTCTCACTCCAGTATAGACAGCCAGTCCGGAGCGGTTTTTGATCTAAAAGTGAAGATATCGCAAAATCTAGCCCGGCATTTTTCCGTACGTAGCACTGGGAAACTATTTTCATTTTCCCCTTGCACTGTGCGGTTAATCATGCGTTAATAGTCCAATAATGCAGCACTGAAATTATCTTGAAATCCGCGAAACTCTCCCACAGTTAGTATCTTCCGAAATTTCCCTGTAACTTCCCTGCAAATACCACAACGACCGCTATACTTCTTATTGGGAACAGCGGGTTAAGGCAGGCCTGAACGGCGGCCCTCGTTGAAAATAATTATTTAAAAAAGGATATTATTATTTCTAGTCACATTCATTTCCGATGCCCACACTGTCATGGGTCGCAATACAGAACTTCACATTTTGACGTGAGCGAAGCCAATCCCTTCGGCGCAAAGTGCATTTTTTGTAAGTCCTCCATGATCATGCTGAATAACGTTTCAGCCCCGCTCTCCGCTGCCCACGTAGCGCTGGATTTACGCACCTAGCGTAAACAAGGCCATCAGGCCTGTGGCATAGCGTAGAGTACAAAAAACGCTATGCCGGATAGAAAAACCCGCATCCTCCTCTCGACGTCAGGCGCTACGCTGCCTATTATGCATAGGTTTGCAAACTCAGAGGGGGAGAAGAAATGCGTACAGCGTTATGGGTAGGGTGTGCTGTCTGGTTACTTTCGGCATGTAGCAGCGAGCCTGTACAGCAGGCCACGGCGGCGCACGTTGCGCCGGGTCTGAAGGCCGCCATGTCCAGTACGGGTGCAGCCAACTGCGCGATGATTGGCGGTTCGCTCTCAATTGCCCGCCAGCTAGATGGCTCGGCCACGGGCATGTGTGCGCTGCCTAACGGTAAACGCTGTAGCGAACAATCTCTTGCCACAGGCACCTGCGGCAGCTACTGATTACTGTCCTGCGTCAGCCAGCTTATAGATCAGCGTTTTGTCCGCTGTGGTGAGCGTCAGCTGGCTGTCGGTAAGATCGACCTGCGCGCCGTCTTTAAGCACGGTGCCAATCACGCTATCCAGCTCGTTACGCTGCGGATCGACACAGGCCATGCGGGTCATCACCAGCTCTTTCGCCGTCAGCTCGCCGCTGGAGAGTTTCCCCTGACCAGAGAAGCGGTTGCACATGCTGCCGGAGATCGCCATCTTCTCACCGAAGCGTAGCTCGGGCGGATTCTCTCCAGGCGGGATCGCCTTGCCGTTAACGTTCTCCAGCACAAAGCGATGGCCAATAAGCTGCTCGCTGGTCACGGAGACCTTTCCATCCCGCACACAGCCTGCCAGCAGAACACATAGCCCGGTTAATACAATCACTCTTTTCATAACGACTCCCTGAAGATCCTCCGTGGTAAATCCTATTTTATCAGTACGGTAAGGGAAGTCTTGCGGGATAGTCTGAAACTCCCTCCGCTGAAGGGAGGGAGGCATGTTTTGTTAATGCTTACACCAGCGCGTTAGGGCACGAATCATCGGTTTCCAGCTGACACAGGTTTTCCAGCGTGGTTTCCGAGATGCTAGTCAGCGCTTCGGCGGTCAAAAACGCCTGGTGACCGGTAAACAGCACGTTATGGCAGGCAGAGAGGCGACGGAAGACATCATCCTGGATCACATCGTTCGACTTATCTTCAAAGAAGAGATCGCGCTCGTTTTCATACACGTCCATGCCTAGTGCGCCAATTTTCTGTGTCTTCAGCGCTTCAATGGCCGCCTGGGAGTCAACCAGACCGCCACGGCTGGTGTTGATGATCATCACTCCATCCTTCATCTGCGCGAAAGAGTCACGGTTGAGAAGATGGTAGTTTTCCGGCGTCAGCGGACAGTGCAGGGTGATAACGTCAGAATTGGCAAACAGCGTCGGTAGATCGACATACTCGGCCCCTAACTCCAGCGCGGCCGCGCTCGGGTAGGGATCGGACGCCAGCAGGCGCATACCAAAGCCTTTTAGAATACGCAGGGTGGCAATACCGATTTTACCCGTGCCGATTACCCCGGCGGTTTTACCGTGCATGGTGAAGCCGGTTAGCCCCTCCAGCGAGAAGTTAGCGTCGCGGGTACGCTGATAGGCGCGATGGATGCGGCGGTTAAGGGTCATCATCATGCCAATGGTGTGTTCAGCCACCGCTTCAGGCGAGTAGGCCGGAACGCGAACCACGCGCAGTCCCAGCTCTTTTGCCGCGTCGAGATCGACGTTGTTAAAACCAGCGCAGCGCAGCGCGATAAATTTGACCCCGTGCTTCTTTAACTCTTCCAGCACCGGACGGCTGCCGTCATCGTTGACAAAAATGCATACTCCGTCGCAGTCGTGGGCGGTCTTCGCCGTTTTTTCCGTTAACAGAAAGTCAAAGAATTCAAGATCGTATTGATAGCTCTCGTTAACCTGCTGCAGGTACTTTTTATCGTACTGCTTGGTGCTGTATACCGCGAGTTTCATAAGCTTTTCTCCAGTGATTTAGGAGTAATTATAGCCAGTTACGCGAGGCCTTAACATAAGAATTGATGTTGGTTATGTTATAATATAACATCACCTCTCTTGACATGGATTGAGGGTAACATTTTGACTAACCATTTTGGAAAATTTGCAGTAGCTCTGGGAACTTTATTGCTGGCGGGGCAGGCGATTGCGCACGGCCACCACTCGCACGGTAAACCGCTAACGGCGATGGAGCAAAAAGCCGCCGAAGGCGAGTTCAACGACAACGATGTAAAAGCGCGCGACCTGAGCGACTGGGATGGTATGTGGCAATCTATCTATCCCTATCTGCTTAGCGGCGATCTCGACCCGGTTTTCAAAAAGAAGGCTGAGAAAGAGAAGGGTAAAACCGCCGAGGAGATCAAAGCGTACTACCGCAAGGGGTATCTTACGGATGTCGATACGCTGGGCATCGAGAACGGCGTGATGGAGTTTCATACCGGCGATAAGGTAAGCAGCTGTAAGTATGAGTCAGCGGGCTATAAGATCCTCACCTACGCCTCAGGCAAAAAAGGCGTGCGCTATCTTTTTGAGTGTAAGGATGCCACCAGCAGCGCGCCGAAATTCGTCCAGTTCAGCGACCACACTATAGCTCCGCGCAAGTCAGCGCACTTCCATATCTTTATGGGTAACACCTCTCAGGAGGCGCTGCTGAAGGAGATGGATAACTGGCCGACCTATTATCCGTATCAGCTCAGCAAAGAGCAGGTGGTTGACGAGATGCTCCATCACTAAAAGTAAGAGGCGGCAGTAGTATGTAATCAACAGCTTAACGTGGCACAATGGCGTCAGTATGGATTACTTTCCGGGACGCTGACCTGCCCATGAGGGGTAAATACAAAGCCGCCATTGCGCTTCTCCTGCTGTTGATACTGCTGCCGCTGACGCTGCTGCTTACGCTCGCCCAGTGGTTGCCGGGGCTGGCGGGTATCTGGCTGCCGGCCGGCACCCGTATTATGCTGGAGGCCAGCCCGCGGCTTACCCGTCATGCGCTGTACATCCCTGACCTGCGTTATCTGGTGGGGGATTGCCCTCTCGCCTGGATCCAGAACGCAGAGATCACCCATCCCAGCCGCTGGCAGTTGAAGATTGACGCGGTAGACCTCAACCAAACCTGCTTGCAAAAACTTCCCCAAGCCGAGCCGTCAACCGCTGCACCGCGTACCTTGGCCGAGTGGCAAGCCATGCTGCCCTACGCATGGGTAAAGGTAGATCGGGTGACAGTGTCACCTTTTCAGGCGTGGGAGGGGACGCTATCGCTCTCCTTAACGCCGCAGGTTCAGCAGGTGCGTTATCACGGCGACCGGCTTACGCTTAATGCCACCCTGCGCGGGCAGGCGTTAACCGTCAACGAACTGGCGCTCTCCCTGCTTGATAATCAGCCACCCATCGCGCTCTCGGGTGAGTTTACGCTGCCTCGCCTGCCTGCTGGTGCACCGGTTGACGGGCGCGCCACCGCGACGCTCAATCTGCCGCAGGTGCCGTCTGGTGTCGATGCCGAGCTGGAGTGGCGGGGCAACACCGGACAGCTGATCGTCATGGCCAGGGGTAACCCCGATCCGCTTCTCGATCTGCCGTGGCAGGTGACCCAACAGCAGATAACGATCAGCGATGGCCGCTGGCAGTGGCCTTATCAGGACGGCATCCCGCTGAGCGGACGCGTTGCCCTGAAAGTGAAGGAGTGGCAGCAGGGCCTGGAGAAAGCAGAGGTTAGCGGTCGGTTAAACGTCTTAACCCAGGGGCAGGCGGGCAAGGGCAACGCGGTGCTGAACTTCGGGCCAGGACATTTGAGCACCATAGAGAGCACCATGCCGCTGCAGCTCACCGGTGAGGCGAAGCAGGGCGATCTCATTTTCTACGCGGTACTGCCTGCCCAGCTAACCGGCTCGCTCGCCGAGCCACAGCTGCGTTTCTCCCCCGGTGCGCTGCTACGCTCCCGGGGGCGAGTCATTGACTCCCTGAATATTGATGAAATCCGTTGGCCGCTGGCGGGCGTCACGCTCACTCGCCAGGGTGTAGACGGGCGTCTGCAGGCTATTCTGCGAGCGCATGAGGCGCAGCTGGGGGATTTTGTCCTCCATCTCGACGGTCGCGCGCGGAATTTCCTGCCGGACAATGGGCTGTGGCAGTGGGCCTACTGGGGAGACGGCAACTTTACCCCGATGCAGGCGCGCTGGGACGTCAGGGGCCGGGGCGAGTGGGGCGACAGCGATATCATCTTGACGGATCTCTCCACCGGTTTTGACCAACTGGCCTATGGCAGCGTGCAGGTACGCCAGCCCAGAGTGGTGCTTGATGCGCCGATCAGCTGGTCACGGGATCCGCAGCATCCTCATTTTAGCGGCGCGCTGGCGCTGGATGCACAGGAGATCCGGCTCAACGGCGGCGGGGCGCTGCCTCCTTCAACGCTTAAGTTCAGCGTCGAGGGCAGCGATCCGACGCTGTTTCAGTTTAAAGGCGATCTCCATGCGGCAGCAATCGGGCCGGTACGGGTCAACGGACGCTGGGATGGGGAGCGCCTGCGTGGGCTGGCGTGGTGGCCGCGCCAGCCGTTAAACGTTTTTCAGCCGCTGGTGCCGCCCAACTGGAAGATGGATCTGCGCGACGGCGAACTCTATGCCCAGGTTGCCTTCTCCGCCGCCGCAGGCCAGGGATTTGAAGCCGGGGGTCACGGGGTGATCCGCCGTGGCAGCGCCTGGCTCCCCGATAATAAATTCAACGGCGTCGATTTTGTCTTACCCTTCCGCTTTAGTGAGGCGGGCTGGCAGTTTGGCACGCGGGGTCCGGTATCGCTGCGCATCGCTGAGATTAGCAACCAGGTTACCGCCCGCAACTTTACCGCCGATCTGCAGGGCGCATACCCGTGGCGCGAGGATAATCCGCTACTGCTCAGCGACGTCAGCGTCGATCTGCTGGGGGGTAAAGTGACTATGCAACAGCTACGCATGCCCCAGCATGATGCCGCCCTGCTGCGCCTGCAACATATCTCCTCAAGCGAGCTGATCACCGCCCTGCATCCGAAGCAGATCGCGCTCTCGGGGCCGATCAACGGCGCGCTGCCGCTCTGGCTGGAGCATGATAAGTGGTTAATTAAAGATGGCTGGCTCAACAGCCCGAGCGCGCTGACGCTGCGCCTTGATAACGACACCGCCGACGCGCTGGCGAAGAAGAATATCGCGGCGGGGGCGGCCATTAACTGGCTGCGTTACATGGAGATCTCGCGCTCCTGGACTACGCTCAACCTCGATAAACAGGGCGCACTGACGCTTCAGGCCACGCTGCACGGCACCAGCTTCATAGAAGGGAAACGCAACACCGTGAATCTCAACTACCATCATGAAGAAAACGTATTCACCCTGTGGCGCAGCCTGCGCTACGGCGACAACGTAGAGACATGGCTTGAACAGCATGCGGCACTGCCGGGCTGCTCACCCGAACGGGGATGTAAGGAAAAAGAATGAGAACCCTAAACGCCGCTTTTGGCCTGCTGCTTCTTTTGACGCTGAACGGCTGCACGCCGCGTATCGAGGTGGCGGCGCCAAAAGAGCCGATCACCATCAATATGAACGTGAAGATCGAGCATGACATTAATATCAAGGCGGATAAAGAGGTTGAGGCTTTGCTCAAGGAGCGGCAGTAAAAGGGTGCGTTGAGGTCAAACCCGATCTGGCAGTTGCGGGGATTGCTCCCCGCATGAAAGCTACTTCTTCGATTCGTAAGCGAGAACAGCTTTAAACTCCATACTACGCTGCTTAAAACTCAGCTCACAAAGTGAGCCGCGCACCATCAGCGTAAATCCCAGTGCCGTACCGCATAGCACTATGATTGCCACAAGGGCATATTTCGTCGGCATGTTATTGCCTCCATGCAAAGAAGGGGCTAACATCCAAACTGTCGGGTTTGGTCGTTAGCCTCAGGTTGATAGAAATATCGCCTGGGGCTTTCAACTTTCTGGACTCCCGACATGCCTGAAGCCGCAAAAAGCCTCAAGCACCCAACGGCATTCTACCGGCGGCTGGCGGGATGGATATAACAGGGTAAAGGATTTGCGGTGCGGCTCGGAATAAACAGTGCGGGAAGGGTAAATACCCCCTCTGCCGCAGCAGAAGGGGAAAATGCTTAGGCGGTAACGATGCTGTCGATAGCAGCTTTCGCGTCGGCCTGGGCTTTGGTCGCCACTTCCGGGCCGTAGGCGATGCCTTCGGCGAACACGAAGTTCACGTCGGTGATACCGATGAAGCCGAGGAACAGCTTCAGGTACGGGGCGATCAGGTCAGACGGGGTATCTTTATGGATGCCGCCACGGCTGGAGAGCACAACCGCACGTTTGCCGGTCACCAGGCCTTCCGGACCGTTTTCGGTGTAGCGGAAAGTCACGCCTGCACGGGCAACCAGGTCAAAGTAGTTCTTCAGCTGGGTCGGGATGTTGAAGTTATACATCGGGGCCGCCAGCACAATCACGTCATGGGCTTTCAGCTCGGCAATCAGCTCATCGGAGAGGGCCAGCGCTTCCTGCTGACGCGGGGTCAGCGGCGCATCGCTTGGGCGCAGCGCGCCAACCAGCTCACCGTCCAGTACCGGAATCGGGTTAGCCGCCAGGTCACGCACGGTGATCTCATCCGCGCTGTTCTTCTCGCGCCACTGATCAACCAGATAGTCAGCCAGCTGACCAGACTGCGAGTACCCTGCCAGAATACTGGATTTAAGAACTAATACTTTGCTCATGGGTGTTTCCTTTGTTGTATTTGATGAGGTTCGCCCCCAAATAATTGCTTGTCACTTTATTCACAAATCAGCCTCTTGAATAGCGCAATATATCGAAGCCTACATTCGAATTTTTTGAATAAGTCAAAGCGAGAACGGATGTGGTACTCTACACTCAACGTAAAAGCGAGATTTTACCGGCAGCCCATTGCCTAATAACACTATGACAGAACAACAGAAATTGTCCTTCGCCGACCTCAACACTCACCTCGATAACCTCATGCTCCGCGATCGGCAGCGCTTCGCCCGTCGTCTGCACGGCGTGAAGAAGGTTAAAAATCCTGAAGCTCAGCAGGCCATCCTGCGCGAGATGACTCAGGAGATCGCTCAGGCTACGGCCGTTGTTGAGCGGCGCGCGGCATCGCGTCCGGAAATTAGCTATCCAGAGAATCTGCCGGTCAGCCAGAAGAAGCAGGACATTCTGGAGGCGATCCGCGACAACCAGGTAACGATCGTTGCTGGTGAGACCGGTTCGGGTAAAACGACCCAGCTGCCAAAAATCTGCATGGAGCTGGGGCGAGGCGTTAAAGGTTTGATCGGCCATACCCAGCCGCGACGCCTGGCGGCGCGCACCGTGGCGAACCGTATTGCTGAAGAGCTGAAAAGCGAGCCGGGCGGTGCGATTGGCTATAAGGTGCGCTTTAGCGATCACGTCAGCGAGAACACCATGGTCAAGCTAATGACCGACGGTATTCTGCTGGCCGAGATCCAGCAGGATCGCCTGCTGATGCATTATGACACCATCATCATCGATGAGGCGCACGAGCGCAGCCTGAACATCGATTTTCTGCTGGGCTACTTTAAAGAGCTGCTGCCCAAGCGCCCGGATCTGAAGATCATCATCACCTCGGCGACCATCGATCCGGAACGCTTCTCGCGTCACTTTAACAACGCGCCGATTATCGAAGTTTCAGGCCGTACGTTCCCGGTGGAGGTGCGCTATCGCCCCATTGTCGAGGAAGCGGATGATACCGAGCGCGATCAGCTCCAGGCGATTTTCGACGCCGTTGACGAACTGGGGCGCGAAAGTCCCGGCGATATCCTGATCTTCATGAGCGGAGAGCGGGAGATCCGCGACACTGCCGACGCGTTGAACAAACTCAGCCTGCGCCATACCGAGGTGCTGCCGCTCTATGCGCGTCTGTCGAACAGCGAGCAGAACCGCGTCTTCCAGCCCCACGGCGGGCGGCGCATTGTGCTGGCCACCAACGTGGCGGAAACCTCGCTCACCGTGCCGGGCATCAAGTACGTGATCGATCCGGGCACGGCGCGTATCAGCCGCTACAGCTACCGCACTAAAGTGCAGCGTCTGCCGATTGAGCCAGTGTCACAAGCGTCGGCTAACCAGCGTAAAGGGCGCTGCGGCCGTGTATCGGAGGGGATCTGTATTCGCCTCTACTCCGAGGACGATTTCCTCTCGCGGCCAGAGTTTACCGATCCAGAGATCCTGCGCACCAACCTCGCGTCGGTGATTTTGCAGATGACGGCTCTCGGGCTGGGCGACATCGCAGCCTTCCCGTTTGTTGAGGCACCGGATAAGCGCAACATTCAGGACGGCGTGCGCCTGCTGGAGGAGCTGGGGGCCATCACCACCGATGAGAGCCAGACCGCCTACAAGCTTACCCCTCAGGGACGCCAACTGTCACAGCTGCCGGTGGATCCGCGTCTGGCCCGGATGGTGCTGGAGGCGCAGAAGCTGGGCTGCGTGCGCGAGGCAATGATTATCACCTCTGCGCTCTCTATTCAGGATCCGCGCGAGCGGCCAATGGACAAGCAGCAGGCGTCCGATGAAAAACATCGCCGCTTCCATGACAAAGAGTCTGACTTCCTTGCCTTTGTGAACCTGTGGAACTACCTCGGCGAGCAGCAGAAAGCGCTATCGTCGAACCAGTTCCGCCGTCTGTGCCGCATCGACTACCTCAACTATCTGCGGGTACGCGAGTGGCAGGATATCTATACTCAGCTGCGCCAGGTGGTGAAAGAGCTGGGTATTGCGGTTAACAGCGAGCCGGCAGAGTACCGCGAAATTCATATCGCGCTGCTTACCGGTCTGCTGTCGCATATCGGCATGAAGGATGCCGACAAGCAGGAGTTTACCGGCGCGCGTAACGCCCGGTTCTCCATCTTCCCCGGCTCTGGGCTGTTTAAGAAGCCGCCAAAGTGGACGATGGTTGCCGAGCTGGTAGAGACCAGCCGCCTGTGGGGGCGTATCGCCGCGCGTATCGATCCCGAGTGGGTCGAGCCGGTGGCTCAGCATCTGCTCAAGCGCTCGTACAGCGAGCCGCACTGGGAGCGGGCCCAGGGGGCGGTGATGGCGACGGAAAAAGTCACCGTCTATGGCCTGCCGGTGGTCGCCGCGCGCAAGGTCAACTACAGCCAGATCGACCCGGCGCTCAGCCGCGAACTGTTTATCCGCCACGCGCTGGTGGAGGGCGACTGGCAGACCCGGCACGCCTTCTTCCGCGAGAACCTGAAGCTGCGCACCGAGATCGAAGAGCTGGAGCATAAGTCACGCCGCCGTGACATTCTGGTGGATGACGACACGCTGTTTGAATTTTACGACCAGCGCATTAGCGTCAATGCCGTTTCTGCCCGCCACTTTGACAGCTGGTGGAAAAAGGCCAGCCGCGAGACGCCGGATCTGCTCAACTTTGAAAAGAGCATGCTGATTAAAGAGGGCGCGGAGCAGGTCAGCAAGCTGGACTACCCCAACTTCTGGCATCAGGGCAATCTCAAACTACGCCTGAGCTACCAGTTTGAACCGGGCGCGGACGCCGACGGTGTGACGGTGCACATTCCGCTGCCGCTGCTCAACCAGGTGGAGGAGAGCGGCTTCGAGTGGCAGATCCCCGGTCTGCGCCGGGAGCTGATTATCGCCCTGATCAAGTCGCTGCCGAAACCGATCCGCCGTAACTTTGTACCCGCGCCCAACTACGCCGAGGCGTTTTTGGGCCGCGTCACGCCGCTTGAGCTGCCGCTGCTGGATGCCCTTGAGCGCGAGCTGCGCCGTATGACCGGCGTCACCGTCGATCGCGACGCGTGGCAGTGGGAGCAGGTGCCCGATCACCTGAAGATCAGCTTCCGCGTAGTGGATGACAAAAACCGCAAGCTGCAAGAGGGGCGTGACCTGACGGCGCTGAAGGAGAGCCTGAAGGGCAAAGTGCAGGAGACGCTATCGGCGGTGGCCGATGACGGCATCGAGCAGAGCGGGCTGCATATCTGGAGCTTCGGCACCCTCGCCCAGAGCTATGAGCAGAAGCGCGGCAACTATAAGGTCAAAGCGTGGCCAGCGCTGGTGGACGAGCGCGACAGCGTGGCGATCAAGCTATTTGATAACCCGCTGGAGCAGGAGCAGGCCATGTGGCGCGGCCTGCGTCGGCTGCTGCTGCTTAATATCCCGTCGCCGATTAAGTATCTGCATGAGAAGCTGCCTAACAAAGCCAAGCTGGGGCTCTACTTTAACCCCTACGGCAAAGTGCTGGATCTGATCGACGACTGTATCGCCTGCGGTGTCGATAAGCTGATTCACGAGGCAGGTGGCCCGGTATGGACAGAAGAGGGCTTCGCGGCGCTGCATGAGAAGGTACGCGCCGAGCTGAACGAGACGGTAGTGGAGATTGCCAAGCAGGTTGAGCAGATCCTGACCGCGGTGTTCAATATCAACAAGCGTCTGAAAGGTCGCGTGGATATGACCATGGCGCTGGGGCTGTCGGACGTAAAAGCGCAGATGTCAGGCCTGGTCTATCGCGGCTTTGTCACCGGCAACGGTTTTACCCGCCTGGGCGATACCTTGCGTTATCTGCAGGCCATCGAAAAACGGCTGGAGAAGCTGGCCGTGGATCCGCACCGCGATCGCGCCCAGATGCTAAAAGTGGAGCAGGTACAGCAGGCGTGGCAGCAGTGGTTGAACAAGCTGCCGCCCGCCCGCCGCAACGATGATGACGTACAGGCGATCCGCTGGATGATCGAGGAGCTGCGGGTGAGCTTCTTTGCTCAGCAGCTGGGGACCCCCTATCCGATATCTGACAAGCGGATCCTGCAGGCTATGGAGCAGATCTCAGCCTGACCAGCCGCCGCCCAATGCCCGATAAAGGTCGATCTGCGCCAGCAGCACGCTGTTCTTCACCTGCACCACGTTGAGCTGGGCCGAGAAGAGCGTGCGCTGGGCATCCAGCACGTCCAGATAGGAGGAGTAGCCGTTCTGGTAGCGATTCTGCGCGATGCGCAGCGTTTCGTCTGCCACCTCCACCTGTGCCTGCAGCTCGACCAACTGCTCCTGTAAGCGGGCAATGGCGTCCAGGCTGTCGTTTACCTCTTTAAAGGCGTTACGCACCGTACGCTCATAGCCATAGAGCGCCTGGTTGCGCTGGGATTGAGAGACATCCACCTGTGCATTCAACGCCTGACGGTTGAGCAACGGGGCAAGAATGCTCCCGCCGACGCTCCACAGCCGCAGCGGATTATCGAGTAACCCCGCCAGCGTATCATCCTGCACCGAACCGCCCGCCGTCAGGTTCAGCGAGGGCAGCAGGTTAGCCTGCGAGACCGCCAGGCTGGCGTCGGCAGCGATCAGCTCCCGCTGCGCCTGGACGATATCCGGCCGGCGGTTGAGCAGCGAGGAGGGGAGCTGGCCGGGGATGCGCAGCGGAGTTAATTTATCAAACTCGTCGCTGCGCCGGATGCCGCCGGGATTGTCGCCAGTCAGCACGCTCAGGGCGTTCTCCTGCTCGCTAATCTGATGCTGGATCTGCGGGATCTGCGCCCGGGTAGCACGCAGCTCGGAGTCAGACTGCATAAGCTCCAGGCGCGAGCTGTAGCCAGCCTCATATTGCCGCTGGGCGAGAGTAAACGCCTCTTCTCGCGCCTTCAGCGTTGACTGGGTGACGCGCAGTTGCTCATCAAGCGAAAGCAGCGTTACGTACCCCGTTGCCACCGACGACGCTACGGTCAGATTGGCTGCTGCCGCCGCGGCCTGCTGGGCTTCCAGTGAGGCCTGCGCGGCTCTGGCCGTGCTGTGGTTGGCCCCCCACAGATCCACATCGTAGCTGGCAGAGAGATTGCCTCGATAAAGCGTGCTGTAAGCTGGCAGACCGGTCGCCGCAGACTGCGTTCGCGCTCGCGTGCCGCTAAGACCTGCATCCAGGGTCGGGAACAGGCTACCCTCAGCGGCGTACACTCGCGCCTGATACTCATTGACCCGCTCGCGGGCGATCAGGATATCGCTGTTATAGCGCAGGGCCTGGTCTACGTACTGGTTGAGCTGGCTGTCATGGAAATTCCGCCACCACACTGCCTCGGCCTGGCTGGCTGGCCCTACGGTGCTGCGCCACTGGGCGGGGATCTTCAGGCTGGACTTCGCGGGCTGGACGTCAACTGACTGACAGGCCGCCAGGGCAACGCAGAGCGCCAGCAGCGCGGGGCGAAACGGACTCATTTCGCCTCCCGGGTATCAATATGCACCTGCACCGACATGCCGGGACGCAGGTGTGCGATCTGCTCTGCACTCCCTTCTACCGCAATGCGGACCGGAATGCGCTGGGCAATCTTCACAAAGTTGCCGGTGGCGTTATCCGGGGAGATCGCGCTGAACTCAACCCCAGTGGCCGGGGAGATAGATTCCACACGTCCAGAGAAGGCCTGGTTGTTCAGCGCATCGACGGTAAAGCGTACGGGCAAGCCGGTGTGAACATTAGCGAGCTGTGTCTCTTTCAGGTTAGCGATAACCCAGCGCTGGGAGGGGACCAGCGAGGTCAGGTGCGTGCCCGCCGTCACATAGGCACCGAGCCGTACCGCCATCTGCCCCAGCTGACCGTCGCGCGGGGCGACGATGCGGGTGTTTTGCAGATCGATTTGCGCCAGCTCCAGCGCCGCCTGAGCATTTTCCACGTCGGCCTGCAGTGCCGCACGGTTAACGATAACGGTTTGCAGATCCTGGCGGGAGGTCTCAAGCGTGGCCCGGGCCTGCGCAATATCGGCGTTGCCCTGTGCAGCGCTGGCTAACGCCGCATCGCGTTCACGAATCGACAGGGAACCATCTGCCGTGAGGTTTTTCACCCGGCGTAAATCTGCCTGCGACTTCTGGTTTTGCGCCTGGGCATTTTGCAGCGCCGCCTCGTTACGCTTGATCACCGCCTCGGCGCTTTTGCGCTGCTGGAGGTTATTGTTAAGTGCCGCCACCTTCATCGCTAGCTGGGCCTCGGCCTGATGTACCCGCTGCTTGTAGATGCGATCGTCAATCTGCACCAGCAGATCGCCGCGCTTTACCACGGCAAAGTCCTGCACCTTCACCTCGGTGATATAGCCGTTAACCTGCGGGCTGATAAAAGTGGTCTGGCCGCGCACGTAGGCGTTATCGGTAAACTGAGTATGGCGAGTAAAGGGCGGTAGCTGCCAGGCGTAGAGGATCACCAGTACGCCCACGATGCCAATGGCGGCGGCGGCAAAAATCGAAACTACCCGCAAATTGCTGCGGGTATGTGCCTGCTCTTTAGCGGCATCCTGCTGACTCATAACCACTCCTGTTGTAACACTGCTCTCATTAATGCGCTTCCAATTCTATTTTGGGGTGTTCACTGTTTTTTTTAGGGCCAAACGGGCGGTAATACGCAGCCGCAGAAGTCGCCACAGGATCCACAGCAGGGTGGCGGCGGCAACGGTAGCGGTCAACATATAAGTATCGTTATAAGCGAGGATATTTGCTTCGATAGTGCTGACGTTTTGTAGCTGGGCGATAGCCTGGGCGTTAAGCAGCGTGCTGTCGCCAATCATATTTTGGTACAGCCGGGTGTAGAGCTGAATACGCTCGGTTACCAGCGGGTCGAGCGTCGTAAGCTGATCCGCCAGCAGGCTGGAGTGATACTTCTCCCGCCACACCTGGAAGGTGCCCAGCACCGCCGAGCCAAGCAGGCCGCCGAGGTTCTGGCTCATGCCAAACAGCACCGAGAAGCTTACCAGGTTACGCGGCTCGGTAACCACGCTGCCGATGCCCGCCAGCATCGCCGGGGCAAGGAAGAACGCGCTGCCAAAGCCCAGCAGGAACTGGCTCACCATAAACTGGTTGGCGCGGGTCAGGCTGGTGGAGTGGCTGTCGAGCAGGGAGGCGACGATCATCACCGCCAGCGAGGTCACAATCGGCCAGGCCAGCCGCTGGGGCTTGATGGTCAGGCAGCTGGCGACGATGCCGCAGACGATGCCGGCAAAAATCGCCCAGGCCAGGTTGGTCATCTGCTCGTTTTGCAGGCCGATATACTGTAGCCAGCCGATGGCACCGCTATTCTGCTCCGCCAGCACGATGCGGATCAGGATCATAATCAGCCCCAGCCGCACGATGCTGCCGCTGGAGAGCCAGCGCGTATTAAGCAGCGGGTTGCTGCGGTTGTGCTCAAAGACGATGGCGCTAACGATCAACACCAGCGCCCCCGCCAGCGCCCAGCCGAGCCACGGTGTTTCAAACCACCACTCTAGCCGCCCCAGCGACAGCACCGCACAGAGCAGGGCCATGCCGGGGGCAAACAGCATAAAGGTAATAAAGTCCTTTTTCTCAAACACTTTTTTGCGATCGCCCGGCGGCAGCTTAAGCATGATCACGCAGGCAAGGGAGACCAGCGCCAGCCCCAGCTCAAACAGGTACAGTCCGCGCCACTCGTCGGTTTGCAGCAGCTCGGTTGAGAAGAGCCGTGCCATCGGGATCGCCAGCGACGAGCCGGTGATACCGATGGTCAACGCCTTGAGACGGTGGCGGGCAGGCCAGGCCTGAATCTGATAATAGATCCCCAGCGAGCTGAGGGCCGCCGCCACCATGCCGTGCGCCGCCCGCACCATGATCGCCGAGCTTAGATCGTTGACGAAGAGGTGAAAAAAGGTCACCAGCACGTAGAGCACCAGGAACCCTTCGGTAAAGGCGCGCAGGCCATACTGTTGGCGGAATTTGACCAGCAGCAGGTTGATCGAGACGTTGGTCATGACGTAAACCGCCGGTAGCCAGGCGATCTCCGTAGACCAGGCGGCAAACGTTCCCTGCAAATTTTGCAGGTTGGCGGATACCATCGCATTGCCCAGCGCGCCGGTCAGGCACACCAGCAGCCCTACGATACCGTAGGCAATACGTTTCGGAACGGGATGAAGCGGCGTTGAGGGGGACCCCAGCAGCATCGGTTTTTCATGCGGCGCCCATTCACGCGGTGCATAGGGATCGCGCCTGGTTGGCTGTTGGTCATCCATAAATTGTTAACATCAAACGGTCTACATTAAGTAATTGTACTTGTGATATTGAATATTTAGCAGATTAATGAATAAAGGGAAATCAGCGATTAGGAGAGATCGCCTTTTCTTTACCTCCGGCTTTGTTACCCTGTAACGATATATCCTACAGGAGGTGACGATGTTTATGACCCGCTTTCCGGCTCTGCCAGAAAAGACGCTGGCAGCAGTGAACGCCCTGGGGCGCTGGCTGGCGCAAAATGGTTTCGACGGTAAACCGCTCCCTGCTCAGGCCGACTGCATCATTCTGGCAGGCAATGCGGTAATGCCCACGATTGACGCTGCCTGCGAGCTGGCTGCCGCCCATAAGCTGCCGCTGGTCATCAGCGGCGGCATCGGCCACTCCACGTCCTTTCTCTATTCGGCCATTGCCCGCCACCCCCGCTATAACAAGGTGCGCACCACCGGACGTACTGAGGCGGCCATTATTGGTGATATTGCCCGTCAGTTCTGGAAAATTACGCCCGAGAACCTGATCCTGGAGGAGCGATCAACCAACTGCGGGGAAAATGCTCGTTTCTCTCTGGCACTGCTTCGCGAGCGTGGCATGCCGCTCAATACGCTGGTGATCGTACAGGATCCCACCATGCAGCGTCGAACGATGGCTACCTTCGCCCGCGTGCTGGCGGACAGCCACAGCGACACCTTCTGTGTCAGCTACCCTGGCTTTACGCCGAGACTCGAGAACGGTAGCCATGGCCTACGCTTCCAGCCGAAGAGCGACGGGCTCTGGCCAATCGATCGCTTTCTATCGCTGATCACCGGAGAGCTCGCTCGGCTGCGCGATGACAGCCAGGGCTATGGCCCGAACGGACGCGATTTTATTGTTCATGTTGATATACCTGATGAGATCGCTCGCGCAGGTCAGGTTATGCTGGCGGATGAGACGCTCATTCCCACCCTGCAAGCGCGTTCTCTAATATAAAGGGTTGATGTACGGTGCTGTTTATTATGAGTTCACTCACAAATTCTGCCCGTAGCTCTGGGAATTATTCAGTACGCCTGTAGATTTTTAACAACGTATTTACTTGTTAAAAACAATACCATTACAGGAGCAGCGCATGACAGCACCCGTACAGCACCCAATGTATATTGATGGTCAGTTTGTCACCTGGCAGGGCGAGGCCTGGATTGACGTCGTCAACCCGGCGACCGAAGCGCTCATCTCGCGCATCCCTGACGGCACGGCGGACGATGCGCGTAAAGCCATCGATGCTGCCGCCCGCGCTCAGCCAGCCTGGGAGGCGCTGCCAGCCATTGAGCGTGCCGGGTGGCTACGGAAAATCGCGGCGGGTATTCGTGAGCAGGCCAGTGAAATCAGCGCCCTGATTGTTGAAGAGGGCGGTAAAATCCAGCAGCTGGCCGAGGTCGAGGTCGCCTTTACCGCTGATTATATCGAGTATATGGCCGAGTGGGCACGCCGTTACGAAGGCGAGATACTACAGAGCGACCGCCCCGGCGAGAACATTCTGGTCTTTAAACGCGCGTTAGGCGTCACCACCGGCATCCTGCCATGGAACTTCCCCTTCTTCCTGATTGCCCGCAAGCTGGCTCCGGCCCTGATAACGGGCAATACCATCGTTATTAAGCCGAGCGAGTTTACGCCTAACAACGCCATCGCCTTTGCCAAAATTGTCGACAGCATTGGCCTGCCGCGCGGCGTGTTTAACCTGGTGCTTGGCCGCGGAGAGACCGTGGGTCAGGAGCTGGCGGGCAACCCGAAAGTGGCGATGGTCAGCATGACCGGCAGCGTCGGCGCTGGGGAGAAGATCATGGCGGCGGCGGCGAAAAATATCACCAAGGTGTGCCTGGAGCTGGGTGGTAAAGCGCCTGCCATCGTGATGGACGATGCCGATCTGGAGCTGGCGGTGAAAGCCATCGTTGACTCACGGGTGATCAATACCGGGCAGGTCTGTAACTGCGCCGAGCGCGTCTACGTCCAGAAGGGCATCTACGATCGCTTCGTTAACCGCCTGGGTGAGGCGATGAACGCTGTAGAGTATGGCGATCCTGCCGCCCGCAACGATATTGCCATGGGGCCGCTCATTAACGCCGCCGCGCTGGCCCGCGTCGAGCAGAAGGTGGCCGGTGCCGTAGAGCAGGGGGCGAAAATCGTGCTTGGCGGTAAAGCGGTAGAGGGCAGCGGCTATTTCTATCCGCCGACGCTGCTGCTGGACGTGCGTCAGGATATGACCATTATGCATGAAGAGACCTTCGGCCCGGTGCTGCCGGTGGTGGTCTTTGATACCCTGGAAGAGGCGCTGGAGATGGCTAATGACAGCGAGTATGGTTTGACCTCCTCGATCTATACGCAAAACCTCAATACCGCCATGAAAGCAATCAAGGGGCTGAAGTTTGGCGAAACTTACGTTAACCGCGAGAACTTTGAGGCGATGCAGGGGTTCCATGCTGGCTGGCGTAAATCAGGTATCGGCGGTGCCGACGGACGGCATGGCCTGAACGAGTATCTGCAAACGCAAGTGGTCTATCTGCAATCCTGAATGACTCGGTCAGGGAAAAATTAATGCACTTTTAATCAAAGCCCGGTATGTTTGCTTTTTTATTGTTTTAGATAAGGAAAATCTGATGCGCAGCAAATATTCCGGGTTACAAATAACCATTCACTGGCTGGTATTTTTGCTGGTGGTGGTCGCCTACTGCGCGATGGAGTTTCGCGGGCTTTTCCCCCGTAGCGACCGTCCGCTGATCAATATGGTGCACGTCTCCTGCGGGATCTCCATTCTGGTGCTGATGGTGGCGCGACTCCTGGTACGCCTGAAATATCCCGCGCCGCTGATTACCCCCAAACCCAAGGCGATGATGACCGGGCTGGCACACCTTGGACATCTGATTATCACTCTTCTGTTTATCGCCCTGCCGATTATCGGCCTGCTAATGATGTGGAATCGCGGTAACAACTGGTTTGCCTTCGGCATTATGATGCCCCACGCCAGCGAAGCAAACTTCGATCTGGTGGATACATTGAAAAGCTGGCACGTTACCCTGGCGACGCTGGGCTACTACGCGATCGGCCTGCACGCCGCCGCCGCGCTGGTGCATCACTACGTCTGGAAAGACGATACGCTGCTGCGCATGATGCCAGGCAAGCGGCGATAAGCGTTATGTCTGGGGCGGACATTATTCTACAGGCTCGATCATCTCCGGCCCCTGGTTTTTGATATTACCTACCGCGTGGGTGACCGGGTGCCAGGTGAACATCTCCGCCGGAACCGCGCCATCTTTGGCGATATCCTCCGCCTCTTTACTGCTGACGTCCTGCCGCATCCACTCCCGGGCGGCCTCCGGCGACAGCACCAGCGGCCGCCGATCGTGGATATCAATCAGACCCTTATCCGCCGCGGCGGTAACAATCAGAAAGCCTTCGTTTTCATCACCGCGTTCAAACGGCGCGCTGCCGATGGCCGCCATCATGATCGGCTGACCGTCGCTGCGGTGGATAAAGTAAGGTTGCTTTTTGTCCCCTTCCTTTTTCCACTCAAACCAGCCATCGGCAAAGCAGACGGCGCGACCGTGCTGCCACAGCGGTTTAAACATTCTGCTGGTGGCGGCAGTCTCAACGCGAGCGTTAATCAGCGCCGGTTTGTTCCACCAGCCCGGCGCATAGCCCCAGTGAACCGGATCCAGCGACAGCTTGTCGTCACGCTCGCTCAATAAAAGCACCTTTGTTCCAGGCGCAACGTTATAGCGCCCAATGGGTTCGGGATCGAACGGGATATCGCGCTCTGCGCGATCGGCAAAAAGCGTTAAATACCCTTCGCGTGCCTGCGCCTGAGCAAATCGTCCGCACATATAAGCCTCCTGTTTCAATACAGAGAGTATAGAGGGGGGATGCGGGATGACAGCGGCTGGTATATAAATAGCGATTAATACCTACGGCTTTTGTCCATAGCCATTGAGGATCGCCCGATGCTGGAGCTAAGACCCAACTGTGAGTGTTGCAATATTGATTTGCGCTCTGATTCTACCGAGGCGCTGATCTGTTCGTTTGAGTGTACCTTTTGCGCAAGCTGCGCAGAAAAGATGGCGCTGCGCTGCCCGAACTGCGGCGGCGAGTTGCTACGCAGGCCGCGCAGGGCGGAAGAGAAGCTAATTAAGAGTCCTGCTTCGACGACGCGGGTGTTCAAACCTCAGGGCTGTGCTGATGCTGGCAAAGCTTAGCGACAGCAGGCCGATGCTGCGCCTGCTGTAGGATAAAAAGCTAATTGAAAGAGGGTATAGATAAAGGTTCTAACCTGATAACGAAGTGGTTATTAGACCGCTTTATCTCTGCGCCCTTATCGCCATACTCATCGGCAATCTGGAAAAACGCATCGGTATCAATATCGAAATCCAGCTCAACTTCCCGGTGTTTACCGGAGTTGAGTAGCTGGTATGCCTGATCAAGATCGTACGCTTTAGCTGTGGCCATCAGACGTCTCCTCTTATGGGTTGCATAACGATCTTAAGTCTATTCGAGTTGTCTATTTTTGCAGCGGAAACCAGAAAATTCTAACGCTGTGTTAGACAGGATCGCTTCAAAGGGTCATGCCAATTACCGCATTGACCACTGACGAACACATAAAAACACCGCCAACAATGAGCCAGACGGATTGCTTCAGCCTTGCTGCGAGAAGAAGGAAGACCACGGAAGAGATAAAAAAAGGAATGGCAATAATGGTAAATGTGTTCATATCGGCTTCCGTTTGATTTGTTAGCGATTTTAGCAGTAATAAAACAACAGATTACCTTTGCTTTGTGCCATTTAGTACGCCTGGATAAGGTAGGTTAAGGTATAGCAAGCCTATTCACTATTACTTCACCAAACAGGCGATGACCGGGTTAGGAACTCGCATGAAAGCATGATAGCTACCTCAAGGCGGCTTTTTTATGATCAATGCCGACGTTTGCAGTAGCACATTACGTTCAGGTCATTTCTTGTAAACATGGGACTGCTAACAAATGAAAACAGTGCTTGTAGTGGCAGTGATTATTGGTCTGGTGGGCTGTACGCCCAAATCTGGGTCTGAGCAACAGGCGAAGCTCGCGCCGGAGAAACAAATTCTTGCTCCACAGCTTCTGGTGAAAAAAAGGGACAGCGGCGCGGTGGTGATCAAGCGCGATGGGAGTTTTACAGGTAATTCGTGCTTAAGCCGTGTCTATATTAATGGCAAACCGGTAGCCGATTTAGATACCTCACAAGAAGTGATTGTCTATCCATCGCCGGGAGAGTATGTCATTAGTACCTTGCCGAAGGACTTCTGTGCGGGGAGCATGAGCGCCCAGTCCGCGGAGGTGGACGCAGGCAGTACACTGACGTTTCGTATCGGATATGCGACAGACGGTGACTTTGGTATCTATCCAGCGACCCATTAATTGTAAATGATTAATCAACCCACACTCCTGCGGGTTGATTATATCAATCCTATATATAATTCAATAACTATTGAATTACGATGCAAGATGTTTTTTGATCTTATACGGACATTCTTTAAATTGGCATGAGGAGCTATTTAAGCAGGAGCCTTTAAAATTGGGTGAGTTTCCAGGGCAGCTGGTCGTTTTGATAAAGTTGGCCCATAGTTCAGTGCTAAAAGGAAAAGCATGAATGATATTAATTTCCTTGAGGCGATCATTAATTACAAAACCGATATTACTTGTTGAAATACAGTGCCCAGAGCGTAAAAAGAAATCACTCCTGTACCACATTATCAATTTTAAGTTCCGGGGTGAGCATACTGCGGCAAAGAAGGTCCCAGTGCCAGGGCTGGCTAGCGAGTCGATGATTTTCCATTCCATGTTTTCTCCTTTTTAATAACACTGAATCGCAATAATAAAAACGCTTACAGCTGTAAAAACAATAGTCACTGAATGTGACTAAAAATGTAGCAGTTTAAGTTAAGGTGTCAATGGTTTTTGTTATACCTTAAACTTCTTTGAGGAAATATCTTTAATTTATAGTACTTTACAAATTGATGCGGTTCTTTTTGATATAGAGCAATTTAGAAGGTGAATATAATTTGGAGCAAACTTTGATGCGTGCTGCGCTTCTCTCTGCGGGAATAGTTATGGTCTGTCCTTCTAATATGATCGCACTACGGATGGAAGTTTCAGAGCAGGCAAGAAATGGATTAAAAAGCGCGCAAGCTGGGCATTTTTTTACGTATATAACCAATAGTTTTCACATCGCTTATGTAACAATCACATGCAGAGATAATGTCTCAGGGGAATTTTTTTTTGACGTGGGTGCCAGACACTCAATTTGTTGACGTGAGGGAGAGCTTTAATTTCTTAATAAAAGCACTAACCCGAAGAGGAAGGTAGCGCGTTGAGGGTAGCACCGCCCAGATGGACAACGGCTGAGGCTCTACGTCAGCCAATTCAACCTCGATCAGCGCGCTCTACCACTGGTTGAGATGGCACGTGATTGTTTTCGCTTCTATGCTGCGCTGAGCTGATTTTTTAGCTGAAACGATAAAGCTTATTCCCGTTGACCCCGCATTTTTCACGCAACGATGTGGGTTTTTTGCATATTTTATGCGATCACATCCACATCTTTTCGCTTAAAAATGTGACCTTTCTCATCAGGTGAGTCTCGTCACATTTCTTTAACCTGCAAATCAGTAGATTTTTCGGCGACAAGTAATAATCGATTCAGCAAAAGGAAGAATAATGAAAATCAAACTGGCGTTAACGGTGCTTGCTCTGCTGGTTTCTGGTCAGGCTGCGGCTAAAACTTGGGTGCTGACCAGCGCTGAACAGGGCATGGATAAAGGAAACTGGAAGATCTCCAGCAATGAGCTGAACATGAAGGAGAAGCCGTTCAGCATTGAGCAAAAAGTGCTGCATGGCGGTAAGCAGGAGGGGAGTAAAATCCTCGTCATCACCAGTCAGGATGGGCTGACCATCACGCTGAGTCCGACACGCGGTATGAACCTGCTGAGCATTGAAGGCTTTGGCGCGAAAATGGGCTGGGATTCGCCGGTGAAAGAGGTAGTCAATCCGGCATTTATCAATCTGGAAAGCCGCAACGGACTGGGCTGGCTGGAAGGTTTCAATGAAATGATGGTGCGCTGCGGCTATGAGTGGACAGGGCACCCGGTCACTGCGGATGGACAGATCTATACCCTGCACGGAAAAGCAGGCAATACTCCCGCCTCGCAGGTCGAGGTTGAGGTAGCTGATGCCGCCCCGCATGAGATACGCATTCGTGGTCTGATTAAAGAGAGTACCTTCAAGAAGGCCGATTTGCAGACCATGACCGAGCTACGCTACGTGCCGGGCAGCAACAGCTTTAGCCTGCATGATGTGCTGACTAACCACGCTGACTATCCGCATGATTACCAGATCATCTACCACAGTAACTTCGGGATGCCGATCCTCGAAGAGGGGGCACGATTCCTTGCGCCAATGTCCAGCATCAGTCCGTTTAACGACTATGCCAAAGAGGGCCTGAAGACATGGCAGACCTACGCCGGCCCGACCAAGGGCTTCGATGAGATGGTGTTTAACATCCAGCCGCTCTCTGGTGAGGATCACCAGACCGTGGCGGCAGTGGTGAATAAGGCGGGTGACAAAGGAGCCTCTATCCAGTTCGACACTCGCCAGCTGCCGGTGCTGACGCTATGGAAAAATACCGATACCGTTAAACAGGGTTACGTCACCGGGATTGAGCCGGGTACTAACTATGCCTACCCGGTCACTATTGAACGCGAGCAGAAACGCGTCAAGCAGCTGCAGCCGGGTGCCAGCACGCAGTTTGATTTGACCTATACCTTGCTGCACAGCAGCGAGCAGGTGGCGGACGTCGAGAAGAAGATTGCCGCTATCCAGGGTGAGACAAAAATCGAAGAGAACGCTACGCCGATAGCGAAAGAGTAATCTGCCCGTCGCGCTCCCGGGCGGTGGTTCCGGGAGCGTAGTGCTACAGCGATTCGCGCAGCAGCAGCGGGCTTTCGACGCGAATGGTATCGTTGTGCGTTTCCTGATTGATGATATGCAGCGCGCTCAGGCGGCCAATATCGTAGTGCGGTAGCTGTACCGTCGACAGCGACGGAAAAAACAGATCGCCAATGCCCACCATATTGTCGTAGCCCATCACCGCAACGTCCTGTGGGATACGTAGCCCCTGGGCGAGCAGCGTCTGATAAACCATAAACGCAATGCGATCGTTACCGCAGATCACAGAGTCAAACAGCGGCTTGCCCTGACGAATATGAGCCAGCAGCTGGGCGGGCATATCGCGATAGTGCTCATCGCCGAACTGCATATAGACATGGTCAAGCGTATCAGGATCGACGTTGGCTTCGCGGCATGCGCGCTCCAGTCCCTGGCGGCGGCGAATGGTCGCCAGATGCCTCTCGGGTAGGTGCAGGCAGAGCGGGCGACGATAGCCCGCGGCCAGCAGCGCCTTGACCGCGGTGTACTGACCCTGCTCATCATCTGGAATATAGCTCGCTACCGGGTCGTGTAGACTTTCACAGTTTGCCAACACACAGGGCAGGGTGAGCAGCTTGGCAGGCAGCGGTACCTGCCGTAGTCCCATGGTGGTAAAGATAATGCCGTCCGGACGATGAGAGAGCAGCAGATCCACCATGGTCTCCGGGCTATCGTCGGAAAACATGTTGACCACAAAACTGTTCCAGCCGTGGGCGCGGGCGGTCTCTTCGATAGAGAGCGTGATCTCTACCGAAAACGGGGTCGTCACGGTATCCAGCGCCAGCACGCCAATGGTGCTTGGCGAAGCATGGGCGCCACGGATCTTTTTGGCTGACAAATCCGGCACGTAGTTGGTCTGCGCAATGGCCAGCTGCACCCGCGCCAGGGTTTCAGGTTTCAGGCGCTCCGGGCTGTTTAGCGCCCGGGAGACGGTCATCAGCGATACGTTTGCCAGTTTTGCCACATCTTTTAGAGACGCCATGTGTGTTACTCCATCATTGCCGTGTTGCTTGAGGCAGTATAACTAAGTTGCTGATGTAAAAGGATCATACGCTATTGTTTCCCTGAGGTGTTGCAGGTTGTACAACAGAAATGTTGATCGCGATCTCATCTTCATTATGTTAACGTTAACTTTTGTGATTAACATCATGAATTTCAGCAAAGTGACGTGAGCGCACTCTTTTGTTAACGTTACCATCGAGGCATTACTCCAACATGAGCTCGCCATGATGAAAACCCATCATTCTCACAGTTATCCGTTACTCAGTGCCTTGCTGTTCTTCTTTTTTGTTACCTGGTCCTCCTCAGGCTCGTTACTTTCTATTTGGCTGCATCAGGAAGTCGGGCTGAAAGCAGGGGATACGGGGATTATTTTTGCGGTGCTGTCGATCTCCGCGCTGTTTGCCCAGATCTGTTACGGCTTTATTCAGGACAAACTCGGCCTGCGCAAGCATCTGCTGTGGTATCTCACCACGATGCTGATCCTCTCTGGCCCGGCCTATCTGCTATTTGGGCATCTGCTGAAGATCAACATCCTGCTCGGCAGCGTGTTTGGCGGCATTTTTATTGGCCTGACCTTCAACGGCGGGATCGGCGTGCTGGAGTCCTATACCGAGCGCGTGGCGCGTCAGAGCCAGTTTGAATTCGGCAAGGCGCGGATGTGGGGCTCGCTGGGCTGGGCGGTGGCGACGTTTTTCGCCGGGCTGCTGTTTAACATTGATCCAAAGCTGAACTTTGCGGTGGCCAGCTGCTCCGGATTGGTGTTTCTGCTGCTGCTGGCCCGGCTGCGGGTCTCCTCTGCACCTCATGCCATGCAGGAAGCGGTGGCGGGGGGCAAAGTAACGCTGCAGGATGCGCTGCGTCTGCTAACTCTGCCGCGCTTCTGGGCGCTGGTATTCTTCGTCGTCGGCACCTGTGTTTACGGCGTGTACGATCAGCAATTTCCAGTCTATTTCTCGTCCCAGTTTGCCACGCCGCAAGAAGGCAATGCGATGTATGGCTATCTCAATTCGTTTCAGGTGTTTCTCGAGGCCGCCGGAATGTTTTGTGCCCCATGGCTGGTGAATCGCGTCGGCGCTAAAAATGGCCTGATATTCGCGGGCATGGTGATGGCGATGCGCATGATTGCCTCCGGGCTGGTAGAGGGGCCGCTGCTGATCTCCATTACTAAACTGCTTCACGCCGTCGAGCTGCCAGTGCTGCTGGTGGCGATCTTCAAATACAACAGCCTGAATTTCGATAAGCGCCTCTCATCAACGCTCTATCTGGTGGGCTTCGCCTGCACCAGCTCGGTGATCGCCTCGGTGCTGTCGCCGCTGGCAGGCTACAGCTACGAAAAATATGGCTTCGCCGAATCCTATCTCTTTATGGGACTGCTGGTGTTCGGCATCACCTTTATCTCCATGTTTTTACTGCGATCCAATAATGCTTCGGCGGATCCGCAGGTACCACAACTTTCCGCTATCTGACTGACAAGAGTGAAGACTATGACCTACTCAATTGCTGACGCTGAACAGGAACTCATGGTAAAGCGTGATGCGCTTAACCTGCGCTGGTACCCACGCTACCATCTGGCCGCCAGGGCGGGGTGGATGAACGATCCCAACGGCCTGGTGTGGTTCGACGGCTGGTATCACGCTTTCTACCAGCATCATCCGTACTCCACCCAGTGGGGACCGATGCACTGGGGTCATGCGCGCAGTCAGGATCTGGTTCACTGGGAACATCTGCCGGTGGCGATCGCCCCGGAAGGGCCGGAGGACAAAGATGGCTGCTTTTCCGGCTCGGCGGTAGTGGACGGCGACACGCTGGCGCTGATCTACACCGGGCATAAATTCCACGGTGATGCCGATAACGAAGATAACCTTTATCAGGTGCAGTGCCTGGCAACCAGCCAGGACGGCATTCACTTTACGCGGCAGGGCATTGTGGTTGATACGCCGCCGGGCGTGCATCACTTCCGCGATCCGAAGGTTTGGCGCGAGGGAGAGAGCTGGTACATGATCGTCGGTGCCCGTGCGGGCGAGACCGGGCAGGTGCGGCTGTATCGTTCAGCGGATCTGCGCCAGTGGCAGGAAGAGGGGGTTCTTGATGAAGCCGAGGCCGGGATGGGCTTTATGTGGGAGTGCCCGGACTTCTTCACCCTTGGCGACAAGCGCGTGCTGATGTTCTCTCCGCAGGGCATGGCCGCCGACGGCTTCAAAAACCGCAATCTGTTTCAGAGCGGCTACCTTCTGGGTGACTGGCAGCCTGGGCAGCCGTTTATCCGCGCAGGTGAGTTTGTCGAAATGGATCATGGCCACGACTTTTATGCCCCGCAGAGCTTCCTGACACCGGACGGGCGACGCATTGTCATTGGCTGGCTGGATATGTGGGAGTCGCCCCTGCCGGAGCAGCAGGATGGCTGGGCCGGGATGCTGTCCCTGCCGCGTGAGCTGAGCCTGAGCGCAGACAACCGGGTGCAGATGCGCCCGGCAAAAGAGGTGGAAAGCCTGCGCCAGGGCTGGTATCCGTGGCCGGTCAGCACGCTTAACAATCAGCAAATTAGCGTGGCGGAAAACACCGGGGCGATGGAAGTGGTGCTGAACTGGAAAGGCGCGGAGAGTGATGCCGAACAGTACGGCCTGAGTCTGGGGGACGGATTGCGGATCTATGTCGATGCGCAGATGCAGCGCCTGGTACTGGAGCGTCGCTATCCGCAGCACGGTCTATGTGGGACGCGCAGCGTGCCGTTAACCCTCGACCACGATCTCCACCTGCGGGTGTTTATAGACAGCTCGTCCGTTGAAGTCTTTGTCAATGATGGCGAGGCGTGTCTCAGCAGCCGTATATATCCGGATGCCAACCAACGGGATTTACGTCTATTCGCCTGGAGCGGTAGCGCGTCACTGTCCGATGGCGGAGCCTGGCAGCTTGAATAAATAAACCAGCCGTCTGGAATAACCCGTCTCTGGCGATGGACGGGTTAGGGTTGTCTTTGTCGCCAAACTGTACCTCTACGTAATGAATAACTGATTATCGCAATAATAAAAAAGGTTTCCCGATGAAAATAATCTGGGTCGGTTGTATGTTGACGTCTGTATTTAGCGGCGTGGTGTGTGCGCAGGATAGCCTTTCTCTGGAAGCACGGCTGGCGCAAATGGAAAATCGACTGAAAGCTACCGAGGCGCGTGCCGCCAGCGCAGAAGCCGAGATACGTGCCTTAAAGCAGCAGGAAACTCGCCAAATGGTTGCCCGCACCGCACCGGCAAAACCTACGTTACAGGTAAATGATACCGATGATTTAAAATTCTATGGCGACGTTGAGTTTAATATGGACGGAGCCAGCCGCACCGGTGGACTGACATCGCTCAGAACCAGCGCCAATAAAAGCTGGACGCCAGGTGAAAAAGAGCGCTGGGATATTAACGGGCGTATTCTTCTCGGTTTTGATGGTATGCGAAAAGGGGCTGACGGCAAATATGCTGGCTTTACCGTCCAGCCGCTGGCGGATATGAACGGTAAAATGAATCTCGACGATGCGGCTTTTTTCTTCGGTCAGCAGGATGACTGGAAAATTAAAATTGGTCGCTTCGAAGCCTGGGATATGTTCCCCCTGAATCAGGATACCTTTATTCAATACTCCGGTAATACCGCTAACGATCTCTACAGTGATGGGTACGGCTATATCTATATGATGAAAGAGGGACGAGGACGCAGCAACAGCGGCGGCAATTTCCTGCTCAGTAAAACCCTGGATAACTGGTATTTCGAGGTCAATACGCTGGTCGAGGACGGCAGCTCCCTGTTTGTCGATCAGAACTACCATGGTAACGCGCTGGATAACCGTAAAAACGTCGTGTATGTGCGTCCGGTGGCCGCGTGGCAGTCCGGCCCGTGGTCGGTGGCCGGCGCGCTGGAGAGCAACCTGGTGAATAACGCCTACGGTTATCAGCAGGAAAATGGCCGCTTCCGGGATCAGTCCAGCCGTACCGGTTACGGTATGACCATGAGCTGGAATACGCTGAAGACCGACCCTGAAAACGGCGCGGTGGTGAATCTGAGCACCGCCTACCTCGATGCGGCAGACGAGAAAGACTTTAGCGCCGGTATCAATGCGCTATGGCACCGCGTCGAGCTGGGCTACATCTATGCCCACAACAAAATTGACCAGTTCAATATGGCAGGTGTCAACGCGGACTGCGACAGCGACTGCGCGATCCTTGCTCCGGGCCGCTATGACATTCACACCATCCATACCTCATGGCAACTGCCAGACATTATGGATATGCCAAATTTCAATATTTACCTCGGGGCTTACGCCTCCTGGCTGGACTCGGCGGCTGCGCCAACCGGAAACGATGATGAACGCTACGGGGCTCGGGTTCGCTTTAAGTATCTGTTCTGATAATAATTTCGGTAAGGGGAGTTTATGAAAATCTGGGCATTAGGCGACGCGGTAATTGATCTGCTGCCGCAGGAAGAGATGCAGTACACCGCCTGTGCAGGCGGCGCGCCGGTTAACGTTGCCGTCGGGGCCGCGCGTCTGGGTTGCGAGAGCGGCTTTATCGGCAGAGTGGGCGACGATCCGTTTGGTCATTTTCTACGTAACACGCTGGCAGAGGAGGGCGTTGATACCCAGCCGATGCAGTTTGATACGCAGCACCCTACCAGCACGGTACTGGTATCCCTGGGGGATGAGGGCGATCGCAGCTTTACCTTTCTGGTCGATCCTTCCGCCGACCAGTTTTTAACCGCAGACACGCTTCCAGCATTTGGTAACGATATTCTGCATTTTTGTTCCCTGGCGCTGGTGGCAACGCCATGTCGTGACACGCTGGTACGGGCTATCAGCTATATCAAGCAGCGTGATGGTCTGTTGAGCTTTGATATTAATCTCCGGGCGCAGATGTGGCCCGATGCGCAGGAGATGTTGGATACCGTGCGTCATTTTGCCCAGCAGGCCGATATTCTCAAGCTTTCGCAGGATGAGCTGTACTGGTTGGCTGGCACCACGCAGCACGAAAAAGCATTAGGCATCCTACGAAGCTATCCGTCACGTCTGAAGGTGGTGACCTGCGGGTCTGACGGGGCGATTGTGTTATGGCAGGATCGGCGGGTTCAGGCCAGCGCGTTCCAGGTTAAAAGTCTGGATACCACCGGCGCGGGCGATGCGTTTATCGCGGGGCTGCTGGCGAGTGTGGCACAGGGCAATACGTTAGACGATCTGACCCAGCTCAAACAGGCAATGATGCAGGCCAGCGCCTGCGGTGCGCTGGCAACCACGGCGAAAGGGGCGTTAGCCGCGCTGCCTGATGCCCAGGGTGTGGCGGCATTCAGGACATCAGCGCCTGAACTCGTGTTTAATCCTGGGGAAATCGGTTAATCTGAAGACCCTCGGGGAGTTGACGCCGCCTGTGAGCGGCGCTTATCAGAGCACTTTATTGAGGTGGTGAGCAGGCGCATACAGCATGAGTCGTTACTTGAAATATTTGTCCAGCGGGTCGTGGTGTCTAAATTTCCTGAAGAAAAAGAGCCAGTAGACAAAACCAAGGGCCGCACCGAGTCCAGCAAAATATAAGAACAGAGTTTTACGAAAGCGAATAAGATCTGCAAATGAGTATTTATCTTTCCATATATCAATAATGCTTCCGTTTATCACCAGATCCAGGAACAGAGCAAGTGTGGGTAGCGCAAGAGCATAGGCCGCCATAAGATAGATAAGTGTCCAAATCCTGTGCCTGGTATCGATGTGCATGTTCCACCTCCATGACTGAATGATAAATTCGCTGCCGGCCCTTGGGTTAACAGCGCTTCGCTGGTGACATGACTTGTTTCACATAGTGTTCAATAACGATGTGGTTTTCACGGCCCACTTGCGAAATAAACGTTTGCAGACGCTCTGACGGAGAGTGAAGTGTATTCGCAATAAGGGTATCGAAGTCGTTCTGGGTGAAGCGATCGTTACCTTTCGACGTCGATCGCTGAAGCAAGGTGTGGGCAATGACGTAGAGAACGGCCCGCCGGTAATTATCCGAAAGCAGTACATCCAGATCGCGCTGGTCAATGTCAAATGTAAAGCTAAAGCTCACTACGCCCGAGTCGACAGGCAGCGAGTAGGTCAGCCTGTCGCCTAACCGATCGACATGAGGTTCATAGCCATCACCCATAAGCCGTATTGGCTGCATAGCATTTTTCTCCTCAGGCAGAGTTGGGGTAACAAAGAAGTTAAACTATCTCTTTCGTTGTAACTATTTTCGCAAATCCAGCCTCAAGTAGACCAAGCGTCACCTCAAGAATGGTTTTGGCTTCAAGGTTTGACTCCTGGAGTGCAAAACTGATTACCGCATCCTTTACCACCCTCATTTTCAAACCTAAATCTGCGCCAGCCCTGACGGTAGAATTGACACAAAAACCCGCTACGGCACCAATAACAACGCACTCGTCAATGTGGTTGGTTTTCAGGTGAGAAAAGAGATCGGTTGAGCTGAAGGCTGAAGAGGTGTTTTTTATCATTACGGATTCACCTTGCTCCGCCTCAAACTCATCCATGACGTGAGCGAGAAGGGAATGTTGGTGTAGTGGCGAACCCTCTCCAGGCGTCTGATGACGAATATGAATAACCGGATCACCCGCGCTTCTGAATTTTTTTAATATGCTCTCCATGTTATGCACGGCATTATCAGGATACATTCCAATGCCATTATTGATTCTGTCTATAATAAACTTTTGCATGTCGATGATAATCAGGGCCACAGCCATCACTATTCCTTTTGATTTAATCACGCGTCGAAAAAAGATAAACCATCCTGGCCGATCGCCTTAGACGTGTCTGCCACTAAGATTAATGGATAAGTGCTAACGCTCTGTCAAGCTCATTACGTTCATGACCATGACTTGTTCTGCATAACCCCTACCAATTTCGGTTGGTTATTGAAGAAGTATCTAAAGGTACTATGCCATCTTTCGCCGTGTAGAGACGTTGAGAATTCATAAATGAAATGCTGATGAATACGCTTTTGCCTGGTTCATTTATGATCGCTTCGTCTTTATGCTTTATCGCCCCCTGACAGGGGAGGATCGCTGTTTGTAAGAGCCTAAAATGGACATTCGGTCGATCAATCTCAGAGGAAAGAAGATGAAGAAGTACCTGTTTGCTTTACCTGCCGTACTGTATGTGGCTTTGCCATGTTTACTCTCCCCTGCCTATGCCGCACCGGCGGTTCGCTCGGTTGATGTGAAATCTTTTGATGTCGCAGGCGTTAAGACCGGCATGAGCGTTGAAGAGGCTCGTGCTGCCATGCAGAAGAACTTTGGCGTATCTGCAGACGCGATAAGAACCTCTACGTTTCGGAAAGATCAGATAGCTTATCTGGTTACCGGGAATATAGAAGTTTCAAACCTTATCTATGAAAAGGATGGCACCCGCATGCAGGTGAGCTTTGAACCCCGCGTGCCATACGATAAGAATAATCCCATGGCCGTATCGTTAATCAACTACGAAATTCCATGGACCAAAGAGAATGAAACGGCCATGAAGGAAGCTGCGATCGCAAAATATGGACCGATTTCAACTGGCGGAATGGCCCCAGAGTGGTGTGACAAACCCCTGCCGACGTCAGGCATGGGATGTGAGCCAGATTCAGCCACGCTTAAAGTGGGAAGCACACATTTAAGTCTGTATGACCCAGCATGGAAAAATGCGGTGAGTAAGTTTATGGACCAACGACGCGCGACAAAACCGCAGTTCTAGTGAGATAAAAGGTGATTACCCTCTTATTAATAAGGTTAATGAGGGGGTGAAAGCGGTATAAAAAATGGCCCTTCTGAAATAAATCCAATACTTCAGAAGGGTGACCAAAGGGTCATCGTTACAAAGAACATGCACAGCATAGAGCAATTCAAGCGAATAGATACTGTAATTATAAAAAAGAGAGTAACTGTATCTTTACTTCTGTCAGAACGCCTTGTTTTGCGTCTTAGAGAAGCTTTTATAGATACAATTTATAGATACAGTTGAGAGGGGGGTGACAGGTGATATGCACATTATGAAGGGGAATTGTGTCGTCCTTGACATTTTCTCCAGCCGGTAACGCCTGAGCGTAACCGTAAGGTTATCTTCATCGTTTTCCGGCCGGAGCCGGTCTACGTCTAAGTGTATCCGTTCTACTCGTCGTTCAGGCCGGTAAGGGTCTTAATATATGGCACGGACTCAGCATCTACCCCAGTAAGGTCAACATTCACCAGCCAATTTCTGGCTTCAAAGATAGCATAAATCCGCTCATCGCTTACGCTGGACTCAGCCATGCGGGAGAGTTCCTTGATAAGCGATTTGACTTCAATATCCTGCTCTTTGAGGGCGAGAGAGAGTGCCGCTTCTCCGATTATGACGTAGCCTTTCTCGTCGTGTTGAATAGACAATAAAAATCCTCCACTTTTATTGATGATAACCTCATATTTAAGGCTAGCTTAAGTCTTGATAACTGCATTCAGATTTTTTGAAGATCTGTTTTAACTGCCCTGGTTTGACGCATTCTACACTGTAAGCGCAGCAACAATGACGGGTTCCAGTTTCTCCGGCGTGGTGAATGGCGCAAACCGCTTGAGTGGTTTGCCGTCGCGTCCGATGAGGAACTTAGTGAAGTTCCACTTGATTCGTCCACCCAATACACCGGGCAATTCCTCTTTTAAGTAACGAAACACCGGGTGCGTAGCGGCACCGTTGACCTCTACTTTCTCGAATATCGGGAAGCTTACACCGTAGTTGATGTGGCAGGTCTGGGTAATTTCATCGACGCCGCCGGGTTCCTGAGAACCAAACTGGTTGCAGGGAAAACCCAGCACCACCAGACCCTGGGCAGCATACTTTTTGTAGAGCGCTTCAAGGCCAGCATACTGCGGCGTGAAGCCACACTGGCTGGCGGTATTCACCACCAGCACCAGCTTGCCTGCGAAATCGGCCATCGATACAGGCTGGCCATGCAGGCTGGTGGCAGAAAGTTAATAAAAGGGAGCCATGTTGAGTTCCTCACAGCAGAATCAGGTAGTTTGACAGAAGCAGTACAGTGGCTAATATCTCATTTGTGAGAACTATTTCTCTAATTAGAGATGCTAACATGGATAATCAAGATTACAGACAAAAATTAGCGGCACGCCTTGCTGCACTCCGCGTGCAGCACAACCGAACCCTTGAAGAACTTTCATCTGTATCGGGTATTAGCCGAGCCACCTTATCACGGATTGAACGTGGTGAGGTCAGCCCTACGGCTGAAGTTCTGAATCAACTCTGTATCGTATACCGAATGACGATGTCCCGTCTTCTGGCTGAGGTTGAACAAACAGCAGATAATCTTTTCAGGGTGGCAGAACAAAGCCTGTGGCGAGATGAGCGCAATGGATTTGAAAGGCGAATGCTGTTACCGCCCTCTAATCAATTTAGATGTGAGCTTATTGAGGGAAAATTGCGTCCAGGTGCTTATATCGAATATCTAAACCCGCCGGTGCAGGGGCTTGAGCAATACCTATGGTTATATGCAGGGGGTTTAACTATCAAGGTAGATACTGAAATATGGACGTTAAAAAAAGGCGACAGTTTGCGCTTTCATTTGGCAGGCATCTCATCATTCAGCGCTCATGAGAGCCTGGGTGCACATTATCTCTTAGTGGTATGTAAATCATGATTAACTATGAATTTCTTAATGCTACCGAAGCACATCAAAAAATAACGGAATTAGGTGACCTATTACAAGCGTGTGTAAAAGACGGTGCAAGCGTAGGTTTTACTCAGCCAGACGATCGTCTGGCTATCAATCGCTTTTGGGAAGATAAAGTCAACAGCCTTGCCAGTCAGGGGTGTGAATTATTGACAGCCCGTGATAACAACAGCGTGGTCGGCACAGTGATAATCAACTATAGTGCTATGCCAAACGGCAGTCATCGTGCTGAAATTTCCAAATTACTTGTTCACCCACATGCGCGTCGTCAGGGTATTGCCAGACAATTAATGAGTCAGGCAGAGCAAAGAGCGTGGGAAAAAGGACTCTCTCTACTCGTCCTGGATACACGTAGCGGTGATGTAGCCAGCAAATTATATCTTTCACTAGGCTGGCAGATAGCCGGGTCGATTCCCTGTTATGCAAGGTCTATTGAAAACACCCTGGATGCGACGACCTATATGTATAAAGTCAGCGCTACTATCAGCTAAATCCGCTGACAGAAGCCTTTCATCTATACTGACTCTTACCGTGGTCATTTGCATACAAGACCACACAACGTTTATCACCTTCCACCTTAATAATGCTTAAAGAGTTAAAAACCTTTACTTATCCCGGAGATAACTAATGAAAATAACCGATTTCGTCTACTCCGCCTTAATAGGTCTTGTCGCCAGCTGCCGTTCCATGACGCCGATGGCGGCCATCGCAGCAGCACGTATCACCGGCCGCGATACATCAGGCCGTCTTTTGCTTTTGGACCGTCCGCTATTCAAATACGGCGCGTTAGCGATGGGCGTAGGGGAACTCTTTGGCGACAAGATGAAGTCAGCACCAGACCGCACTGTGTTTTTGGGCTTGTCAGCTCGCGTGGCCAGTGCAGGGATTGCGGGCGCGGCGTTGGCACCTAGCGGAAAAGAAAAAACCGGTGCAGCGATTGCTGTCTCTGCCGCTGTGCCACTGGCCTATGCAACGCTTGCTGCACGCAAAAAGGCCATAGCAGAGATTGGGCAGACCAGGAGCGGCTTGATTGAAGATACGCTCATCGTCGCCCTCGGAGCCGCAGTGGTTTTCTTAGCAACGCGCTCAGATCGTCTTTAAACGCACTTAGTCTTCTGAGGGCGATCCCGGCAATCATGAAGGTGTCAGGGAGTGCTTCAGGCACAGGGCTGCTGTTGCAGCCCTCACACGTTAGACGTCAATTAACGCTGATATCTCCAGGGCATCCTCTAGTGAAAGTGATGAATTGCGCTAGCTTGCAGTGCTATTTTGGCGAGATGCGCGAAACGTCATCGCTACCGCCCCAAAAAGTAATAAACCACTTAAGCCAAAAGCACTTCGCCATCCCAGACTGTCGAATACCAGACCGCCTGTTGTTGAACCTAGCGCAATCGAAAGCTGGATGACAGCAACCATGAGGCCACCACCTGTCTCTGCATTTTCGGGCAGCGTCCGCGCTATCCATGTCCACCATCCCGTTGGCGCAGCCGTCGCAAGCATTCCCCACAGGCTTAGCAAAACGGTGACCGCCCATATGTTGTGTCCGGTCAGAAGTAACGTACCGGCAATCACTGCCATAAGCAGCGGTATCATGATCAAAGTCTGATAAAGCCTTGAGTTCAGTAATGTCGAAACGATTATTGTGCCGACAAAACCTGCCACGCCTGTAGCCAGCAAAATCAAGGACAGGCCAGAAGCACTAACCCGGGTCACGGTCTCCAGAAACGGCCGTACGTAGGTAAATAAGGCAAACTGTCCCATAAAAAAGAGTCCGCAGGCCAGCAGCCCCGTTGGTACGAGGGAGCCTCTTAACAGGCGAAGCACAGACCTGTGTGGCTTTCGTTGTTTATCGCTTTCCATCGAAGGCAGGCTGACGCATTGCCAGATGAACGCGACTATCGCGAGCGGTACGAGACAGAAAAAGGCTCCCCGCCAACCGACGGTCGCCCCAAGGTAGCTACCCAGCGGCGCCGCCACAACGGTAGCCAGCGCATTTCCGCCGTTAAAAATCGCCAGTGCGCGGGCAACCTGGTGCTGCGGAACCAGCCGAATGGCAGTTGCAGCCGACATTGACCAGAATCCACCGATGACAATACCAATCAAAGCCCTCCCTAGCATATAAACCGGATAGCTGTGCGCCAGCGCGATAATTGTTCCCGATATCGCCATCAAAACCGTCAGTCCCAGCAGAAGAAATTTACGATTCAGATCCCTGGCAATGTAGGAGATAGTCAGGCTGGCCAAGACCGCCAGGGCGCCAGAGATGGCTATTCCCTGTCCTGCGAGTCCCTCTGTGACATGCAAATCGTGGGCAATTGGCGTAAGCAGGCTGACTGGCATAAACTCAGAAGCGATCAGCACAAACACGCAGAGTGTCATAGCTAATACGCCATCCCAGTGTGCGCGTGTTTTTATGTTTGATGGGTTAGGACTTACCGTGGACATTATCAGCATCTCTTAATATCGATCCGACCGAATTCAGGTGCAGTCGGGGTAGGGGATATTCAGCATTACATCAGGCAGGTTCAAGCCACCCGTGTATTGCAGGTGGCCTGATCATTATCTCTTATTCAGTGGCTATTTTAAGTTGGTCTTGAAAAACTGTTCAAATTTAGCGAACGGAATCTTACCAGCAACGTTGTCGTACAGGTCCACATGGTTTGCCCCCGGGATAATCACTAACTCTTTCTCTTTGCTGCCGATCGCTTTAAAGGCGTCTTCAGCAAAATAACGTGAATGGGCTTTTTCGCCGGTCACAATAAGCGTAGGGATAGTGACTTCATTTGCATAGCTCAGCAGCGGCATATTCATAAACGACAAGGGCATTGTCGCATTCCATGCGCCGGTTGAATTGACCGAACGCGCATGGAAACCACGTGGCATACGGTAATAATCAAAGAACTCTTTTAAAACCGGGTTCGGATTGGCAGGTAACGTTTCCGGCAGAATACGCTCGGAAGTGGTGGCTTTTCCCTTCTCATCCACATAAATATCATGCCCACCTGGTGCGAACGTGCCGTTTTCAGCATCCTTCCAGCGTTGCGCGTTCAGATACTGCAACACGGTACGACGATCGGCAGTAGTGTAGCGATCTTTGCCATCGCCTACGCCATGACCCATAGCCCGACTCATGTCATACATAACGCTGGTCGCCACCGCTTTAATGCGGGTATCCATTGCGGCATCGTTTAAAGCCATGCCGCCCCAGCCGCAGATACCGAGCACCCCGATACGGTTCCGATCAACCTCTTTTTGCAGTCCTAAGAAATCAATCGCCGCGCTGAAATCCTCGGTGTTGATATCCGGAGAAGCGACATTACGTGGGTAGCCGCCACTTTCACCCGTGTATGAAGGGTCGAACGCCAGGGTAATAAACCCTTTTTCAGCTAGCGTTTGCGAATAGAGGCCGCTGGATTGTTCTTTGACCGCACCGAAAGGGCCGCTTATGGCAATGGCCGCCAACTTGCGCTCGCCGCGATCCTTCGGAATGTAGAGATCCCCGACTAAGGTGATCCCGTAACGGTTCTTAAAGGTCACTTTTCGATGATCAACTTTCGTACTTTCAGCAAAAGTTTTATCCCATGTTTTGACCAGCGAAACGGGTGCGTTCGGATTGGTTGTATCAGCATAACTCATCGTTGTGACTCCACTTAATGATGCGCATAGCAGCATGACGGGTATCGCGGCTGTCAGTTTTTTGGTGAAAACAGTCATCAAAATCCTCCTGAAAACGTTATAGAGACAGGTTTCATGCGGACAACGCTGCTGTGCTTTATTGGTATGCGCACATTATAGTTAGCAGCAGGAGTGCTGATTAGAGGCTAAAAAATGCTAAGATTGATATCATATTGTTCTAAATAGCGATGCAGTCATTAGGCCGGGAAGATGGCAAAACGAGAAAACTATAACGATCTCTACCTTTTCATGCTGGTTGTGCGGGAGGGGAGTTTTACCGCCGCGGCGCAACGCCTCGGCCTGGCACAATCAGGAATCAGCCGTTCTGTACGCGAACTGGAAGAAAGACTGGGTGTTCAACTTCTGGTACGCACCACGCGCAGATTATCGCTCACTCATGCCGGCGAGCAGATCTATGCGAGCGTTGAGTCAGGATTCGATGCTTTAGATATGGGACTCGCCACGCTGGCTCATTATCGCCAAACCCCATCCGGTACGGTACGCATTAATGCCAGTCAGCACGCTATTGATAAAGTTCTCATGCCGAAGCTTGCGGTGTTCAAGCAACACTACCCCGATATCAGACTGGAACTCATCAGCGAAAGCCGGTTTGTCGATATTATTGCCGAGAGATTCGATGCTGGTGTACGTCTGGGGCTGGAAGTTGGCAGTGGCATGATTGCTGTTCGCATTTCGCCCGACATGGAGATGGCCGTTGTCGGTACGCCAGAACACTTTCGTCGCTATGGCTTTCCGCAAGTCCCCGCCGATTTAGCGGTTCATCCCTGCATCGCTTATCAGTTTGGCGATGGCAGCCTCTACGCATGGGAACTCCATCAGGATGGTGAAAAAATAACCCATCGCCCGCAGGGACAGTGGGTTTTTTCTGACAGCTATATGGAAGCCAAAGCCGCCAGTCTGGGGCTGGGGTTGGCTTATGTCCCGGAAGAGTTGGTTTCCGATGAGTTAGAACGAGGGAAGCTTATTAGGGTTCTGCAGCGTTACAGCCAGCGTCTGGAAGGTTCCTTTCTTTATTATCCGCATCGCAATGTGTCACCCGCTCTGCGGGCAGTTATTGATACATTGAGAATGTAAGAGTAAGGATGATATCGACCACTTAAACATATATATCGCAGTTTTATTAACTTTCACGGTAACGTAGCGCGGCGATAACTTCAGCAAGTGCCGGTGCTACCTGAAGCCGACTGGCATAATAAAGATGATATCCCGGAAAATGCGGCCACCACTGTTCCAGTGCCGGGACGAGTTTTCCCGCAGTAATATACGGTTGCGCCAGCTCTAGCGGAATGTAAGCAAATCCCATTCCGTCCAGCGCGGCATGTAACATAAGATAAGTATTATTGAAAACAGTTTGTCCTTGTACACGCACCGATAACGTTTTCCCTTGATATTCAAATTCCCAGGCGTAAAGCCCCCCGCGCGTCGGAAGCCGCAGGTTTATGCAGTGATGCGTTGTCAAATCTCCAGGTGTTATGGGCTTGCTTTTTCCTTTCAAATATTCCGGTGAACACACCACAGCCATATGAAAGTCAGGGCTGATTCTCACGGCTATCATGTCTTTATCAACGATGCTGCCAACCCGAACGCCGGCATCAAACTGCTGCGCCACGATATCGGTGAGCGCATAGTCAACGCTCAGCTCAATCTGTATGTCGGGATATCGTTTCAGTAAAGCCTGAAGCCTGGGCCAGAGTACGGATTCAATAGCGTGATCGTGGGCGGTAATGCGCACAGTGCCAGCTGGTTTCTTGCTCAGGGCTCGCAGAGAAGCCAGCTCGCTGTCAAGTGTGTTCAGCATGGGCTGTAGAGTACTGTACAGGCGCATCCCGGCTTCTGTGAGCGCAACGCTGCGTGTCGTACGTGTCAATAGCCTGACGCCCAACCGGGCTTCCAGCGCTGTAATAGCATGACTCAGCCCGGAACGTGACATAGCAAGCTGAGCCGCTGCCCGTGTAAAGTTTTTTTCTCGTGCCACGATCGTGAAAGCACGGAGGTCATTCAGATTTTCAGAGGTCATTGTTGCATCCTGTGCACATACCCGTTCGTATTTGCCTATCTTATCAACTAATCATACTCGACTTACACTGATACTGTTCCGGTCGCCGAAATCGGCGCCCGGTGCCCCCTGAACTAATAAGCGGAGCCGATATGAAGATACTTGCCATTGCTGCTGTGTCCCTGACGCTATTAGTTTCAATTGCTTACTCCAAGGAGAACTCACCTGTGATAACCGTTATGCAAAGTGGAACAACACCCTCGGCGAAAGGTCCGTCAGAATATTTTACCGGAACGGTTCGCATCGATTCGCCTTTCCAGGGCACAGAGCCTGCACGCGTAGGAGGTGCTACCGTGACGTTTGAACCCTCTGCCCGCACCGCCTGGCATACCCATCCGCTCGGGCAGACGCTGATCGTGACCGCCGGCTTGGGTCTGGTACAGGAATGGGAAGGCCCGGTGCGTGAAATTCGGCCTGGCGATGTAGTGTGGATACCTGCCAGCGTCAAGCACTGGCACGGTGCGGCACCTGAATCCGCCATGTCGCATATCGCTATTGCCGAGGCTCAGGACGGTAAGGTTGTTGACTGGATGGAGCAGGTAAACGACGAGCAGTATGCCTCGGCTAACAAGTCATGAGGATAGCGTCATGAAACGAGACATAAATAGCGCACTCTTACTGTGTGCGGCACTGGCTTCCCCCTTCAGCTCCGCCGGAGAAGCCCTGTCTCTCTCATCGAAAAGGAGTGAAACAATGCTCACAAAGCAGGAACATCCCCTTACCGCGCAGCAAAAATATATGGCCGTTATCGCGGCCTATGCTGCAACGGGCAATTTACCCGGGCTGAACAGCGCCTTACAGCAGGGGCTGGATGCCGGCCTGACAGTGAGCGACTGCCGTGAGATTCTGGTTCAGCTTTATGCCTATGCCGGCTTTCCCCGCAGCCTGAACGCACTGGGTGAGCTGATGAAGATTATCGATGCGCGCAAAGCGCAGGGCATTCAGCATGCCGAGGGTCAGCTGCCTGGCCCACTGCCTAATCCTGATGAGATGCTGGCAGCCGGAACGCAGAATCAGACCGCGCTCGTTGGAAAACCCGTAGAGGGTCCCCTGTTTACGTTTGCGCCGGCTGCTGATGAGTATCTGAAGACGCATCTGTTTGGTGATATTTTCAGTCGGGATAACCTTGACTGGAAAAGCCGCGAGTTGGCTACGGTAGGTGCACTGGCCGCTATGACTGGCGTAGAGCCGCAGCTGAAAGCGCATCTGAGTATGAGCATGACTGTGGGATTAACGCCGCTTCAGCTCGCTGAGCTGATACCTGTCTTTGAGGAGAAAGGGGAGAACGTTATCGCCAACCGGCTGCGGAGCGCACTTGATTCTGTCGGTGCCGAATAACAAGCTGGTTTGTTCCGGACTTTGTGCTGCGGATATAGGTCAGTTCTGCTGACCGTTCGGGCTCATTAGCTGAAATTTTGGCGACCTCAAATTTTGGCGACATAGTGGGGACATATATGGGTTGTCAAAAAAGCTGTATATGTCTCCATGTGTCTCTAAGCGCTATTTCATAAACCACTGATTATCATTGTTTAATAAATTTTACAGCGAGATAGATATCGTGTTACTATACCCCCCTACAGTATAGGAGGGCGTATGCCACACTCACCCGAAGATAAAAAGCGCATCCTTACCCGTGTTCGCCGCATTCGTGGCCAGGTCGACGCCCTTGAGCGGGCGCTGGAGTCGGGCGAACCCTGCATCGCAATACTACAACAGATCGCCGCCGTGCGCGGGGCTGCTAACGGCTTGATGGGCGAGATGGTCGAAATTCACCTCAAAGATGAACTGGTCAGCGGCGAGACGACGCCTGACCAGCGCGCGGTAAGAATGGCAGAAGTCGGCCATCTTCTGCGCTCTTATCTAAAATAAGTACTACTGTTCACATAAGGGAAGAGAGTCTATGAAATCACGTGCGGCTGTTGCCTTTGGGCCAGGTCAACCACTGAAAATTGTTGAAATCGACGTAGCGCCACCGAAGAGAGGTGAGGTGCTGGTCAAGATCACCCACACCGGCGTGTGCCACACCGATGCATTCACCCTCTCCGGGGACGATCCGGAAGGCGTCTTCCCGGCGGTGCTCGGCCATGAAGGCGGCGGCGTGGTGGTGGAAGTGGGCGAGGGCGTGACCAGCCTGCAACCCGGCGACCACGTTATTCCTCTCTATACCGCCGAGTGCGGCGAGTGTAAGTTCTGTAAATCTGGCAAGACCAACCTCTGCCAGGCCGTACGTGCTACCCAGGGCAAAGGCCTGATGCCGGACGGCACCACCCGTTTCTCCTACAACGGCGAGCCGATCTATCACTACATGGGCACCAGCACCTTTAGCGAATACACCGTTTGCGCGGAGATCTCGCTGGCGAAGGTCAACCCACAGGCCCCGCTGGATAAAGTGTGTCTGCTGGGCTGCGGCGTCACAACCGGTATCGGCGCGGTACACAACACGGCGAAGGTAAAAGAGGGCGATAACGTGGCGGTCTTCGGCCTCGGCGGCATCGGTCTGGCGGTGATTCAGGGTGCAGTGCAGGCGAAAGCGGGCCGCATCATTGCCGTCGATACCAATCCAGAGAAGTTCAAGCTGGCAGGCGAGATGGGCGCAACCGACTTTATCAACCCCAACGACTACGATAAGCCGGTTCAGGACGTGATCGTTGAGCTGACCGACGGCGGCGTGGAGTTCAGCTTCGAGTGTATCGGCAACGTTAACGTCATGCGTGCGGCACTGGAGTGTTGCCACAAGGGCTGGGGCGAGAGCGTAATCATCGGCGTTGCTGGCGCAGGCCAGGAGATCCGTACCCGTCCGTTCCAGCTGGTTACCGGGCGCGTCTGGCGCGGCTCCGCCTTCGGCGGCGTGAAGGGCCGTACCCAGCTGCCGGGCATGGTTGAAGATGCGATGGTTGGCAAAATCGACCTCGACCCGTTCATTACCCACCGTCTGCCGCTGGATCAGATCAACGAAGCCTTTGACCTGATGCACGAAGGTAAATCTATCCGTACCGTTATCCATTTCGGCGATAACTGATCCCACTGCCAGCGGTTTAGCCGCTGGCAGCTTCTTTAATGTGCGAATCTGTGACCGAGTTAGCGCTTTTAGACATAAGATAAATCTTATGGCTGCCGATGACTATCTTACAGGCGTGTAATTACGCATCTAACAATAAGAGAGTCGATAGCCATGGATAAAACAGCAGCGATGCACAAACCGCAGACAGTTGGCTTTTTACATCATATCCGCTTAGTACCCCTTTTCTCCGCCATCCTCGGCGGTATTCTTCTGCTTTTCGCCCTGAGTTCAGGGCTGGCAGGCTACTTCCTGATGCAGGCCGATAGCGACCAGCAGGATGTCACCGCCGAAATTCAGATCCGTATGGGGCTGTCGAATAGCTCTAACCACCTGCGTACTGCGCGTATCAATATGATCCATGCCGGGGCGGCCAGCCGCATCGCGGAGATGGATGATATGAAACTCAACATTGCTGAGGCAGAGAAGCGTATCGGTCAGTCGCAGGAGGGCTTCAATGCCTACATGAACCGCAGCGTGAAAACGCCAGCCGATGAGGCGCTGGATGGCGATCTCAAGGCACGGTTCGATGCCTATATCGCCGGGCTACAGCCGATGCTGAAATACGCTAAAAACGGCATGTTCGAGGCGATCATAAATCATGAAAACGAGCAGGCACGGGGGCTGGATAGCGCCTATAACGACGTGCTGCTGAAAGCGATTAAGATCCGTACCGAGCGGGCGAACAAGCTCAGCGAGCTGGCGCATGAGCGTGCGCAGCTTGGCCTGATGTTTATGGCTGGCGCATTTGTGCTAGCGCTGCTGCTGACGTTGATTACCTTCGTGGTTCTGCGCCGCATCGTGATCAATCCTCTCCAGCGTGCGGCGCACCGCATCGAGCTGATTGCCTCCGGCGATCTGACCCATGCTGATGAGGCTACCGGACGCAGTGAAATTGGTATCCTGAGCCGCGACCTGCAAAAAATGCAGCGCTCGCTGGTGAAAACCGTGGGCACGGTGCGCCAGGGGGCAGAAGAGATCTATCGCGGTACCAGCGAAATCTCGGCGGGTAATACCGATCTCTCGTCGCGTACTGAACAGCAGGCGGCGGCTATCGAAGAGACCGCAGCCAGCATGGAGCAGCTGACCGCCACCGTGAAGCAGAACGCCGATAACGCCCACCACGCCAGCAAGCTGGCTGGCGACGCGTCCGGGAAGGCCACCAAAGGCGGGCAGATTGTCTCCGGCGTTGTGCAGACCATGGGCAACATCTCTGCCAGCTCGAAGAAGATCTCGGAAATTACCGCCGTCATCAACAGCATCGCTTTCCAGACCAACATTCTGGCGCTGAACGCGGCGGTAGAAGCGGCGCGCGCGGGCGAGCAGGGTCGAGGCTTTGCGGTAGTGGCTAGCGAAGTGCGTACTCTGGCGAGCCGCAGCGCCCAGGCGGCAAAAGAGATTGAGGGGCTGATCAGCGAATCGGTGACCCTGATCGAGCGTGGTTCCGGTGAGGTGGTTGCCGCAGGAGATACGATGGGTGATATCGTTGCAGCGGTAAAACGCGTTACCGATATCATGCAGGAAATTGCCGCCGCGTCCGACGAGCAGAGTCGCGGCATTGAACAGGTTAGCCAGGCCATCACCGAGATGGACAACGTTACCCAGCAGAACGCCTCGCTGGTAGAGGAAGCATCAGCCGCAGCGGCGTCGCTGGAAGAGCAGGCGGCGCGCCTGACCGAGGCGGTAGGCACCTTCCGGCTCCAGCAGGGCAGCCAGGCGCGGGAAGAGAAACCCGCAGCGACAAAACCCTTTACGCCATCGCGTCCGGCGCTGGCCAGCGGCGATAACTGGGAAACGTTCTGATTTCACCAACCTTTGGGGGCCGCGAGGCCCCCCTTTTTTTATCGCTTATTTACTGTCAGGCAGCGCGTAGGCAATGATGTAATCCCCGCGATCCGGAGACTGACGTGCGCCCCCCGCGTTAATCACAATGTACTGCTTGCCGGTTTTCGGTGACACGTAGGTCATCGGGCCGGACTGGCTGCCAACCGGCAGACGCGCCTTCCAGATCTCGCTCCCCGTCGCGGTATCAAACGCGCGCAGATAGAAATCCTGCGTACCGGCAAAGAAGAGCAGGCCGGACTGGGTAGAGAGGGATGCGCCCAGGGTTGGCATACCGATCGGGATTGGCATATGCATGCGGATCCCCAGCGGGCCGGTATCCTGCACCGTACCAACCGGAACCTGCCACACCAGCTTGCCGGACTTCAGATCGACAGCGGACATAGTGCCAAACGGTGGTTTCTGGCACGGAATGCCCAGCGGAGAGAGGAAGCGTTCGCGCATAGCGCCGTATGGCGTCCCCTCCATTGGCACAATCCCCATCTCAATGCCGCTGGCGTTTTTCGCTACGTTGGCACGCGGCACCATGTAGTTTGCCAGTCCCAGACGCATGTCGTTAACAAACATCAGGCCGTTATTGGGATCGACAGAGACGCTGCCCCAGTTCATGCCGCCAAGCGATCCCGGGAACTGCAGGGAGCGGTCGAGGCCCGGCGGGGTGAAGACGCCTTCATGACGCATCGCTTTAAATTCGATACGGCAGATCAGCAGATCGATAGGGGTGGCACCCCACATATCCGATTCAGTCAGCGTCTGGTTGCCAATCATCGGCATCCCAACGGAGTAAGGCTGGGTCGGAGAGTAACGCTCGCCCTCGACGTTGCCAGCGGGAACCGGGCGCTCTTCCACCTTCGCCACCGGCTCGCCGGTTTCGCGGTTGAGCATGAAGATCATGCCCTGCTTGCTGGTCTGCACCAGCACCGGCGTCGTGCCGCCTTTGCCGTCAGGCAGATCGTAGAGCAGCGGCTGTGCAGGCAGGTCAAAGTCCCACAGATCGTGATGAGTGGTCTGGTAGTGCCAGCGCACCTGACCGGTGGTGGCGTCAACGGCGACAATGGATGAGCTGTACTTGTCATCCAGCGCGGTACGCTCCCCGGCGAAGAAGTCTGGGGTGGCGTTGCCGGTCGGGAGGTAGACCAGATTCAGTTTGGCATCGTAGGACATTGCCGACCAGACGTTAGGTGTCCCGCGAGTGTAGGTCTGACCTTCCGGCGGCAGGCCGGTGATTGCCGGGTTACCCGGATCCCACGCCCACGCGAGCTTGCCAGTGTGCACGTCATAAGCACGTACCACGCCTGGCGGTTCGCCCGTGGAGTAGTTATCGGCTACGCGTCCGCCAACGACCACCACGTTACCTGCCACCAGCGGGGTGGAGGTCTGCTGATAGTAGCCTGGCTTCACGTCACCCATGCCGACGCTGAGATCGACCGTGCCGTTGCTGCCAAAGTCCGCGCACGGCTGGCCGTTATCGGCGTTGATCGCAATCAGGCGGGCGTCGGTGGTCGGCAGGAACAGACGACGCGGGCAGGCTGCAGGCTGTGCCGCGGGAACGGATGCAGCCTGCGCATCTTCGTAATAGCCGAGGCCACGGCAGCGCTGCCAGTTTGGCGCGGTAGCTTTGCTGTCATAGCGCCACTTCTCTTTCCCGGAGTCGACGTCCAGCGCCAACACCTTGCTGTACGGCGTACAGACGAACAGCGTGTCAGCAATTTGCAAAGGCGTGTTCTGATCTTCCGCGCCGGAGCCGTTGCTCTGCGGGATATCGCCGGTGTGGGCTATCCACGCTACTTTCAGCTGGTTCACGTTCTGCTTGTTGATCTGATCCAGCGCGGCAAAGCGGTCGCCGTGGGTGGTATTCCCCCAGTGCTTCCAGTCCGTCTGCTGGCTACCTTCTGCCACTGGCTTCACCGGCACGGCTTCACTGGCCGCGACCAGCGTCTGCGGTTTGAACATCCAACCCGCGCTCACCAGCAGGACCAGGGCAATCACGCCCGCAAGGCCAAAGGCCGGTTTTTTGTTGGCGGAGGCGGTCAGGAAAGGCCAGAGCAGGGCGGCGAGGAAGGCCAATACGCCAAAGGTAAAGAGCCGTGAAAACAGCGGCCAGAACTCCCAGCCCGCATCGCTGACGGCCCAGATCGCCGAGGCAATAAACGCCAGCGCATAGAGCACGATGCCGCTAATGCGGTTTTTAACGATCAATAGTGCAGAGATCAGCATCGCGACGCCCATGATGAGGAAGTAGGCGCTACCTCCCAACGAGACGAGTTTGATACCGGGAATACCAATAGCCAGGCCGATAATTATCAGAAGCCCGACCAGAAGCCACTTCAGGATCCGACCGATCCCGTGCGGCGTGCTGCCAGTTGCCATGTCACTCTCCTAAAACCTTTCTGACTGCGCAAGCGAACCAAAAAGGGAATTTAAAAAGGTCTTACCGTGTTAAATAGGGTTTAAAATCCGCCATGACGTAATTTTACGAACCATATGGTGAATTCCGCAACATGATAGATCTGTTAAATTGTTTTACGCAATTGTTAAAAAATAATTTGGCACGTTTTGTGAGCGGCAAACAAAACGCCCGTCACAAAGACGGGCGTAAGGAGAGGAATTTAAGGGTTAAGCGATACGCAAGGTGGCCTGGGCCTGGGCTTTGGTCACGCGCACCGGAATCGATTTCGACGTTGGGGTGCCGGTACCGTCTCCAATGCGGGAAAGAGGAACCAACGGGTTCGTCTCAGGGTAGTAGGCCGCCAGGTTACCGCGCGGGATGGCGTAGGCTACCAGTTTGAAATCCTGCACCTGGCGCACAATGCCGTCATCCGCCTCGGTAGTGATATCCACCCGATCGCCATCCTCTAAGCCCAGTGCTGCGATATCATCTGCATGCATAAACAGCACCTCGCGCTGGCCGTAAACGCCACGGTAGCGGTCGTCCAGCCCGTAGATGGTGGTGTTGTACTGATCGTGGGAGCGCAGGGTTTGCAGAATAAACGGCGCATCCTCGCGCACGGAGACCGGCAGCGGCGCGGCGCTGAATTCGGCCTTGCCCGACGGCGTGTTAAATGTCAGCCCGGCGGCGGCGTTGCCCAGCCAGAAGCCGCCCGGGAGATCGCAGCGGGCGTTGAAGTCGGCGAAGCCGGGGAGGGTGGCGGCGATGTGGTCGCGGATCAGACTGTAATCATCCGCCAGCGCCAGCCAGTTCACGGCGGCATCGCCAAGCGTGGCGTGGGCGATATTGGCGATAATCGCCGTCTCTGAACGCTGGGTTGTCGCCAGCGGTTTGCCGATCCCTTCAGAAGCGTGAACCATGCTGAAGGAGTCCTCCACAGTGATGAACTGTCGGCCGCTGGCCTGGATATCTTCCTCCGTGCGCCCCAGCGTCGGCAGGATCAGCGAGGCCTTACCGGGCATCAGGTGGCTGCGGTTGAGCTTGGTGCTGATATAGACTGTCAGCCCGCAGCGGCGCAGCGCTTCGCAGGTGCGCGGCGTATCCGGCGCGGCGGCGGCGAGGTTGCCCCCGAGGGCGATCAGCACCTTAACTTCATCCCGCAGCATGGCGTTGATTGCATCCACGGTGTGGTGCCCCGGTCTGCGCGGCGGCTCGAAATTGAAATGGCGGGCGAGGCTGTCCAGCAGCACGGCAGGGGGCTTCTCATCAATGCCCACCGTGCGGTTGCCCTGCACGTTACTGTGGCCGCGAACCGGGCAAAGGCCCGCGCCGGGTTTACCGAGATGGCCGCCGAGCAGCTGCAGGTTGGTGATCTCCCGTACGGTGTCGAGAGAGTGTTTATGCTGGGTAATGCCCATCGCCCAGGTACAGATCACCCGTTCGGCGCGCTGCCAGATGCCTGCCGCCTCGCGAAGCTGCTGCTCCGTCAGGCCGGACTGCTCCACCAGCGTTGCCCATGGGGTGGCATCAATTTGCGCAAACCATGCCTCGATGCCCTGGGTGTAACGGGTGATAAATGTCTCATCAAAGATGCCGGGCTGGCCGTCGGCCTGCCGCTGGCGCTGGGTCTCCAGCAGCGCCTTCGCCATGCCGCGTACCGCCGCCATATCGCCGCCAAGGTTAGGCTGATAGTAGGAGGAGCTGATGGTGCCTGCCTTCGGGGTGATCACCTCCAGCGGCTTCTGCGGATCGGCGAATCGCTCCAGTCCGCGCTCGCGCAGGGTATTAAAGGTGACGATGCTGGCCCCGCGATCGGCGGCGTGGCGCAGGCTGTGCAGCATACGCGGATGGTTGGTGCCCGGGTTCTGGCCAAAGACAAAGATCGCGTCGGCCTGGTCAAAATCCTTCAGGTGTACCGTGCCTTTCCCGACGCCGATGCTGCGCTTCAGCCCGGCACCGCTCGCCTCATGACACATGTTGGAGCAGTCGGGGAAATTATTGGTCCCGACCATGCGACCAAACAGCTGATAAATATAGGCCGCTTCGTTGCTGGCGCGCCCGGAGGTGTACAGCTCCATCTGATCCGGGTGATCCATCGCCTGGATATGTTGCGCAATCAGCGCCCAGACGGCGTCCCAGCTAATGGGCTCATAGCGGTCGGTAGTAGGGTTATAGCTCAGCGGCTCCGTCAGCCGTCCCTGATACTCAAGAAAGTAGTCCGACTGCTGGTTAAGGGCGCTCACGGTATGTTTGGCAAAGAAGTCGGCGTCAACCTGGCGAAGGGTGGCCTCCCAGGTCACGGCCTTGGCGCCATTCTCACAGAAGCTAAAGGTGCTTTTATTGTCGTCGCCCCAGGCGCAGCCGGGGCAGTCAAAGCCGCGAGCCTTGTTCATGCGCAACAGATTGCGCATATTCTTGAGGGCGTTTTTGCTGTCGATGACGAAGCGGGTCGTTGCTTCCAGAGAGCCAAGCCCGCCGGCAGCGGCGTGGTATGGCTTAATAGCGGATTTAAATTTCATGAATACTTCCAGACGGCGGGTTGCTGGACCCATAATCAATAACGCGGTTTTATCACACAATTAACGTTATGTTTACCCTTTGCGCAACAATATGCGCAACAATTTGTGTAACAACAGCCGCTGGAAGAGCGCTAAAGCGCACGCTGTGTTAAACCGGCATCGATTTTCGGATGGCCCCCAGCAGCGTTTGCGCCGCCGCCGAAAGCGGGGCATCGATGCGGGTAATAATGCCAATCGGCTCGCCCGCGCCTATGGCCGGGATCGGCAGCGCCATTAGCGCCCCCTGTTTGAGATCGTCCTTTACCGCGCCGGAAGGCACAAACCAGACGTAGTTATACTCAACGGTAAGCTGACGGGAGAGCGAGGCCGACAGCGTTTCGATGCAGCCAGAGGGCAGGGTGCACCCTTGGGCCGCGAGCAGCGCCTCGGTATGCTGGCGCGGGGCGGTGCCCTGCGGGGCAACCACTACCGGCCACTCCATCACCCGGCTGAGCGTCACCGTATCTTTTAATAACGGGTGATGGGGATGCACAACCAGCTTCAGGGATTCTAGAAACAGCAGCTCGTAGTTCAGGCCGCTCATCATCTCTGGATCTGACATGCGGCCAATACCGATATCCAGCTCACCGGTTTTCAGACCGGCCAGCAGCATCGGGTTATTCATCGTGGCAACCTGAAGCGTGATGTGTGGCAGGTGGCGATGAAATTCGCCAATCGCCGGCGGCATAATGCCCAGCGCGGCGGTAGGCAGCGCGCCAACGCGCACCACGTCATGGTTCACCCCCTCTTTGTGGTACAGCGCCTGTCCGGCGGTATTTAGCGCGTCCAGCACCCGTACCGCATGGGTCAGGAACTGTTCGCCGACCACAGTGAGGTGCGCACCCATCCGGCCACGATCGAAGAGCCGCGTGCCGGTTAGCTGCTCCAGCTCGTTAAGGGTTTTCGATAGCGCAGGCTGACTCAGGTTGAGCGTTTCCGCCGCGCGCCCCAGCGTTCCCTGTTGAGCGACGGCGACAAAGGTATGTAAGTGGCGCAAGCGGATGCGCTGACTGAAGAGACCATTTTTTTCCATAACCAATGTTAAAAACAGAGCGCAACCGCTGACAAGAAAAGTTATCTAAATTTGATAACCTGCTAGCAAAATATTATTAACATTTAACCGCTTTGCTCAACGGCCAGGCGTATGCCCAGCGTGGTGGTATAATTTTTTGTTATGTAACTTACGCTTACACTCTTTGCCCCGATCACATTTTGTAATTTTTTCCCGCACCGGATGAGGACCTTCTCTACACTCCAGGTAGATAAAGGGGAGAAATGAGATTATGGCGTATACGATCACGGCTGATGAGATCCGGGAAGCATTTTCACAGGCCATGTCGGCCATGTACCAGCAGGAAGTTCCCCAGTACGGCACGCTGCTGGAGCTGGTTGCCGATGTCAATCTGGCGGTACTTGAGAACAACCCTAAGCTGCATGAGCAGCTCGCCAATGCCGATGAGCTGGCGCGTCTCAACGTCGAGCGCCACGGGGCCATTCGCGTCGGTACGCCGCTGGAGCTCGCCACGCTGCGACGGCTCTTTGCGATCATGGGGATGCAGCCGGTAGGCTACTACGATCTCTCCGAGGCAGGGGTGCCGGTGCACTCCACCGCGTTTCGCCCGGTTGATGACGAGGCGCTGTGCCGCAATCCGTTTCGCGTCTTTACCTCGCTTCTGCGGCTCGAGCTGATTGAGAGCGAGTCGCTGCGCCAGCGCGCGAAAGCGATTCTGGCTAAGCGTTCGATTTTCACCCCGCGTTGTCTGGAGCTGCTGGATTGCTTTGAGCAGCAGGGGGGATTCACGGCGGCTCAGGCCCGCGAGTTCGTTCAGCAGGCGCTGGAGACCTTTCGCTGGCATCAGCATGCCACCGTTGACTATGACACTTATCACGCGCTGCACAGCGAGCACCGGCTGATTGCTGACGTTGTTTGCTTTCCCGGTTGCCACATTAACCACCTGACTCCGCGCACGCTGGATATCGACCGGGTCCAGGCCCTGATGCCGGAGTACGGTATCGAACCGAAAGTGCTTATCGAAGGGCCGCCCCGGCGGGAGGTGCCGCTCCTGCTGCGGCAAACCAGCTTCAAGGCACTGGAGGAGCCGGTGCTGTTTGCCGGCGAGCATCGGGGAACCCATAGCGCGCGCTTCGGTGAGATCGAGCAGCGCGGCGTGGCTTTGACGCCAAAAGGGCGGGCGCTTTACGATCGGCTATTGGCGGAGGCCGGAACCGGCAAAGATAACCTGACCCACCAGCATCATCTGCAGGAGAAGTTTAAAGCCTTTCCTGACAGCGAGCTGATGCTACGCCGTCAGGGGCTGGCCTACTTCCGCTACCGCCTGACGCCCACCGGAGAGAGTCATCGGCATGCTTTTGGGCCGGGAGACGATCCGCAGCCGCTGATTGAGCGCGGCTGGCTGGTGGCGCAGCCTATCACCTACGAAGATTTTTTGCCGGTCAGCGCGGCGGGGATCTTCCAGTCCAATCTTGGCAATGAAACTCAGCAGCGCCAGCATGGTAACGCCAGCCGTGAGGCGTTTGAGCAGGCGCTGGGCTGTGCGGTACTGGATGAGTTTGCGCTTTACCAGGCGGCGGAGGTGCGCAGCCTGCGGCGTTGTGGACTGGTGTAAAACTCTCATTGGATTCTGCGACAAAGTTGTCTAGAGTGGGCGTGCTTTTATTGCCGCTGTTTCGCTTGCGGGCGGAGCGCTTTCACACGACCAAAAGGACGTTTTCTCAGGCATGAACCGCAGACGTTTTTTAAAATCTTCTATGATACTGGCCGCTGCGAGCGGGACATCTGGACTCGCCTCGCTCTTTTCCCGCGCTGCCTTTGCAGCGGAACCCGGCATTGCCGATGGTCAAAGCCATCGTTTTGATTTCTCCAGCCTGCAGGCGACGGCGCACGATCTGGCCCAAACCCCATGGGGAGGCGCGCCGCGTGCGCTGCCCGAGACGCTCGCCACCCTGACGCCGCAGGCTTACAACAGCATTCAGTACGATGCAAAGCAGTCGCTGTGGAATAACGTAGAGGGCCGCCAGCTTGACGTGCAGTTCTTCCACGTGGGAATGGGCTTCCGCCGCCGGGTGCGCATGTTCTCGTTGGATGCCACCAGCCACCAGGCCCGTGAGATCCACTTCCGGCCGGAGCTGTTTAACTACCACGATGCAGGCGTTGATACCAAACAGCTCGAGGGGCAGAGCGATCTCGGCTTCGCCGGTTTCCGCGTATTTAAGGCCCCGGAGCTGGCCCGTCGGGATATCGTCTCCTTCCTTGGGGCGAGCTACTTCCGCGCGGTGGACAGTACCTACCAGTACGGCCTCTCCGCCCGCGGCGTGGCGATTGACACCTTTACCGATACTCCCGAAGAGTTTCCGGACTTCACTTCGTTCTGGTTCGAAACGGCGAAACCCACGGACACCACCTTTACCGTCTATGCCCTGCTGGACAGCCCGAGCCTGACCGGTGCGTACAAATTCGTGATCCACTGCGAACAGAACCAGGTGATTATGGAGGTGGATAACCACCTTTACGCTCGTAAGGATATCAAGCAGCTGGGGATCTCACCGATGACCAGCATGTTTAGCTGCGGCAACAACGAGCGGCGCATGTGCGACACCATCCACCCGCAGATCCACGACTCTGACCGTCTGGCGATGTGGCGGGGTAACGGAGAGTGGATTTGCCGCCCGCTCAATAACCCGCAGAAGTTACAGTTCAACGCCTTCGACGATAACAACCCGAAAGGCTTCGGGCTGCTACAGCTGGATCGCGACTTCTCCCACTATCAGGACGTGATGGGCTGGTACAACAAGCGCCCAAGTCTGTGGGTCGAGCCGCGTAATAGCTGGGGCAAGGGGAGCGTAAACCTGATGGAGATCCCCACGACCGGTGAGACGCTGGATAACATCGTCTGCTTCTGGCAGCCGGAAAAACCGGTCAAAGCCGGGGACAGTCTCGCCTTCCAATACCGCCTTTACTGGAGCGCGCAGCCGCCGGTGCATACGCCGCTGGCCCGCGTGCTGGCGACCCGCACCGGCATGGGTGGCTTCCCGGAAGGATGGGCACCTGGCGAGCACTATCCGCAGGTGTGGGCCCGCCGTTTCGCCATTGACTTTGCCGGAGGCAATATTAAAGAGGCCGCCCCGAGGGGCATTGAGCCGGTGATTACCCTCTCTAACGGTGAGGCGAAGCAGGTTGAGATCCTCTACGTGGAGCCGTTTGACGGCTACCGCATCCAGTTCGACTGGTATCCCACTAACGATGCCACCGATCCGGTGGAGATGCGCATGTTCCTGCGCTGCCAGGGTGAGGCGGTCAGCGAAACCTGGCTCTATCAGTACTTCCCGCCGGCACCGGACAAGCGGACCTACGTTGATGACCGGGTGATGCGCTAAAGTTAAGGAGAGAAGATGCAGACCAGTACGGATGAGCTGATCCCCGTTAGCGACACCCTGACGCTGTGCGCCATTGATGAGCGTTTCGTCAGCGAGCTGCACCAGCTGGTGGTGAAGAACCGCGAATGGCTCCAGCAGTCATTAAACTGGCCGCAGTATGTTGCCAGTGAAGAGGACTCGCTGAAAAACGCCCAGAGCAACATCATGCTGCACCAGCGCGGCTACGCCAAAATGTTCCTGATTATGCAGCAGGAGACCCTCGTCGGCGTGCTGTCGTTTAACGCTATCGAGCCGCTGAACAAAACTGCCTATATTGGTTACTGGCTGGATAAAGGGCATCAGGGGCAGGGCATTCTCTCCCAGTCGCTGGAGGCGTTTATTCAGCACTATGCCCAGAGCGGCGAGATCCGGCGCTTTGTGATCAAGTGCCGGGTGGATAATGCCGCCAGCAATCGGGTGGCCCAGCGCGCGGGTTTCGTGCTGGAAGGGTGCCTGAAAGAGGCCGAGTTCCTCAATGGCCGCTATGACGATCAAAACCTCTACGCGCGGATTATCGACGCCTAGAGTGCCCCCAGCAGCGGCGTGCGGGTAATACGCTCCGCGCCGCTTATCACCTTCGGGCCGCGCAGGTGAATAGACTCCTCCTCCAGGGCGATTACCGCCGCGTTGCCGCCAATCTCAATGTGCCCCTCGATCAGCAGATTACCCCTGAGCTGCGCCCGGCCTTGAACCAGAACATAGTCGTCCAGCACCAGCGGCCCGCCGCAGAGCCGTGCTTCACCCCCGACGCGCACGTGGTGTTTTAGCACGCAGTTGCCCTCTATCACCGCATTTTCTGCAACCTGAGCGCTGTAGCGTAGGGTGGGAATGGCATCTTCCCCACGTCCGGCGACCAGACGGGCGCGATCGTATACCCTGGCGCAGTCGCAGACCCAGACGTCGTTCTCCTCATTGCCCTCCAGCAGGGCGAAGTCGAAGACCTCTGCGCGATGCTCAACGAAGGCGTAATTGACGATGGCGTCGCCGTAAATCTGCGCCTGGTGCAGGATGCGGGAGTGGTTCACCGTGGCCCGGTCGTAGATGCGCAGGGTGGCGTCGTGATCGAGGGTGAGACCGCGGGCGGCAATGACCTCGCTGCCGTTAAGGATCCGTGCATCGTCGCCGAGCAGACACTCGCCGCTCACCCGCGACCGCTGCACCAGCACGTTGCCGCTCAGACGCGCCCCTCGACAGATTTCCGACCCATCAACCCAGGCATGGCCGCTAATCTCTACCCCGTCGTAAATGGTGCAGGGCTGGGTAATGCGGGCGCTGTCACGTATCCGGCTGCCGCCGAACACCATGCTGTTCTCATCGTAGATCCAGCAGCTGTCCTGCTGGCTTAGCACCTGCTCATCCTCTACCCAGCCGCCCAGCGTGCCGGCCTGGACATCATGAAAATCCTGCAGGGCGACGATCTGGCGCAGGGTAACGTGCCGCTTTTCACCGTTATCCTGATAGCTAAATGAGCGGCTGGCATCGCTCAGGCGATACTTATTCATTGTTGGTTTTCCACTGATGGCCTTAGATAAACGTAGCAAACTTTGCCGCTCTGGCTATTGCAAAGGAATTTCAATAAAATGCGATAGAGAAAACCAGATGAAATTACCTGATAAAATGACGCCAGAAGAGATGGCGGACTATCTTGGTGTCGCCAGGCAAACTATTAATCGCTGGATACGCGAACAGGACTGGACAACCGAGATACTGACTGGCGTGAAAGGTGGAAGGGCGCGGCTGATTCATGTTGACGAGAAGGTACTGGCCTATATGCGAAAAACGCCGGTGGTTCGCCATCGTCAGTCGTCCTGTCTCATGGCGGGATCTACTGCAGACCACAGTATGCAGTTACAAACAGCCTCGCTGTGACACACTGTCAACATTTTGCAGAAAATGACAGCCGCAGAACAGGAGCAGCTTGAATGCATTCTGGCGAGAGAAGGGCTGCACGGATTTCTAAACCGACTGGGCATTGCTGACAGCGAGCAGAGATAAAAACGGTCAGCCTGTTGCCTGGCTGACTACGTTCCTATAATAACCAGTCTTTTTATTGCTCTCCCAAGACCACGGCTTATAGCTTGTGCCGGCTCAAGCCTGTCCAAGTCATCCAGTAAGATGATAAAACTAAGATCCAGCTCGGCAATTTTTTCAGCAATGTCTGTTCGAAGTTATGCGGTGGTTTTTACTTTTTCTTTCAGCCATCGGGATTCTGAAACTGCATTCAGTGCGCTACTGGCATCTGGTACACAAGGTACTACTGACTTTCTGGCCATCAGGCGTGGGTAATTACCTGGATGTGTGACATTGTAACCGCAGCATTAAAAGACCGGGGTTCCCCGGCCATTTCGCTTACTTGAAGATCGCCGACACTTTAGCCAGTGCGCTATTGGTGACCTCTGCGGGAGCTTCCTCAATGAAGGCCGAATTCCTGGCTTCCCATGACAGGCTCCTCACCTGGTGGCACACAGCCGCGCCACGCGTTTCAGTGTCCATCAACTGGACTTCCATACCTGTACCACGCACCGTGCTGGTCACAGGAACGACAACGGCATGACGGGTTTTGCTGTTGAAGATGCGCGGAGACAGCACCAGTGCAGGGCGACGCTTCTGGATTTCAACGCCGGTAGAGGGGTCAAAGTCCAACCAGATCAAATCTCCGCGATCAGGTAAGTAAGCCATCAGATTTCATCTCCGCGTGGCTTCATGCTTTCCCATTCCATTTCTTCTTCTGAGAGCTGGTAGTCATCGGGGAAGTCGGCCAGCAAAGCCGCCAGGTCGTACACCGGCGCTGCGGGTTTGAGGAATACACCGCCATCCTTGAGGATGATTTCAACCTCAGTGCCCAGGGTCAGGCCGCATTGCTCAAGAGCTGCTGCAGGGAAGATCATTCCACGCGAGTTGCCCCATTTTCTTACTTGAGTACGCATTTCACACCTCCATTAAACATTGTTTAACGATTATAGCAACACGCCGCGATTAAACAATGTTTAATTGTGCAAGGATGGAGCAAAAGGCCCGCTGGCGCGGGCTTTTTTACGCCTGTTGTTTGCCGTTGGGGCTGTACATATACAATTCTTCCATGGTGTCGAAAAAGGCCACCACCAAGCGCAGGCACTCTGGCCGGAGCTTGCCGACACTAAACAACTGGGCGCTTGGTGGCAACAAAAACTGACGCTGAACGCGACGCAGAATGAGTCGCTGGCAGGCTGGAAGGCTGGCATCAGGGCATGGTAAAGCTTCAGAGCCTGAGCGAGCAGCTTAATGCGCTGGATGGCCAGAAGGGGAAATATCTTACAGTCAGTGAGCTGAAATCGCTGGTCTTTGCTGATATTCAAGCTTTTAATGCTTCGGTGCCGATAGAGGAGCAGATTCGCCAGATGTCTGAGCGGGAAGCAACAGAAACGATCCCGGATGCGCAAAAGCTTCAGGCGAAGCAGCATCTACAGCAGCTCATCATTCGATATTCAGCATTCACGAACAAAAAAACTAAACTTGTTTTCTGTAGAAAAGTAAGGATGGATCATGGCCCAGGTTGATGAGAATTACTTCACTGAAAAATATGGTTTAACCCGCACCCATTCTGAGGTGCTGGCTGCGGCGGGGCGGGTTCCACCGGGCAAAACGCTCGATCTCGGCTGCGGCAATGGTCGTAACAGCCTCTACCTTGCCGCTAACGGTTACAGTGTCACGGCATGGGACAAGAATCCCATGAGCATCGCCAATATCGAACGTATTAAGGCGGCGGAGGGGCTAACTAATCTTGAGATCGCCACCGTCTACCTCAACGCGCTGAGCTTTGAGGGAGAGTATGACTTTATTCTCTCCACCGTGGTGATGATGTTCCTTGAGCCGCAAACCATCCCTGGCCTGATTGCCAATATGCAGCGCACCACCGTACCGGGGGGCTATAACCTGATTGTCGCCGCGATGGACACGGACGATTTTCCCTGCACGGTCGGTTTCCCGTTTGCCTTTAAAAGCGGAGAGCTGGCGGAGTACTACACCGGTTGGGAAGTCGTAAAATATAATGAAGACGTCGGTGAGCTACACCGCACCGACGCCAATGGCAACCGCATCAAGCTGCGCTTCGCCACGCTGCTGGCGCGTAAACCCGCTTAACGGGCCGCCAGCAGACAGAGCTGAAGCGCGACGTTGTAGGACGCCTCGAAGGATTTCAGCGGCAGGAACTCAAAGCGCGAGTGGAAGTTGTGCGCACCGGTGAAGAAGTTCGGCGTCAGCAGCCCCTTCGCCGAGAGCGCTGCGCCGTCGGTTCCGCCGCGCATCGGGGTTGGCTTCGGCGTAATGCCCAGGCTCTCCATTGCCTCGAACATCAGATCGATGGCGCGGCGATCCTCGCCCACGGCGTTGCTGATGTTGCTGTAGACGTCCTCGATCTCATACTCCACCTTCGCAGTGGGGTACTGCGCGGCAATACGCTGTGCCACCTCGCCAATCTGCTCCTTGCGCTGGGCGAAGCGTTGTTTATCGAAATCGCGGATGCTGGCGCTGAGCACGGCGTGGCCCTGTACTGCCTCCATGCCGTTGAACCAGGTGTAACCCTCGTGGCCTGCGGTATGCTCCGGCGTCTGCTGGCGATCGAAATGGCTGATGTAATCCGTGGCCATCAGCAGCGGGTTGACCAGTACCCCTTTGGCTGACATCGGGTGCGCCGTCACGCCGGTAAAGTGGATCTTCGCCTGGGCGGCGTTAAAGTTCTCGTAAACAATCTCCCCCAGCTCGCAGCAGTCGATTGTCCAGGCAAACTCGACGTCGAAACGCTTAAGATCCAGCGCCTTGGCCCCGCGCAGGCCCACCTCTTCATCGGGCACAAAGGCCACCACGATATCGCCGTGCTGATGCTCTGCGGTCAGGTTCTCCAGCAGGGTCATGACTACCGTTACCGCCGCCTTGTTATCCGCGCCCAGCACGCTGGTGCCGTCGCTAAAGATAATCTCTTCCCCGGGGTAGGCTAAAATTTCCGGGTGCTCGGCGGTGCGTAGCCAGATATCCTGCTGGGCATTCAGACAGAGATCTGTGCCGGTAAACTGTAGGATCTGTGGATGAATATCTGGCGACAGTCCAACGTCTACGGTATCGATATGGGTAATAAAACCGATGCGCGGCGCGCCTGCGACATTGCCCTTTTTAACCGCCGTCACGGTGGCGTACTCGTCGATCACAATCTCTTCTAATCCCAGCGTTTTTAGCTCGTCGGCCAGCACGCGGGCCATCTCATACTGGCCCGCGGTGGTAGGCAGGGTGGTGACAGACGCATCGCTCTGGCTGGTGATAGCAAGGTAGCTAAAAAAGCGTTGGGTTAATTGTCTGGCGAGTGGCGATGACATAGTGGATCCTTCTTTATTTGTTTTATCAGGTGCTTACGGTGTGACTTTAATGTTATGTATTAACGGGCAAACAACAAGCACTTATTGATAGCACGCTAAGATAGCCGGATAAACGACAGGATAAAGATGATAAGCAAACCCACAACACTTGCACTGGCGTTAGCCGCGCTCACGGTCAGTTCTACCGTGGCAGCGAAGACGCTGGTTTACTGTTCGGAAGGATCGCCTGAAAACTTTAACCCTCAGCTTTACACCTCGGGAACCAGCGTCGATGCCAGCGCCGTGCCGGTCTACAACCGGCTGGTTGAGTTTAAGGTCGGGACCACGGAGTTAGAGCCGAGCCTCGCTGAACGCTGGGACGTCAGCGAAGATGGTAAAACCTACACCTTCCATCTGCGCAAAGGCGTGAAGTTCCAGAGCAATAAATACTTTACCCCGACGCGTGACTTCAACGCCGACGACGTGATCTTCTCGTTTATGCGGCAGAAGGATCCGAATCATCCCTATCACAACGTCTCTAACGGTAACTACTCCAACTTTGAGAGCCTGGAGTTTGGCAAGCTGATTACCAGCATCGATAAAGTCGACGACCATACCGTGCGCTTTACGCTTGCGCATCCGGAAGCGCCGTTCGTGGCGGATCTGGCGTGGTATTTTGCCTCGATCCTGTCGGCCGAGTATGCCGACGCCATGCTGAAGGCGGGCACGCCAACCCGTGTCGACATGGACCCCATCGGCACCGGTCCGTTCAGGCTGGCACAGTATCAGAAGGACTCCCGCATTCTGTTTACCGCTTTCCCGGAATACTGGCAAGGCAAGGCCAAACTGGACCGGCTGGTGTTCAGCATCACCCCGGACGCCTCGGTGCGCTACGCCAAGCTGGAGAAGAACGAGTGTCAGGTGATGGCCTTCCCGAACCCGGCGGATCTGCCGCGGATGCGCGAAAACCCCAATATCAACCTGATGAGCAAGGCCGGGTTAAATACGGGCTTCCTCGCCCTCAATACGCAGAAAGCGCCACTGGATAACGTCAAGGTACGCCAGGCGCTGGCGATGGCGATCAACAAGCCGGCGATTATCGACGCGGTATTCCAGGGTACCGGCACGGCGGCGAAAAACCTGCTGCCGCCGGGGGTCTGGAGCGCCGACAGCAACCTGAAGGATTACGACTACAATCCGGAGCAGGCCAAAGCCTTGCTGGCCGAGGCGGGCTTCGCCAAGGGCTTAAGCATTGACCTGTGGGCGATGCCGGTTCAGCGCCCCTATAATCCCAATGCGAAACGTATGGCGGAGATGATCCAGGCCGACTGGGCGAAGATTGGCGTGCAGGCGAAAATCGTCACCTTTGAGTGGGGCGAGTACCTCAAGCGCGTGAAAGGGGGTGAGCACCAGGCGGCACTGATGGGCTGGACCACGGCCACCGGCGACCCGGATAACTTCTTCGGCCCGCTGTTTACCTGCCAGTCGGCGGACGGCGGCTCCAACTCGGCGAAGTGGTGCTATCAGCCGTTTGATAAGCTGATAGCCGAAGCGAAAGGCATTACCGATCAAACTCAGCGTACTGCCCTCTACAAGCAGGCGCAGCAGATGATGCATGACCAGATGCCTGCCGTGATGATTGCCCACTCAACGATTTTTGAGCCGGTGCGCAAAGAGGTACAGGGGTATGAGATCGATCCCTTTGGCAAACACATTTTTTATCAGGTCGATTTGAAAAAATAATCACCCCATGCCTGCGGTCATGCGCAGGCATGATTTTTGGTAAAAGGGTGAGCCAGCGCTCTTTTAGTCACAACGACCCTAATCAAGTTTTGCTATAACTCCGTATGCATCGTCATAATTCCAGGAATAAATACATGCGTACTCACTCATTGATTCAGGTAGCTGTACTGTCAGGGCTGCTGGCGTTGACAGGGTGCTCGTCGAAAGTCACACAGCCGGACAAGTATTCAGGTTTTTTAAAAGATTATTCAAATTTGCAGCAGGCGACCTCTGCATCGGGGAAACCGGTGCTGCGATGGGTCGATCCGTCGTTTGATGACAGCAAATATGACAGCATCGTCTATAACCCCATCACCTACTATCCGCAACCTAAACCCACCACGCAGATTGGTCAGGATACCCTCAACGGCCTGCTGACCTACACCAATACCAGGCTGAAAGCCGCCGCTGCCCAACGCAAGCCGCTGGTGGCTAAGCCCGGTCCGCGCAGCCTAATTTTCCGGGGAGCGATCACCGGCGTTGACTCCAGCAAAGAGGGATTGCAGTTCTATGAGGTGATCCCCATTGCGATGGTGGTTGCGGGCACCCAGGCCGCCACCGGCCACCGAACTATGGATACCGCGCTCTATTTTGAGGGTGAGCTGATTGACGCCGCTACCAACAAACCGGTGATCAAAGTGGTGCGTAAAGGTGAGGGTAAAGATCTCAATAACCAGAATACGCCGCTCACCGTCGACACTCTCAAGCAGGTGGTGGACGATCTGGCCAGCGATGCGGCGCTGTTCCAGGTTAAAAAACAGTAGTCAGCGAAGCGCCATCCCGCTGATGGCGCTTCTCTTATCCCTTACGCTGAGCGCGGCCGCCCGTGCCAGACGCGCAGCAGACTCTCTGGCCGGGTAAACATCACCAGATTACCCACCAGGATCAGCGCCAGGCCCACCACGGCATGGCTCTCCCAGCGATACCCTTCAAACAGGGTAGAGAGCGTTAACGCCACCAGCGGAAAGAGCAGCGTGCTGTAGGCGGCATTGCTCGCCCCGATGCGACCCACCAGCGTAAAATAGACCCCAAAGCCAATGACCGATCCGAACAGCGCCAGGTAAACCAGCGCGCCGAGGTAGCTCACCGTCCACTCGGGCGTGAAGCTGTCGCCCCGTACCAGAGCAATAAAACCCATAATCAGCGTGCCGTAGAACATGGCCCAGCCGTTGGTAGTCATTGTCTCCAGCCCTCTACGTTGGTGACGCAGGCTGATCATATTGCCCAGCGAGAAGCCGAGGGTGCCCAGCGCAGACAGGCCAATGCCCAGCAGCAGGTTAACGTTCAGCTCTTTCGCCAGCAGATCCTGCCAGAAGAGGGCGACGATGCCGGTCAAACCCAGCGCGGCGGCGACAAAGAAACGAGCCGGAGGGCGCTGACCAAAGAAAATAAAGCTATTTACCGCGTTAAACAGCACGGCCATGGAGAAGATAACCGACTCGAGACCAGTATTGATCCACGCGGCCGCAGTGTAAAAGCACAGGAAGTTGAAGCCGAACACGCACCCGCCCTGCACCATACACATCAGATGGTCCCTGAGCGTCAGCGTGCGCAGCCGCTTGAGCGCCAACAGGGTCAGCATCATGATTGCTGTAGCCAGCGCAAAGCGCCAGAAGATGGAGACCGGCGCAGAGACCGGTCCCTGTTGCAAATGGATTGCAATCCACGTTGTTCCCCAAATCACCACCACCAGCCCGTACATCAATGCATTCATCGCGCTTCTCCGTAACAAAAGACGCTATTGTTCCTGACGGCGAACGGCGGCGCTTGCAGCGGATTGCGCTGGACTTGCAAAATCTTGCGGTTTTTTTGCCACTGGCGGGCGGTAACACTTTCTTCCGCACGACACTCTTCATACACTAAGGGTCTGGTTAATCACTTGTTAATATAGCTATGGCGGATACCTACGGTGCTTTTGAAAACCTGCGCAGACATAGCGCGGTGCTGCATAATTCAGTCGCGCTGAATAACGGCATGCAGCTGGCCGCCTGGTCCAACAAGCGCGACCGGATCACCCAGTACTGCGATCACCACACCCTCAGCCTCTACGTCGCCGACGGCTATGAGAGCTACCACAAAACCCGTAGCGGCTGGCAGAACGGCGGCGGGCCGGACCGGTTCTGCCTTCTGCCGAAAGAGAGTGAATCGACCTGGGATATTCGCGACGATCTCTCCTTCGTGCACCTCTACTGCACCGATGCGCATCTGCGCAGCGTGGGGGAGCAGATCTGGGATCGCAGCCCGGCCACGCTGACGCTGGATGAGAAGACCTTTGGTCAGGACGCACAGATCACCGCCCTCTACCGTCAGTTTTTGCTCGACTGCGACTGGCAGCAGCAGGCCAACCAGCTTACCCTCAGTACGGCATCGACGCTGCTGCTGACCCATATCATTCAGCGCTACAGCAACGTGCAGTGGCGCATGCCGAGCGTCACCGGCGGGCTGGCACCGTCGGTGCTGCGTAACGTGCTGGAGTATATCGACGCCCATCTTGCCGAGCCGCTGACCCTTGCCGATCTTGCCAACCAGGCGTCGCTAAGCGAATACCATTTTGCCCGCATGTTCCGCCACTCATCCGGGCTTGCGCCGCACCAGTACGTGATGCAGCGGCGGATGCACCAGGCCCAGGATAGGGTATGCCACACGGCGCAGCCGCTGACCGATATCGCCCTCGGGTGCGGATTCAGTTCGGCCAGCCACTTCAGTAACCGTTTCAAAAGCGTATTTGGCGTGACACCGTCACAGATGCGCGCGGCGAACGCCTGAAAGGATCGCAAAACAGATCCCGCCCACCAGCAGACCCCAGAATGCCGACCCAATGCCCAATAGCGTCACGCCGCTGGCGGTAACGAGAAAAGTCACCGCCGCGGCATCGCGTTCGCGCTCGTTTACCAGCGCCTGATGCAGGCTAGCGCCAATCGTACTCAGCAGCGCCAGCCCTGCCAGAGTCTGGATCCAGCTCAGCGGCAGGGCGGCCATCAGTCCCCCTATTGAGCCGCCAAACAGGCCTGCCAGTAGATAGAAAAAGCCTGCCGCCGCCGCAGCCTGCCAGCGTCTGTCCGGATCCGGGTGCGCCTCCGGGCTTTGACAGATGGCTGCGGTAATAGCGGCGATACAGACAGAGTAGACCCCAAATACGCTGCCCAGCAGCGCCAGTCCGCCGGTAAAGACCATTAGCGGCGAGGCGGGAACATGATAGCCAGCGGCCTGCATAGTGGCGAAACCGGGCGCGTTCTGCGAGGCCATCGTCGCCAGAAAGAAGGGCAAACCCACGCTGATTAAGGAGGTGAAGGTAAAGCGAGGGGCAATTATCTCAGGCATCACCACCGAAAAGTGTAGCGCAGAAGTGACAACGTCACCATGTAGCCAGGCCACGGATGCGCCTGTAATAAGGGTGGCAATAATGGCATAGCGCGGCGCTAGCGCTTTGCAGAGCAGCCATGCCAGCAACATGCTGACGCATAAACTGAAATCACTCTGTAAATTAGTAAAGGTCTGCAATCCAAAACGCAGTAAGATACCGGCCAGCATCGCCGCCGCCAGCGAGTGTGGAACAATCTTCATCAGCCGGGCAAACAGGCCGGTAAGGCCGCAGAGCAGGATCAGGGCATTGGCAAAGATAAATACCCCTACGGCCTCGCTGAGGGTGGCGCCCTCCAGGCTGGTGGCGAGCAGCGCCGCACCGGGGGTTGACCAGGCGGTGAGCACCGGCACGCGGTAGCGCAGGGTCAGCACTAGGGTGCTGATACCCATTGCCAGCCCCAGCGCCGTCATCCAGCCGGCGATTTGCGCCGGGCTGGCACCGGCAACGCTGGCGGCCTGCCAGATAATGGCCGCCGAGCTGGCATAGCCCACCAGCACCGCCACAAAACCTGCCAGCAGGGTGGAAAAGGGAAAGAGACGCAGGGGCATAAGGACTCCATGTACGCTATCAAGGTAGATAAAAGTAGCATTGTGCGTTATAACGCACAACAAGCCATTCACGCACGAGGAAGGGAAAGTATGGATCTGCCACAGTATCTGTCTGCAACACTGAAAACGCTGCGCCAGACGCGCGGCTGGAGCCTTTCGCGCCTCGCCACGGAAACCAGCGTCTCGAAAGCGATGCTCGGTCAGATCGAGCGCAATGAATCCAGCCCCACGGTGGCTACGCTATGGAAAATTGCTACCGGGCTAAACGTACCGCTCTCCACGTTTATCACCGCAGCGGACGCCAGCGTGCCGCAGGCCTACGATCCTGACCAGCAGGCGATGACCATTACGCCGATCTTCCCGTGGGATAGCGAACTGTGCTTTGACCACTTTTCGGTAACCCTTGCCCCCGGCGCGTTCAGCGAGTCCACTCCGCACGAGCACGGCGTAATTGAACACGTGGTGGTGATTTCCGGCACGCTGGAGATGCAGATTGAGGGCGAGTGGCAGACGTTACAGGCGGGAAGCGGGGTCAGGTTTGCCGGGGATACAACTCATGCCTACCGCAACAGCAGCGGTCAGACGACCCACTTTCATTCACTGATTCACTATCCAAAAGAAAAAGCCGCAGGCGAACCTGCGGCTAAATACGACGACGAATAACGACAATTAACAGTAACGCACACATGACGAGGAGATTCCGGAATACGCAGTCACTGTACCCCGTTCGACGCGCCTGGTGAAATGCGCATTATTTCAATGCATTGCTAACTAATGTCTTAAGGACGTCGCAGGCATAGCGAAAATGTTTTCGTCCGGGCCAGCTTCTCACTACAATAGCGGCCATTTTGTTGATCACGGATAATAACGACCCTATGCGCCTGCCCACTCATCATCTTGAACTGTTAAGCCCGGCCCGCGACACCGCCATCGCCCGCGAGGCTATCCTGCACGGAGCCGATGCGGTCTATATCGGCGGTCCCGGCTTTGGTGCACGCCATAATGCCAGCAACAGCCTGCGCGATATCGCCGAGCTGGTGCCGTTTGCCCATCGCTACGGGGCAAAAATCTTTATTACCCTGAATACTATTCTGCATGATGATGAGCTGGAGCCAGCCCAGCGCCTGATTACCGACCTCTATGAGACCGGCGTCGATGCGCTGATCGTGCAGGATATGGGCGTGCTGGAGCTGGACATTCCTCCCATTGAGCTGCACGCCAGTACCCAGTGCGATATCCGCAGCGTGGAGAAGGCGAGGTTTCTCTCCGACGTCGGCTTCTCGCAGATCGTTCTGGCCCGTGAGCTGAACCTGCAGCAGATCCGTGCTATCCACGACACTACTGATGCCACCATTGAGTTCTTTATCCACGGCGCGCTGTGCGTAGCCTATTCCGGGCAGTGCAACATCTCTCACGCCCAGACTGGGCGCAGTGCGAACCGGGGAGACTGCTCGCAGGCCTGCCGTCTCCCTTATACCCTGAAAGACGATCAGGGTCGGGTGGTGTCGTTTGAAAAGCATCTCCTGTCGATGAAGGACAATGACCAGACCGCCAACCTCGGCGCGCTGATCGACGCCGGGGTGCGCTCCTTCAAGATTGAGGGGCGCTACAAGGATATGAGCTACGTGAAGAACATCACCGCTCACTACCGGCAGATGCTGGACGCCATCATCGAAGAGCGGGGCGATCTGGCTCGCTCGTCGGCGGGGCGCACCGAGCACTTCTTTATCCCGTCGACGGACAAAACGTTCCATCGCGGCAGCACCGACTACTTCGTTAACGCCCGTAAGATCGATATTGGCGCATTCGATTCGCCGAAGTTTATCGGCCTGCCGGTGGGTGAAGTAGTGAAGGTCGGCAAAGATTACCTCGACGTTGACGCCAGCGAGCCGCTAGCCAACGGCGATGGCTTAAACGTGCTGATTAAGCGTGAAATCGTCGGCTTCCGCGCCAATACGGTAGAGAAAACGGGCGAAAACCGTTATCGCGTGTGGCCGAACGAGATGCCCGCCGATCTCTACAAGGTGCGTCCGAATCATCCTCTTAACCGTAACCTCGACCACAACTGGCAGCAGGCGCTGACCAAAACCTCCAGCGAGCGTCGCGTTGGCGTGGATATCGAGCTGGGTGGCTGGCAGGAGCAGCTGATCCTTACCCTAACCAGCGAAGAGGGAGTAAGCATTACCCATACGCTGGAGGGCGAGTTTGCCGACGCCACTAATGCCGAAAAAGCGCTCAGCCAGCTGCACGATGGCCTGGCCAAACTGGGGCAGACCATCTACTACGCCCGCGATATTCGCGTCAACCTGCCGGGCGCGCTGTTTGTCCCTGCCAGCCAGCTGAACCAGCTGCGCCGCGAGGCCGTAGAGCTGCTTGATAGCGCCCGTCTGGCAAACTACCCGCGCGGCAGCCGCAAGGCGGTGGCGACGCCAGCCCCGGTCTATCCGGATACCCATCTCTCGTTCCTCGCTAACGTCTATAACGAGAAGGCACGCACCTTCTATCACCGCTACGGTGTGCAGCTGATTGATGCCGCCTACGAGGCGCATGAAGAGAAGGGCGACGTGCCGGTGATGATCACCAAGCACTGCCTGCGCTTTGCCTTTAACCTCTGTCCGAAGCAGGCGAAGGGATCGATTAAGA
>Ga0308166_1000284_pt1 | contig 82098 bp, 76 predicted proteins | sample PhyCR2_2_FD_202137 | JGI IMG/M metagenome (GOLD analysis project Ga0308166, IMG submission 202137) | Phyllosphere microbial communities from UC Gill Tract Community Farm, Albany, California, United States - DLSLCC.R2 | ecosystem: Host-associated > Plants > Phyllosphere > Unclassified | place...
ACCCTTACGTAGCCAATTAGCATGTTTTTCACCCAATATTTTCTGCAAAAAATCAGGTGAAGTTATCGGCATGGATGCCGCAGGGCAATCTATAAAACGTCGGTTTAGGAAGTAGCGCGACACGGGATGCTTACAGCTCGACAGGACAGATGTTATCCCGGGGAGATTTTGGCTTGGGCGGGCCGGGTAATAGTAGTGCTGGCTGGGATATAGCTATCGATGGCCGATTTTTAAGTAGCCCTTATGACGGTCCCTCAGCTACTGCTGTGTTTATGGGGATAAACTGTGCTCATAGTTCCGATTCATCCTACTGCTTTCAGCTTGGGGGACGAGGAAACCAGGGTATGTGGTGGAGGGCAAGAGAAAGCGCCTCATTCCTTCCATGGTTACGAGTTTATGACACTGGTAACACTACCAGAGCTAGTGACGGCACGTTAAAAGCAGCTTCCCCAGTAGTTAAACTGTATGCAGACGGTTCGTTTGAAACTAATAACGAATCAGAGGGCTGTACCGTAACTCGCATAAAAGCCGGAGAGTATCTGATCGAGGGCTGCATGGGTATGAATTCAGATGCGGCGTGGGGTGGGATTGATGGTGGCTTCGATATCCCTAAAGATCGTAATGGGCAGGCCCTAATCTGGCTTGACTATGAGGTTAATGCAGACGGATCAGTGCTCGTGAAAACATTCCACCGGGAATACCCGTCAGCACCGATATTTGCGAGGAACTCACGGGAAGGTTTCGTGGATGGCGAACCGGCCGATATTCCGGCCGATCAGTTTGTCAGTGTCCGTGTAGAGATGCCGCAAAACAGTATCTGGAATCAGCGTGCAGCTATGGCTGAAGTTTCTGATTGATCATCTGATTAAAGGCAGAATCATCAGGCATATCCAAGCGAACATCGATCCAGCTGTTCACCGGCACGTCCATCGGTTCCCCTTTTGTTTTGACGATCTCCCCTTCATCGCTCAGCATGTATTTTCGCTTAAACAGGCGGATAGTCAGCCCACCGCTTTCTGCCTGCTCTGCTTCAACAATCCCAAGCTCTCCCATGCCGCCTGGGTCCATTGGCGGCAGTAACTGCCATCCCTCTGACGCCAGGCCTGCCGAACCTCTCAGCACATAAACACCAACATCGACCCGGGAAATTTTGATTCCTTCAGCTTCGGTGTTCGCAGTACCGCAGCCGCACCATGCAAAACCATCCTCGGATATATCCGTGCGCTGGTTCTGTTCCTGAGACTTAACAATGCGAGCAACAGGTGAGGCCGCCTTTAGGGTGCCATCACTTGCTTTAGTCGTATTACCCGTTGAATATAATTTGACAGGTGAAAGCCACGTACCGCCTGCCTGTTTACGAATAGTGATATTTGCGGCTGACTGAGCTGACATTGCTTCATCGACCAGCATAAATCCGTAATTCGCACTATCTCCTCCTGAGGCCGCATTAGAACCGTTCCGATGGCGAACAGAAATATAGCTCCGCCATACATTATCATCAGTTATTCGGGCAGAACCTATTGTGGAAGGGGTGGTTGAAATATCATTAAACCAGCCAGTAGAAGATAAGGTTCCATCGATGTTGACACCAATTGCGGCCCCCCTGTTGCTACCCGTACCTCCCAGTGACACAGGCACGTAACCATTGCTGTCTACCAAACCGACGTTTTATAGATTGCCCTGCGGCATCCATGCCGATAACTTCACCTGATTTTTTGCAGAAAATATTGGGTGAAAAACATGCTAATTGGCTACGTAAGGGTGTCAACAAATGACCAAAACACAGATCTTCAGCGACAAGCTCTCGAACGAGCAGGATGTGAACAGGTTTTTGAGGAAAAAATGAGCGGGACGGTAGCGAACCGGCCAGCGCTTAAAAAGCTTCTGCGAACGCTGAATGAGGGCGATACGCTGGTAGTGTGGAAGCTGGATCGCCTCGGGCGAAGCATGCGGAACCTGGTACTGCTGGTGGACGAACTCCGGCAGCGCGGCATCCACTTCAAAAGCCTTACGGACAGCATCGACACTTCCAGCCCAATGGGGCGTTTCATATTCCATATCATGTCAGCCCTGGCCGAGATGGAGAGGGAGTTAATCGTGGAGCGTACCCGGGCAGGACTGGCGGCAGCGCGTGAGAAAGGGCGCGTAGGTGGTAGGCGCTCGAAGTTAACCCCAGAGCAATGGGCGCAGGCGGGGCGTCTGATTGTAAACGGCGTGGACAGGAAGCAGGTAGCGATTATCTATGATGTGGCCGTATGTACTTTGTATAAGAAATTCCCAGCCCTCAAGGGAATCAGCGAAACGTAAATAATTATAGATCATCAGGATTATTAGATGTGCAGATCCCAACTTTAACCAGACAGAATATCATCAATGCCAGAACTATTACGACGATAGTAGAGATTATGAGCGTTATCATAAATGACCTTTATATGATTTTATTTTTTAGACTGTGTGAATCAAAAAATGTTCCAAACAGTTAAAAATATGTGACTTAAGTTAGGATGCTATTGAATGCCGTACTACATAGAATGTAATGAGTGCGGCGGCTGGCTATCCCGCATCAAACTAGCTTACTTAGGTTAGTATGATCGGCTGGACAAAATTCATAATGAGCAATTACCCGAGGGATGAAAACATACATACAAAATTGAGAGTCCTTAAATATCAGCGAATTCGCAAAAGTCTGGCCATATCCTTGAAGCTGCCTCACCATTTATTTCATTTTTTACCTTTGAGTCTGGGCACAAATGTAAGGGTTTTTTCTTCTGGTGATATCATCAAAAAAATGACCATAGGCGTAGGCTCTAAATTTTTAATCCTACGAAGAATGCCATAAAGTCGCTGTTTTAACTTGGCTGCGCCGTCTTTTTCAGACTCCCAATCTAAAACCATTTGTTTTTCAATTCCGATGTAGGTGTTTTGAGGAAATCTCACTCCACTACCAGATTTTTCCAAATACTGACGACTACGTAAGAAATCTACAATCAAGGAGTTATCCATTTGATTGAAGGGCTTGCTTTCGAACATTAGCAACACCGTATAACTTATGATTTTCATAGAAATCTCATGGGTAGGTTCAGACCATGTGAACGGTATGTTAGTTAAAAAAGCGACAATGTGTATTGTTTAACATTAAAGAAATGTATCGCCTGCTATATAAAAAAAAGCCTACACCAGGTAGGCAATGCTGATGATTTCTAATTATTTTTATAATGCTTCTTGTTCAATATCTTCCGCGATGTTGGTAAAAAACACCGAAGCTTATAGATACTTTCGTGCCGCATCAAAAATTTCCTGAGAGGTTAGCTCTCGATCTGATGCAACATAGACAACTTCATGGTCCCCTGTTAAAGAGGGGAAACCGGCTGACATTATCTGAAGATTGATCTCTTCTCCACCAGGGTACTGTTCGAGTATTGATGTTACGCCTTTAAGCACAGTGACAACCTTACTTGGTTTACCATTAAAGAAAATGATTACTTTTTTCATATATCACCATGTATTCAAACGATTTTTAGCGGTCGTGGCTGTTCGGTAAGTGTTGCTTTTTTCTATGTATTGTTTGTTTTTCGAAATTAAAACAAGCAATATTCTGCCTTAGCGTGTACTGTAGTAGCCCATTTGAACTGGAGAAGCCTGTGTCTGCACGTAAAAACAATAAATTCCGCCGAAATTATTTAGTCAAATATCCTTGTCCAAACTGCTCAAAATATTCGGAGCATAGTTACAATCGTGTACAAAAGGGATCTCAATTAGTATGCCCTTACTGTAATGCTTTGTTCAAAGCCCCTGAACGTTACTAAAAAAACTCATACAATAAATAAGAAGTGATGCTTTTGGAGGCTGCCTAACCTCTTACGCACTTTAATATTTTATAAGCAGTTAGCTTCTGCTTTGAGACTATTCATGCAGCAGTCCTGCATTTCATCACATCGGTCAGCAAACTTGACGGTTCTGAAAATATGCTGGCCAGTTGTAATGATATTCGCAAACGATAAATGACTCTTCTTGTTTTTTAATTCGTATAAGCTTAAACGGCCCTTGAGGGGGTTATTTATCGCAGAGCGTAACATTTGCAGCTGTCGGACCTTTAGTGCCGGCAATGATAACAAATTTCACTTTTTGTCCTTCAAAAAGAGTTTTGAATGTCTCTCCCTGTAGTGAAGAAGAGTGAACAAGAATATCTTTACTTCCATCGAGTGGGGAGATAAAACCAAAACCTTTATCTTCGTTAAACCACTTAACAAGACCTATCATTTTTGAAGACATAAAAACTCCCCTTGAACACTTAAGAAGTTACAACTTCATGAAAAGAAACGCATAATGGCATACGTATGGACTCAAGATGAGGGGTATCAGAGATAGCACCTGGTTATGAGGATTACTTAGAAAAAGTCAGATTCACATTGCATCGAACTAACCAGATCATTAAGGCACGTGTTAAACTATTTAGCAAATTTTATTTTAGCCATCTGGGAGGCTATGAAAATTAGATTAGCTAATCCAAATTTTTCCTGTATAGTCAAATTGGATTTCACGAAAGGAAATTATTTGACTCATAAAATGACAGGCGTTGTCAAAAGTTTTGACTGCAAGAGTGGGAAGGGGTTCATTATACCATCGGATAGGCGTAAAGATGTTTTCTTACACATCTCTGCATTAAACAATAGCGAAAGCCAAACGTTAAGTCCTGGTGTTCGTGTTGAGTTCTATCGTATAAATGGACTCAGTGGTCCAATGGCGGCAAACATATTTCTTTCTTAAAAATATGCTATTGTGAGACTAGCTAAAAAGTGCAGGTCTAACTGATATTAGATTTGATTGTTATATGCTCTATCAAATTCCTCCCTTGGTTTTTTACATTTCCAACTGTACGCGTTACCGCATGCCAGTTGAACTTATCGGTGGGCACTGCACCGTCTGAAGCTATCTCTAACGCTTTATTCCCTCCAGCGTCCAGCCGCATCCACTCTCTTGCAGCTTCCGGCGACAAAACTAGCGGCCGGCGGTCGTGAATGTCGACCAGACCTTTGTCCGCTGCCGATGTCACGATGAGAAAACCTTCTGCTTCATCACCGCGTTCGAATGGCGTGCTTCCGATCGCCGCCATGAATACGGGCTGCCCGTCAGCGCGGTGAATGAAGTAAGGCTGTTTTTTGTCGCCTTCTTTCTTCCATTCGAACCATCCATCTGCAAAGTAGATAGCGCGACCATGCTGCCAGAGGGGTTTAAACATCCTGCTGGTTGCCGCGGTCTCGACGCGTGCGTTAATTAGTGGCGGCTTATCCCACCACCCGGGAGCGTAACCCCAGAAAACAGGATCGAGATGCAGCTGCTCGTCGCGTTCGCTCAACAGCAGCACTTTGGTGCCGGGCGCGACATTGTACCGGCTAATAGGTTCAGGGTCGTATGCTATGTCGCGCTCAGCTTCATCGGACAGGTAAGCCAGGTATTCTTCACGCGTTTGAGCTTGTGCAAAACGCCCACACATAGAAACCTCCAGCCAGATGTCAGACTTAAAGTATAGGGCAGGGAGAAGAAGGGGGCGCACTGGCTAAAGTTAGGGGCAAATTTAGGGGCAAAAATGCGAAATAGGGGCAAAAAAAGGGCACAAAAAATGTAGTTCTGGGTAGCTTTAGGGAGAAGTTGTCATGCTGTAACTAATTGAATTAGATGATAAAATAAATGATATCAATGTGTTGGCAAAAACAGCGTAGCTTATTCAGGTTGTACTGTTCTTTCTTGTTAATCTCTTGATTTTGTTGCATCTATTCGTTACTCAGATCTCAAATGGGGCACAGGGTGAGGAAAACGATTTCAAAGCGTCAGCTTCGTGTTCATCTCTTCTATCCATGTAGCATAGATTTCATACACCATCTGCGCATTTACGTGCCCCATCTGGTTAGCGATAAAAGACGGGTTTGCGGCTACCGGTAAAAACCAGCATGCGAAAGTGTGTCGTGTATGGTACGGATTGCAGCGCCGAATGCCAGCACGATTTACAAATGAGCCCCACAGGAGAAGTTTGGTTAAGACTGAAGGGTTGTCTACACTTACAGCTTACGCAGTAAAAAACGGAGGTGAAAATGACTGACCGTCCCGTTCATGGTGACCATCCTGATTATAATCCCAGCCCGGATAACCCGGAAAAGGATGGAAGAAAACCGAAAGATGATCCTGGCTCAGCGCCTGAATCAGGCGATAAAGATCCAGAGTAATGACCAACCGCCTTTACGAAGGCGGTTTTAACACCCATTACGGCCTCTCTACGCGCACCGCTATTCACGTTATCCTCATCAACGTCGTCTGATAACCGCTCAGAATCCATCCCTTTTTTGCCGGATGAACGGGTGAGATAAAGCACGGATCTCATTCCCGCGTACCAGCGCGTTTTACAGTTCTCCTGCTACGCTTTTGAGGGGGACAAGGGAGCGCTTCTATGAAAAATAAAGACGAGCAGACAGGATTAGTTGGGCTGGCGATTGGTGCCGCCGTTATCGGGCTGGTTTCATCCCAGAAGATCATCAACCGTGAAAGTATTGTCGATGAACTGGTAAGGCTCGGCAGGCAGAAGGGGGATGGTGTCGAAGATGAGGTCTTTTTAAAAGCGGCTGAGTTAGTGAGAAAAGGGGTATAAGCGATGGCTGACATTCGTCATGCACAGTGTCATTGTGGGGCGGTGAAATTTACGGTTGAGCTGACGGACGGCCTGAATACCGCACGTCGATGTAGCTGCTCGTTTTGCAGGATGCGTGGGGCGGTCGTGGTTTCAGCGCCTTTGACGGGCATTAAGGTGACGCAGGGCGCGGACACGCTCACAGAGTACCGTTTCAACACCGGCACGGCGCGCCATTTCTTCTGTTCGATTTGCGGTATTTACACGTTCCACCAACGACGTTCCAATCCCAATGAATATGGTGTGAATGTCGCCTGTCTGGAAAATGTCACGCCATTCGACTTCCCGGAAGTGGCGGTAATGGATGGAGTAAATCACCCTATGGATGGCGACAGCGGGGTATTTGGCTATCTCTCTTTCCGTAAAGAACAGACGAAACAGCGATGAAAACTAGCCCGCAGATCGCTGCGGGCTAACGGGATTAGAACTGGTAAACCAGACCTAACGCTACAATGTCATCCGTACCGATGCCATTGTTTTTGTAGAATGAATCATCTTCATCCAGCAGGTTGATTTTATAATCAACATAGGTGGACATGTTTTTGTTGAAATAATAGGTAGCACCGACGTCAGCATATTTCACCAGGTCTTTATCGTCCTGGCCATTGCCCAGGTCTTTACCTTTAGACTGTAAATAGGAAATGGCCGGACGCAGACCGAAATCGAACTGATATTGTGCGGTGACTTCGAAGTTCTGGGTTTTGTTTGCAATACCGCCGCCATCTTGGCTATCGGTTGAACCATAAGGGGTCATATTGCGGGTTTCGGAATACATTGCCGCCAGGTAAATATTGTTAGCGTCATATTTCAGGCCGGCAGTCCATGCATCCGCCTTATCGCCACCTGCATACTGAGATGCTGCGCCAGTGCCAGCACTAACCTGATCGTTGGTACGGTCAGATGACGCATATGCCGCGCCCGCGCTGAAGCCCATGCCAAAGTCATAGGTGGTGGAGATACCGAAGCCATCACCGTTTTGATTACGAATGTTGTTATCTGAACGGTTATTAGTGCCTTCCTGAGAGCAGCCATACTCGTCACAGTTGCTGCCTTCATTATTACCCTGATACTGCACCGCGAAGTTCAGACCCTGCACCAGACCAAAGAAGTCGGTGTTACGGTAGGTCGCCACGCCGTTTGCACGACCGGTCATAAAGTTATCGGCATAAGTATAAGAGTCGCCACCAAATTCTGGCAGCATATCGGTCCAGCCTTCAACGTCGTACAGGACGCCATAGTTGCGGCCGTAATCGAAGGAGCCGTAATCGCCCACCTTCACGCCCGCGAAGGCCAGACGCGTCCAGGACTGATTGTCAGAACCTTCGGTGTTGTTTGCCTGAATGTTGTATTCCCATTGGGCGAAGCCGGTCATCATGTCGTTGATTTGGGTTTCACCTTTAAAACCCAGACGCATATAGGTTTGATCGCCATCTTTAGACGCGTCGTCAGAGAAATAATGCAGACCATCTACTTTGCCATACAGATCCAGTTTATTGCCGTCTTTATTATAAATTTCAGCTGCGTGAGCGGCTCCAGCCATTAACAAAGCGGGGATCATCAGTGCCAGTACTTTTCTTTGCATTTTGATTATTCCTTTGCAGTTATTTTTTTATTGCTTAGTGAACTTTCCGGGCTGGAAAGGTGTCCCATGCTAAATCACTCTGGCGGCGGATGAATAAAATATAATTGTTACGGGTTAAGTAAAATCTAAACTAAATGATGCGGTTGAAATAATGATAAACGTCATGAATGGATTATTATAATCAATACAAAATAAAAATTATTAATTACGAGGAAAACAAGGTAATCTCCACGCCGTTATATGCCTTTAAGATTATTTCATCCATAATTCACGTGAATATTGTTCAGAACATTGAGGCAATTTTCACCGATCTTCTGGATTCGCCCGGTGCACGTGCATCGGGCTTTTTTATAGCAAAAAAATGCCCGGACAAGCCGGGCATACAGGTTATTCACTGGTCGATTTTTCGGCTTTTCCTGCCAGTTGCGCCAGAAAGTCATAACGCTTCTGAAGATCCGCTGCCGCATCCTTCCATAGCTGCTCTGCTACTTCAGGCTGCTGGGCGTTCAGCCTGCGGAAACGCTGCTCCTGAAGTAAGGTTTCGGCAAGGGCGTCTGACGGCGGACGCGAATCCAGCGCCAACGGCAATTTCCCTTCATCGGCACGGCGCGGGTCAAAGCGGTACAGTGGCCAGAAGCCGGTTGCGGTGAGCTGACGCATCTGGTCGTGGCTGAGTGCCAGATCGTAGCCATGCTCCTCACACGGACTGTAGGCGATGATCAGCGACGGGCCTGGATACGCTTCCGCCTCCTGAATGGCTTTCACCGTCTGGTTGAGCTGCGCCCCAAGCGAAATTTGCGCGACGTAGACGTGCCCATACATCATCATGCTGACGCCCAAATCTTTACGCGCCTTGCGCTTGCCGTGCTCACCAAATTTCGTGACCGCCCCCAATGGCGTTGCTTTCGAGGCCTGTCCGCCGGTGTTGGAATAACACTGAGTATCGAGCACCAGAATATTGACGTTTTCGGTCAGGCTCAGGACATGATCAAGACCACCGAAACCAATATCGTAGGCCCACCCGTCGCCGCCGATCAGCCAGATAGATTTTTCAACCAACGCGTCAGCATCAGTCAGGAGTTGTTCAGCCCCTTCAACACCCTGAAGCGCGTGGCGCAGTTCAGCAACCTGCGCACGACGAACGTCAGGTGTGGCCTCCGCATGCAGGGCATCATTCAGTTCTGCCGGGATCTTATCGGCAAACTGTGCCAGCAGACGCATTACGCGGGCGCGGTGCTGATCGACCGTCAGACGGAATCCCAGACCAAATTCTGCGTTGTCCTCGAAAAGCGAGTTTGCCCACGCCGGGCCGCGACCGTTTGCGTCGGTAGTGTACGGCGTGGACGGCAGGTTACCTCCGTAGATCGACGAGCAGCCCGTCGCGTTGGCAATCAGCATCCGGTCGCCGTAAAGCTGGGTAAGCAGTTTGATATACGGTGTTTCGCCGCAGCCGGAGCACGCCCCGGAGTACTCGAAGAGCGGGGTGATGAGCTGCGAGGTACGAATGTCAATGCGTTCCAGCTTGTTGCGATCGATTTCGGGCAGGTCGAGGAAGAAATCATAATTCACTTTCTCTTCTTCAACATGTTCAAGACGCGACATCATATTGATGGCTTTGATTGACGGGTCCTGACGATCTTTCGCCGGGCACACCTCGACGCACAGGTTACAGCCGGTACAGTCTTCCGGCGCCACCTGAAGTACATATTTCTGACCACGCATATCGCGGGATTTTACATCCAGCGAGTGCAAACTTTCCGGTGCGCCATCTAACGCTTCTGGTGACACCACTTTGGCGCGAATGGCCGAGTGCGGGCAGGCCGCCACGCAGTGGTTGCACTGGGTGCACAGCTCTTCTTTCCAGATAGGGATCGCTTCGGCAATGTTGCGTTTTTCCCAGCGGGTCGTGCCCATCGGCCAGGTGCCGTCAGGCGGAAGCGCAGAGACGGGAAGGGTATCTCCCAGTCCGGCAAGCATCGCCGCCGTGACGGTTTTGACGAAATCCGGGGCGGCGTCAGACACCACTGGCGGCCGGTTCGGACTGCTGGCATTGACCGGCTGCAACGGCACCTCGAACAGCGATTCGCGGGCCAGCGCCAGCGCCTGCCAGTTGCGCTCAACCAGTTCCTGACCTTTGCTGCTGTAGCTTTTGGCGATCGCCCCCTGGAGTTCCATCAGCGCGCTGTCGCCCGGCAGAATATTGGTCAGGTGGAAGAACGCCATCTGCATAACCGTATTGATACGCGCCGCCAGGCCGCATTCGCGGGCGATCTTCGCGGCGTTAATGACATACAGGCGCGCCTGTTTCTGGTTAAGCACTGCCTGCACTTCCTGGGGCAGGCGTGCCCAGACCTCGTCGGCGCTGTAAGGGGTGTTGATCAGGAAAATACCGCCGGGCTTCAGGCGCTCGGCCATCTGATATTTATCAATGAACTGGAGCTGGTGACAGCCAACAAAATCCGCCTGAGAAATCAGGTATGCCGAGCGGATCGGGTGTTCGCTGACGCGCAGGTGGGAGACGGTCAGTCCGCCCGCTTTTTTGGAGTCGTAGACGAAATATCCTTGCGCATACCACGGCGTAGAGTTGCCGATAATTTTGATGTTGTTCTTGGTCGCCGAGACGCTGCCGTCGCTGCCCAGACCGTAGAACAGCGCTTCCAGTTTCGCATTCGAGGGCAGGGTGTTTTCCGGCAAAGGGAGAGAAAGGTTAGTCACGTCATCATAAATGCCGACCGTAAAGCGCGGCTTCGGTTTTGCCTCGCGCAGTTCAGCAAATACCGCAAGGACGCACTCCGGCCCGAACTCTTTTGAAGACAATCCATAACGCCCGCCAATGACGCGCGGCAGCGTTTCGCGCTCACCGCGGTTAAACGCCTCAGCCAGTGCGGTCATCACATCCAGATAAAGTGGCTCAGCCTGTGCGCCAGGTTCTTTGGTGCGGTCCAGTACTGCCACGGCACGCGCGCTGTCCGGTAGGGCTGCGAGCAGGTGTTTCGCTGAGAAGGGACGGTAGAGGCGAACTTTGAGCACGCCAACTTTTTCACCACGCGTCAGCAGCTCATCGACCACCTCTTCGCAGGTGCCGATGGCAGAGCCCATCAGGACGATCACGCGCTCGGCCTGCGGATGACCGTAATATTCAAACGGCTTATATTCGCGGCCCGTCGCAGCGGCAAAATCGTCCATCGCCTGTTCAACGTGCTCATACACCGCGTTGTACCACGGGTTTGTCGCCTCGCGGGACTGGAAATAGGTATCCGGGTTCGCAGAGGTACCCCGGATCACCGGATGTTCCGGATTGAGGGCGCGAGCGCGATGCGCATCGATGTCAGCCTGCGGCAGCAGATTGAGAATGGTGTCGTCCGGCAGTGGAACGATTTTGTTGATCTCGTGGGACGTGCGAAAACCATCGAAGAAATGAATAAATGGCACTCGGCTTTTCAGCGTAGCGATATGCGATATCAGCGCGAAGTCCTGTGCTTCCTGTACGCTGCTGGCGCAGAGCATAGCGCAGCCGGTCTGACGCACGGCCATCACGTCTGAGTGGTCGCCAAAAATAGAAAGAGCGTGAGTGGCTACGGTGCGTGCGGCAACGTGCAACACAAACGGCGTTAATTGCCCTGCCAGCTTGTAAAGCGTGGGGATCATCAACAGCAGCCCCTGAGACGACGTAAACGAGGTCGACAGGGCACCGGTCTGCAACGCACCATGCACGGTGGCAATGGCCCCGGCTTCGGACTGCATCTCAACAACCCGCGGGACATCGCCCCAGACGTTTTTTATCCCATTACCAGCCCAGGCGTCAGCCTGTTCAGCCATCGTGGAGCTGGGAGTGATGGGGTAGATGGCGATCACTTCGCTGGTACGAAACGCAACAGACGCGACTGCACCATTGCCGTCAATAGTTTGCATAGGACAACACCCTTACATTGCGCAAAAAGAGGGGTCTGTAAAACGACGACAGACCCTGAATATTATCTGTGTATTTTAGCAAAGCTCAGGTTTTACGATTTTCGCTTTTGTGTCCTTGGTATGCGCTGTATCAATGACTCGAAGGCTATTCGCGTTAAAAAATTGCGAGAAATTGTTACCAGGGCGCATAAATACGCACATCCGCTCTCGACGATGCGGCGCGTGATGCCTATTATGCATAGGTTTCGCGTTAATTATGGGGAGGAAGGTATGCGTTCAGCATTTTGGGTCGGATGTGCCGCGTTACTGTTGTCGGCATGCAGCAATGAACCAGTACAGCAGGCGACAGCGGCACACGTAACGCCGGGTATGCGAGCGGCTATGTCCAGTTCAGGTCAGGCCAACTGCGCAATGATCGGCGGTTCACTCTCCGTTGCCCGTCAGCTCGACGGCTCAGCCATCGGCATGTGCGCGTTGCCAAATGGCAAACGCTGTAGTGAGCAGTCGCTTGCCGTTGGTTCGTGCGGAAGCTACTGAGTTATTCAACTCGCTTAAACATCAATGTCTTATTGGCTGTCGCCAGCGTTAACTGGTCTTCGGTCAGGTCTACCTGTGCGCCTGTGCTTAGCATATCGGCGATGGTCTGATCCAGTTCATTTAGCTGCGGCTCGGTGCAGAGTTTCCGCGTCATTGCCAGCGTTTTGACCGTCAACTCTCCTTCGGACAGTTTACCCTGGCCGTTGAAGCCGTTGCACATTGTGCCGGAGACGACAATGTTGTTAATCAGGCTGATATTGGGTTGCGCACTGAAGCGAATTTCAGGCTGCGTTTTCCCGCCTTTGACTGCTTTGCCATCCACATTTTCAAGAACGAAACGGTGATTCTCTAACTGATCGGTCTGAACGGAGGCTTTACCAGGATTAACGCATCCAGCCAGTACAAGGCTGATTAAACTTACTGCCGCGAGCTTTTTCATTTTTCTTCTCAAACTATCAATGCTGTAAATATTTTTTCAGTGTAACCATACCCTCCTGGGTGTTAATGGGGTTTATCTGAAAATGCGGGAAGGGACCGGGCGGCGGCGCGCCCGGTCAGCGAGTTAGTGCGATTTAAATCCAGCTGCGGCCATCAGCATTTTAAAGAGCATACTTACGCAGGCCAGCGCCAGGACGCTGCCGCCCCAGATGATGGCAAGCCACATCAAACGTTTCCATACAGGTTGTTGCATCAGTGATAACCCTCCCCATGCTGTACTTTTCCTCGAAAAACGTAATAACTCCAGAAGGTGTAGACCAGAATCACGGGAATGATCAACAGTGCACCCACTAACATAAAGCCCTGGCTTTGGGCTGGCGCAGCGGCCTGCCAGAGGGTAATGTCCGGCGGGATGATATGCGGCCAGATGCTGATCCCAAGCCCGCTAAAGCCAAGAAAAACCAGCCCTAACGTCATGATAAACGGCAGGGTATGGCTCGCAGGATCGTGCAGGCAGCGCCACTGGCACAGACTCAGGATCGCAACCAGCGCAGGAACAGGCAGCAGATAAAACAGATTCGGCAGAGTAAACCAGCGCGCAGCAATGGCTGGTTGGGCGAGAGGGGTCCAGATACTGATTATCGCAATGAATACCAGAAGCAGGGGCAGAAGCACTTTCGATAGCTGACGCATCCGCTTTTGCAGGGCATTTTCGCTTTTCATTACCAGCCACGTTGATCCTAACAGCGCGTAAGCCACCACAAGACCCGCTCCGCAGAAAAAATTGAACGCGGTAAACCAGTCAAACGGACCACCGCTGTAAGCTCGACCGGTGACGCTGAACCCCTGGATGACCGCACCGACGGTGATGCCCTGGCTGAAGGTCGCCACAATTGACCCGCCAATAAAGGCCTTATCCCAGAACGGGCGGTGCGCCGGAGTGGCCTTGAAGCGAAATTCGAAGGCGACCCCACGAAATATAAGCCCGATCAGCATTATTGTCAGTGGAATGGTTAGCGCGTCGATGATAACCGCATAGGCGAGAGGAAAGGCGCCAAACAGGGCCGCACCGCCAAGCACCAGCCAGGTTTCGTTGCCATCCCAGACGGGAGCCACGCTGTTGACCATCACGTCGCGGTCGTCCGCATTCGGCGTTGCCGGAAACAGGATGCCTATCCCCAGATCAAAACCGTCCATCACGATATACATCAACGTGGCGAAAACGATAATCACGAACCAGATAATGGAAAGATCGATACCCATTACGGTTACTCCTTAAATTCAGTGGTGACGGCAGAAAGCGGACGAGCAGGGCGGCCATCGGATTCAGTCGCGAAGGATTCATGGGGCTGCGGCCCTTTTTTAATCAGACGCACCATATAGCTGTAACCCACGCCGAATACCGCGGTATAAACCACGAAGAAGGCCAGCAAACTGATGCTCATGTGCAGATCGCCATGCGCGGAAACCGCATCCTTCGTACGCTGTAGTCCATAGACGACCCACGGCTGGCGGCCGACCTCCGTTGTTACCCATCCGGCGAGGATCGCGATCAGCCCGGACGGTCCCATCAGCAGGGCAAACCACAGGAAGGAACGTGATGTATAAAGGCGCTGTTTGTAACGCAGCCAGATTGCCGTCACGCCCAGGAGCAGCATCAACATCCCCAGGCCGGCCATGATGCGGAAAGACCAGAAGACAATGGTGGCGTTCGGGCGATCTTCTTTTGGGAACTCCTTCAATGCCGGAACCTGTTTATCGAGACTGTGGGTCAGGATCAGGCTGCCGAGAGCGGGAATTTCCAGGCCAAAACGGGTCCGTTCCTGCTCCATATCCGGCCAGCCAAACAGCAGCAGTGGAGTAGGCTCACCCGGCGGATTCTCCCAGTGACCTTCGATGGCGGCTATTTTCGCTGGCTGGTGTTTTAAGGTATTAAGCCCGTGCATATCCCCCACCAGCGCCTGGACTGGGGCCACGATTAACGTCATCCACAACGCCATGGAGAACATAGTGCGAATAGCGGGGGTATTGTTTCCGCGCAGCAAATGCCAGGCCGCGGAGGCACCAACAAACAGTGCGCTGCTGAGAAATGCCGCTATCGACATGTGCAGCAGGCGGTAAGGGAAGGAGGGGTTAAACACCACGGCAAACCAGTCCACCGGAACGACCTGACCGTTGATGATTTCATACCCTTGCGGTGTCTGCATCCAGCTGTTTGACGAGAGGATCCAGAACGTAGACATGAGGGTCCCCAGTGCGACCATGCATGTCGAAAAGAAGTGCAGCCCCGGCCCGACCTTATTCCAGCCAAACAACATCACCCCGAGGAACCCCGCCTCAAGGAAGAACGCGGTAAGCACTTCATAGGTCAGCAGGGGGCCGGTAATACTGCCCGCGAACTGCGAAAACCCGCTCCAGTTGGTGCCAAACTGATAAGCCATCACCAGGCCGGAGACCACGCCCATCCCAAAGTTGACGGCGAAGATCTTTGACCAGAAATGGTACAGCGATCGCCAGACGGGATTTTTTGTTCTCAGCCACAGCCCTTCCAGCACGGCGAGATAGCTCGCCAGGCCAATGGTTATCGCCGGAAAAATAATATGAAAGGATACGGTAAAGGCGAACTGTATTCGCGCAAGATGAAACGCATCTGGACCAAACATGCATTGCCTCAATGTTAAACGGTGTACTGTTATGATAAAGAGGGGGGGAATGAGATATCAGAAGCAGAAATTGATAATTTACCTATAACAGTTGTGTGAAAAGGTGAACTTTATCTGGCTGATATAGCTAACAAGTAAGAATAAAAAATTTCTTTTTATGATTATTACGCATTAAACAGCTTGCTTTGTCGCCAGCAACATGCGTTAATGGATTTCTGGTTTTGAATCCAAATAAATATCTGACGTAGTTTTATAAAGCAGTTCTCATCACGTTGTGCCTCTCCGCAGCCTCTCTTGGGTCTTTATCTACATTCCGATTAGTTTTGTATCGAACCATTTTTTGCCTGATCGGCTCATGAGTAATTTACGTTTTTACGTTTACAGGAGAATCCTATGACTTCTTATATCCATTTCCGCTGCCCATGCTGTCATGGCTCGCAGTACCGCACCTCAGCTTTTGATGTGTCTGACAAAAATCCGTTCGGCGCGAAATGCATTTTCTGCAAATCGCCAATGATCACGCTCGACCACCTGGCCGCAGCGCGTTCGGCTCAGAATCACATTACTGAGTACCGCAAGTAATCTGCCGCGTTTCCCATAACAGTTAGCAAAATCTTCTCTTTTTCTCCTGCTGATATACACTGTCAGCAATAAGGAGAATCTGATGAAAAAATACCAGCGTCTGGCGCAACAAATTATCTCGCAGATTGAGCTTGGCGTATGGTTGCCGGGCGATAAGTTACCTTCTCTGCGAGAGCAGGTGGCAAGCAGCGGCATGAGTTTTATGACCGTGGGCCACGCGTATCAGATGCTGGAAAGTCAGGGGCGCATTGTTGCCAGACCGCAGTCAGGCTATTACGTTGCCGCGCGCCCGACCACACACCAGCCTGCACCGCCCGCGCAGGTGATGCGCGATGAAGTGGTCGACATCAACACCTATATCTTCGACGTGCTACAGGCCAGCCGCGACCCCTCCGTTGTCCCTTTTGCCTCGGCGTTTCCCGATCCGCGCCTTTTCCCGCTTCAGCAACTCAACCGATCGCTGGCTAACGTCAGCAAAACGGCTACCGCCATGAGCGTGATTGAAAACCTGCCGCCGGGTAACGTCGACTTACGTCATGCCATTGCCCGTCGCTACGCTCAGCAGGGAATGAATATCTCCCCGGATGAAATTGTGATCACCGCGGGTGCGCTTGAGGCGCTCAACCTCAGTTTGCAGGCTGTGACTGAACCAGGGGACTGGGTTATCGTTGAAAATCCCTGTTTTTATGGCGCACTCCAGGCGCTTGAACGTCTGAAACTGAAAGCGCTGTCGGTTGCCACTGACGTGCGTGAGGGCATCGATCTCAGTGCCCTTGAGCAGGCATTAAATGATTATCCGGTGAAAGCCTGCTGGCTGATGACCAACAGTCAGAACCCGCTCGGCTTCACGCTGAGTGCAGAGAAGAAAGCTCAGCTGGTGGCGTTATTAACCCGGCATAACGTCACGCTGATTGAAGACGATGTTTACAGCGAACTCTACTTTGGCCGCGAAAAGCCGCTTCCGGCAAAGGCCTGGGATAAGCAGGATATGACGTTGCACTGCTCCTCATTCTCCAAGTGTCTGGTGGCTGGTTTTCGTATTGGCTGGGTGGCGGCGGGAAAACATGCGCGCCGTATTCAGCAGTTGCAGCTGATGAGTACGTTATCCACCAGTTCTCCCATGCAGCTGGCGCTGGTGGATTACCTGGCGACCAAACGTTACGACGCCCACCTTCGCCGCCTGCGACGCACGCTTGCTGAACGCAAACAGCAGGCCTGGCAATCGCTTTTGCGCCATATGCCTGCCGGCGTCAAAATCCATCATAACGACAGCGGCTACTTTTTATGGCTGGAACTGCCTGAACAGCTGGATGCGGGGCGGTTGAGTGAGAAGGCGTTAACCCATCAAATCAGCATTGCGCCCGGCAAGATGTTTTCCACCTCCAATATCTGGACACCGTTTTTCCGTTTCAATACCTCATGGGGATGGGGCGAGCGGGAGGAGCAGGCGATCGTCCAGCTGGCGGGGGTAATCCGCGAAATGATGCTGCACCCAGTCACACCTTGATGAAAATTCCTGAAGCGACATGACGCGCGGTCTACCTTTAGTAAGGGAGTGCGGATTGGTGACGTGACGTTGTCACGTACATGTCCGCCAGAACGTGTGCTGACAGCGAAAACAATGTCGATTTCAACAGGACGATGCTATGCAAAATCAATTGCTGATTAATGGTGAACTGGTGGCCGGCGAAGGTGAGAAGCAGGCGGTTTATAATCCTGCCACGGGTGAAGTGCTGCTGGAGATTGCTGAAGCGTCGGAAGCACAGGTGGACGCTGCCGTCCAGGCTGCCGATCGCGCGTTCACAGAGTGGGGACAAACGACGCCGAAAACGCGCGCCGAATGTCTGTTGAAACTGGCTGATGTGATAGAAGCCAACGCTGACGCGTTCGCAAATCTGGAATCCCTTAACTGCGGGAAACCGCTGCACTGTGTCCAGGGGGACGAGATCCCGGCCGTGGTCGATGTGTTTCGCTTCTTTGCCGGGGCCGCCCGCTGCCTGAACGGGCTGGCTGCCGGAGAATACCTCGAAGGACATACTTCGATGATCCGCCGCGACCCGGTTGGCGTTGTCGCCTCTATTGCGCCCTGGAACTATCCTCTGATGATGGCGGCGTGGAAGCTGGCGCCCGCGCTGGCGGCGGGAAACTGTGTCGTCATCAAGCCGTCTGAAATCACTCCGTTGACGGCGCTGAAGCTGGCGGAACTGGCGAAAGATATCTTCCCGCCAGGCGTGTTGAACGTGCTGTTTGGTCGCGGCAAAACCGTAGGAGATCCGCTGACCGGTCACGAAAAAGTCCGTATGGTTTCTCTCACCGGCTCTATTGCTACAGGAGAACATATTATCGGGCATACCGCATCTTCAGTTAAACGTACCCATATGGAATTGGGCGGAAAAGCGCCGGTCATTGTCTTTGACGATGCAGATTTGGATGCCGTGGTTGAAGGCGTGCGTACGTTTGGTTTCTACAATGCTGGTCAGGATTGTACCGCAGCCTGTCGTATCTATGCCCAGAAGGGGATTTACCCCGCGCTGGTCGAAAAGCTGGGCGCAGCCGTTGCCAGCCTGAAAATGGGCGCGCCGGACGATGCTTCAACCGAGCTGGGCCCGCTCAGCTCCGCAGCGCATCTTTCCCGCGTTTGTGCTGCCGTGGACGAGGCCAAAACCCTTGGACATATCCGCGTCGTCACCGGTGGCAGTAAAAAAGAGGGGGCAGGATATTACTTCCAGCCAACGCTGCTGGCCGGGGCGAAGCAGGAAGATGCGATCGTCCAGCGAGAAGTGTTTGGCCCGGTGGTCAGCGTGACAGAATTTGAGGATGAAGCGCAGGTGCTGAACTGGGCTAACGATTCGCAATACGGCCTGGCCTCGTCCGTCTGGACAAAAGACGTCGGACGCGCCCATCGCCTCAGCGCACGGTTGCAGTATGGCTGCACCTGGGTCAATACCCATTTTATGCTGGTGAGCGAAATGCCGCACGGCGGGATGAAGTTATCCGGTTACGGAAAAGATATGTCGGTCTACGGACTTGAGGATTACACGGTAGTCCGACATGTCATGTTTAAACACTAAACCCTCATGCCCGGCGCAGTGCCGGGCGATTCAGCTTACCAGCCACATACCTCGTGTTCATTTTCCGTATCGTAGGCGCGAACGGTGTTCACCAGATCCTTCACGACATCTGCCGCGACGTCCGGGATCAACAGCTCCATTGGCGCTTCTGTTTCATAATCCACTGACACGCCGTTGCTGTTGTTGGTGACGGTCACAGTATAGGTAGCCTTACCCATTATTTACTCCTTATGCGTGTTGACCACTTTACCGATGCCCGCACCGCTGAGCGTGACGGCAGGATCCGCGAAAAAGTCGATATTAAAATAGGTGTCGTCGGTCAGAAGCTCAATGCGGTGCCATTTTTGCGGTGGGGAGATGCCAAAAGAACCGGCCTCAATGACCACTTCCAGATCGGGCTCGGTGGCGTCGCCATCGGCAAAGCCAAAGTAACGCACCGCACCCTGCATGACGGACAACCGACCGTACACGCCGGCTTTGGTGTTGTGATGGGTAAAAAGCGCTTTTGGGGCGGTCTCTTTATTCCAGAACGGCGTCGAGCGGGTATGAACAAAGTTTTCAGGAATACGTAACATCATAGTTTCCTTCATGTTGGCGGGTGCTTAAAGGGACTTAAGCACCTCAGGTTCAACAAAGAATTCAATATTGAACAGGGTGTCGTCGGTCATCACCTCAATGTGGTGCCATCTCTCTGGCGGGAAAACGCCGAAACGACCCGCTTCAATGACGAGCTCGCTGTCAGGCTCAGGTGTAAATTCATCAGCATAGCCCAGATAACGCACTGCGCCACGCATCACCGAAAGGCGAGGGTAAACGCCCGGACGCGTGCCCGTATCAAGGTGACGTTTAAAAATGCCAGCTGGGGCCGTTTCTTTGTTCCAGAAAGGCGTGGAACGGGTGTGAATGCAACTCTGCGGAATGCGTAGCATGTTTCCTCCCTTAAAAGCCTGCTGTTATTAGACTGCTTTCTGCGGGGATGGATTTATCAAAAAGTGCATTTAGTTTGCATGTTATCAATAATAACCGTTTTGCTTTACCCGGCGTTGTTACACAAGGTACTCAGTTGTTATTATCCATAGTATTTAAGTGGTTATGATGTAACGAAAAAACTTGATCTGTGTCAACATATGACGCATATTGCGTGCGGTTATTTTTCGGCTCAGGTAAACAGAATGACGTTGTATCAAAAGATGTTGGTGTTCTACGCAATCATGGCCTCCATCTGCGCATTAATCACCTGGTTCCTGTCTAAAGATCGTAAACGTATTCGCCTGTTGAGCGCATTCCTGGTGGGTTCCACCTGGCCGATGAGCTTTCCTGTTGCCCTGTTGATCTCTCTTTTCTGAAGCACGCTTCCAGAATCGGCATCCAGACATAGCATTCCATACATTGAGGCTGTATAAATATACAGTTTGTCATACATGGAGTGCTTATGAACAGTTTCTATTCGCAGCAAGCAGGCTGCACTGTGCGCTGGCAGGATCTTCCCGGTTTCGGTGACCCGGTTGTGTTTATCCACGGGTTGGGCTGTGCATCGTCGTATGAATATCCTCGTATTGTCTGTGATACCCGTTTCGGGGGGCGCAGAGCCATTCTGATCGATCTTCCCGGTAGCGGTTACAGTGACAAACCTGACATCTACCGTTATCGCACGAGCGAACAGGCGCAGGTGGTGGTTGAACTGTTAAACCATCTCGGCCTGGATAGTCTATGGCTCTATGGTCATAGCATGGGGGGGAGTATCGCGATCGAAACGGCAACGCTGTTAACGTCGCGCGTTAAGGGCCTGATAGTGTCTGAACCCAATTTTCATGCGGGTGGCGGGATGTTCAGCCGGGCAATTGCGGCCCAAACGGAACAACATTTTCTGGCTCAGGGCTATGATGACATGCTGCGGGCGGAAACGTCGCCGTGGGCTGGAAGCCTTCAAAGTAATGCCCCCTGGGCCGTCTGGCGCGGCGCAACAAGCCTGGTCGAGGGCGTTAAACCTGACTGGGAACACCTGTTCTTGTCATTGCGCTGCCCGGTAATGTTAGTTTTTGGTGAGCGATCCCTGCCTGATGACGATTTTAATCGTCTGCAACAAAACGGCGTTGCTGTAAAAATTATCCCTGATGCGGGCCATTCAATGTCCTGGGAAAACCCGTCAGCGTTGGCTCAGGCTTTGTCTGGCTTCATAAACGGCTCATGAATGGGCAGCCCGCATTGTTGCGGGCTGGAATGATTAAGACAGCAAGGCAGACAAGGCTTTCCGTGCCGCAGGCTGAACGTCATACGGACACTGATAATCCACGTTCTCAATCGCGCGGGTGTAGAGCGCAACCAACCAGTCATAAACATAGGCTGTCGCCGCATGGACAGGCTGCTCGCCAAGTCGGGTAAGACGGGGTGAAGCGCTGCTCACAACGGGCGTCACAAAAATTGGCTCACCTTTGCGGATCCGGCTTGCAGGCCGTTCAGAGACGGGTGTCAGTTCATAGCCAAGCCAGCTAATGAAATTGCCTGTCGCGGCATGCAGCTGCGCGGCGCTGCTTTTATCTTTTTCTGCAATGCGTTGCAGTTGCAGCGGCAGATCCAGCCGATAGCTGGTAACGATCAGCACATCCGCAATCTGCTGTAATACCTCTGCGTCCAGGCCCAGACGGGCAGCCGCCGCGTCGTTGCGACTCCACTGACGAAGATGGTTAACCCACACGTTATGGGCCAGCCGCGCTTTGTCTTTGGTCTGCAACGCGCCTGGATTTTCCTGCGTCTCTTCCGCAAACAGATCGATAACATCGTTAAACAGGCCGTTGACCTGTTCCTCACGAGGCTGGTGGACGGTCAGCAGCGTCTCAAACGCGTTTAACGGCGGCAGAAGCCCCTCAAGCAGTTCACCATGACGAGCGGCACTGCCTTGCAGCGTTCGGACCATTTTTTCGGCCATTGCCCGCCCTGCGCCTGGCTCCTGAGTGAGAGGCGCGACATATGGGCGCATCAGCGTTGACAGCGACTCTTGTAACAGCCTTTTCAGCGCGCGGAGACGCTTCTGGCGCTGTGCCGGCAGGGTAGCCTGCGACAGCCACTCAATCACTCGCTGCATGCTGTGGCTATCGAGCGCCTGAAGCGTGCCCCAGCGCAGACCCGGCTGGCCCAGCAATTGCTGCACCGCTTCGTCCAGATTCTGCTTTGTGGTAAACCGCGCATCATGAGGGGTAATGGCCCAGACCAGCCCCGGCAACGCGGATTCTTCAACCGGCTGCGTCTCTTTGACCCAGTTTTGCAGGAGCCTTGCCGTTTTCGCGGTCTGCTGGTGGTGCGCCGTTGCATTGCAGATAGCCAGGACATCCGGCTGAATGTGCTGACGATAATGCTCCAGCAACCACAGGCATTTTGCCTGCATCATCAGCGGCGTGTTTTCCTCAGGAATGGCCGGAATATCAATGACGTCAACGGTATCCAGCACGCAGTTCTCAACGGGCAGCACCACTTCGCGGGTCAGAGATGCCAGTACATCAACGGGCAGGCTAATGGCGTTAAGCAGCTCGCCGTTTTTTATCGGATGAAGCAGTGTTTCCTGTGCTTCCGGCACGGTAAACGCCCCGTGAGTAAGAAAGCCTTCGCAGGGTAGACCAAAGCTGTCCACCAGCAGACTCAACGGCGCCGCAAGTGCGCTGGCATGGCTGGTTTGATGCAGCACCTGGGCGAATTTAAGCCACTGCTGGGTTAACTCCTGCTGCTCACCCCACAGCAGAGACCAGACGCAGGCGCGGGTGCTGAGATCAAGCGACGGAACCAGCAGAGCAAACTGGTGCCACAGGGCATCATCAATATGCTGCTTAGCGCCGGGTACTACGCTTTGCCAGAACCGGGCAATGGTCGCGACTTCCCGCGCCGTCATTCCCGGCACGCTCTGCGGTTGACGCAGCACCCGCCACTTCTCAAGCCGGGCTTCAATCACCGATTTATCCACCGCGCGGATCTGCGGATCCAGCGTGGTGCGCGCGATAAACAGCTGCACCAGCTCGGCCTCCGTTACCAGGCGCAGGCGCAGGGGAAACGCGTCGTCTGCGACCTCGCGGGACGCTCTGCTGAAACGCACGGCCATGTTGGTCGGTGCATGCCCGGGGTTAATATGCGAGAAGTAATCAAACGTGCGTTGACCCGGCGTTACGTTCAGCCGTTCGTCCCCGCTGCCGCACAGGGCAGCCAGCAGGTGCGCTTTCGCGGCCTGCGAGTGGCCATATAGGCCGATACTGCCCTGGCTGACAAGGGCGCGATCGAGCGCCTCTTCACGCGCGCTTAGTGCGTTAAGGCGGGCAAGCAGGGCGTCGGCTTCGTTATCCAGCATCGGGGCGTGCTGTCGCGTCTCGTTGATCCACCCGATTAAGGCCTGAGTGGTGGCAGTCGTCGCAGTCATTTGAGGTATACGCTCCCGCTGTCGATCCAGTAGTGGCTGCCGCTGTGTCGGCGATCGGCCAGAGTATTCAGTTTAAAGGTCAGGGCATCCGGCGGCACTGGCGTGCCGTCCTGTAGCCAGGCATCACTCAGCTCGAAAGATTCCGGACCTTCCTGCTTAGTGCCGCCACGCAGCTTCAGGCGCACGTTCAGTACGCCGTCGCCCGCAATGGCTTTCGCCAGCTCGGCAGAGTTGATGCTCAGGGTATAGAGCGGTGTCGCGGGCCAGCGGGCATTGGCCAGCTGCCGGAAGCCGAGCGTAACGTTGCCGCGCAGCGGGAAGTGCAGACGGGCGTCCAGTTTCGCGCCGGGTTTATCGAGGTCGATATCGTGATACCAGACGTTCTCGTCCCGCAGGGTATTGATCGTGTTATCCAGCACGCCCAGATAGCGCACCGTAGAGTACGCGCCGATATCCGCTGCTTTAAAGTTAAAACGCGGCAGACGAAGATCCAGCGCCAGGCTACAGAGCATCGCTCCTACCGCAGCGGTGGATTTCGGGTTGCCGATCCGTCCCTGCTGGCTGAACGGATACCATTCATGAACCTGATATTTATCCAGCCAGACGATGCGGTTGACGGGCACCGGTTGCAGGTGGCGAATCAGGGCCTGAACGCCCGGCAGACAGCCCGGCCGTCCCGTGATCAGCAGGATATCGCAGCTGTAGTGAGAGATCGCCTCACATACCGCATGAAGCGGGGCGGCAAGCGTGAACTGACCCGCCAGCATGGCGTCCCGCATCTCCCGAAAGCTGACGTGCAGCGGTACGCTGAACAGATCAAAGTGTTCTGAGCCGGCAGGCAACGCATGGTCAATCGCCTGCTGGAGATAATTCATCACGTTGCGCGTCGGTTTTTGCGTAAGCAGGTCACCAAAGGTGGCATGCAGCCCGGCCAGCGGATCGTCAACATCGCTCGATTCCCACGCCGCCAGGATCGCGTGACCTATCGGCATAAAAAGCTGAAGCGCCGTCTGCTGGCGCAGGACCGCCTGGGTATCGATCCGCCCGGAATCACCGAACAGGGATGCCATCAGTTGGGAGGCATCGGCTATGCCGGATTTCTGAAGCTGGGTTTGCAGCGCGGGCAGAACGTAGCGCTGGATCACGTCCAGCAGCGTATCATCGCCAGCGACCTTGAACCCTTCGCGGAACAGCAGCTGCGGGGTGATTTTGACGTTATTTCCGGAACCATCATCTAACTGATAGTGCGTGATGGCCATATCCGTCGTGCCGCCGCCGATATCAATCGAGGCCACGCGCAGCGCACGCCCCGGCAGGACGCCAGGCTCAGGCGCGCGATCCGGACGGGCGAGGGAGGCGAAAAAGGCCTCGGTCTGGCCACCGAAATGGGAAATGGCTTCGTTATACAGCCACACCAGCTGGCCGCAGCTGGCCTCGTCCCACTCCATCTGGATCTCAGGGACCGGCACCACGCTTTTTTCCTGCTGCTTGCGGCTGGCAAAATCTTCATCCTGCGGGTGCCAGCCCATCGCTTTCCAGACGATGGCGATGGCTTCGAACATGCGGCGACGGAAAATCTCGCGCTCCTGTTTCGGCATTGCCGAAGGCAGGGTGAGGATCAGCGTCCGCAGCTGGCGGGGAGAGGCCGGGAAGCCGAGCCGCAGGCGGGTGGCCACGCTGTTAATCTGGCCAAGCGCCTGAGCCAGCAGCTCGCAGAGCATGTGCGTCATCAGGGTGCTGCGGCTGTACTGCGGAGAGAACACCGGCAGACGCTCATCCTGCGGCAGCGTAAAGAGTGGTTCCCCGTCGTCGTTCATCAGGTTCATCAGCGGAAACGCAGTTGCCAGCGGTTCGCGCTGGGTTTTGCTGTTCATCTGGCTAAAGCGCCAGTCCTGCACTACCGGCGTCTCGTCCCACAGATAGCGACGCGGGCTGGAAATTCCACTGTTGCCTTCCGTGCCCAGACGCTGCATTGCCAGCTTACGCGCTTCATCACCCACGCGGACAATGGACGGCCAGACGAATGCATCCTCCCGGCCGCTTTCCACAGAGAAGTGCTGCTTGCCAAAACGCGCTTCGGAAAATTCAAGACGGCTGGTAAACAGCGGCTCATTCAGGAACTGTGGCTCACTCAGAGATCGTACCTGAAGTTCAGCCGTCTGGCGCAGGCCGTCGTTGGCATCACCATGATCTTCAATAATCACGCCGCAGGTGTGGGTGTTGCCTACGTCAAGGATCAGATCGACAGGAATAGCAGGGGTGCTCAGGGTATGGGTGACAAACTTCACTTCCGGCACGGTGAGTTGTTCCCCGAGCATGGAGAGCAGGTTGAGCCAGTGTGCCTGATATTCAAAGCTGCGCATGGCCTGATGCAGCTCCCGCTCGGAGCGTTTTTCAACCCCGTCGGCAAACTGCGTAAAGGCTTCGCGCAGCCAGCCGTCAATCCAGGTCTGGTCAAGGAAACTCTCAACCTCACTGTCGCGCCAGGCGAGCGCGAAACGCGTGCCGTTAAGGATATCGTTTTCAACCGGCGACAGGGCAGACGTTGCATGCTCTGCAATCTGGCTGTCGAGCGCGACGGTGACCCGGTGCGTATTGCCAGCCGCGTCGGGCGTGGAAAGCTTTCGTACCTGGACGCGCGCCCAGTTATCCGGGCCATCAACAAACGTCCGCGGCGGGTTAAAGCGCAGGAAAGGGAGCGGCAGCCAGACGCCGTCCAGCACGTTCAGGGAGTTATGCAGTGGAATGGTGCTTTCAGGCTTGACCACTTCCGGCTGCCCGCCATCGGTGGCAGGCAGCGTGTACCGGCCGTTAACCAGATCAAAATCCAGGCGCAACAGCGGGCCATTTGCCGTTTTACGCACGAAACGCCCGTTGCTGGCAGTGTCCTGCGGAGTCAAGCCAAAATCGAGAAACTGCACGCCGCTGTTAGCAATCAGCGTCACGCTCTGTTTATAGTCGCAAAGATTAACCAGCATAGGATCAGACACCTGCTTTCTTGAACGTCAGAGGAACGATGGTGTTGGCATCGTAACGTGCGGTGCATTCCGCCACGTCGCTGGCACCTGCCTTACAGGTCACTTCCGGCATCGGATAGCGTGAACCGTCGGTGCAACGAGCGTTTCCGCGCGTTTTGATCAACAGCTCGCCGTTGCTGTGTAATCCGGAAAAGACGTCTACCCGGCAGACAATGTTGTCGCCATGCACAACCCGGGCGAAACCTTTATTGTTCTGGATCTGATAGCGCAGCGACGGCGGTTTGCCGGTGAGCGGATCCTGCACATCGAGAAACGCGCGCCAGGTGCCATTCAGGAAGCGCGTTAACCCCGCTTTGACCTGGTTTGCCTCCATCACCATCGCATCTTTCGGTATCGCGGTAATGACCACTGGTTCGGCTGCCGGTGCAGGCGTTTTCACCTTCGGCTCTACCACTTCGGCCTGGTGCAGCGGGAGTTTCAGCTCAAGCGGCTCGACCGTCTTTACGGGGGCCGGAGCAATGGCGACAGGCACTGGCGCTGGTGTGGCAACAGGCGCTGCGGTCGGGGCCTGTTTTGGCCAAAGCAGCGGGGTGGCAATGGCCGCAATAATGACGGCGGCAACCGGCAGCAACCACAGGGGGGAGCGACGTTTTTTCTGCATGGCCGCCGGTGCGGGCTCTGGCGGTGCGGCGTTCATGCGCACCGGCTCTGGCGTATACAGTTCATCTTCGGTGATACGGACGGAAGCCACAGGCGTGATAAGCGGCGCGTCGGCCTGCTCAAAGGTCACTACCGGGGCCGGTTCTTGCTCCTGTTCAGGTTCAGGCTCGTTAATCACCACTGGCTCAGGTTCAGGGACCAACGATTCGCGCAGACAGTCCAGCACGTCGTCGCGCGCGTTCTCGTTAAGATTGACGAAACCCCAGAAGCAGATCACCGGTTTGCCATCCACCAGGAAAACAAAGTTTTCACCGGGAAACTGAAAGGCTTTTGAGAGCAGAGAGCCAAACAGTTGCTGCGCCGTTTTCGGTGACTGAAGGCATTTTTTACTCAGCGACTCCACGCTGGCGAGCGTGTTTTCCAGATAGCGTAGGGCGCGATAACGATCATCTTCATCCGCCGCCTTCCAGCTGGAGACGGTTCCCTCAACCGGGGAGTACCAGTCAACGCGATCGCCGCCGTCGTAGACCTGGGGGATGGCCAGACAATCGACGATAGCCTGTTGTTTGCGCAACCGAAGCGCTTCGCGGATTTGCAGCGCTGATTCAAAAACGGCCTGTCCGCCGCCACCAACGGCCTGAAAATCATCCAGATTACCGCTGCGTAAAAGTGTTTTTGCCACGATTTGGTCCTGTAGACTTCTTCACGCCATTACTTTAACGAAACAGCTAAGCAAGCAAACGGCGGAGGAGACGATAAAAGGGACGATTTCTTGCGGCATTGATCGTGATGGTTGTGCTTGACGAATAATGAACCTTAAGGCAAATCGGTTTCTGCGGGGTGATGCTAAAACCAGCGAAATGTACGGCTTAAGAATAACCTGATAGTGATTCGTTATTTGTCAGGCCAATACGTCTGTGCTGTTATTACTGTTCACTATAATAAAACCGAAAGGGTAATAACCATGTCTACAGGGAAAACCGTGCTCGCCCTCGCGCTGAGCGCGCTGCTACCGGCAAGCGCCGCATGGGCGGCAAATAAAGACACCATTATCTACTGCTCCGAGGCGTCGCCGGAGTCGTTTAACCCGCAGATCGCCAGCTCTGGACCTTCGTTTGTCGCCAGCTCGCAAACGCTGTATAACCGTCTGATTAACTTCGACCCGGTAAAAAACACGCCGGTGCCTTCCCTGGCCGAGTCGTGGACCATTTCGCCAGACGGCAAAACATACACGTTTACCCTGCGTAAAGGGGTAAAATTCAACAGCAATAAATACTTCAAACCTACCCGTGATTTTAACGCTGATGACGTTATTTTCTCCGTTATGCGTCAGAAAGACCCTAAGCATCCCTATCACAATGTTTCCCAGGGTAATTACGAATACTTTAATGACGTGGGCCTCGACAAGCTCATTCAGGATGTGAAAAAGATCGACGATTATCACGTCCAGTTCACGCTGAGCGGACCCAACGCGGCGTTCCTGGCCGACTGGGGAATGGACTTCGCCTCGATCCTCTCTGCCGAGTACGCGGACGCGATGCTGAAAAAGGGGACACCTGAAAATGTGGACACCTGGCCAATCGGCACCGGCCCGTATGTGCTTCAGCAGTACAAGGTGGATTCGCTGATCCGCTACGTCGCCAATCCGAACTACTGGGACGGTGAGGTGCCGACCAAACACCTGATCTTCTCCATCACGCCAAACGTTGAGACGCGTCTGGCGAAGCTGCAAACGAACGAGTGTCAGATCATTCCTGCGCCGTCGCCGGTGCAGTTTGAAGCGATCAAGAAAAACAAAGACCTGACCCTGCACTCGGTGGATGCGCTGAACGTGGGGTACCTGGCGTTCAACACGGAGAAAAAACCGTTTGATAACGTGCTGGTGCGCCAGGCTCTGAATTACGCGACGGACAAAAAGGCCATTGTGAACGCGGTCTTTATGGGGTCTGGTACGGTCGCTAAATCGCCGATCCCGCCGAACATGCTCGGCTTTAATAAAGACCTGAAGGATTACGGCTACGATCCGGAAAAAGCGAAAGCGCTGCTGAAGCAGGCGGGTCTGGAAAAGGGCGCGGAAGTGACCCTCTGGTCCATGCCGGTTCAGCGTCCGTACAACCCGAACTCACGACGCATTGCGGAGATGATCCAGGCTGACTGGGCGAAAGTGGGTGTGAAGGCGAAAATCGTCTCTTACGAGTGGGGTGAGTACCTCTCCGGCATGCGTAAAGGCGAGCATGATTCCGCGCTGTTCGGCTGGATGTCTGATAATGGCGATCCGGACAACTTCGCCGATGTGCTGCTGGGTTGTAACAGCATCAAAACCGGATCTAACGCCGCGCGCTGGTGTGATAAGGGGTATGATGAGCTGGTGCAAAAGGCCAAACTGACCAGCAACCCGGACGAACGTGCGAAGCTGTATGGACAGGCACAGGAGATTTTCTATCAGCAGGCACCGTGGATTGCGTTAGCTAACGGCAAAACGTTCTACGCGACCCGCAGCAACGTGACCGGGTACAGCGTGAGTCTGATGGGCAGTGACTTCTCGAAAGCGAAGCTGAACTGATCGTATTCTTGCCGGGTGGCGGCTATGCCTTACCCGGCCTACAGTTAGCACCCGTAGGCCGGGGAAGCGTAGCGTCACCCGGCACGTGATAAGGAGTGACAATGTCACATTTAAACAAAGTTATCGCCCGCGTCGATGCCACCATCGAAGAGAGCGTGATTACCCACATGAACGAACTGCTGATCGAATTAAGCGATGATGCAGAGCTCAGCCGTGAAGATCGTTATACCCAGCAGCAGCGCCTGCGTACCGCGATTGCGCATCATGGCAAGCAACATAAAGAAGAGGCGGAGGCACGCCATGCCCACCTCACGCAGGGTGGGACTATCCTGTAAGGGTTAAAACTGGCGCCGTGCCACCAGCCAGGCGCCAACCACCAGCATCACTGCGCCGCAGACCGGGCCAACCAGCGCGCGCAGGGGAATGCCGTTGCTCTTGAGGATGTCCATCACCAGACCGCCAATCAGCTGGCTTGCCACCAGTACGGCAATGGTCGTTGCCGCGCCCACATTCTGATATCCGCTAATACTGGCGAAGACAAAAAAAGACCCCAGCAGGCCGGGGATCAACGTCCACCAGCGCACCGTTGACGCCAGTTCGTTAAACCCCGCCAGGCCATTTTTCACCAGCAACATGCTGACAAACAACACAATCCCCACCAGCGAGTTCAGCAGCATGGCGATAAGAATGGTGGAAGAGGATTGCGTAATGCGCACCATAAGGGTGTTTTGTACCACCAGCCCAATCCCGGCGGCCACCAGAAATGCTAACGTCAACGATTGATTCATGGCAGAGCATCCGGATCGCTGCGCTCATCGAGCTGGAGTTGCATAAAGGTTAAATCCAGCCAGCGACCGAATTTGGTTCCTACCTGCGGCATATTTCCGGTGGTAATAAAGCCCAGGGTTTCATGCAGATGAATCGACGCCTGGTTCTGCGCCTCAATACCGGCAACCATCACATGTTTACCAATCTGGCGGGCTTCCTTAATTAATTCCGTCATTAGCAGTCGACCAATGCCTTTGCCCTGATGATCGGGATGAACGTAAACCGAGTGCTCCACCGTATGGCGAAAACCGTCGAATGCTCGCCAGTCGCCAAATGAGGCGTATCCCGTCACTACACCTTCTTCTTCACTGACCAGCACCGGATAACCCAACAGCGTGCGCGCCTCAAACCATGCAATACGGTTATCGGTATCGACAGTTGTATCGTTCCAGATGGCGGCGGTGTGCAGCACCGCGTGGTTATAAATTTCACCGATAGCGGCACAATCTTCTTTGCAGGCATGACGAACAATCATGGTTAACCTCTGGCTGTGTTGTTCACTATAGTAGTATGATTTTCTCACAATATTACACAGTTCATGTATTCCATCGCTACGACAAAATCCCTGTTTTTTTGTCACAAAACTGCCCCGAAAAACCATCCGTACACTATAGTATGACGTCATGAATACAATGACAGACAATATGAATCAACGCATTAGCGCCCGCATACGCCTTGAACGCGAGTCGCGTGGCTGGTCATTAAGCGAACTGGCCGAACGGGCAGGTATCTCACGCGCCATGATCCATAAGATTGAACGGGGTGACAGTAGCCCAACGGCGACGCTGCTTGCGCGGTTATCCGGTGCCTTCGGTATTAGCATGTCTACGCTCATTGCGCGCGCGGAAATGCAGGAGGGCAAACTATTACGTCTGGCGAACCAGCCCGTCTGGCGCGATCCGCAAACCCACTATTTGCGTCGTCATGTGTCGCCGCGCACCGATATGCCTATCGACCTCGTCCAGGTGGAGCTACCCGCAGGCAGCGATGTGCCGATGCCCGCTTCCTCTTACGCGCTGGCGCGACAGCTGATTTGGTTGCAGGCAGGTGAACTGGTCTTTCTGGAGGGGGATACCCGCCATGAAATGAAGGCCGGAGATTGTCTGGAACTCGGGCCGCCGAACGACTGCCGGTTTATCAACGAAACGGATGAATCGTGCCTCTATCTGGTCGTGCGGCTTAATCAGTCCGGCTCATAATGCAAAGGCGATCCGCTGGATAACGTGCCAGACTTGAATGACATTTTCAGCAGTAAGGAGCGAAGAATGAATCAATCAACTACGCAAAACCGACGCTGGGTACTGGCTTCCCGTCCACACGGCGCGCCGGTTGCCGAAAATTTCCGCCTGGAAGAGCAGCCGATCCCCACGCCCGCAGAGGGACAGGTGTTATTACGCACCGTATGGCTCTCGCTTGATCCGTACATGCGGGGCCGTATGAGCGATGCGCCATCCTATTCACCTCCTGTCGAGATTGGTGCGGTGATGGTGGGCGGCACGGTAAGCCGCGTCGAGACCTCCCGCCATCCGGATTATAAAGAGGGTGAATGGGTGCTGGGTTACAGCGGCTGGCAGGAGTATGAACTGTCCGACGGGCAGGGGCTGGTGAAGCTGGGTGAAAACCCGTCGCATCCTTCATGGGCACTCGGCGTGCTCGGGATGCCGGGCTTCACCGCGTATATGGGGCTGCTCGATATCGGCCAGCCTCAGGCAGGAGAAACCCTCGTCGTGGCGGCGGCCACGGGGCCGGTTGGCGCAACGGTGGGGCAGATCGGAAAAATCAAAGGGTGCCGGGTCATCGGCGTGGCTGGCGGGGAGGAGAAATGCCGTCATGCGGTCGACGTGCTCGGTTTCGACGCCTGTCTGGATCACCATGCGGATGATTTTGCCGAACAGCTGGCGAAAGCCTGCCCGCAGGGCATTGACGTGTATTATGAAAACGTCGGCGGTAAAGTCTTTGACGCCGTGCTGCCGCTCCTGAATACCTCCGCGCGCGTGCCGGTTTGCGGACTGGTCAGCGGCTACAACGCGACCAACCTGCCGGAGGGGCCGGATCGCTTGCCGCTGCTGATGGGGACCGTCCTGAAAAAACGCATCCGCATGCAGGGCTTTATCATCGCTCAGGACTATGGTCATCGTATCGTCGAGTTCCAGCAGGAAATGGGACGCTGGGTGAAGGAAGGCAAAATACACTATCGCGAGCAGGTCACCGAAGGGCTGAACGCGGCGCCGGAGGCGCTGATTGGGCTGCTGGAAGGGAAAAACTTCGGCAAGGTCGTGATCCGCGTGGCGGCGGACTAAACAGAGCATCGGTTATGGCGGGCAAAGTCCGCCATAATTATTTGTGAAGATACGATATATTGTCTTTAATTAATCCATAAGCATTGCGCGCCATCGGCCCAGCTGAGCCAGAAGTGGTAAACGTAATAGTAATTGAACAATTTTTATTTTAACGCGCGCCCTTCATACCAGGCATGACGATACAGGATATATCAAACCGGCGATGTTTTTTTAAACAGTCGCTGAAAATGGCATTTTGTTTTGGCTACGGGAATTAAACATGCTTGATTTGGAAAACCTGGAAAAAGCACAAAGAATCAGTCTGACGATGCAAGTTGAGAACAGTTTAAAGGGAGCGTTAATTACGGGCTCATTAAAACCTGGGGCTCGACTCATCACGAAAGAGATTGCGGATAAATTAGGCACCAGCATCACACCAGTGCGCGAAGCCCTGCTGCGCCTGGTGTCGGCAGGCGCATTACAGGCCACGCCTGCTCAGGCGTTTTTGGTGCCAGAGGTTACGCTGGAGCGTTATAACGAAATTAACGCCATCCGAAAACAGCTTGAGCCGATGGCCGTTGCGGCGGCATGTCAGAATATGACCGAGACCAAACTGGGTGCATTACGCGCGCTGTCAGATAACTTCAGCACCGCCATGCATCAGGGCGACGTGCAGAAGGCGATCCATGCCAACCGCGTGTTCCGGTTTACGCTCTATCAGTATGCCGAAATGCCGACCCTGAACTCGCTGATTGAGCAGCTATGGGTACGGATTGGTCCGTGTATCAACTACCTGCACGAAGAGATGAAAGATATCCCTGCCACGACTTACCATTATGCCGATCTGCTTTCTGCGCTTGAGCAAAGGGACGTGACGGCCAGTCGGGAAGCGATCGACCGAGCCATTGATGAAGCCAATATCCTCCTGCAACGGCAATACTACAGTTAAGGATCGCACTGGCGCACTTATTTTTTTATTCGTTTTAAACTTCCCTGAGTATATTCCCGGCGCTTAAGGCTACCGGGAATGATGTTATTTTTTTACCGGCAACGTGCGCTGCCGGAAAATGTTTTACTCAAAGCGATAAGAGACCGACAGGCCCACGCCATAGTTACGGCCAGGGGCGGGTTCGTAATAGCGATTGTAGCCGGCGTTTACAATCTCTGAACCGACGTACTCTTTATCGAACAGGTTATCGACGCGACCAAAGATGTCCATTCCCCATTTGCCGTAATTGAGTTTATACCCGGTATTCAGACCGACCACGGTATAAGAGGGCGCTTTGGCGGTATTGGTGTCGTTTGCCATCACGTCGCTCATGTAGCGGGCATCTGCCCCCGCGTACCAGCCTTCCTCAGGCTCCCAGCCAAACGACGCATACCCCATATTACGGGCAATCCCCGGCATTCGGTTGCCGCTACAATCTGCTTTATCGCAGACGTTGGTACGGTAGGTCGCATCGAGATAGGTCCACGCCATTTTCAGCTTCCAGTTTTCGGCAAACTGCTGGTCAAGCGCAATTTCCACACCCTGACGGCGCGTTTTCCCCGCATTTTTGTAGGTAGTGCGACCATCTTTGTTTTCGTCCACTACGATCTCGTTGTCGGTATCCGTGCGGAACAGCGCCGCCGTCAGGATGCCATTGCCGATGCGGGTTTTGCTGCCAATCTCATAGGTGTTGTTGGTTGACGGTTGCAGGTTGATATTGAGGCCGCCTTTGCCATCAGAACGGTATGAGAGTTCGTTGATGGTAGGGGTCTCAAATCCCCGTCCCGCCGCGGCATACAGGTTCCAGGCGTCGGTCACGGCGTATTTCACCGCACCAGCCGGGAGCCATTTATGGTAGCTGGCGTCACCGCTGTCATCGCCGTTTTGAGGGGTAATGTAATGATCGTTGGAGTCAAACCAGACGGAGCTGTAACGCACGCCCGCCTCAACGGACAGCTTTTGCGTGAGCTGCCATTGGGTTTGCAGGTAGGGATCAAGGTTCCACATCAGGTTACGTTCGTCACGGCGTTTGTTACCCTTCACGCCAAAATCCGGGACGCCGTTGTTCATCACGAAGTTTTCATACCCGCGGCGATTTTCACTCATATTTTCGTAGTTCAGGCCGGTGGTAAACGTTACCGGCACCAGAAGCTCACCGCGGTGGGTCCAGCGGGTATCAATACCCTGATAGTGGCGCTGCATATCAATTACGCCACCCGAATGCGCAGGATTTTCAGTCTGCGCGGTATCCGGAATGGACTGGTACTGGGTCATTTCACGCTCACCGGCGTACATCATCACGCTGAGGTCGTCCTGTTCGCTCAACTGACGGTCGTAGCGGATCCCGGCCTGGGTCTGCTTAATGGTTTTACGCGTGTTGTACTGATCGCCACGGGGTGACTGGCGTGGGTTGTTCTGCCACTCCTGATAACTCAGTCCGCCCGGATCGTTGGCTTTCATGTCGACGCTGTTAAAAATCAGCGTTAGCTTGCTGACATCATCAATGCGTACGCCCAGTTTCGCATTGGCGAGGTTTTTCCGTGCGCCGCTGTGGTCGCGATAGCCATGGGTGGTGAAGCGGGTTGTGGATACCGCATAGTCCACATCCCCCGCCTGAGTCCCGTCGCCCACCGCACCGGTGGCCTTCATGCCGTAACGCCAGGTGCCGTAACTGCCGTAATAGCTGCTGGCTTCAATTGTGGCTGGCTGTTGTCCGGTCTGGGTGTTGATGTTGATTACGCCGCCGGAGGCATTGCCGTACAGGGCAGAGAAGGGGCCGCGCAGCACGTCGACGCTCTCAATGCTGTTGAGGTCTATGTTTGACGTCTGCCCCTGGCCGTCGGGCATGGTTGCCGGAATGCCGTCCACGTACATGCGGATCCCGCGTACGCCGAAGGTTGAACGCGCGCCGAATCCGCGAACGGAAAGTTGCAGATCCTGAGCATAGTTCTGGCGGTTCTGGATTTGCAGGCCAGGCACGCTCCCAAGGGATTCAGAAAGGTTGATGCGCGGTGTGGCATGTCGCATATCCTCGCCGCTCACCACGCTGACTGCGGCCGGGGTGTCCAGTTCGGAGACAGTTTGCGGCGTGGCGCTGACGATCAGGGTCTGTTCATCCGCGGCCATCGCACTCAGCGGGCCAAAAATGACGGGAGCGAACAGCAGGGGTAGTGATGCCTTGCGGGCAGTAATAATTTTCATGGAGTAAACCGGTTAAGAAAAATTCGAACCAAATCAACTGGAACCTGTGTATATATGTTAAATCCTTTGTAAATGTTATGAAAACTATAACCGCACATTTCGTGAATGTAAGGCTTTGAAGGAAAGAAATACTCCACATTCAACTGATTAATGATTACTATTCTCATTAAAATAACGGCAAAGCGATGACTTTGCCCACCGGAAGTGATGTCAGCGGTAAATCTCCTCATTTAAAAAGGAATTGTTATGTCTTTACGTCATCTGTGCTCGCCGCGCCTGCGTGGGTCTCTGCTGTTGGGCTCTTTACTGTTTGCCGGTACGTTCCAGGTTCATGCCGCTGAAGAGATGTTGCGCAAAGCGGTCGGCAAGGGCGCGTATGAAATGGCCGTCAGCCAGCAGGAAAACGCGCTGTGGGTTGCGACGTCACAAAGCCGCAAAACCGATAAGGGCGGCGTGGTTTATCGTCTGGATCCGGTCACGCTGGAAGTGACGCAGGCGATTCATAACGATCTCAAGCCGTTTGGCGCCACGATCGATAACGCCACCCAGACGCTGTGGTTCGGTAACACCGTCAACAGCGCCGTGACGGCGATTGACGCCAAAACGAGCGAGGTGAAAGGGCGCCTGGTGCTGGACGATCGCAAGCGTAGCGACACGGTGAAGCCGCTTCAGCCGCGCCAGCTGGTGGCCGATGACACGACCAATACGGTGTACATTACCGGCATCGGCAAGGAGAGTGTGATCTGGGTTGTTGATGGCGCAACGCTGAAGCTGAAGGACACTATCACGAACACCGGCACGTTCAGCACCGGACTGGCGCTGGATGCGAAGGCAAAACGCCTGTATACCACCAATGCGGACGGCGAGCTGGTGACCATTGATACGGCAACCAACAAAATCCTCAGCCGTAAAAAAGTGCAGGATGACGGAAAAGAGCACTTCTACCTGAACCTGAGCCTGGACACTGTCGGCCAGCGTGCGTTTGTGACGGATTCAAAACAGCCAGAAGTGCTGGTGGTGAATCTGAAAGATGGCACCGTGATGCAGAAAATCGCCGCGCCAGAATCGCTGGCCGTACTGTTTAACCCGGCGCGTAACGAAGCCTATGTGACGCACCGCGAGGCGGGCAAGGTGAGCGTGATTGACGCCAAAACCTACAAAGTGACCAAAACCTACGATACCCCGGTTTACCCGAACAGCCTGGCGCTGTCTGCGGACGGTAAAACGCTGTACGTAACGGTGAAACAGAAATCAACCCGTCAGCAGGAAGCGACCCAGCCTGACGATGTGATTCGTATCGCGCTCTGATGTGGGATTTGCCCGGTGGTGGTGCGCTTACCGGGCATAAAAAAACCATGAAATGCAGGCCGGGTAAGGCGAAGCCGCCACCCGGCTTTTTTACTAACGCGACGTCTCTTCCACCAGCGGACCGTCCTGTTTGTCATCTCCAGGATGAACCGGTGCGGTACTGTGGATTTCATTCACGCGTTTACGAACGCCAAACCAGCCAGCAATCAACAGCACCGCCAGCAGCGGTATTGTGGCGATGGTGTAGGTACCGTTCGGGTAGTCGAAGGCCATCAGCACCAGCACGCTCAGCAGGAACAGCAGGGTAAGCCAGGAGGTCACCGGTGCGCCCGGCAGCTTGAAGCTGACGTCAGCCGCTTTTCCTTCTTTGATCGCTTTGCGCAGACGCATCTGACACACCACAATAAAGGCCCAGGAGGCAATAATGCCCAGTGCAGCGACGTTCAGCACGATCTCAAACACCTGAGACGGCACCAGATAGTTCAGGAACACGCCAAAGATATACACCACCAGAGTGGCCAGAATACCCGCGTAAGGCACCTGCTGCTTGCTCATCTTCGACATAAACTTCGGCGCAGAGCCCCCCATCGACATGGAGCGCAGGATACGGCCCGTCGAATAGAGTCCGGAGTTCAGGCTGGAGAGCGCGGCGGTCAGTACCACGATGTTCATGATGCTGCCCACGTACGGCACGCCCAGCTTAGAGAAGAAGGTTACAAACGGGCTTTGGCCCGCCTGGTATGCGTTCCACGGCAGCAGCAGAACCAGCAGCACCACGGAACCCACATAGAACAGGCCGATACGCCAGATCACGCTGTTGATGGCTTTTGGCACCATCGTCTGCGGATCTTTGCATTCACCTGCCGCCGTACCGACCAGTTCGATGGAGGCAAAGGCGAACACCACCCCCTGCACCAGAACCAGCGCTGGCAGCAGGCCGTGCGGGAAGAAACCACCGTTATCGGTAATCAGGTGGAAGCCGGTTGCGTTACCGTCCAGCGGTTTACCGGTGCCGAGGAATACGGTCCCGACCACCAGGAAGATCACAATGGCCAGCACCTTAACCAGCGCGAACCAGAACTCCATTTCGGCGAACCATTTCACGCCGATCATGTTCATGGTCCCGACAATTGCCAGCGCTCCGAGGGCGAACACCCACTGCGGCACATCGCCAAACGCGCCCCAGTAGTGCATATACAGCGCAACGGCGGTGATATCGACAATACCGGTCATTGCCCAGTTAACGAAGTACATCCAGCCCGCGACATACGCGGCTTTTTCACCAAGAAACTCGCGGGCGTAAGAGACAAAGCTGCCGCTGGAAGGGCGGTGGAGTACCAGTTCGCCTAGCGCACGAAGGATGAAGAAAGAGAAGATCCCGCACACCAGATAGACCAGGGCGAGAGCGGGGCCAGCCATTTGCAGACGTGCGCCTGCACCTAAAAACAGACCTGTACCGATAGCGCCGCCGATGGCGATCATCTGCACCTGACGGTTGCCCATCGCCTTGTGATAGCCCTCTTCATGAGAGTTCAACCAGCGACGTTTCGCAGCATGATGATCGGCTGCGCTTTTATTGCTTGTTTTCATTGAGTTACCTGTTTGCCTGTCTGAACCATTAACGTGATAGTCCTGCCTGGCAGATGCCGAAACAAACGATTGCTTCTGCGCAGACACATGCTGCCTTTCCAGTCATTCTGTGTATGGATAAGGCAAAACATGGCGAGGCATCCTACCCGCAATTGATAAGCGACGCAAAATATAACCGTGCCGAAAGTGATGCACGTCGAAGGAAATCGTGTGGTCAGAGCAGACGGGGATCACAACGCGCTGAATCGTGGCGTTTTTTTAGGCAAAAAGGTCTGCGAATGCTGATTTAATCATCAGGTTTACTTAATAGTTACTTATAGGTAGAGACTATGTATGCCGCAGGGCTGCAATGAGTAATGCAAAGGCGGTAGTGTGCTGGCGGCGGCTCGGATAATACAGATGGTATCCCGTAAAAGCCGGACACCAGGCTTCAAGCACACCCACTAACCGGCCCTTAGCAAGGGCGTCCTGAACCGCATCTTGCGGAACATACGCCAGCCCCAGACCGTTTTCGGCGGCATCGATGCGCTGCGGCAGGCTGTTGAGGATCAGCTGGCCGTCAACCCTCACGCGCAGCTCACGTCCGTCCCGTTCAAATTCCCAGGCATATAATCCGCCGCGTGTGGGCAGGCGCATATTAATGCAGCGGTGCTGATCGAGCTGCTCCGGCGTTTTCGGTATGCCGAAACGTTGCAAATACTCTGCTGACCCGACAACCGCCATGCGCATGTCCGGCGCAATACGTACCGGTCTTTTAACATGGCGGCTTACTCGATTTATGAATTGAACTCATGGTTCCTTTCTGATTATGCACTCTAATGCTCCCCATGGCTTTACGCTACTGTTAACGCAACAGCAAACGAGGAGTAAATCATGAAAATTATCCGTAGCGGTTCGTTACCTTCCGTTCAGGGTCCAGAGGCCTGGTTTACCGGCAGCGTGCGCATTGACGCGCCTTTCCAGGCGACTGAACCGGCAAAAGTCGGTGGCGCGACCGTCACCTTTGAACCCGGCGCACGTACCGCCTGGCATACGCATCCTCTTGGACAAACGCTGATCGTGACGCAGGGGCGCGGCTGGTTACAGGAGTGGGGGAAAGAGGCGGAACCGCTGAATCAGGGGGATATCGCCTGGATCCCACCCGGCGTGAAGCACTGGCACGGCGCAAGCGCGCAGACGGCGATGACCCATATCGCCATCGCAGAAGCGGTCGACGGGAGCCCGGTGGCATGGCTGGAGAAGGTCACCGACGAGCAGTATCCGAACGAATGGTCTGGCGTTTCGTAAACAAATTATTAACGTTATGATTCGATCCGTTTTCTTCAGCATTTGCAGGCGGAACGGTGAAAATCAATATCATAGGTACCAGCGGAAGTGGGAAAAGCACGTTTGGCAGGCGAATCGCGGAGGCGCTGGCTATCCCTTACATTGAGATGGACAGGCTTTACTGGCGAGCGAACTGGCAGGGAACACCGGACGATGAGTTTCTTGCAACCCTGGAAAAAGCGCTCGCCGCCTCGCCTGACTGGGTCCTGGACGGGAATTACAACCGCACACGCGACGTTAAGTGGCGCGACGTCGATCTGGTGGTGTGGATAGATCGTGGGTTTATCCGCACGCTCTGGCAAGCGGTGACGCGGGCCTCCAGACGCGCCTGGCACAAACAGGAGCTCTGGCCCGGCACGGGGAACCGCGAAAGCTTTCGTCGGTCGTTCCTTAGCAAGGACTCTATTATCATCTGGACGATCAAAACCTGGCGCAGCAACCGCAAACGCTATCAAGCGGATATGCAAAACCCGCAGTACAAACACATTCGCTTTCTCCGCATTACCCGACGGCAGGATGCCGAAAGACTCATTGCCTCGCTTAAATCACGCCGATGACAGACTCTCTATTGCCGTTTTCCGGCAATCCAAATGTAAATTAATTGTTTCTCAGAGGTGAAATCCGCCTTTAATAATGACGACATGTTAAGTCAAACGAGAACGCAACATGTCATGGCGAATCAGCATTCTGGATAAAAGCCCCGTCGCAGAACACGAAACAGCCGCCGATGCGCTGGCGCGAACCTTAGCACTGGCGCAGCAGGCAGAAACGCTGGGTTATCACCGCTTCTGGATTGCCGAACACCACAATACCCCGCAGCTTGCCAGCCCCTCGCCGGAGCTGCTGATTGCCTGGATCCTCGGGCAAACAAAGCGTATTCGCGTGGGCTCAGGCGGCGTCATGCTGCAACATTACAGCCCCTACAAAGTCGCCGAAAATTTTAACGTACTGGCCGCCATTGCGCCGGGCCGGGTTGATCTGGGCGTTGGCAAAGCGCCCGGCGGTCTGCCGCTCTCTACCCGCGCCTTGCAGTACGGCCTAAATCCGCAGGAGAAAGGCAGCTTTGCGGACCAACTGACGCAGCTTGATCGCTGGATCCGCCCTGAAAATCAGTCAGCGGAGGAGGACGTTCGCGCCACCCCGCTGCCGCCGGCGCCTGCCCGGGGATTCCTGCTGGGCGCCAGTACCGAAAGCGTGCTGCTGGCGGCCTCCCTCGACTGGCATTTTGTCTTTGCCGCCCATCTGAATGGTGATCCTGAGCTGCTGCGCGAGGTCGTCACAGCCTGGCGTCAACACAGCGTCCGGGAGGTGATTGTGGCCGTGCAGGTCATTGTTGCCCCAACCCAGGCTGAGGCCGATGCGCTGGCGCAGAAGGTTGAAGTGTGGGGTGTGGAGCTGGCAAACGGACAGCGCGTCACCGTCGCCAGCGAAGAACAGGCCTACGCCTTTGCGCGGCAGGCGGGGAGTGAACCGGTGCGCATTGCGCGTCGGGCGCAGTCTCTGCTGGCCGGAACGGCGGCGTCGGTGCTTGAACAGCTCAACGCGCTGCATCAGCAGTGGGGGATTGACGAATTTATCATCGACACGCCGGTCGCTGATGGCGCAACGCGCGTGCAGTCCCTGCGACTGCTGGCCGAGGCGCGTCTTAACAGGGAGGTTACCGTATGAGCTTTAGCGAACAACTGATTGCCTGGCGTCGTGAGCTGCACCAGAACCCTGAACTCTCCGGTCAGGAGGTCGAAACAACGGCCCGCCTGCGCGAGTGGCTGACGGCAGCCGGGATTGCGCCGCTGCCTTACGATCTCCAGACCGGGCTGGTTGCGGAGATCGGCACGGGCAACGCACTGGTTGCGCTGCGCGCCGATATCGACGCGTTACCCATCGACGAGCGCAGCGGGGTGCCGTTTAGCTCCCGGCGTGCCGGGGTGATGCATGCCTGCGGACACGACATTCACACCAGCGTGATCCTCGGCGCCGCGCTAAAGCTGAAAGAGCGGGAAGCCTCACTTAACGGTCGCGTGCGGATCCTGTTCCAGCCTGCGGAAGAAAATTTCGGCGGAGCGAAAAGCATGGTGCGGGCCGGGGCGTTACGCGACGTACGCGCGATTTTCGGAATGCATAATGAGCCTTCACTGCCGGTCGGCGAGTTTGCCACGCGCGGCGGCCCGTTCTATGCCAACGTCGATCGCTTCGTTATTCACGTGACCGGCAAAGGCGCGCATGCCGCACGTCCCCATGAAGGCAACGACGCCATCGTGCTGGCAAGCCAGCTGGTAACAGCGCTGCAAAGCGTAGCCAGCCGTAACGTCAACACGCTGGATTCGGTTGTTCTGAGTGTGACGCGCATCGCCGGGGGGAATACCTGGAATGTGCTGCCGGAAAGCGTTGAGCTGGAGGGCACGCTGCGCACGCACCGCACGGAAGTGCAGCAGAACGTGAAAGCGCGCGTCGGTGAAATCGCCGCCGGATTTGCCAGCGCCTTTAGCGCGCAGATCAACATCACCTGGTACGCCGGGCCCACCGCGCTGGTGAACGATGAGCACTGGGCCGTGTTTGCCACCTCGGTCGCGCGCGAAGCGGGATATGAAACCCGGCATGCGGAACTGCACATGGGCGGGGAGGATTTCGCGGTCTATCTGCAAAACATACCCGGCGCGTTTGTCAGCATTGGCAGCAACAGTCCGTTTGGGTTACATCACCCGGCATTTAACCCGGACGAAGCATTAATCGAACCCGCTGCCCGCTATTTTGCTCAGCTCGCGGAAAAAGCCCTGCAACACGTTTAATTAATTTGAGGTGAATATGACTGCACATCGTCAATTGCGGCTGGGGACCATTTTGCATGGTGCATCCGGTAATATGTCTGCCTGGCGCCATCCCGCGGCGGTCGCGGATGCCAGCATTAATTTTGATTTCGTTAAAGAAACGGCTTTAAAAGCAGAAGAGGGCAAGCTCGACTTTATATTTGTGGCCGACGGCCTTTATATTAACGAGAAATCCATTCCGCATTTTTTAAACCGCTTTGAGCCGCTGACGGTGTTGTCCGCGCTGGCGAGTATCACCTCGCGCCTGGGGCTGGTCGGCACGTTATCCACCTCGTACAGCGAGCCTTTCACCGTTGCACGCCAGTTCGCCAGCCTCGATCACCTGAGCAACGGACGCGCGGGCTGGAACGTGGTGACGTCACCGCTGGAAGGGTCAGCGAAGAACTTCTCACGTGAAAAACACCCGGAGCATGCGCTGCGCTACCGCATTGCCGATGAGTATCTCGACGTGGTGAAGGGGCTGTGGGATTCCTGGGAAGGGGATGCCTTTATCCGCAATAAAGAGAGCGGACAGTTCTTTGATGCGTCGAAACTGCATACTCTTGATCACCACGGTGATTTCTTCCAGGTTTCCGGCCCGCTGAATATTGGCCGCACGCCGCAGGGACGTCCGATAGTCTTTCAGGCTGGTGCGTCCGACGACGGTAAAAAGCTGGCGGCAAAACACGCTGACGCCATCTTTACCCACCATGACACGCGGGGAGAAGCCCAGGCTTTTTACCGCGATGTTAAACAGCAGCTGGAAAGTCACGGCCGTCGCGCAGAGGATTTACATATATTCCAGGGCGTCAGCGTGATTGTTGGAAACGACGCCGATGACGTAGAAAACCAGTATCAAACTACGGCGGCACTGGTCTCCATTAATGATGCGCTGAATTACCTCGGACGATATTTCGAGCATCACGACTTCAGCCAGTATCCCCTCGACGCGCCGTTCCCGGATATTGGCGATTTGGGCAAAAACAGCTTTCGCAGCACCACCGATGAAATCAAGCGTAACGCCCGTGAGCGGAACTTAACTCTGCGTCAGGTCGCGCTGGAAGCCGCATCGCCGCGCCCGCGTTTTTCCGGCACACCGGAGCAGGTGGCCGATGGTTTACAGGCCTGGTTCGAAGAGAAGGCGGCGGATGGCTTCATCATTCAGGGCGGCACGCCGGACACCTTTCCGCGCTTTGTCGACCAGGTGGTGCCCGTTTTACAGGCGCGCGGCCTGTTCCGCACCGACTATCCCGGCACCACGCTGCGCGAAAGTCTGGGCTTAGACGAGCCCAAAAATCAGTTCACACAACAATAAAAGAGAAAAACGCTATGCAGAAATCATCGCTTATTCTGGCGCTTGCGCTGGCCTTTACCCCTGCCGTCTGGGCAGAGAACGTCAATATTAACGGCACCGGCGTGAGCATTGAGGCCAATAAAACGCCGATCAATACCGCCAAAAACAGCGATGCGATCGCGCAACTGCCGAAAGACTATCGCTTTGCCGTGCCGGGGAAATTTACCGTGGCGGTGGCGGGACTGAATCAACCGCCGCTGACGGTCTTTTCCGACGACAACAAAACTCTGCTGGGAAGTGAGGTCGACATTGCGCGTCTGGTAGCGGACAGCCTCGGACTGGAGCTGAACGTGGTGCCCACCTCTTGGGAGGACTGGCCGCTGGGGGTTGCCTCCGGGAAATACGACGCGGCTATCAGCAACATCACCGTCACTAAAGCGCGCAAAGAGAAGTTCGACTTCGCCACCTACCGCAAGGATTCACTTGGCTTCTACGTGAAATCCACCAGTCCGATCAACTCGCTTGTGAAGGCAGAGGATATCGCCGGGCTGCGCATCATCGTAGGTTCCGGCACCAACCAGGAGGCCATCCTGCTGGCATGGAACGAAGAGAACCTCAAAAAAGGGCTTAAACCCTTTACGCCGATATACACCAAAGACGACGCGGCCCAAACGCTGGCGCTTCAGTCCGGACGCGCGGACGCCTACTTTGGCCCGAACGTGATCGGTGCCTGGAAAGCGGCGCTTAACGGTAAAACCAAACTGGTCGGCAGCGTCGACGGCGGCTGGCCGAAGGCGGCGCATATCGCGGTGACGCTGAAAAAAGGCAGCGGCCTGGTCGAACCGGTTCAAACCGCGCTGAACGGCGCGATCAAGAACGGAGATTACGACAAAGTGCTGAACCGCTGGGGGGAAGGCGTGGAGCGTATCTCCAGTTCCGAAGTTAACCCGGCGGGTCTGGGCGATTAAGGAGGCGCTATGCGCGAACAATTTCGTGACGTTTCGCCGGAAGATGCCGATCTTCAGCCCATTATCGAGGGGCTTTTTGGTGAATACGCCGCTCGTTACGGCGACTACTTTTCAAAGGATGCGGAAGTCGAGCTGACAGAGTGGTACCTGGCGCCGCAGGGGCTGTTTATCGTTCTGGAGCGCGATGGCGAGATCATCGCCACCGGGGCGTATAAGCCCTTCGACGAACATACCGCAGAGATCAAACGTATCTGGACGAATAAAACGCTGCGCCAGCAGGGGCTGGCCGCGCGCGTGATACAGGAGCTGGAGCGCCGGGCGGTGCTGGCGGGCTACAGCCACATCTACCTGACCACGGGGTTTCGTCAGCCGGAGGCGGTGCGGCTCTATCTCAGCCAGGGGTATCAGCCGCAGTTCGATCTCAACCGCGACCCGGAAGAGTACAGCCAGCCGCCGTTCGACGGTCGGCTGCGTTTCACCAAGACGCTGATCCGCGAAGCGCTCAGCAAAACCGCATAAGGAGCGACGATGAGCAACGTTGAAACCATAAAAGTGGTCCCGGCACGTTATCCGCTGCGCGCTGCTGGCGCCGTGGTGGCGCTGTTTGTGCTGGCGGTCGTGATTCAGTCCGTGGCCTTTAATCCGCGCTGGGAGTGGGCGGTATTTGCCCGCTGGTTCTTCGACCCGGTGATCCTCGAAGGCGTCGGCCAGACGCTGCTGCTGACGTTGATAAGCACCGTACTGAGCGTGGTGATTGGCGGCATGCTGGCGCTGGCGCGGCTCTCGTCATCATGGCTGTTGAGCAGCCTGGCGTGGGGTTACATCTGGCTGTTCCGATCGCTGCCGCTGATCGTGGTGCTGATTATCCTCTATAACTTCTCCTATCTCTACGACACGCTCTCTCTCGGCGTGCCTTTTACCGACATTACCTGGGGCAGCTTTGAAACCATCAACGTTCTCGGGCAGTTTTCTACCGCCATCGTGGGGCTGACGCTGGTGCAGAGCGCCTATACTGCGGAGATCATTCGCGGGGGCTTCCTTGGGGTCGACCACGGTCAGTATGAGGCGGCCGCTGCGCTAGGTCTGCCGGCGTGGCGTCGCACCGTGCGCATAATTCTCCCGCAGGCACTGCGCACCATCCTGCCGTCCGGGTTTAACGAAATTATCAGCCTCGCCAAAGGGACGGCGATGGTGTACGTGCTGGCGATGCCGGAACTGTTCTACACGATCCAGATGATCTACAACCGCACCCAGGAGGTGATCCCGCTGTTGATGGTGGGGGCCGTCTGGTATCTGGTGATCACCACCGTACTGTCTGCCATCCAGCATGTTATTGAGCGTGGACTCGCCCGCAGCGAGCGCCGCTCCGCCGTAAACCAGAACCGGGCGGCGAGTCGCTCGCGTTCGGTCACCACTTCGCCAGCACAGGAGCCTGTTCATGCAAGCCTCTCCTGAAGGACACATTTCCATTACCGGCGTCAGTAAGTTTTTTGGCCGACATAAAGCGCTCGATAACGTCACGCTTGAGATCCCGCCGGGCTCCGTGACGGTGATCCTCGGCCCCTCTGGATCGGGAAAATCGACGCTGCTGCGCGCCATTAACCATCTGGAGCGCGTAGACGAAGGCTTTATTCAGATTGACGGGGATTACATCGGCTATCGCCGTCAGGGTGACAAACTCTACGAACTAAAAGAGAGAGAGATCCTCAAACAGCGCGTCAACGTTGGGTACGTGTTTCAGAACTTCAATCTTTTTCCGCATCTCACGGTGCTGGAAAACCTGATTGAAGCACCCATCGCGCATAAAAAGTTCAGTAAAAAAGAGGCTGTTGAAAACGCCTACAGCCTGCTGGATGTGGTAGGACTGCGCGATAAAGCCGATGCCTGGTCGCGTCACCTCTCCGGCGGCCAGCAGCAGCGTATCGCCATTGCCCGCGCGCTTGCGCTGCGCCCGCGCGTGATGCTGTTTGATGAACCAACCTCGGCGCTGGATCCGGAACTGGTTGGCGAAGTGCTGGACGTGATTAAAAAACTCGCCCGTTCCGGCACTACGCTGGTGGTGGTCACCCATGAGATCGGCTTTGCCCGGGAAGTGGCGGACCAGGTGGTATTTATGGTCGACGGTAAAATTGTGGAGCAGGGCAGCAGCGACGACGTGTTAAACCGACCGTCTCATCCGCGAACGCGCCAGTTCCTCTCAAAAGTGCTGTAAGGAGCGCAGATGAAATATGGACTCCTGGCGGGGCTGGTCTTCACGACGGCGAGCCACGCCAGCATTGATTTAAAGGCCAACGAACAGCCGCTGCCGGTGACGGTTGATCAACAGGCAGTGGCGAAAATCCCGGCGAACTATAAATTTGTTGAGCCGGGTACCCTCACGGTGGCGATTTCAGCCCTGAATTCTCCGCCGCTGGCGCTGCTGGCCAGTGATAACCGCACCCGTATTGGCAGCGACCCGGATATCGCCCGGTTGCTGGCGGGCAGTCTGGGGCTGAAGCTGAAGCTGGTGCCAACGGCGTGGGAAGACTGGCCGCTGGGGATCACTTCCGGGCGCTATGACGTGGCGTTGGTGAATATCGCCGTCACCGAGCAACGTAAGGAGAAGTTCGATTTTGCGACCTATCGCGTCGATTCCCTGGCCTTCTCGGTGAAATCCACCAGCAACGTACAGTCGATCACCAGTGCGAAAGATCTGGCCGGGAAAAAGGTGATTGTCGGGTCTGGCACCAATCAGGAGCGTATTCTGCTGGGCTGGAACGAAGAGAATAAAAAGGCCGGGCGCGAGCCTGCGTTGCCGGTTTACCTGACCGACGACGCCTCAGGCAATCTTTATATTCAGTCCGGCAGGGCGGATGTGTTCTTTGGACCGCAGTCCGTTTCGGCCTATAAAGCCGCGTTAACCGGCAAAACCCGCGTCGTGGGTTTAGGCCCGAAGAAAGCCTATGTCGCCACCACAACCAAAAAAGGTAATGGGCTGGTGTATGCGTTGCAGGCTGCGCTGGACGGTGCGATTAAGCGCGGGGAGTATCAAAAGGTGCTGGCGCGCTGGGGGGAAGCGGGCGAAGCGGTGACGTCTTCAGACGTTAATCCGCCCGGGATAACCTACTAATGGTGCTCTATACCCTAAATAATTCGAGTTACAGGAAGGCGGCAAGGGAACGAATCCCCGGGAGCGTACATAAGTACGTGACTGGGGTGAGTGAATGCAGCCAACGCACCTGCAACTTGAAGTATGACGGGTATACACTTAGGGTTTTCATCCCTGAGGGGGCAACATGATCAAACTCTATGGCGTACCTGGCTGGGGATCGGCAATCAGTGAAGTGATGCTGACTCTGGCAGACATCCCGTATCAGTTCGTCAACGTGGACGGGTTTGACCAGCCCGGCCCGCAGCGCGAATTGCTGTTGAAACTGAACCCGCTGTGCCAGGTGCCGACGCTGGAGCTGGAAAACGGGGCGATCGTGACGGAAACCGCGGCGATCGCCCTGATGGTGCTCGACAGACGTCCCGACCTCGCGCCGCCCGTTGGGCAGGCCGAGCGCCAGCAGTTTCAGCGCCTGCTCATCTGGTTTGTGGCGAACGTCTATCCCACCTTTACGTATGCAGATTACCCGGAACGCTGGGTTCCTGATGCCCCGGAACAGTTGAAGAAAAACTGCATTGAGTACCGAAAATCGCTTTATCTGTGGTTCGACAGCCAGCTCAGCGCCTCGCCGTTTGCGTTTGGCAAACAGCTGACGCTGCTTGACGTCTATATTGCTGTTGCGCGTACCTGGGGTCCACGCCATGAGTGGTTTGCCACCAACACGCCTAATTTTACCGCCGTCGCGGATGCCGTCTGCGCGCTGCCGGAACTGCACAAGGTGCTAAAAGCTAACGATATAATCTGATAACGTGGAACGCTCACCTATAAAAGGAGCCCTGCCCATGCCACACGTTGATATCAAATGTTTTCCACGCGATCTGACTGACGAACAAAAAACGGCCCTGGCGGCGGATATCGCCGAAGCGATCGCCCGCCACTTGAACAGCAAAGATCGCTCAATCTCCGTGGCGCTTCAGGAGGTTCAGGAAGCTGACTGGAAGGCGCAGGTCTGGGATACCGAGATCGGCCCGAAACTGGATGAACTGATTAAGAAGCCCGGCTATTCGATGTAACTTGCCTGCCGGGTGGTGCAATATCACCCGGCGATCCCCACTTTTATTCCCTTTCGCAAAAATCGATAATAAAAACCATAACGATTCCGCTACAATTCATCCTTCCGAACAATATTCGTTAAATCAGCAGGTAAGCACTGCAACTGCACCAGATTAAGTACAAATTAGTAAAAGGATAATTTTTCCATGACAAAATTACCTCAGTTTTCACTCGCCTTTATTCATCCTCGTTACTGGCTCAGCTGGGCAGGCATTGCCGCGCTCTGGTGCACGGTTCAGCTTCCGTACCCGCTGCTGTTGAAAACAGGTCACAGGCTTGGGCGTCTGGCTATGCGCCTGCTTCCACGCCGCGTGGAGATCGCCAGACGAAATCTTGAGCTTTGCTTTCCTGATATGAAAGAGGACGAGCGCGAGCGTTTACTTGAGCGTAATTTTGAATCGGTTGGAATGGGCGTCATCGAAACCGGGATAGCGTGGTTCTGGCCTAACTGGCGCGTGCGGAAACACTTCAGCGTGACCGGCTACGAACATATGGAACAGGCGCGGGCGCAAGGTAGGGGCGTGGTGCTCATTGGCATGCATTTTCTCACGCTGGAATTAGGCGCACGCATCTTTGGCATGCTCAACGCGGGTATTGGTGTGTATCGTCCCAACAATAATGCGTTGCTCGACTGGCTGCAAACGCGCGGTCGTCTGCGTTCCAATAAAACCATGCTTGACCGCTATGACCTGAAGGGCATGATCCGCGCACTGAAGCAAAACGAGATCCTGTGGTATGCCCCGGACCACGACTATGGCAAAACGAATAGCGTGTTTGTGCCGTTTTTTGCCGTCCCGGACGCCGCGACAACTGCCGGGAGCTACATGCTGGTGAAAAGTGCCAGACCGGCCGTGATCCCGTTTGTACCGCGCCGAAAAGCAGATGGCACAGGGTATGAGCTGCTTATTCTGGAAGATATCAGCGATACCTTGCAGGGAGGCGATAAAGCGTCGGTGGCCACGCAAATGAACAGAGCGATTGAGCGCGCCGTGATGATGGCGCCTGAGCAATATATGTGGCTGCATCGCCGGTTCAAAACCCGCCCTGAAGGCCAGCCGGACCGGTATAAACGCAAAAAACAGGTCGCGTCTACTGCAAGAACCTTATCTGCCAGCGATATTTCGGACCGGTCGAGTATCCAGCAGTAGTCGGTCAGGGCGGATGCCGGTGCGCTCCGCCCTTTATAAATGCTGCCGCGCTGGATAGAATTACCGCATCCACATTGACGGGATGCCCCACATGACCGGAAGAGTCGATTATCATCTTGAAAAATACCTCCTTACCGAAGCCGGCGAGCCCGAACGTTTGACGCGCCAGTGGGCCGAGGTGATGCGCGAGTGTCATGACCAGAAATCCGGGGCAGAAGAGCGGCTGCGTCTCGCGCTGCTGAACGTGGATTATGTGACCAGCTTTGAGCTTCCCTTCCGGTTACTTCTTACCCGTGCACCGCAGCTGATTGATGGCATCAGAAATGAGTTCCAGCTCAGTCAAAAAAATGTCCTGTTCAACGGCAAGCGGTTTGGCTGCGTTTACAGCCTTAAACAGGATTTGAAGGGCATTCCAGATGAATTTACCTACCACCTGAAGACCCGTATTCAGCGGATCGATGCCTCCGGCGGTTCGGAAGTGCCTTACCGGCAAATCGCTCAGCAGGTGAAAGCCCCCCGCGAGCGCCTCCAGCTGGCGCTGGAACAGGGGCTTGCGGTCACCGCGCTTGACGGGCTTTTCTGGTTTGGCCTCCAGCGCATAGCCGCCGACGTGCAGCGGTTAAGGAAGACGGGGATGAGAATAGTGACGTCCGATACGGAGGTGTTCGACACCCTTACCGGAACAACACGGCGCATTCCGGTTTATCGTCTTGAGGACGCTGCCGCTACTTAGCCTGGAGCAGGATCGCCAGCAGTCCCGGAAAGCGGGCGTCCAGATCCTCTCTTCTCAGTGAAATCATATTCTCGCGCCCCTGCGGGCGCTGCCAGATCACGCCGCTGTCGCGCAGCACGCGCCAGTGGTGAGTCATAGTGGATTTCACCACCTCTTCCGGGCGCAGCGCGTTACAGCTCAGTTCGCTGCCGTCGGCCAGCCTGCGAATAATCGCTAATCGCAGCGGGTTGCCGAGGGCGAACAGCACATTTTCCAACACTATTTGTTCAGGTTCCGGGTGGTTTGGGATCATCGTTTTCCTGCGTCTCGCGTGAGATTGAGCTATATCAACAATAGGTCAACCGTTAAAAAATAGTCCGATAATACTCGTACAATGGGACTATTATAACAAACGAACGAATACGCGACCATCCCGGTCGTCACAAACCAGTCTTGAAGACTTAAGGAAATATCATGCCCCGACCCATTCCACTCGAACGTTATCGCAACATCGGTATCTCCGCGCATATCGATGCCGGCAAAACAACTACCACTGAGCGCATCCTGTTTTACACCGGGATGAGCCACAAGCTGGGTGAAGTACACGATGGCGCGGCAACCACCGACTGGATGGCGCAGGAGCAGGAGCGCGGGATTACCATTACGTCGGCGGCGGTAAGCTGTTTCTGGCCTGGTATGGACAGAGGCTTTGAACCGCACCGCATCAATATTATCGACACCCCCGGGCACGTGGATTTCACCATTGAGGTGGAACGTTCCATGCGTGTGCTCGACGGCGCGGTAATGGTCTATGACTCCGTCGGTGGCGTGCAGCCGCAGTCGGAAACCGTCTGGCGTCAGGCGAATAAATATCATGTTCCGCGTCTGGCATTCGTCAACAAAATGGACCGCCCGGGCGCAGATTTCTTCCGCGTGGTGCGGATGATGCAGGAGCGGCTGAAAGCCAATCCTGTCCCGATTGTGATCCCCGTGGGGGCAGAAGAACACTTCACCGGCGTGGTGGATCTCATCAAGATGCGCACCATTCTGTGGGACGATGCGACGCAGGGCATGGCATTTAGCTACGCGCCGGTGCCTGACGATCTGCTGAGTACCGCCCAGACGTGGCGAGAAAAAATGGTCTCGTCTGCGGCAGAAGCCAGCGATGAGCTTATGGATAAGTACCTTGAGACGGGCGAACTGGATGAAGCGGAAATCATCAAAGGACTGCGGATCCGGACTATCTCCGGTGAAATACAGCCCATGCTGTGCGGCAGCGCTTTCAAGAACAAGGGCGTGCAGCGCATGCTCGACGCGGTGATTGAATTGATGCCGTCTCCACTGGACGTGCCCGCTATTGATGGGGTAGACGAAGACGGACAGCACGCCGAGCGCCACCCAAGCGATGATGAACCGTTCTCGGCGCTGGCCTTCAAGCTGATGAGCGATCCGTACGTCGGCCAGCTGACCTTCATCCGCGTCTATTCCGGCATACTGCGTAAAGGCGACGCGGTGTACAACCCGGTGAAGGGCAAGAAAGAGCGTATCGGGCGCATCGTGCTGATGCATGCCAACGATCGCCATGAGGTGGACGAGCTGCGCGCAGGGGATATCGCAGCCTGTGTCGGGCTGAAAGACGTCACCACCGGTGACACGCTGACCGACCCGAATGCGGTGATCACCCTTGAACGGATGGAGTTCCCGGATCCGGTTATTTCGCTGGCGATTGAGCCGAAAACCAAGGCCGATCAGGAGAAAATGGGGATCGCCCTACAGCGCCTGGCGGCGGAAGATCCGTCGTTCCGCCTGCACACGGACGAAGAGTCCGGTCAGACGATTATCTCCGGGATGGGCGAGCTGCATCTGGAGATCATCGTCGACCGCATGAAGCGCGAGTTTGGCGTTGAGGCGAACATTGGTCGTCCGCAGGTCACCTACCGTGAAACCCTGCGTAAAGCGGTGAAGGATATTGAAGGTAAATTTGTCCGACAGTCCGGCGGGAAAGGGCAGTACGGTCATGTGGTCCTGAGCCTTGAGCCGTTAGCAGCCGGGAGTGGTTTTGTGTTTGAAGATGCCACCAAAGGCGGGGTGGTGCCGCGGGAGTACATCCCGTCGGTGGAAAAAGGCTTGCGAGAAGCCATGAATACGGGTGTGCTGGCGGGCTATCCGGTGGTGGATGTGAAAGCGACCCTGACGTTTGGTTCTTACCATGACGTTGACTCCTCGGAGATGGCCTTCCGCATGGCGGCGATCCTCGGCTTCAAAGAGGGCGCACGGCGGGCGGACCCGGTTATTCTTGAGCCGGTCATGCACGTTGAGGTGGAAACGCCGGAAGAGTATGCCGGGAACATTATGGGCGATCTCTCCTCCCGTCGCGGCCTGGTGCAGGGGATGGCAGAGCAGTACGGCAGCCAGATTATTCGCGCTGACGTCCCGCTGGCTGAGATGTTTGGTTATGCCACCACGCTGCGCTCGATGTCCCAGGGGCGCGCGACGTATACGATGGAATTCCATCATTTTGCGGAAGCTCCGCGGAATGTGGCGGATGAGATTATTGCGAAGCGTGTGAAGAGTTAATTAATTGCACATGGTAGTCATTTGGCTACCATGTGTCTTTATTATCGCGACAGGGAGTTTATGCCTGTTACTTAATTAGCGTCGCCGATCGCACTTTCCATTTTCCTTGCTCTTCAACGAGACAATCTGCAATAACATGATCTTGCTTCTTACCAAATGCGACATAGACGTTTGTGCATACGGCGTCAAAATCAGAATGTAAGACGGTTATCTGATTCCAGTCATCATCCCAGTCCTGCGCTTTGATAAACATATCCGCATCGGGCATATCTTTATCGTTACTGTCGCCAGAGTACATTTCTTTAATTGCTGCAATGGTCCCTGAGGCTACGTACTCGTTCATAATGTCTGGATTGAGTACGGGTGGTTTGTTCTGATCTAACTGCGCTATATACCATTGATTGAATTTAAGTGCCGCCTGACCCGGTGCATAAATATTTTCTGCGGCCGCGAGCGGAGACAGGGCGAAAAGTAAAAAGTAGAGTGGTTTCATTAATCATGCCTGAACAGTTCGTAATGAGGTTGTATGTTGCGGTAAGCCTGCCCAGGATACATGGTGCGTTGCACAAAATCGCTGATCCACTGTTGACCATCGTATATACAAACGTGACCGCTATCATGACCAACTATATTTTGGATAACTGCGACGTCACCAGCATGGGGTTGATCATATACCAGGTGAAAGCCTGCATTGACTAATGTGCGCCCCATATCTTTTGCCAGACGCGTGTTGGGGAGTTTTAATCGACCACCCGCTCTGATCGCTTCTGTTACGTAACGAGCACAATTACCCGTGCTGCTGGGCTGCGCGTGTGATTTCGCATATGATATTGCGCCATCTTTGTTCCATGACATGGATATTTCCTTTACGAAAGATTGTTTATGCAACAGCTTCTGAAATATCCTCCGTTTAACATCGTCATGATAAACATAAAATGCCATTGAAATTTTATATAATTCATATGGGTATAATTAAAAAATCATTCCAGCGCCTTCACCATTTTCCCGCTCGCGACAAACGTACCCGCTCCCAGATGATGCAGCGTATTCAGCTTATCCCCGTCAAACTGCCAGCGTCCGGCGACAAATGCGCGTTCATCCGCCGCGGCGGAAACCACTTCGCCAAACAGAGTGTCATATTTCTCTGCCGCAGAGGTGACAGGTAATAACCGGCACTCCATCCAAGCCAGACATTTCTCTTCTATAACCGGCAGGTCAAGCTCAGGGCCATAAATAACCGGGATCCCGTAGCAGTTAAATTTATCCTCGTCGCGCCCGCTGACGCTGCCGACCGCCCAGGTCCAGTTGGCTGCCGCCACGCCGGGGATCACAATGCCGAATTTCCCGCTGCGTTCGATCAACTCCCGTGACCACGCGCTTTTGTCTACCACAATCGCGATACGCGGGGGTTCAAATTCCACCGGCATAGACCATGCGGCGGCCATGACATTGCGACGATCGATGGTCTCATCCCGGCTGGTGATGAGCACGGTTGGACCGTGATTCAGAAGGCGGCTGGCGTGACGTAATTCAACAGGGCGAAAGTGGCTCATAGGATCTCCTCGTGTACACGATGAGTATGACGAAAAAGCACTTTTACGCATATGCAAAAGGGAAAATAGTTTATAAACAGGGGATATCACCTCCTGGAGCAAATCATGTCCCCATTTCTGAGTGCTTATTTTGCCCGCACGGGCTGGCAGCAGCCCGTACAGGTTAATATCGATACCCTGCGGGGGCTGCATTTACACCATAACTGCGCGATCCCCTTCGAAAATATCGACGTCGTTTTGCCGCGGGAAATCCATCTGGACGACGGGTGTCTGGTGGATAAACTGGTCACCGCACGTCGAGGGGGGTATTGCTTCGAGCAAAACGGCTTGTTTGAGCGGGTATTGCGCGAAGTCGGGTTTACGGTGCGCAGCGTGCTGGGGCGGGTTGTGCTGGCCAATCCGTCGCAGATGCCGCCGCGTACGCACCGGTTGCTGCTGGTTGAGCTGAACGGCGAGCGCTGGATCGCCGATGTGGGATTTGGCGGACAAACGCTGACGGCGCCGATTCGTTTGATCGCCAACGAGGAACAGGAAACCCCGCACGGGCGTTATCGTTTGCTGAGCGAGGGTAACGACTGGATACTGCAATTCCGCCATCACGACCACTGGCAGTCGATGTACCATTTTGACCTGGCGACCCAGTACTTCAACGATTACGTGATGGGAAACTTCTGGTCGGCGCACTGGCCGCAGTCCCATTTCCGTCATCACCTGCTGATGTGTCGCCACCTGCCGGACGGGGGCAAGCTAACGCTGACCAACTTTAATTTTACCCACTGGCAGAACGGTCATGTGGAAGAGCAGATCCATTTGCCGGATGCGGAGGCGCTGTATCAGCTGATGCAGGCGCGGTTTGGCCTGGGCGTTGATGACCCGAAGCACGGCTTTACCCTGGCAGAGCTGACGGCCGTGATGGCGGGGTTTGATACGCATCCGCAGGCGGGGAAATAGCCCGGTGGCGGCTACGCCTTACCGGGCCTACGGGAGTGTGAACGTAGGTGGAATAAGGCGTAGCCGCCACCCGACAAAATTAACGGCGCGATCTCACAACCTGATAGCGACGGGTAAAATACTCAAACGGCGCGCTCCACACGTGCACCAGGCGGGTGAACGGGAAGATAAGGAAGATCGTCATCCCCAGCACCAGATGCACGCGGAAGATCGGCGCGACGCCGCTCAGCATTTCCGACGAGCCTCCCTTGAACGTCACGATCCCCTGCGCCCAGCCGACCAGCTTCATCATCTCGCTTCCGTCAGGATACTGGGCGGAGAAAGGAATGGTCGACAGCCCAAGGATGCACTGAAGCAGCAGGATACTCATGATGATAATATCCGGCGTGGTGGACGTGGCACGTACCCGCTGGTTGAACAGGCGGCGGATCAGCAGCATAGAGCCGCCAATCAGCGTTAGCACCCCGCAAATGCCCCCCGCAATCATGGCTAACTGCTGTTTAACCGCGATGGGTAAAAACCAGGCGTACATCCAGTGCGGGGTTAACATGCCGAACAGGTGCCCGAAGAAGATCCCCAGAATGCCGATATGAAACAGGTTCGAAGCCCAGTTCATCCCGCGCTTGCTGAGCATCTGGCTCGACGAGGCGCGCCAGGTGTACTGCCCGTAGTCGTAGCGCAGCCAGCTGCCAAGGAAAAAGACGGTGGCGCAGATGTACGGATAAATGTCATAGAAAAACACGTTCAGGTAATGAGTCATTTTGGGCCTCCGGCGCTGACGTCCACGTACTGCGGCGCGACGTCCTGGCTAAAGCGTCGTTGATATTGCTGCATCGGCGAACTGTCGCACGATGTGGCGTTGTCTTCGATAAACTTGACCTGTTCCTCTTCCCACACGGCGTCCAGCGCCTGACGGGTATCATCCCGTTTTTCACCGGATACCTGTTTCGCCACGCTGTCGCTGGAAAGCCGTGTTTCCGCCAGCGACAGCAGGGCGTCAAACAGCTGGTAATGCGCGACCTCGCGCTGTTTCAGGCGGCCTCCAATCAGCGCCAGTATAGGCGCGACGTTTTGCAGCCCTTCACGTGCCTCGTCGTCGCTGACGATACTGAGATATTCCAGATAGAGCGGCAGATAGTCCGGCAGCTCGCGGCAATCCAGCTCCAGCCCGGCTTTCTCATACTGGCTCATCAGGTCGACCATCGCCTGACCGCGATCGCGCGACTCGGCGTGAACGTGCTCGAACAGCAGCAGCGACGTTGCGCGTCCCCGCTCGAAGACTTCACACCATTCGGCCTGCTTATCCAGCAGCGGGGCGCTCAGGTGCTGCTGCGCAAACGGCAGCAGCATGGGCGCATCCTGTTCCACCAGGGAAAGCGCTTCGTCACGGTTTTCCCACAGCAGCTCATCGGGATACTCAATGAGCAGCGCGATGATTTTGAGGATTTGCATTACTCTCCCTCCCCGTGATCGCGCACTTCGGTGATGTTGATCGCGTCGATGCGGCTGCTGTTGAAGAGGTTGAATTTGGTGTCGGAGCCGTGACAGCCGTCGCCGAAGGTGAAGCCGCAGCCGTTTTTCTCCGGGAAAGCGTCGCGTGCCATTTCGCGGTGGCTGGTGGGGATCACGAAGCGGTCTTCGTAGTTGGCAATCGCCAGATAGCGGTACATCTCCTCAACCTGCGCTTCGGTCAGGCCCACTTCCTCAATGGCGCGGGTATCGGTCACGCCTTCCACGGTCTGGGAGCGCTTGTAGTGACGCATTGCCATCATGCGCTTCAGGGCGCGCAGCACCGGGCCGGTGTCGCCCGCGCTGAGCATGTTTGCCAGGTATTGCACCGGGATGCGCAGGCTTTCTACCGCAGGCAGTACGCCGTCGCTCTGCGGCAGACCACCCGCGTCCGCGTAGGACTGAATCGGTGACAGCGGCGGCACATACCAGACCATCGGCAGGGTGCGGTATTCCGGGTGTAGCGGCAGGGCGAGCTTCCAGTCCATCGCCATTTTGTAAACCGGGGAACGCTGCGCTGCGTCGATGACGTTCTGCGGAATACCCTGTTTCAGCGCTTCTTCTATCACCGCCGGATCGTTCGGGTTAAGGAACACGTCGCACTGGCGCTCATACAGATCGGTTTCATGCTCGGTGCTGGCCGCCTCTTCAATGCGGTCTGCGTCATACAGCAGCACCCCGAGATAGCGGATGCGTCCGACGCAGGTTTCCGAGCAGACAGTCGGCTGGCCGGACTCGATGCGCGGATAGCAGAAGATGCACTTCTCTGACTTGCCGCTTTTCCAGTTGAAGTAGATTTTTTTGTACGGACAGCCGCTAATGCACAGACGCCAGCCGCGGCATTTGTCCTGGTCGATCAGCACAATGCCGTCCTCTTCGCGTTTGTAAATCGCACCGCTCGGGCAGGTGGCGACGCAGCTCGGGTTCAGGCAGTGCTCGCACAGGCGCGGCAGGTACATCATGAAGGTGTTTTCGAACTGGCCGTACATCTCTTTCTGGATCTTCTGAAAGTTTCGATCGCGGGCGCGTTTTTCGAACTCGCCGCCCAGCAGCTCCTCCCAGTTGGGCCCCCATTTGATTTTATCCATTCGCTTGCCGTCGATCAGCGAACGTGGGCGGGCGGTGGGGAGGTGGTCTCCCTCCGGGGCGCGGTGCAGATCCTGGTAATCGAAGGTGAAAGGTTCATAGTAATCGTCAATCTGCGGCAGGACGGGGTTAGCGAAAATCTTCGACAGCACGCCCATTTTGCCGCCCAGGCGCGGGGTCAGCTTGCCGTGAATTCCGCGGATCCAGCCGCCTTGCCACTCATCCTGATCTTCCCAGTTTTTCGGATAGCCGATGCCGGGTTTGGTTTCGACGTTATTAAACCACGCGTACTCCATCCCTTCGCGCCCGGTCCAGACGTTCTTACAGGTGACCGAGCAGGTGTGGCAGCCAATACATTTATCGAGATTCAGTACCATGCCAACCTGTGAGCGTATTTTCATTTTTTCGCCTCCTGTACCTGATCCCGACCTTCGCCGTCCAGCCAGTTAATGTTTTTCATTTTGCGGATCATGATGAACTCGTCGCGGTTCGAGCCGACGGTGCCGTAATAGTTGAAACTGTACGCCAGCTGCGCGTAGCCGCCGATCATGTGGGTCGGTTTCGGGCAGACGCGGGTAACCGAGTTGTGGATCCCGCCGCGCCGTCCGGTTACTTCTGAACCCGGAATGTTCAGGATGCGTTCCTGAGCGTGGTACATCATGGTCATGCCCGGCGGCACGCGCTGGCTGACCACCGCGCGGGCGGTGAGGGCGCCGTTGGCGTTGAAGGCTTCAATCCAGTCGTTGTCCTCAATGCCCAGCTCGCGCGCGTCGGTTTCGCTGATCCAGACGATGGGCCCGCCGCGCGACAGGGTCTGCATCAGCAGGTTTTCGCTGTAGGTGGAGTGAATGCCCCATTTCTGGTGCGGCGTCAGAAAGTTAAGCGCTTTTTCAGGGAAGCCGTTCGGCGGGATCTCGCGCATATGGGTTACGCTGCGGGTATCAATCGGTGGACGATAGGCCACCAGACTCTCCCCGAAGGCGCGCATCCAGGCATGATCCTGATACAGCTGCTGGCGGCCGGAAATCGTGCGCCATGGGATCAGCTCGTGAACGTTGGTGTAGCCCGCATTATACGAGACGTGCTCGCTTTCAAGGCCGGACCACGTTGGGCTGGAGATAATTTTGCGCGGCTGCGCCTGAATATCGCGGAAGCGGATTTTCTCGTCTTCTTTGTTCAGCGCCAGATGGGTGTGATCGCGCCCGGTCAGTTCGCCGAGGGCCTCCCAGGCTTTGACCGCGACTTGACCGTTGGTTTCCGGCGCAAGAGCCAGGATCACCTCTGAAGCATCAATGGCGGTTTCAATGCGCGGTCGGCCTTTGGCCGGGCCGTCGAGCTTGACGTAGTTGAGCTTGCCGAGGAAATCGACCTCATTCTGGGTGTTCCACGATATGCCTTTTCCGCCGTTGCCGAGCGTGTCCAGCAGCGGGCCAAGCGCCGTAAAGCGCTCGTAGGTTTCCGGATAGTTGCGCTCGACGACTGCAATGTTTGGCGCGGTTTTGCCGGGGATCAGATCGCACTCGCCTTTGCGCCAGTCCAGAATATCAAAAGGCTGCGACAGCTCCCCCGGGGAGTCATGCTGTAGCGGCTGTAGCACCACGTCAGTTTCGGTGCCGAGATGCCCGACGCACACTTCAGAGAAGACTTTGGCGATGCCCTTGTAAATCTCCCAGTCGCTGCGGGACTCCCACGCCGGGTCAACGGCGGCGGAGAGCGGGTGAATAAACGGATGCATGTCCGAGGTATTCATATCGTCTTTTTCATACCAGGTGGCGGTGGGCAGGACGATATCCGAGAACAGGCAGGTGCTGGACATACGGAAATCAAGCGTCACCAGCAGATCCAGCTTGCCCTCAATGGCGGCGGTTTGCCATTCCACCTCTTCAGGTTTCACGTCGTCCGTTGAGCCTAAATCCTCACCCTGAATACCGCTCTCGGTGCCAAGCAGGTATTTCAGCATGTATTCATGGCCTTTCCCGGACGAACCGAGCAGGTTAGAACGCCAGACGAACAGGTTGCGCGGGTGGTTCTTGCCGTTGTCCGGCTGTTCGCAGGCGAAGCGAATATCACCCGATTTTAACGCCTGTACGGTGTAATCCTGCGGCGACATCCCGGCGGCGTCGGCGCGAGCTTTCACGTGCAGCGGGTTGAGGTTGAGCTGCGGCGCGGAAGGGAGCCAGCCCATACGCTCGGCGCGGACGTTGAAATCAATCAGGTGACCGGTAAACTTCGATGCGTCTGCGAGGGGAGAAAGCAACTCCCTTGCGGTGAGCTTCTCATAGCGCCACTGGCTGGCGTGGTTGTAAAAGTACGATGTGCTGTTCATCTGGCGCGGCGGACGGTTCCAGTCCAGCGCGAAGGCCAGCGGCAGCCAGCCGGTTTGCGGGCGCAGCTTTTCCTGGCCGACATAGTGCGACCAGCCGCCGCCGCTCTGCCCGACGCAGCCGCAGAAGACCAGCATGTTAATCATCCCGCGGTAGTTCATGTCCATGTGGTACCAGTGGTTCACACCGGCCCCGAGAATGATCATCGACCGTCCGTGGGTCTTATGCGCCGTGTCGGCAAATTCACGGGCGATTTTTTCTATCAGATAAGCGGGGATGCCGGTAATTTGTTCGCCCCAGGCCGGGGTGTAGGCTTTTATCTCGGCGTAGTTTGTCGCCGCGTTACTGTCTTCCAGACCGCGATCGAGGCCGTAGTTTGCGAGCACCAGATCGTACACGCTAACCACGCGTCTCTGGCTGCCGTCGGCCAGCGTCAGGGTTTTACTCGGTACTCGGCGCGTCAGCACCGGCTCCTGCTTCACGCTGCGGAAATGCGGGTTCTCGTTGCCCCCGAAGTAAGGGAAGGCCACGTCTGCCACGCTGTCGTGGGTGATGAGCAGGGAAAGCGTCAGCTCGGTTTCCTGTCCCGCGGCCAGCGACTCCAGGTTCCATTTGCCTTTTTCACCCCAGCGGAAGCCGATGGAACCATTCGGCGCCACCAGATTTCCGGCCACGTCAAAGGCGATGGTTTTCCACTCCGGATTATTGGTTTCACCCAGCCCGTCGGCCAGATCCGATGCACGCAGCATGCGGCCCGGCACCACGCGACCGTCAGCCTGTTCATCCAGCAGAACCAGCATCGGCATGTCGGTGTAGCGGCGGCAATAGTTGAGGAAGTAATCGCTCGGGTTATCAAGATGGAACTCTTTGAGGATCACATGCCCCATCGCCATGGCAAGGGCGCTGTCGGTACCCTGTTTGGGGGCCAGCCATTCGTCGCTGAGCTTTGCCACCTCCGAGAAGTCCGGCGTAATGGCGACGGTCTTGGTGCCTTTGTAACGCACTTCGGTAAAGAAGTGGGCGTCCGGGGTACGCGTCTGCGGCACGTTCGAGCCCCAGGCAATGATATAGCTGGAGTTGTACCAGTCCGCCGATTCCGGCACGTCGGTCTGTTCGCCCCAGGTCATCGGCGACGCCGGAGGCAGATCGCAATACCAGTCATAGAAGCTCAGGCAGGTGCCGCCGAGCAGGGAGAGATAGCGCGTACCGGCGGCATAAGAGACCATCGACATGGCCGGGATGGGGGAAAAACCGGCTACCCGATCCGGGCCGTAGTTTTTGATGGTCCAGACGTTGGCGGCAGCAATCAGCTGGTCAAGCTCTTTCCAGTTTGAGCGTATAAAACCGCCTTTACCGCGCGCCTTCCTGTAGCTCTGCGCTTTCTGCGGATCGTTCTGAATGGCGTCCCAGGCCAGCACCGGATCGGTATGCTGCGCCAGCGCCTCGCGCCAGAGTTCGATCAGCCGACGGCGCACCAGCGGGTATTTCAGGCGGTTGGCGCTGTAGAGATACCAGGAGTAGCTTGCGCCGCGCGGGCAGCCGCGTGGTTCGTGGTTAGGCAGGTCAGGGCGGGTACGTGGGTAGTCGGTCTGCTGGGTTTCCCAGGTCACCAGGCCATTTTTGACATAAATCTTCCAGCTACAGGAGCCGGTGCAGTTAACGCCGTGGGTGGATCGCACAATTTTATCGAACTGCCAGCGTTGACGGTAGCTGTCCTCCCAGTCGCGGTTGGTGTGGTACACCTGCCCGTGCCCATCGGCGAAACTGTCGCCTTTTGTTTTGAAGTAACGGAAGCGGTCCAACAGTTTGCTCATGACATTTCTCCTGCTTCGATAGCATGGCCGGAGGGTGAGGCATCACGCTCCGGCGAAGATGTAGTTATTATTTTTGTGAGGATTTGCGGCCGTACACCAGCCAGGTGACGAGTACGCAGACGATGTAAAACACGAGGAAGACTTTCATGGCGCCCACCGGGGATCCGGTCATCGCCAGGGATGTGCCAAAGGCTTTGGGAATAAAGAACCCGCCTACCGCACCGATGGCAGAGATAAAGCCCAGCGCGGCAGCCGTTTCGGTCACCGCTTCATGCTGTGCCTGTTCGTCGCTCCCGCCCTGTTTTTTTACGCGGTCGAGGGTGATTTGGCGAAAGATAATCGCGATCATCTGGAAGGTCGAGCCGCTGCCCAGGCCTGCGGTCAGAAACAGGCCCATAAAGACCAGATAGAAGGCGATAAAACTGCCTGAACCAGACCCGGGGAGTGTCAGGAAAATCAGGGCGCTAAAGATGGCCATAAAGACGAAGTTGATCAGCGTCACCCGTACGCCGCCCAGCCTGTCTGAAATCATCCCGCCAGCCGAACGCGCCAGGGCGCCAATCAGCGGACCAAAGAAGGCGAGGTGGAGGATATTTACGTCCGGAAACTGGGTTTTCGACAGCATGGCAAAGCCTGCCGAGAAACCGATAAACGAGCCGAAGGTTGCCAGATAAAGCAGGCTCAGCAGCCAGAGGTGAAAGCGCTTAAGTACCGGAAGCTGGCTGGCAATGGATGCTTTCGAGCTGGCGATGTCGTTCATGCCAAAAAACGCCGCAAGGGTGGCCAGAATCAGCAGCGGCGCCCAGATCCACGCCGCGTTCGCCAGCCACATCGTCGAGCCATCCTCCTGGGGGACGCCATTAACGCCGAGAAAGGTAAACATCGGCAGGAAAATCACCAGCGGCGCAACCAGCTGCATCACGCTCACACCCAGGTTACCCAGCCCGCCGTTAATGCCCAGCGCGCTGCCCTGTCTGGCTTTCGGGAAGAAGAAACTGATGTTTCCCATGCTGGAAGCGAAGTTGGCGCCGGCAAAACCGCACAGCAGTGCGATGATGATAAAGACCCAGTAAGGCGTGGCGGTATTCTGGATGGCGATCCCAAGCCAGACACAGGGTACGACCAGGATAACGGTGCTTAACACGGTCCAGTAACGCCCGCCAAATATCGGCACCATAAAAGAGTAGGGGACACGCAATATCGCGCCGGAGAGAGAAGGTAATGCCGTTAGCATAAAAAGCTGATCGGTGCTGAAATTAAATCCGACCTTATTAAGGTTTACCGCAATAGCGCTAAACAACATCCAGACACAAAACGCGAGAAGCAAACACGCCACGGAAATCCACAGGTTTCTTCGTGCGATATGTTTCCCTTTATTCTCCCAAAATTGCGCATTTTCCGGTTTCCAGTTACTCAACAGATGCTGGTTACTCTTCTCGCTTTGATGTGACATATCACCCTCTTGCTTACCCAAGTGGAGAGAAAAAATTAAATAAAAACAGAAAGATACCTGTCTATAGCTTGTAGGAATTATTGGATGTTATGGGATACATCTGAAAGGATAGATAAAAAAGCGAATCCCTGAGTTTGGAATGGGAATCTGGGTTCGCTTTATGTGTTACTAATTGTAACTTTTTGCGGAAATTAATACCCCGATGGGAGTATTAAAACAATTCGAGGGAGATAAGTTTATCCAGATGCTTATTAAAGGCCGCGTCGTCCATTTCAGGCATATTTAATACGTATATGCCATCCAGGCCACATACCAGACCAATTAAACGCCAGGCGATATTTTCCGGCTGGTCAGCAAGCGTAAAGGCGTTAGCCTCCGCCCCGGCCCTGATAATCGCAACCGTTTCCTGGTGCCACATCTCCATAGTCAAAACGTAGGCGCCTTTAATATCGCTATCCCGGCTGGCGAGAATTTGCGCCTCTCGCCACAGCCGAATGTAGGGCTCAAACCCGCCGTCATCGCTGCCGAGCATGGCATGCAGGCGCTCGCGCCAGCCAGCGTTTTCGCCAACGATTTCAGCATCCAGCAAATCGCGGATTAGCCGGACAAACGCCAGCGACTTAAGCTCGCCCGCCGACGCAAAGTGGTGATGCAACTGCCCGGTGGCGACGCCCGCTTCGGTGGCGATGCGGCGCACGGTCATTGCAGCGAATCCTTCGGTCAGCGCCACGCGCATCGCGGCCTGGAGGATCTCTTCCCGCCGCTCGTCCTTGCTCAGATAACGCATAATTTCTCACTCTCAATGGCAACGAAACGAGTGTAACAAAGAGCTGGACAAGTGTTCAACTTTACGTAGGATCGCAATCTGGACATGTGTCCAATTTTTAACTGAAAAGGAAATTTATGTTTCGTCAGTGGTTAGCGTTAGTGATTATCGTGCTGGTATATATCCCGGTGGCGATTGACGCGACGGTGCTGCACGTGGCGGCGCCAACATTGAGTATGACGCTGGGTGCCAGCGGCAACGAATTGTTGTGGATTATTGATATTTACTCGCTGGTGATGGCGGGGATGGTGCTGCCGATGGGCGCGCTGGGCGATCGCATAGGTTTTAAGCGCCTGCTGATGATCGGCAGCGTGCTGTTTGGCCTGTCATCGTTAGCGGCGGCTTTTGCGCCGTCCGCGGGCTGGCTGATTGCCGCCCGCGCGTCGCTGGCGATTGGCGCGGCGATGATTATTCCGGCTACGCTTGCAGGGATCCGCACGCTGTTTATTGATGCGCGGCACCGTAATATCGCCCTCGGCGTCTGGGCTGCCGTTGGGTCGGGCGGCGCGGCGTTTGGCCCGTTGATTGGCGGCATGCTGCTGGAGCACTTTTACTGGGGTTCGGTGTTCCTGATTAATGTGCCGATCGTGCTGATGGTGGTTTCGCTTGCTGCGCGCTTTGTGCCTGCTCAGCAGGGTCGGCCCGAGCAGCCGCTCAATATCAGCCATGCCATTATGCTAATTGTGGCGATTTTACTGCTGGTCTATAGCGCCAAAACCGCCCTGAAAGGGGTGCTGTCGCCGTGGATGGTGGCCTGTACGCTGCTTACCGGAGCGGTAATGCTGTTTATCTTCGTCCGTATCCAGCTGCGCGCGCGCGTGCCGATGATCGACATGCGCCTGTTTTGCCATCGCATTATTTTAAGCGGCGTGGTCATGGCGATGACCGCCATGATTGCGCTGGTGGGCTTTGAACTGCTGATGGCGCAGGAGTTGCAGTTTGTGCATGGTTTTACGCCGTTTGAAGCGGGGATATTTATGCTGCCGGTGATGGTGGCGAGCGGATTTAGCGGGCCGATCGCGGGCGTGCTGGTCGGGCGTCTGGGGCTGCGCATTGTCGCGGCCGGAGGCATGGGGCTAAGCGCAGTCAGTTTTATCGGCCTGTCGATGCTTGATTTCAGCACCCAACAGTGGCAGGCGTGGAGCCTGATGGTGCTGTTGGGCTTCAGTGCCGCCAGCGCACTGCTGGCATCGACGTCAGCGATCATGGCTGCCGCGCCGAAAGAGAAAGCGGCCGCCGCAGGCGCGATCGAAACCATGTCCTACGAGCTGGGCGCTGGTCTGGGGATCGCCATTTTCGGTTTGCTGTTAACCCGCAGCTTTTCGGCGTCTATTGTACTGCCGCAGGGGCTGAGCGCGTCGCTGACCGATAAAGCCTCGTCGTCCATCGGTGAAGCGATGAAGGTGGCGCAGGAGCTGACGCCGACACTGGCCGAGCCGGTGATGACGGCGGCGAAAACTGCGTTCATTACCTCGCACAGCGTGGCCCTGGGCAGTGCGGGAGGCATGCTGCTGATTCTGGCGGTCGGGATCTGGTTTAGTCTGGCGAAGGTCGGAGGGCAGCAGTAATAAAAAAGGCCAGCCGGGAGGGCTGGCCTTTTGAACTAACAGATCTTAGAACTGGTAGGTCAGACCCACAGCCACGATGTTGTCGGTAGCCACTTTGGCATCTTTGGTGAACTGGCTGTCATCCACGAGGTTGATTTTGTAATCAACGTAGGTGGACATGTTTTTGTTGAAGTAGTAGCTCGCGCCAACGTCAACGTATTCAACCAGATCCTGGTCGCCATAAGAACCGATGTCTTTACCTTTGGATTTCAGGTAAGCGATGGATGGACGCAGACCGAAGTCGAACTGGTACTGCGCCACAACTTCGAAGTTCTGCGCTTTGTTGGCAACGTGACCGTTACCGAACGCCGTCATGTTGCGGGTTTCAGAGTAGGTGGTTGCCAGGTAGATGTTGTTCGCATCGTACTTCAGGCCAGCAGCCCAGACTTCTGCGTTTTCGCCACCGGCGTTCAGGTTGCTTGCAGCACGAACCTGACGGTCAGTACGGTCAGATTTCGCGTAGGTCGCACCCACACCGAAGCCGTCGAATTCATAGGTAGAAGACAGACCCCAGCCGTCACCGTTGGATTCGGTGATCTCTGAACGGTCGTTTTTACCCTGGTACTGAGCAGCCACGTTCAGGCCGTCAACCAGACCAAAGAAGTCGGTGTTACGGTAGGTTGCAACGCCAGTGGTACGGCCGGTCATGAAGCCATCAGTCTGCGTCCAGGTATCGCCACCGAACTCTGGCAGAACGTCAGTCCATGCGCCGATGTCATAAGCCACACCGTAGTTACGACCGTAGTCGAAGGAACCGAATTCATCGAATTTCAGACCAGCGTAGGCCAGACGGGTTTTGTTGCCGTCGGAACCCTGAGCTTCGGAGCGATTGCCCTTGAACTCATATTCCCACTGGCCGTATCCGGTCAGCTGATCGTTGATCTGAGTTTCACCTTTGAAGCCCAGACGAACATACGTTTTGTCGCCGTCGCTACCAGCATCATCAGAAAAATAGTGCAGACCAGTAACTTTGCCGTACAGATCCAGTTTGTTACCGTCTTTGTTAAAAACTTCAGCCGCGTTAACAACGCCAGCTGCCAACATGGAAGTCACTGCCACTGCAATTAATTTAAGTTTCATCTTAAATAATCCTTATAATTTTATTTAGGTATTTCCTAAGCCACCTGAGCGATTTTTAAACGAGGCTTATCGTCAATGGCAGACTATTTTTAAAATTCCGTAGACTGCTTTCAATAATAAGTTTCAAAATATTAAAGATAATTTCAATTAGTGTGATCCCGATCGGGTAAATTGCCCTTAAATCGCTCAATCAGGTTAATATATAGACATAAATTGATTATTAACAAAGCACGATAATATGGCTGTAAATAATTTCTGGACGTTTTAGTTTTTCTGGGGAATTAAAGGAATTTGACAGAGAGTATCAACGTGTGGGGCGCGATAACATATTATAAAACAGCGGATTATGAATTTTCCGGTGAGCCAGTGTCTGTTTTCTAAGTGAAATATTCAGAAATAAACTATTGCACTTTGTGCTATATAGCGCGGTAATATTGGCGCTGAACTAATTACCTGTGTTGTCAGTTTATGTCAACTTCCACAACGGCTCTGGCTATCTGTGGGCATTCTATACAGAAATTTTAGTTGTCTCGAATGTTACCAATTATATTCGAGGGTGTGATCACACATTAAATAATTGTTAATTTTGTGCCGGGCATATTGGGTACCCGGCAAAAAATAAAAATACTATTTGCGCGTGGCATACCAGCACAGTAACGATCCGGCGCACACCATTAATGCCCCTTGCCAGAATGAGAATGAAAGCGTAGAGCTCAGCACAATAGCCGCCAGCGCGGCGGAAAGAACGGGCGTGAAATAAGAGACAGCCGCAAGCACCGTGACGTTACCGTGAAGAATACCGATATTCCAGGCGGCGTAGCCAAAGCCAAGCGCAACCCCACACATCAATAGCTTCACCACAACCGGGACGCTGAACACCATTTCGGGCTGATCGCTGACGGCATATTTGACCCACAGGCTCAGGGCGGTCAGCAGGACGAAAAGGGTAATGCCATTTTGCCCTTTGGCATACTTGCTGGTGACGGTGCAGTAGGCGGCCCAGATAAAAGCGCCAGCAAACGCCAGCCCATAACTCAGCGGACTTGAAACGACGTTCTGCATGATGTCATTCAGTTGCAGACCGTTTTCGCCACCTAAAACCCAGCACACCCCCAACAGCGAGATGAGAAGCCCAGGGATGACCCACAGGGTGGATTTTTGCCCGTTGAACAAAATCGCGAAGGCAATCGTCAGGCTTGGCCACAGATAATTGACCATACCGACTTCAATCGCCTGTGAGCGCGTCGCGGCATATCCCAGCGACAGGGCCAGGCACATCTCATAGCTGACAAACAGGATGCTGCCCGCAAGAAGATAGCGCCTGGAAAAACGCCGAAGATCGGGAAAACCCACCGTTACCAGACACAGCAGCCCGCTGACGGTGTAAATCATCGCCGCGCCGCCCACCGGGCCCAGTCCTTCACTGACGCTGCGGATGAGTCCCACCATGGTGCTCCACAGCAATATGGCCGCCAGGCCTGTCAGCGTTGCTCTTTTTCTGTCCATTACCCTGCCAGTCTTCAAAAAATCAAAGGGAAAACTTATAGCATCTATCCGCTACACCTGGCGAATTTTCTACTGGGGAGATACCCCGAAAAGAGTAGCAAATCGTACCAGCGGTGACTATTTGGGGGGCTAAGTATAGCGACCTTGATTTGACGCAATAAAAAAAGGGGCTTTGCTGTTAGTTTGCCGCGCGAAGTCTTATCAGATAAAGAGGACAACAATGGACGTCAGCCGCAGACAATTTTTTAAAATCTGCGCGGGCGGTATGGCCGGAACAACAGCCGCGATGCTGGGATTCGCTCCCAAAATGGCGCTGGCTCAGGCACGCAACTATAAACTGCTGCGCGCGAAAGAGATCCGTAACACCTGCACATACTGCTCCGTGGGTTGTGGGCTATTAATGTATAGCCTGGGTGATGGCGCGAAGAACGCCAAAGAAGCGATTTATCATATTGAAGGGGACCCGGACCATCCGGTGAGCCGCGGGGCGCTTTGCCCGAAAGGGGCGGGGCTGCTGGACTACGTCCACAGTGAAAACCGTCTGCGCTACCCGGAATATCGTGCGCCGGGGTCTGACAAATGGCAGCGTATCTCCTGGGACGACGCTTTCTCCCGAATTGCAAAACTGATGAAAGCGGATCGCGACGCCAATTTTATTGAGAAGAACGAGCAGGGCATCACGGTAAACCGCTGGACCTCCACCGGGATGCTGTGTGCCTCTGCGGCAAGTAATGAGACCGGCATGCTGACGCAAAAATTTGTGCGCTCCCTCGGCATGCTGGCGGTTGATAACCAGGCGCGCGTCTGACACGGACCAACGGTAGCAAGTCTTGCTCCAACATTTGGTCGCGGTGCGATGACCAACCACTGGGTTGATATCAAAAACGCAAACGTCGTGGTGGTTATGGGCGGTAACGCCGCTGAAGCCCATCCGGTGGGGTTCCGCTGGGCGATGGAAGCGAAAAACAACAACGATGCGACGCTGATTGTCGTCGATCCACGCTTTACGCGTACGGCATCGGTGGCTGATATCTATGCGCCGATCCGCTCCGGTACGGATATTACGTTCCTTTCCGGCGTGCTGTTGTACCTGATCGAAAACAATAAGATTAACGCGGAATACGTTAAGCATTACACCAATGCCAGCCTGCTGGTGCGGGAAGATTTCGCTTTCGAAGATGGTCTGTTCAGCGGCTATGACGCCGAGAAACGTCAGTACGATAAATCATCCTGGAACTATCAGTTCGACGAAAACGGCTACGCGAAACGCGATGAGACCCTGAGCGATTCGCGCTGCGTGTGGAACTTGCTGAAACAGCACGTTTCCCGCTATACGCCGGACGTGGTGGAAAACATCTGCGGTACGCCGAAAGCGGACTTCCTGAAAGTGTGTGAAGTGCTGGCCTCCACCAGTGCCGCCGACAGAACCACTACTTTCCTGTACGCGCTGGGCTGGACGCAGCATACCGTGGGCGCGCAGAACATTCGCACCATGGCGATGATCCAGCTGCTGCTCGGCAACATGGGGATGGCCGGTGGCGGCGTGAACGCCCTGCGCGGGCACTCTAACATTCAGGGCTTAACCGACCTCGGCCTGCTGTCGACCAGCCTGCCGGGTTACCTGACCCTGCCGTCCGAGAAGCAGACCGACTGGCAAAGCTGGCTTGACGCCAACACGCCAAAAGCGACGCGTCCGGACCAGGTGAACTACTGGAGTAACTATCCGAAGTTTGCCGTCAGTCTGATGAAATCGTTCTACGGCGACGCGGCGCAGAAAGAGAATGACTGGGGCTTTGAGTGGTTGCCGAAATGGGACCAGGCTTACGATGTCATCAAGTATTTCAACATGATGGATAAGGGCGACGTCACGGGGTATATCTGCCAGGGCTTTAACCCGGTGGCGTCATTCCCGGATAAAAACAAAGTCGTTCGCAGCCTGAGCAAGCTGAAGTACATGGTGGTTATCGATCCGCTGGTCACCGAAACGTCTACGTTCTGGCAGAACCACGGTGAATCAAACGATGTCGATCCGGCATCCATTCAGACGGAGGTGTTCCGCCTGCCATCGACCTGCTTTGCGGAAGAGGACGGTTCTATTGCCAACTCTGGCCGCTGGCTACAGTGGCACTGGAAAGGTCAGGATGCGCCGGGTGAAGCGCGTAATGACGGCGAAATTCTGGCCGGGATTTACCATCGTCTGCGCGAGATGTACCGCACAGAAGGCGGCAAAGGCGCTGAGCCGCTGCTGAAGATGAGCTGGAACTACAAGCAGCCGGATCATCCTGAGTCCGAAGAGGTGGCAAAAGAGAACAACGGTGTGGCGCTGGCCGACCTGTACGATGCCAACGGCAATCTGGTGGCGAAGAAAGGCCAGTTGCTCAATAGCTTCGCGCTGTTGCGTGACGACGGTACCACCGCCTCGTCCTGCTGGATCTACACCGGCAGCTGGACTGAGCAGGGTAACCAGATGGCCAACCGCGATAACGCCGATCCGTCAGGCCTGGGTAACACCCTGGGCTGGGCATGGGCGTGGCCGTTAAACCGCCGCGTACTGTACAACCGTGCCTCCGCAGACGTGAACGGTAAGCCGTGGGATCCGAAACGCATGCTGATCGAGTGGAACGGCACGAAGTGGACGGGGAACGATATCCCGGACTTCAACACCGCCGCGCCGGGTAGCAACACCGGGCCGTTTATCATGCAGCCGGAAGGGCTGGGACGTCTGTTTGCTATCGACAAACTGGCGGAAGGGCCGTTCCCTGAACACTACGAGCCGATGGAAACGCCGCTCGGCACTAACCCGTTGCACCCGAACGTGGTGTCAAGCCCGGTGGTACGCATCTACGAAGACGACGTGCTGCGTTTAGGTAAAAAAGACAAGTTCCCGTATGTCGGCACTACTTACCGCCTGACCGAGCATTTCCATACCTGGACCAAGCACGCGCGGCTTAACGCCATCGCGCAGCCGGAACAGTTTGTGGAGATAAGCGAAACCCTGGCGAAGGCGAAAGGCATTGCCAATGGCGATCGCGTGAAGGTCAGCAGCAAGCGCGGCTTTATTCGCGCGGTGGCGGTGGTCACCCGTCGTCTGCAAACGCTGAACGTGCACGGCCAGCAGGTGGAAACGGTGGGCATACCACTGCACTGGGGCTTTGAAGGGGTAGCGCAGAAAGGCTACATCGCCAATACCCTGACGCCAAACGTCGGCGATTCCAACTCGCAAACGCCGGAGTATAAAGCGTTTCTGGTCAACATCGAGAAAGCGTAAGGAGCGATTAAATGGCGATGGAAACACAAGACATTATTAAACGCTCCGCGACCAACCCGATAACGCCCGCGCCTCGTGCGCGGGACTACAAGGCAGAAGTCGCCAAGCTGATCGATGTCTCTTCCTGCGTGGGCTGTAAGGCCTGCCAGGTGGCCTGCTCGGAGTGGAACGATATCCGCGACGAGGTGGGGCACTGCGTAGGGGTCTATGACAATCCTGCTGATCTGAGCGCCAAGTCCTGGACGGTGATGCGCTTTAGCGAAACCGACCAGAACGGCAAGCTGGAGTGGCTGATCCGTAAAGACGGCTGTATGCACTGTGAAGATCCGGGCTGCCTGAAGGCATGCCCGTCTGCCGGGGCAATCATTCAGTACGCCAACGGGATCGTCGACTTCCAGCAGGATAACTGCATCGGCTGCGGTTACTGTATTGCGGGTTGTCCGTTTAATATCCCGCGTCTCAATAAAGAGGATAACCGGGTCTATAAATGCACCCTGTGCGTCGATCGCGTCAGCGTCGGCCAGGAGCCTGCCTGCGTGAAGACCTGTCCTACCGGGGCGATCCACTTCGGCACCAAAAAAGAGATGCTGGAAGTGGCGCAGCAGCGGGTGGATAAGCTCAAAGCGCGCGGCTATGACAAGGCCGGGATTTATAACCCGCAGGGCGTGGGCGGCACGCACGTCATGTATGTTCTGCACCACAATGACCAGCCGGAGCTGTATCATAATCTGCCGAAAGATCCGGCGATCGATACATCAATCAACCTGTGGAAAGGGGCGCTTAAACCGCTTTCAGCGGCGGGCTTTATCGCCACCTTTGCCGGGCTGATTTATCACTACATCGGTATCGGGCCGAATAAAGAGGTGGATGACGACGAGGAGGAGCATCATGAGTAAGTCGAAAATGATAGTGCGCACAAAATTTGTCGATCGCGCCTGTCACTGGACGGTAGTCATCTGCTTCTTCCTGGTGGCGGTATCCGGCATATCGTTCTTCTTCCCGACGCTACAGTGGCTCACGGAAACCTTCGGGACACCGCAGATGGGGCGCATTCTGCATCCGTTCTTCGGCGTGCTGATTTTCGTGGTGCTGATGTTTATGTTCGTGCGTTTTGTTCATCACAACATCCCTGACAAGCAGGATATTCCGTGGCTAAAAGGGATTGTTGAGGTTCTGAAAGGCAACGAGCATAAAGTCGCGAAGGTGGGGAAATACAACGCCGGGCAGAAGATGATGTTCTGGACCATCATGAGCATGATTTTTGTGCTGCTGGTGACCGGGGTCATCATCTGGCGTCCGTATTTTGCGCACTATTTCCCGATTCAGGTAGTGCGTTATGCGCTGCTGATCCACGCGACCTCGGCCATTATTCTGATCCACGCCATTCTGATCCATATGTATATGGCCTTCTGGGTGAAAGGATCGATTAAAGGCATGATTGAAGGGAAGGTGAGCCGCCGCTGGGCGCAAAAACACCATCCGCGCTGGTACCGGGACGTTGAGCGTCTTGAAGCGCAAAAAGAGAGTTCGGAAGGGTTGAAGTAAACCTTGCGCCGTCGGCATTGTCCGGCGGCGCTGCGCTTGTGCTGGCCTGCTTCCCCGTATCAAAATCGCTCTGCAATATACCGGAAGGGATATTTTGTAGGCTTCACTTTGCCGATCTTGCGTTTCGGTAAATCCACTTTGTCTACGTGAATTTCTTTATAGGGGATCTGTGAAAGCAGATGCGAAATAATATTCAGCCGCACCCGTTTTTTATCTTCTGAGCGCGCCACAAACCACGGCGCCCAGGCGGTGTCGGTCGCTTTAAACATCGCGTCACGGGCGAGGGTATATTCATCCCACAGATTAAAAGATTTTATGTCCATTGGAGACAGCTTCCAGATCTTGCGACCATCATTAATGCGATCGCGCAGGCGGCGTTCCTGCTCTTTTGGCGTTACTTCAAGCCAGTATTTCAACAATATGATCCCGGCATCGACCATCGCTTTTTCCATTACCGGCGTTCCATCAAGAAATTTTTCGGTCTGCTCTTCAGTACAGAAACCCATTACTTTTTCCACCCCCGCGCGGTTGTACCAGCTGCGGTCAAAAATAACGATTTCCCCGGCAGAGGGCAGATGAGGAACGTAACGCTGAAAATAGAGCTGACTTTTCTCTTTATCGGTGGGGGCCGGTAACGCAACAACGCGAAACACCCGGGGGCTGACGCGTTCGGTGATGGCTTTGATGACGCCGCCTTTACCGGCGCCGTCTCGCCCTTCAAAAACAATACAGACTTTTAACCCTTTGGCGACCACCCATTGCTGGAGCTTAACCAGTTCAACATGGAGGCGGCGCAGCTCTTGCTCGTACGTTTTGGTTTTGAGCGGCGCGTTTTTAACGACATCATCAACAACACGGGTTTTCTTCTTACTGACCATGGCGGGTCTCCCTATGGGTCCGGTCGCGGGATCGAGGCCGTACTAAGCGTGTAATCGGCCTGAATGAATGGATTAATGTGTCAGAAAGCTGATTTGAACTGGTTCACCATACAAGTTTAATCAATAATGCACGCTGCGTATTTTTTAACAGTGGTCGCGGTATGAAAAAGACAATTTTTTCGTTAGCACTGGCTACCTTTGGTCTGGGGATGGCTGAATTTGGCATCATGGGCGTGCTGACAGAACTGGCCCATGATACGGGCATTTCGATTCCCTCTGCCGGAAATATGATTTCGTTTTACGCTTTTGGCGTGGTGATCGGCGCGCCGATTGTGGCGCTGTTCTCCAGCAAATTTTCGCTGAAAACAACGCTGCTGTTTCTGGTGGCGATGTGCGTCGTTGGTAACACACTCTTTACCTTCTCTGACTCCTACGTGGGGCTGGCGGCGGGGCGCTTAATCTCTGGTTTTCCGCATGGCGCGATTTTCGGCGTGGGGGCGATAATCCTGTCAAAAATCGCACCGCCGGGTAAAGTGACGGTCGCTGTGGCCGGGATGATTGCCGGGATGACCGTTGCCAACCTGCTTGGCGTACCACTCGGGACGTGGCTGGGACATGAATTTAACTGGCGTTACACCTTCTTTTTGATTGCGGTCTTTGACGCGCTGGTGATCCTGTCTGTTCTGCTGTGGGTGCCAGACATTCACGACACGACAACCACCCGGCTGACAGAACAATTCCATTTCCTGAAGAAACCGGAACCGTGGTTGATTTTTGCCGCTACGATGTTTGGCAATGCCGGGGTGTTTGCCTGGTTTAGCTTCGTGAAGCCGTTTATGGTCAACGTGTCAGGCTTTTCCGAGGGCGTGATGACCGCGATCATGATGCTGATGGGGCTGGGAATGGTGCTGGGAAATGTCTTCAGCGGCAAGCTGTCGTCGCGCTTTAGCCCGCTGCGCATTGCTGCCACCACCGACCTGGTGATTGTGGCTTCGCTGCTGGCGTTGTTCGCCTTTGGCGAGCTTAAAACAGCTTCACTGGTAATGGGATTCGTGTGCTGCGCCGGGCTGTTTGCGCTCTCTGCGCCGCTGCAAATTCTGCTGCTGCAAAATGCGAAAGGCGGCGAGATGCTGGGGGCCGCAGGCGGACAAATGGCGTTTAACCTCGGCAGCGCAATTGGCGCGTATTTCGGTGGAATGATGATTACGCTCGGCTTTAGCTGGAGTTATGTCACGCTGCCGGCAGCGATCTTATCCTTCTCGGCGATGACCTCTCTGTTGATGTATGGTTATTTATGTGCCAAAAAGCGTCAGGCCAACGCAGGAGCGCTGGCCTGATTCCACATGTTGCCCGCTGGTCGCGGGTGCTGGAGTGGACTACACGAATTTCGCCAGCGGGTCAGCGGCGGCAAAAGCAACCGCTTTGTCTGCTGCTGGCGGGTAAATCAGTTCGTTGGTGATGGCAACTTTGATCTTTTTGCCTTCCTCGCGCACGGATTTAATGCGCTGGTCCCAGCCCTCGGTGTATACCGCGCCCCAGCTACCCAAATCCAGACAGGTAACGTAGTTCACCTGACGGTAAGGATACGGCTCCACATTTAACAGGCTGGCCGCCGCGTTGTGTCCGGCGAATTTCCCCAACTGGATCGCGTGCTGGCAGGTCATCAGCGCCGTGTTGCCCACATCGTCCGTTTTGGCATGCGCCATATCACCCGTCGCGTAAACCTCCGGATGCGCAGGAACCTGCAATGTGTCGGTGACGATAAGGCGTCCCTGAGTGTCGCGTTCCCCGTCAATTTGCAGGCTGAGGGGGTTAGCTTCTACCCCTGCCGTCCACACTACAGTGGCGCTGGCAATGCGTTCTCCGTTTTTCAGCGTTACGCCGCTGGCATCGATGGCTTCAACTTCACTGTTTAAACGCCATTCAACGCCCAGCGCGCTGCTTGCTTCTTCAATGGTGTTTCTCAGCGCCTCGCTGTAACGCCCGCCAATGGTTGCACCCCTTTCAACTACGATTGTTTTAGTCTTTGTATTGGCGCCGAAGCGAGTGCGGAGCCGGGCAGGGAGTTCCGTTGCCAGCTCGATGCCGGTAAAGCCGCCGCCACACACGACCACGGTATTACGCTCCGGGGTGGAGGGGCGCGAAACCAGCGAATCAAGATGTTGCTCGAATAACCTGGCGGAGTCGAGTTGGTCGATATCAAAGGCGTATTCAGCCAGACCGGCAATTGGGGGGCGTTTAGTCTGGCTACCGGTTGCGAGGATCAGACGTTCCCAGGCGACTTCAGCAATCACGCCGTTTGAATCGCGATATAAAACGGTTTTAGACGAGGTATCAATACGTTGTGCTTCGCCCGCAATAAAGGTAATGCCCAGCTCAGCAAACAGTTCGGTCAGAGGTGCGACCATCATCGACACGTTCTCTTCATAAAAGCGTGGGCGAACGCGCAATTCCGCAACAGGGGCCAGCACGGCAATGCTGAGGCTATTGTTACCCTCCAGAGCAGAAAGGCGCGCGGCGCTGACCGCAGCCCACATACCGGAAAACCCACTACCCACAATTAAAATCTGCTTTTTCATACTCGATCCTTTAGTGCGTCAGGCTGTATGTCTGACATAACTGCCACTATACTTGTCGGAGTTAACTACGACAACTTCTTTCTGAGTTAAAAATCGTTATAATGCAGCGAACAATGACCCGGAGTGAGCCATGGCGTTTTACAGTTCTGGTGTGGAATATGGCATTCATAGCCTGATGTGTATGGTGGATGCAAAAGGCAATGAACGTGAGATGAGCGTCCGGGAGATGGCGGCCTTGCAGGGCGTGCCCTACGACTATCTTGGAAAAATCTTCACCCGTTTATCACGCGCGGGGCTGGTCATCAGCACCGAGGGTAAAGGGGGAGGCTTCCGGCTGGCGCGTCCGGCAGAGCTGATCAGCGTGCTGGACGTGGCGCACGCCATCGACGGCGAGAAGAATATGTTTGAGTGTCGGGAAGTGCGTCAGCGCCTGGCGGTGTTTGATGAAACGCCACCTGCCTGGGTCTGTGACGGCCCGTGTGGGGTGCGCTCGGTCATGGACAGCGCGCAGCAGCGGATGGAAGAGGAGTTAGGGCGCCATACTATCCTGGATCTGGCGCGGAAAATGTATCGAAAAGCGCCGGACACGTTCCAGATCGAGGTTCAGGAGTGGATTTCCGATCGCCGTTCGTCCACGTGAAAAGCCGGGCAGGGCAAAGCCGCTACCCGGCCGCCGCGGTTAAGAACGTAAATCAATCACCATACGGCCACGGATCTGGCCCTGTTCCATCTCTTTAAAGATAGCGTTGATATCTTCCAATGGGCGCATCGTGACTTTCGGAACCACCTTACCTTCAGCCGCAAACTGGAAGGCTTCGAGCAGATCCTGACGGGTACCCACCAGAGAGCCCACCACCTGAATCCCATCCAGGACCAGACGTGGAATATCCAGGCTCATCGCTTCCGGCGGCAGGCCAACAGCCACCACGCGGCCTCCGGCGCGAACCGCGTCAACGGCAGAGTTGAAGGCCGCTTTCGCTACTGCCGTCACCACCGCCGCATGCGCACCGCCGGTTTTCTCCTGAATCACTTTTGCCGCATCTTCACTGCGAGAGTTCACGGTTAAGTCTGCGCCCATGCTGGCAGCGAGCTTCAGCTGCTCGTCATTCACGTCAATGGCGATAACCTTCGCATTGAAGACATTTTTGGCGTATTGCAGCGCGAGGTTGCCCAGACCGCCCAGGCCATAGATCGCAATCCACTGGCCGGGTTTGATGTCAGAGACTTTTACCGCTTTGTAGGTGGTGACCCCGGCGCAGGTGATGCTGCTGGCCGCCGCGGAGTCCAGCCCGTCCGGGACTTTAACCGCGTAATCCGCGGTTACGATGCACTCTTCCGCCATGCCGCCGTCAACGGAGTAACCCGCGTTTTTCACGTCACGGCACAGCGTTTCGTTGCCGGTATTACAATATTCACAGTGGCCACAGCCTTCAAAGAACCACGCCACGCTTGCACGGTCGCCTACTTTTAGCGACGTGACGCCAGGACCAATCTCTTTGACGATACCAATCCCTTCGTGGCCGAGGATCACCCCGGTTTTGTCGCCAAAATCACCATTCTTAACATGGAGATCGGTATGGCACACGCCACAGCACTCCATCTTCAGCAGCGCTTCACCATGTTTAAGCGCGCGTAAGGTTTTCTCTGTAACATTAACCTGATGATCCTGAGTGACAACAGCAGCCTTCATGTGTTTCTCCTTTCATGATGAGTATCTGCATAGCAGGTGTAATACCCATTAAGGATTAATACTTTGACGCTGTAATGCAAGGCAACCGCAACATAATGTCATCATTTAGCTCAGTTTCAGATTAAGAATACGGCGATCCTCTAATAATCAGTAGGGAAAAACACTGACGTAAAAAAGACCCGGCGTAATGACCGCCGGGTACAGACTTACAGTTGGGCTTCTATCTCCTCAATCTCTTTTCGCCATTGCGCCTGCAACTGCGGTTTTTGATGTTTGGGCTTACGCGCCAAATCTTCTTCCAGCAACGTTTCCAGGGCGACAAGGCGTTCGAGCAGATCGTCTGACGCTGAAGAGGGTGCCTTCAATGCGGCGTTCGATGCCTCAGGTACAACCGGACCGGTGTCCTCACGCAGGCGCTCAAAGACCGCCTCCGCATCGTGCCATTCGCTCAGCCTGCCGTCCTCAATCAGCCAGAAGCGGTTACAGCACTGGCTAATTAACTGACGATCGTGGCTCACCAGCAGCACTCCGCCTTCAAACTGTTGCAGCGTTTCCGCCAGCGCCTCTTTGCCCTCCATGTCCAGGTGGTTGGTCGGTTCATCCAGCATCAGCAGGCTATAACGGGCAAGCGTCAGGCCGACGAACAGCAGGCGCGAACGTTCCCCGCCGCTCAGCGTACTGACTTTTTGCCCGTGACGCGCCCAAGGGAACCCGGCACTGATGAGCGCCATTTTACGGGTCTGCGGATCTGGCGCGAAAGGCTCCAGCGCATCAAGCAGCGCCGCATCATCTGGCAACTGGTGCAGCGTCTGGTCGTAGTAGCCGGGTGAGACGCGCGGATGACGCTTAAGCCGCTCGTCCGCGATCTCGTCGCGAAAATGTCGCCAGATAAGCTTCAGCAGCGACGATTTTCCGCAGCCGTTACGACCCACAATCGCCACGCGATCGCCGCTCTTCAGCCGCGCGCTGACGAGGGTAAACAGGTCTGGCAGACCCGGCGCCGGGGGGACGCCGAGGTGAGTCATTTCCAGCAGGCGGTCGGCGCGAAGCGCGTCCCCGCGCAGGGTTAAGGTCCACGGGCTTCCCGCCGTCAGTTCCGTCTGGTTTTCTTTAAGCCGTTCGACCTGTTTTTCCATCTGCTTAGCCTTGCGGGAGAGATCTTCGTTGTCGTAGACCTTGCCCCAGGTCGCGAGGCGTTTGGCGCTGGCCGTGACGCGGTCGATCTCTTTTTGCTCTGCCTTATGCCGCAGCGCATCGCTTTCGTCTTTCGCCTTCAGCGACTGACGGGCGGCAGTGCAGGGAAGGGCGAAGTAGTGCGATGTTTTATCGCGCAGGATCCAGCTGCCGTTGGTTACCGCGTCCAGCAGTTGCCTGTCGTGTGAAACCAGCACAAAGCTGCCGGACCAGCTCTGTAAAAACTGCTCCAGCCACAGCAGGGTCGGCAGGTCGAGGTGGTTGCTCGGTTCGTCCAGAAGCAGCAGATCCGGATCGCTTATCAACGCCCGCGCCAGCAGCAACCGCGTATGCTGGCCGCCGCTCAGCGTGGCGGATTGCAGCGCCGTTTCCTGCGTCGTAAAGCCCATTCCGGCCAGCAGCGTCTCGGCCTTCCAGCGAAGACTGTCGCGCTCACCGGTCGGCAGCTGCGCCAGCACCGCATCCAGCATGGTCAGGGGATAAAGGGTCTCCGGCAGATGTTGTTCCACGCGCGCCAGCAGGCAATGTCCCGCCAGTGAAACGGTTCCGGCAGCAGGGGACTGCGTCCCGTCGAGGATTTTCAGCAGCGTACTTTTTCCGCAGCCGTTATCACCCAGCAGGCCAATGCGGTCGCCTTTTTTCAACGTAAAGGAGAGAGAGTCGAAGAGCGTGCCAAACGCGGTATCAACACGTAAAGAATGTGCAGTGAGTAGAGTGCTCATTGTTGCTTACCCAGGAGTTACAGGCATGTTTATGCCTCGTCAAACATCGCTGACGATAACTCAGTAAGCCCGAGAGAAGGGATTTCAGGGGTTAGTGTCTTCGCTCAAGCGGAAGTTATCGCAGCACGATACCGATAACGCTTGAGCTGGTGCGATCACCAAATGTATGTGAAACATTGAAAATTTCACAGTACAGCATAATTGGCCTCCTTATATATTCAGTA
>Ga0308166_1000287_pt1 | contig 81533 bp, 102 predicted proteins | sample PhyCR2_2_FD_202137 | JGI IMG/M metagenome (GOLD analysis project Ga0308166, IMG submission 202137) | Phyllosphere microbial communities from UC Gill Tract Community Farm, Albany, California, United States - DLSLCC.R2 | ecosystem: Host-associated > Plants > Phyllosphere > Unclassified | place...
CGCGAAACTGCTGGTGATTGTGATGATGACCTGGCTGGTTGCGCTGGGCGACCTGGCGCACATTGTCGTGGGCTCAGTAGAAGTGCTCTATCTGGTGTTTAACGGCAGCATTAGCTGGCATGAATTCTTCTGGCCTTTTGCCCTGCCGACCTTACTGGGCAACATTACCGGTGGCACGCTGATTTTTGCGCTGATCAGCCACGCGCAGATCCGTAATGACATGAGTGAAGCAGCCGTGGCGAAAGCGAAGGCTGAGAAGAAGAAGCAGGAGAAACGCCGCCAGCATAAAGAGAAGGAAGAGGCGGAGTAAACGTCAAAGGCAGACAGCGCAGATGTGACTGCGTTGTCTGCCTTTAGGCATGCTGGCTGATTAACATTGAAAACCTGGCTGCAACATGCGGGAAAGCGTCGTTTTCAGCGTGAGCGGATTTCAGTGATTCGCCCGCGACAGCAGCAAGTGCAATATCGGGATTGCTGGCAGAATGAGCAAACGCGCGGCAGCCTGGTGAATCTTCAGGACTGTTTCGCTATACTGCACGCCGCTGTCCTCTTAGTTAAATGGATATGTTTTTAAAATAACCTAAGCCAATGAAATTAATGTAATTTAAAACGAGAACCATTTTAAAAATGTACGCGTATATGTACACACTGTTTCGGTAAAAAGTTACAAGCAGGACTTAATACCAGCCTTTCGCTTTTCTATCCCACGAGTTACATCAAGAGCACCTCGGAGCGAGTAAAAGTTAACCCTGGTGACTTCACCGTCAGTGAAGACATCTGCATTATCCGCCCCTGAGAAAACGCTGTAATACTTTCCAGTTTTCTGCGGAACGATCTGGTACATGAGCGGCTCTTTTTGCCATGCAGCTAAGATGCACTCTTGAGTCTCTTCCGGGCCCTTCGTCGTCGTGTATGACGCTAAAACATCCTGATCCTGACGATAGTTATATGGATTGGTACAACCCATCAATACAAGTGTCACCAGCGATACGCCTAAATATCTCATCTTTTTATCCTGTTAGTTTTATTTGATTTGATGCTAACAGAGATGCACTCCAAAACTACATAATCGATTGACCCAGGCTCTTAAATTATTGGGCGACATGCTTCATAAACAGAAATAATTTCAGCAGTAACTTTCCCCAGAATAACGATGCCATCCATTCCATCTCCGTCAATTGTCTCGCCGTCCGATGTTATAATTCCTGTGCTGAATAATTTTCCTACCTGCGGGTAGTCGCCGAGTTGAAAAGCGACTGCTTCGCCATTTTTGGCTGTGAGAGTGCGGTCTACCAGCACAAACCCTTCCTGTGTTTCTAACAGCATCATATTGGCTGGGTGAGGCATCAGCATGCCGTTCAGGGTGAGTCGGGGCTCGATGTAGTCAATCGCCGGTGAAGGAAATCCCATGTCAGATACCCCCGTTTGGATTGAACTGCTGGTAGGTCTTAGCTTCACCCTCTTGCGTGGAAACGTCACGAAACGTGGTTGTATTCGTTTTTATCCACTGATTTGCCTCGCGCAGGCTGAAGTGCCAGTTTAGCCGTTCCAGTTCTTTGACGAATTCCTCGGTCGTGACAATTCGCCCGGCACCCGCCTTGATCCTGATGGCACTTACAAACGCGTCTTTGATCTCGTAGTCTCTCGGCATGATAAATCCTCCTCTGATAAACACTGTATGCATAAACAGTAATATCGTTCGGTATGATTGATCAAGGCGGACCAGTTGACAGTTTTGTAAAGGGTCTGAGAGGAAAGGATTTTTAATTGGGCTAAGGCGGCGTCGAGTGACTAATCTCAAATGACACCCACCCCGCAGTCTGCTTAGAGAGGCGCGGATGAGTCATTGCCCGGTCGCCGGGCTTTTTTATCCGTCCAGACCGTCAAGGTCTTTAAGCCTCACTCCCATAGCATTGATAATTTCCTTCAGCTCGCTAATGGTATTCTCGTGACTTTGAATTATTGCTACTGCATCAGCCATAATCGCCCTGTCTGAAAGGCCTAACACACCCTCCTCTTTGCCGGACAGGTCATTAGCATCATTCTCAGGGTCGTAATATCTGAATGAGTAGTTTGCATAGCGCTCATCTATGTCACGCATTTCTTGAGCAATAAACCCCCTGTCCCTCTTGCCATTATTATTCCAGTCAAACTCCCGTGGACGGATTTGCATAAAGCGGGATTTAGCCGAATCGAGACCACCATCCACATCATGGATATTGTGTTTAAGCGCTTTATCAGAGCCCTGCCACACCACAGCCCCCAGCGGACTGGCTATGCCACCATCAACGTTAAAGTTCCATGTGCATTTGGCAGTTCCGTTGGCATATAGCGAAATCAAATCGAAGCCGCCTGATGCATTGAGAGGCTGGTTCAGAAAGCGCGTCCGTGACCCCGCATGGTCGAGGAAGCCTCCCCCGAGCTGTGCCTGGCTGGCTGTTATTGGGTTGGTAGAGTGATGGTTGAATGATCGCGTAGGACCGATGACTCTCATCAGGGCATTGCCATTAGCTGCCGATATTGTCAACTGAGAAGCTGAATCGTTTATCACGCGTACATCGTAATCAGAAGCTCCAGACCCGATATGGAAATCTATAAAAGGTGTTGGGGCAGATATCTCTAAGGCCGGAAGGAAAAGCGCTCCAGTCATGACACCACCCGCTTTATCCAGCTTTCCAGCCAAAGAATCAGTTATTGAGCGCCATGCGGGGCCGGTGTACTGACTTCCATCAGGCAGGGTAACGGTTATATTTCCGCTACCATAATAAACCTGTTGCCAGTTCTGTTTGTCCAGATTGAGGCCGCGGATGGCCTTTGCAACGTCTGCAGCAACCTGGGCTGTGATTCCAACCAGTGTCGCGTTGGGAACAGCTGTCCATGCTACACCTGATGCGTTAGGTCCGTTATACGCAGTAATGAGAGTAACACCTGTTGCTGAGTTGACCGACTGCACGCCGAGCGTATAAGTAATGCCGCCAACAACCGCTACGATAAAGTCGTTCGCTTTCAGCTCTGTTGTGAAGCTGGTACCCGAACCAGTTACAGCCGTCGAGTTATTGGTTAATGCAATAGTGCCTGCTGGCATAGCTTTCTCCGGGCAATAAAAAACCCGGCGCGGTGGCCGGGTTCATTGATTTGAGTTATTTACTATTTATCGCAGGTGCTTTTGGTGAAATTCGCCTTTGATACCCACTTCCATCCAAACGGGGTTCCCGCGTAATATTGTGTCTGATTGGCTACTTTCTTAATGCCGTAAATCGGAACGGATACGTCCTGACCACCCATCCGGGCAGTCGCTGAGCACTGCTGAGGTGGTAAAGCCTGACAGCCAGCAAGAGCAGATACGGCAAGACATAACACAATCTTTTTCATGATTTTCATCCTTGTTTGAGTTATGCATCTTATACATACACACCCAAAATACATCAAACAAATTGATGAATTTCAAAGATCGATTTTATTAATATCTCTGAACGTTAACTGCTACCAGACGGTTTCGGTAGTTAGTCATGGTTCCTGTGCCTCCCCCTCCAGTATTAAGGTTTCCAATATAGCCACTGGTAACCTGTGTTGTGCTGCCATTAAATCTGGCGCTGCTTGCATATTGAGCAACAACCGGATAAACCTGACCTCCCTGACTCACTGTTCCCGTATAATTACCAGTGTAAGCAGGAGCCACTGCCCACTCGCCTGACAATGTGAAGTTGGCGTTGAATCCTGAACCCGAGTCAGACCCCTCATCTCCGAGCTTTTGCACATCTCGCAGGACCTTTGTCTCATTCGTTAAAATGCATCTGCCCTGAGAATCATTTATTTGAATGCCCCATGCAGGGACTGGCTGAAATTGGTAACCAAAAATATAAACATTGACCGTTCTTGCGGCTCCAGCACAGCGCAAGCTCCAGACTCCCCCGGATAACTCCATCGCTTCACAAGTGTTTTGGCCGCTTCCCTGAGCGCCATTACTGTTGACGAAGACAAACCTGATGACACCATCGTTATTGAATAGATTAATAACAGCCCCACTCCCTGATGCTGCCGGCACACTAAGCACTCGTTTTTCAAGAAGCGTTAATGGCATTGTGTCACCGATATAAAACGGCACTCCTGCTGAGTCTGTCAGCATTGCTCCATAGGACATATCACCTCACGAACACCAGAATGTTTCCCGGAACATTTGGAAAGGTGCCAGATGAATAGTCAGAGCTTGCTACCTGACTAACAATCATACTGGCACCGCTCGTATATATTTTCTTTCTGCCCGTCCCATTCCTGTCACCGCTGGGTTGAAAGAGATAATCAAGTGAATAACCTGACGGCAATGAAAATGCCTGGCTGTAATTGCTTGTTGCATCAATGGACATAACTCCGAGCGCATTTACCTTAACGAGCCCGGTATTATTATCAACTCCGCTTGCGTCCCATGTTCCAAAGCCATATGCCATCAGCTGAGTTTCCCCACTCTTACGCGCAGAACGCCACTACCGTCATAGACCGATATCTGGTTGTTGCTTTGCACCATCCGTCCATTACCTGGCTCATAGCCATTATTTTCAAAGGTTCCGTCTTTGCTGAGCCTCCATCCCGTAGCGCCAGCAATATAGTTTGTGGACTCGATATAGGCAGCGATCATTGCGCTGGTAATCGTTGCGTCACCTATAAATGCCTGATTGATGATGGTCTGGCCGTTCTGGATAGCAAAGAAGGTTTTCGGCGTAGCTCCTATCTGCGACATCACAGCGAAGCGGTCAGCCAGGAACAGCACCTGTGTCTGCATACCGGCAGGGCTGTTCTCAACGCCAATCCCCATGCCAGCTGCGTACTGTCGACCATTGCTGTCTACCGCTACTTTTACTGAGTACTGTGCTGATAGCTTGCCGTTGGTGTCAGCCAGCGCCGTCGAGGTCTGCTGTATTGCTGCCACGTTGTCACCGACTGCCGCCTGCACCTGCTCAAACCTTTGTGCATAAGCCTGTTCGTTCGTGGCGATGGTCTGTTTAACTGTAAGGATGTCGGCGCGGTTCTGGTTAGCTGCGCCCGCGATTGCCATCTGGTGATCAACCGTTGCATCAAGGTTGAGCGCGTTCTGAAGCATGGCATCAATGTTGGTATCAACTTTTGCGATGAGCTGCTTACCGGCATCCGTTTTTAGTACCTGCTCAGTGATATCGCCCAGCAACGCAGTCGCATCAACATTACTGGCCCCGCCAACAAAATTTGTCCAGTCGCCGGTGTTACCAATACGGTCTACCAGCCGGGCGCGGTACCAGCGGCGAACGCCTGCAGGCATTGGTCCATGTTGATAGCTAACGCCTGGATAGGGCACATATGCCAGAAACTGCGGGTTCTGCCCGTCTGCCGTAGTAGCCACCTGAATCTCTGTGTACGAGGTGTCACCGGAACCATCAGGAAACGCCCACGTAACATCGATTGCCCAGACCACATTGTCAGTGGCCCGGAGATTAACCGGCGTGCCTGGCTTGCCTGCTTTGCCAATGAGTGATGTCGAGTCAGCATAGCCCCATGGAGAAGAGACTTCTGCCGCGTTAACCGCACGCACCCGGACATCATAGACGCCGGTGTAAATCCCCTGAATGCTGAAGCCCTGAGCGCTGGTTACCGCGACGTTAATCCAGTCGCCTTTATCCTTGCGCCACTGAGCCATATAGCTGATTGCACCCTCAACACGGTCCCACGTTACCTGCATTGATGAGACTGAAAGCCCCTGCTCAACGAAACTGACTTCACTGATTTTGATGTTGGCCGGTGCTTTGAGCACGCTGATGGGCGTGACCGTGATTGGTGCTGGCTCAATGCGCACGCCGTCATCAATGTACCGATACTTGTTCGGGTCGTGCTGCACACCTGTAATTGTAAACGTGCCGTCATCGTTCCCCGCTACCGAGGTGACGCGGAAATACTGAATTGCCAGCTTGTCACTGTCGATAGCCCAGACAGCACCCGCCACCGGCGCAATGCGGAAAGCAGTATTCACACTGACCGTTTTCTTATCAGCGCTGATGCTGCCAATTGTGCGTGTCTGCGCGGTACCGTCAGGCAGGTTTACAACCAATCTGTCACCTGCCGCGTAATCAACTGCGCGGTCGAGCGTGATGCGAAGACCATTGACAGAACTGATGCGGCCACCATTCTGTTTGCCGCTGCGGAAAGGGTCCGCCACACCGATAATCTCAGCCGGGATCGGAATGTAACCATCCAGCCCGACGCCGAATGAAACCGTACCGTCTTTGGCGTTAGAAAGAATGGCCCAGCGACCGCGTCGGTGCGCCTCGCTCTGAGAGGTACAGCCGATAGCGGTGAGGCTCATCTCGCGCACATCGTAGCGCTGCACGAGGTCTGAGTCGTAGACGCCCTCAACAGTATCGGAATAGTGGTTAATAGGATCGGACCAGCTCACCTGACAGGACGAATAGCGGTTCTTGTAACTACCACCAGCATAAGTGAACAGGCCGTCAATGGCGTTAGCGGCGTGGTAAACGAAATCAACGTCAACGTTGCCGTCTGAATCAACCTGCGGCACGTCTGCATTGACGAAAATCTGGCTGTTTCCCCAGAAAGTTATGCCACGGAATATAGCCGCAATGTCCTTCAGTACTGTGTAAGCGTCCTGCTGGCTCTGAATGAAAACATTACAGGTAAAGCGCGGTTCTGTGCCGCCTGCGCCGTCTGACACCATTTGATCGCAATACTGAGAAATGCTGTACAGCTCCCACTTGTCGATCATGGTGGCATCGACACGCGTCCCCATTCCAAAAATTTTATCCAGCACCAGGTCATAGAAAATCCATGCCGGGTTATTGGTATAGGCATATTTGAAATCACCCTGCCATGTTCCAGCATAGGTGCGCGTCACCGGATCATAAGTTGTCGGAACGCGAACCAGTCGCCCTTTTGGCTTGCAGGTTACCTTCGGAGCCTGTCCGCTGAACTGGCTCGCATCGACCTCAATATAAAGTAGTGCGGTGTTGGGATAGCGAAGTTTGCTGTCGATGACCTCTGCAAAAGAAAACACCTTAAAGCCATTTACCAGCTTTGAGGATGTCGAGTCTGCGGTGATGCGGCGCACCCGGATAGACCAGCCGGATGTTGCTTTAGGTAAATCAATGCGGTGATCGCGCTGATATTCAGAGGTGGTTTTACCATTGAAACTGCCATTAACAACGGTGACCCATGAACTGCCGTCTGTTGAAAGGTCAATAGCGTACTGCGTCACGGTACCTACCATGTCGCCATTGTCTTTATACTGATACTGCACCGGCAGGCTCAGCTTGATGCGAACGGCATCGAGCGTCAGATTTGAAAACTGGCGCGTCCAGGCGACAGCCTGCGTCACTGCAACGCCTACTGAAAGTTCATTATCAACTTCAGGCATGCCCTGAATATAGGTCTGGTCCTGTGTTCCCCTGCGCCAGTCCCATACGACACCGGTAAAGTTATAGGTGCCGTCTTCGTTCGCCAGTTGAGTATCGTTCAGGTAAATCTGCTGCGCGGTTAAATCACCCTGAATCTCACCTTCAGAGATAGCCAGCAGCATTTTTAATTTGGCGATAGACAGCAGGTCATCTGGCTGTTCTACCGGCGTATGGGCACTGCCGCCACCGCCTTTACTGCCCTGAATCACGGCACCTTCGAGAAGTCGCATATTTCACCCATAAAAAAAGCCACCCGAAGGTGGCCTGATAATTAATCCCGCACTGATTACTGCTGATCGCTGGTAAAGCTGCCTGCACTGATGACCGCGCCGCCGATTTCTCTGGTACCGTAAAGCACCGGCACCGGATAGCCCATGGCAACGGTATTAACCGGCGCACCGAACGCATAGTTCGGCTTATTGTCCGTGCTGGATGATGCACCCACGTTAAGCTTTGGCTGCGGAGTCAGCATCTGCACGACCCCACCAAGCAACATACTGATACCTATGCTTGTCAGTGCCGTTGCTGCCAGTCCAACTGCAGTTGTGGTACCAATAGCCGCGCCATATGCAGCCAGTGACGCGCCCGCTGTGAAGAACGCAGCAACAATTGCGACCGCACCGATGATGATCTGCAGTGTGCCGCCACGCTTTGAACCTTCCAGTACCGGCTCCATCTGAAACTCAGTAGCAGATGAGGACATGTCGAACTCCAGCAGGCCGATATTATCTTTGCCGCTAAAGAAGGCGAACCGGATGCCGTTGAGGTGAGCGTTTGATACGAATTTTTTGAAGCCTGGCAACTGTGAGCACATTGCACGCAGCAACTCCCGCAAATCCGCAACGTGAAACTGGTGAACCGGACCAAACATTTTTGCCATCCGGCCTTTGAGTCGCATGGTTTTAAGCATCCATCAGCTCCTTTCTGCGCACGATCCGCACAGTACGGTTACGCCAGTATTCGCCATAAGGAACGCGTGTAGAAAGGCTCCCGGCGTTATGATGAAGAATGCTATTGTTCCCGAGATAGATTGCGGCGTGGTTCGTTACCGGAGCACTGATGCGCATCATGATCATGTCGCCCTCTCGCATCTCCGCTGGCTCGATCTCCACAAATCCCTCTGACTGCCAGTTATCGTCATAGAGGTTTTCTTTGCCGTCCACCCACCACTCATAATCAACAGACCAGTTTTTCAGGGTGATTCCGTGCTCACGCTGGTACCAGTCCATTATGAGTGTCCAGCAGTCATTACCGCCAATCAGCCAGGGGCGACCGGTGTAGTCCCGGTCAGTTCGTGGACTGATGGTGCAGAAGTCGCCATCCGGCCACGACATAATGCCCCACTCCACTCCGGAGAAGTCGCACTGCACCCGATCATGCTCTGACGGGATGAGCTGCGGCGCGTCCGGGTGTGAATGGATGACCATCAGAATTTCGCCCTGCGCTTCAGCTGCCCGCTTATCCTCCGGCGACAGCGTGAAATGCTCTGTCGGCGCGTCAGCGATATTCCTGCAGGGGATGTAATTCTGGGTCCGGCCTGACTGGATGACCAGCCCGCATGCCTCTTTCGGGTATTCAGCGGCCACATGCTCGCGTATCGCTTCAAGAATCTTTTTGCGCATCGTTATTTACCCTGAAGGTTTGCAGCCGGGAACCCGCCGAACGGCAGCGGCTGATCGTTACCAAAGCGTGCTTTGCAGTCAGCCATACGTCCGCCGCAGACATCTTTTGACGGGTCATTAGTAGCCGTGCCGTCTTTGGTGAAATACCTGTTGCCTGCGTAATCGCAGCCTGTACCGGTGCGGTACCAGCCACGCATGCACCAGGTGCAGACAGGCGTAATCTGCCGCGATGGAAGCTGCAGGCTCTGAATGTCGAAAGGAGAGCAAAGCTCAAAATCCACCTGGGCACGTGTCTCGGAGGTTTTCGCATTCACGTAAAACAGCTGAACTCGCTCTTCCTGCGGGTTGGCGCTGGGATTGCCTGCGGTCCAGTTTGCCGCATCAAGATATTTTGCCAGGGTGGTGTGGATGCGCACCTTCGCCTTCACCATGTCGTCAAACTGCAGACACAGTGCGGTGACATAGTTGCCGACGTTGCTAACAGAAAGCTTTGGCGTCGGCTGTGAGCCGGTGCTGCTCATCTCCATACCGGTCAGTTCATATGGGTGCGGATCGTACTCATTGCCCTGCCAGATGATGGACGGCAGGTTTTCTGCTGCATATGACTGCCAGCCTTCGGTCGGAAGGTTGTACGCATGAAAGCGCAGCACGGTATCAAGCCCAAAAGCCGTGCCGTCAATCTCAATCAGCTGGACCAGACTCCCCGGCTCCAGCGCCTGAACGTCCTGGTTAAAACTCATTTTTCACCCAATAAAAAAGGGCGCATCAGCGCCCTGTTGTTATCGTGACCTGTCACGGTTCGAAAGCCTGCTCGAAGGTAAAACTGATTTCCACGAAATTTCCGTTGATGAAGGCGGGCCGGATTGAATCAGACTTTACGCGGTAGAGCTTTTTCTCTCCCCACGGATTGACCCACCAGCAGGAGGTGGTGACGTGTGCTTTGAGAAAAGCCCTTACGATCGCCATCTCAGCTTTGCTGCCGCTGCAGGTTACCGGCCAGGACTCGCGCTGATCGTTAATCCCGACACCGGCCACCTGCTTGTAGCCATCACCGAACTGGGCCTGAAGGGTTGCAACGTTAACCTCCTCCGTCGCCCCCGTTCTGACGCACCATTCAAAAGTATCAATAGCCATTTTTCACCATCAGTTTTACCCGCCCCGGTAAAGTATGCCGCCTGGAAGTATCTCTTTTTTAAGGCGGTCAGAAAGTACAGTCTGAATCATGCTCTGCAACTGTCGGGCAGTATTGGCAGTGTTGGCGCTGCTGGTTTCACCGGCCCCGCCACCCTCAACCGTAACAGGTGCGCTGACAGAAATAGACGTACCACCGCCGCCACCGCCGCTGCCTATCGCACGCACACCGAGTGAGCCATCTGCTGCACGCGTCAGCGGCATTATTGCTTCAGGGCCTGCCTCGCCCATCAGACCGGCACCCTTAGCGAAGGCAAACAGCGTCGGAGAGCTGACGACCGATCCGCTGTACTGGCTCAAGTCATGGGACTCATACACGCCCCCTTTAGCGTTAAGCGTCAGGTTATTGTAAGAGCCGCTGCTGAATGAGTTATTCGCTGTGCCTCCGCCAGCCGATGCCGCACCAACAGCAGCGCCACCGACAGAACTGACAATGCCACTCACCAGATTAACCGCAGCCATCTGCAGAGCGACCTTAGCGATCATGCTGAGCACTGATGCAGTCCAGTCCTTCCAACTGGCTTTGTTACCCATCAGCATGGATGAAACATTATCCAGAGCGCTATCCATGGAGCTGCTGACGACGCTTGCCGCTGATGCCGAATAGTTTGATGACGTATCCAGCCAGTTCGCCAGACCGTCACTCACGCCGCCCATCCAGTCAGACTGCATGGCATCCATGCTTTTGTAATAGTCTTCCTGAATTTTCAGGCGGTCGCTCATGGCGCTGCTGATAGCGCTGGTTTCACGCTCGTAGAGCGATTTAGTAATGTCACCAGACTGATACTGCGTCTGCATTTCACGCTGCTGATCGAGATATTCGCGCTCAATGCTCAGCCGTTCCTTCATGCGCTGGCGCTCTTTGTCACCCTGGCCTGCACCCTGAACGTCAATATTCAGCGATGATTTTGCGTTGCTGTTTTGAGCCTGAAGGTTTGCAACGAATGCCGCTATTTTGGCATTTTCCTCATTCGCCTTTTTAACCGCATTCAGCCGGTCAACTTCCTGCGCAAGAAATTCCAGGCGCTTCTGTTGTGTGGCGTTAAGCCCCTGCAGTTTGCCGTCAGCAATATCAAACTGAAGTTTCTGCTGTTCGGTCACTACAGCCGTCTTTTTACCGGTTGTGTCAATCAGCTCAATCTGGCGCATGTAACTGCGCTCTGCCGCTTTGAATGCTGACTCCAGTTTTGCACCGGCTGTATCCTTCGGTGGCTTCCCGTTCGTCTGGCCCGGTGCCAGTCCGAAGTCCAGCAGCGAAGAAGCACTGGATGGCGTAACATCGGGGGATATCCTGATATCTTTCGGCTGCTTATTCAGCACTGACAGGCGTCCGGTCAGCGTGGCAATTTCGTCTGATACCGCCTTGACGCTGTCGTCTTTACCCATGATCCAGCCGAGGAAGGTCTGACTGCCGTCATACATTCCGTTGCCGCGATCCTTTGCATTGCTGTTTAGGTAATCAATACGTGCCTGAATCTGATCCGGGTTATTCATATCAACCCGGTTACCCAGCGCCGCCATACGGTTGGATGATGATGTGGCAAGTTTTCCTGCACCAGCTGCTGCTTTAATCAGCCATCCGGCAAGCTGCGCTACCTGACTGACAAGGTCGGCAATGCCCTGCAGTACTTTCGGATCAGTCAATACATCGTGAATCTCTGAGAGGGAGTTATTCAGCGGACTCAGGTCAACGTGCGCCAGTCCGGCTGCGATCTCCATCTTCAGCCCCTTCACCTGAGCTTCCATATCCTGAAACAGGGTGTTGACCTTAATCAGGTCATCAATAGATTGCGGGTCAGGTGCTACGCCATAATCTTTCGCCAGCTGAATGAACTGATTCAGCTTTGCATTGTTGTTGTCGAATAGCGGAAGAAGCTTTGAAAGGTCATTACCCAGGCTTTCAAGGATGGTGACCTTTCCTGCGTTGGTGCTGATTTTGCCCAGCGCCTCACCAATCGCCAGCAGCTGTTTGTCCGGTGAGACCTTCGACAGCTTATCGGCAGACAGGCCAAGAGAGTTCAGTGCATCTACTGCTTCGCCTGACTTGTTCAGGACCGCATCACCGATTTTATCGCTGAGGTCTTTGAAGATGTCGGCCATGTTGTCACCAGCAACACCGGCTTTCTCTGCCGCGAACTGCCACGCAAGCAGCTCCTGCGTGGACATCTTCAGCGACTTCGCCCACTGGTCTGTGGCATTAACCTGTTCGGAAGTTGATTTAAGTAAAGCGAAACCGGCTGTGCCTGCCGCGAGCGCTGCCGCCTGAACCGCGCCGCCTACTGAGAGCAGTGCGGCTGAACTGGCAGCGGCGTCCTTCTGGACCTGCTTAGCCCACTTTTCAGAGGCACGCTCGGCTTTGTCCATGCCTGAAACGAAGCCGCCCACTTTTGCGATCAGGTCAATCGTCAGCGTGCCAAGTGATTTTGAAGCCATAAACTCTCCGTCTGGCGGCCGTTATCCCCAGCTGGTCATGGCTTCATTAAGTGAAATCGGCTCATCAGCAGCAGTGACTTTAGTGAAGTGCAGCGTGAAGTCTGTCGGGCTGAACGGCGGCGTTTTCGCATCACGGTTCACGTTAGCAATGATGCTTGCCACCACCCCTGCGCCCCACTCGGTGCGCATCATGGGGTTCAGGCTTCCGTAGCGTTCCCGGTATTTTGCCCAGAGTTGCGACTCTTTGAAGGTGATCGTCTCACGCGCTTCTGCGATGGTGCGTCCACCGATGCCGTTGAGGACGAGCTCGCACCAGAATTCGTCTTCGGCGCTGAGCTCGAAGTCTTTCCCAGATCGTTAACTTCCTGAATGGCAACCAGCAGTGCAATGGTGAGCGCACCATCAAGAGAGCCGCGATCCGGGTCAGCCTCGCCGGTAATGTCAGCCGGGGTGAAAACGGGCTTGCCGAACTCATCACAGATTGATGCTGCGATGCGGCCTGCCACACCATCCACTTTGCCGCCCATTGCCAGTACATCAGACGTGGCGGTGTGATAGCCCATCGGGCGCACATATACGGTCGCGGTAAAGTCTTTTTCGCCCTGTTTCCAGCTGATTTCTTTTTCGACCGGACGCCCGGTAAACGCGCCAGCGGTTTTAAGCGTATCAAGTGTCAATTTCATCGTTTATTCCGGTAATAACTCAGGGGCAGAATCGCCCCTGAAATCAGGCAGAGGGAGTGGCTTTAGGCACCCATACAGCAGAGCCAGAACGCTGAATGGAAGCAGAAGAAGACACGACCGTGTTGGCAGCGAAATCAAAAGGGAAGTCGGAGACATAACCCTTGAACACAAACCACGTGCGGCTGTCAGGGAGCGTCAGGCCATCTACTGCACCTGCAGCGCCATCAGCAGCGGCTACTGGCGAAGCAGTTCCATCTGACCAGCCGATAGCAAAGGTCAGGTCCTGATCATCTTCAGCATCAGAAATAGACAGGTTATAGAGCATGATGTGACTGGTGTTTTTCGGGTCCGCATTAAGCGTCAGTGAGGCCGCACCGGGCGTGCGCAGACCACGCTTATAGGTCCGATCAAGCCGCTCAGAAAGACAGGTATCTTCAATCTGGTCGGCAGGGTTGCTGCCGGGTGAAAATGCAGTAATGCACTCAATCTCGCTCACCGCGCCTTTTGCGAGTACAAAAAGCTGTGTACCTTGCGTCAGTACAGACATTGTTATCTCCGGTTATAAAAAAACCGGCACAGGGCCGGTGGGTGAATAGTTCAGTTAGCGCGGCACTATCCAGTCAACATCGAATGAGTACCGGTATCGCCTGGTTACATTGTCGCGGGTTTGATCGCCCCATCGGGTAATGTAGGCGTGGAGTTCTATGGCATCACGCAGCGCTGCGGCCACAGCAATCGCTTCTTCAGGTGTGTCAGCATAAACATCAACCTGGAGCGTGAACGTATCCGTATCAGGACGCTGAGCCAGGTAATTCTCCGGCTCACCAGTAATGTTCTGCCAGACAGCATAGGGATAACTAACATCGTCATCCTGCTGACCAAAGGGATACAGGCGCAGGCTTTCGCCACCAATCAGAGCATTAACTGCAGGACTGGCGCTGCATACGGGAAAAATGGGTGCTATCACGGTGACTGCCCTTTCTTACGGGCGCGTTTAATTGCCCGGTCAATTGCCAGTTCGTACTCGGTTCCAAAGGTATTGATGACCTGATCGATACTGCTTTCGGCAGCCGGGCGCATGAATGGCTGCGCCTTCATTTTCTCCGTGCCGAACTCAAGAAGCCGCCAGTGCGGCGTAGGTGCATTAAGGCTTTTATCGGGGTGTTTTTGCAGGACCGCGCCATGCGCAACGCCAATCCGGAACCCGAGGTTTCCCGTTTGCCTGAAAAACCGTCCGTTCCAGCGAAGCGCAACGTTATTCGCGATACTCCTTCCCGTTGACATGTCATCCAGCTGCCGGGCGTTTGCTCTGGCTTTGTCAGCAATGACATTTCCGGCACGACGCAGTGCGGCTCTGCCACCCTTGCGCCTGAGGTCATCGCTGATTTCAGTCAACTTGCCCAGCAGTGAATCCATGCCCGTCAGGTTAAAATCAACGCCATCAGCCATCATTGACGCCCTCTGAACACGGAAGCGTCAGGTAATCACGACCGCTTTTATCGTCAGCCAGAACACCTTCAATGTTAAAGATTTTACCGGCGTAAACGATACGATGTTTTGGGGTCACATCGCTGCGAAAGCGAATGGTGATACGTGTGGTTACTTCACTCTGTGTGGCCTGTGCCGCGACAAACTCCCGCGCAGACAGCGGGGCAACCTCCGCCCACAGCTTTGCTGTTTCCTGCCAGGAATTAACAACAGCTCCAGTTAAAGGGTTCTGGGTTTTGACGGACTTCTGGAGCGAGACGCGGTGACGTAATTTTCCGGCCTGCATAATTATCCCTTAGCCGCCCCGCTAAGATATGTCGGCGCTGGCATGTCATTGTCTGAGACGTCAATGACTGACTGATAAACCACGGCAGCAAGCGCCTCGTTTGATTCAGCCAGGCGGTTTATTGCTTCGCTCTGCGACTTCATCCCCTGTGCGACCTGATGAAGACTTTCTGCCAGTTTCTCCAGCGTGGTCGCCAGCAGGCTTTCCTGTAATTCTTTCATTAGCGAGTGCCACCATTTTTTTTAGCCATTCACGTCGCTTCTGGCATCCTGAACAGGCCATCAGTGCCACCTGCGATGTCGGTATAACAACGCCTCCACACCAAACGGAATTTCTGACTGATTCTGCCCACCTGCTTCACGGTTTGAATAGTAGTGACCGATCAGCAGCAGCATCGCCTGCCATATGCCCGAAGTAAAAAGAACCTCACGGGGAGGTTCTTCGTTTTCTGCGGTGGTTGTTAGCTGCGCCACCAGAATGCCGTCACAATAATGTTCGATGAAGTCCACTGATGCCTGCGCATAGCCTGCAATCAGGTCGTCTTCATCATCGTGATCAACTCTCAGGTGCTTCTTAACCAGCGCCACCTGTTGCGGGCTTATTTCCACTTTTGCCCCCTTTCTTTACGGGTACCGAAGCCGAATCGTCATTTGATTCATCTTCGACAGCTTCAGCCAGGTGCAGCCCGACCAGAGCCTCACCGATTTCTTTTTTAACCACCTTCACTTCACCCTGCGAGACAGTGCCAAGGTGGAAATGAGAGAACATGCGAAGTGCTTTGATTTTCATGTCTGTAAACGCGGTCATTGCTGACCGCGCCCTTCAGTTATGCGCCGCCAGCGGCAACGGTGATATCGCCGGTAACAATAGCGGCAGGACGGTAGTGAGCCAGCGCCAGACGTTCTTCACACAGGATGGTCAGCATATTTTTCACGAAGTTATCGCGATCCTGATTGCTGATTTCAACGGTTGCGTCCATTCGGTCCCACACCTGAGAAGCCAGGCCAAACGCACCAACCGTGAACTTACCTGCTGCCTGAGCGGTCGTTGAAACAACCGGCAGACCCCACAGCACTTTCGAAGCGAAAGCCTGCGGACCGCCGAGAATGTAGTTGCCGTTGGCATCCTTAAGCAGCGCGATGCGGTGCCAGTCAGCCGGGTTAAGAACAATACCGTCCGCTTCAAACTCGCTCAGCGACACCTGATAGATAGCATGCGCCAGAACGTCAGCCCCGGTGTCACCGGTGGCATTGAGTGCCGCTTCGTAGTCGTTAGCGACCACGTTCAGACCCTGAAGATTGTCACCGGTGCCGTCACCGTTGAGCATCTGATTCTCTTCCACCAGCGCCAGACCGTACATCATGCGGGAATTGATGTAGGACTGCAGGGCTGGCGCGTCATCCATAATCTGACGTGATGCCTGAATCCAGTGCGCGATGGTTTTCACGTTCGCGGTTTCTTTAGTGAAGGTGATGTTGCTCTCAGGCTTCAGCGTAGCTTCAGCTACCGGCGCAGCCGCATTGGTGAATACGTTCTCACGGACATATTCAAGGGCATTGCTGGAGATGCGGCCCTGTGACAGCAGGTCACGAACGGTCAGGCGACGCAGGCCAGGCATAAGAATGCCAGGATTCTGCTGTGGCAGAACGAGGCTACCGGCAGAGGTGCTGCCGGAACCGATGGCCTTATCAAAGCTGGTCACTTTTGCTTTGGTACGTGAGCCATCCCAGCCTTTGATAAGGTCTTCAGATACACGCTCGGCAAATGACTTCTGAGCGGTCTGATCGGGTGAGTTGCCTGCAAGCTTCTGCTCAAGATCAAACAGGCGGGTACCAGTGGCCTTCAGCTCGTCCTGTGCCTTTGCCAGGTCAGTCTGAAGCTGCTGGTTAATCTGGCCGTTTTCGTTGATGGATTTACGCTGTTCTTCGATGAGCTGTTTCACTTCTTTCTGTGAATTCTCAATCGCTTTTTCAAGGGTGGCTAATTCAGACATGTAATGCTCCGTTATGCGTTCCGCAGGTTAGCGGCAAAGGAAGTTATGCGCTGTGCAAGCGCGTCAATGTCGCCGCTATCGGACTCGCTCCGACCTGCGGACTTAACACTGGCAAGAAATGCCTGTGCTTCTGCACGCGAAAGCCCTGCTGAATCCCTCAGGAAAGCTTCCGCGTCTCGAATGGTTTTGATTGTTTCGATGCTCTTCATGGCAGACACGCCAGCAAGCTCGTTAGCAGGGAACGTGCAGACGCTGATCTCACGCAGATAGGAAATGTTTTTGAAAATCATTCCCGTTGTGCCGATGCTGTAATCATCTTTTGATACGGAAAATCCGACTGACATGCCCTCAACGGTGCCGTGTTGCATGGCGGCCTTAAGATCAGATGAAGCACTCAGCCCTGGTGTTAACTGACCCCGGACAAAAAGGCCTTTTTCATCCTCTTCCAGCGTCTCCCATTTCCCTACCGGCACCTCAAAAGTGCGATGGTTAAAGAACATCGCTACCTTGCGGGTTTGCGTGGCCAGAGTATTTTTAAACGCGCCAGGAAGAATAATGTCGCCGTCAGAATCTGTGTTGTTAAACACAGAGGCGTAACCTTCAAAAATCCCCTGACTGCCATCACCTGCAAACTTAATTTCTGCCTGATTAAAGGACAGCGTTTTCTGAATGTCCGGCATTTAAGCCCCCAAAAAAATTAAGCCCCGTCAGTGCGGGGCTTATTGTTTGTACCGAGGTCGGTAATGGGTATGTTTTGTGACTGACGTGTTGCCACATCCCCTCCAGGGAGAGGCGGCAGGTTATCCAGCCTTCGCACTTCGTTCACTGTGCGGATGCCGGTATTGACCATGATCTGCATAAAGGTGGCGCGGCTGGCTGAATCACCACGCAGAAGACCGTCCAGGTTGTGCTCGGCATGAATCTTGCCATGCTCAGAATCTTTCACCAGCCATCGCTCGATGCTGTATTCCCAGCGATCCAGATAAGGTTTCAACGTGTACTGAAGAAAACCCAGATTCTGCTGCTCAATCCCGCTGCCCCATGAGGTGGATTTATCAACATCGCCAACCAGATGCGGGGGAACGCCGTAAAAGCGCGCCAGCTCAGCCACCTGAAACTTACGCGCTGCAAGAATTTCTGAGTCCTGAGGAGAAACGCCAATTGACTGCGTGGTAAATCCGCTTTCCAGAATCCAGAGGCGCTTTTTAACCGGACCACCAGCGATCTCCTTGAAGTTTTCCTCCAGCTGGCCTCGCTGCTCTTTGGTCAGCACCTTACCGTCAGTCATCAGTATCTGCGGGGACTTGGCGCCATTGGCAAAGAACTCACGCTGATTATCTTCCATCGCTATTGCGACGCCTGCTGATTTCGCACTAAAAGCCAGAGGAGACAGGCCAACCAGACCGTTGAAGCCAAAACCTTTCAGATGGAAGATTTCTTTAGTCCTGAACTCGGCATATTCACTGTCACGCTTGTAGCGGTAAATGACAGTTTTACCGTTATCGCTTAGGCGCACATCCATATTGGCACTCATCAGCGGAACCATGCTGATCACATCACCCACGCTGTTTCGCTCAACGTGTGCGTAGGCATTTCCATATGCGCATAGCTGCATCGTCATGGCCTCACGAAACTCAAGCGCAGTCATGAAGTTGTTGGGCCTGAATCTCAGCAGACGCGCCAGCGGATTATCATTTCCGACCTTCTTTCGCTGGTCGCTCACCGTTTCGAATACGTCCAGAGGAAGGGATGCTGTCACTGTGGAGATTAAGCGTATGCACGCCCATACGGTGCTGATCTGCATATTGCGTTCGTCGGTAACAACAGAATCTCCCACCACGCCGTGTGCGGACGTTCCTGCCATCTGTGAACCACTATCCGGCGTCACCAGACGACCACCGGTGAGGATGGAGGCCATACGCGCCCAGAAAGGCGACCGCGTTCGCAGGTCAATGCTGTAATCGGTATCTGCCATTTTAAACGCTCAAAAAGTTATAGATGAAGTCGTCAACGTTGCCCTGCTCTTCCACCTCATCGCTGTTCTGCGCGCCAATCGACATAGCCAGTGCAACCATGCCATCAATTCTTCCGCTGGATTTACCCTTAACAAACTTGCGGTTGCCTGCAGGATCGGTGATGACAGTTGCGTTTTTGGCGCACATTTCCAGAATCGGGTGGTTACCATGCTTCAACTGAGCGCCAAGAAGCTTTGTTTCCAGTTCTCGCAGCGCGGGAGACATAGAAACAAACCCCTGACCAAACTCTACAAATCGCTCAAGTTCAGATTCGGTAAAACCGGCATCAATCAGATGCGGGCGAAGGAAGCGCATGTTGTAGCGGTCAAAAGCAATGGCCCTGACGTTGCAGTTGTCAAAAAGCTTTCTTAGCTCTTTTGCGATAAAGGCATACTCAATAGCCTTGCCCGGTGTCGTGTTCAGGTAGCCCTGTTTCGCCCATATATCGTATGGCACGCGGTCATTACGGGCCTTGTCAGCCAGCCCTTCAGCTGGGAGCCAGAATTTACTGTGAACATCACCTTTTGCAGAGGTCAGTACCAGCGCCGTCAGGTCAGACACGCTCGACAGGTCAAGACCTCCCCAGACGGTGACCCCGTTAAGATCATCCGGCTCTTCTTTGTTCATGTGCCAGACGGTCTGGCTTACAAAGGGGCTTTTAGCCTCGACACGTCGGTTGAGTACGAGGTTTTCAAATTCAGCCTGTCGCGACGGCAGTCGTTTTGCACTAGCGGCCATGTCCAGCACTTCCTGCTGATTCATGAAGACATCAAAGGCAGGATTGGCTAAACGGATTGCTTCAACTGAGAACGGGTCAATATCTTCCGGCGCAGTATCGATCCTGACAACCGTTCGCGGATCAGCGCCGGTAAGTCCGTCATCAATCAGCAGGCTGAGCAAATCACTGGCGTCAGGTGCCTGCGTACTGATGATGATGGAGATAGGGTTTTCCTGTGCTGCTGTCGCGGTTTCCAGCGCTTCATACAATGGGTCACGCGGCCCACGAACCTGACCCAGCTCATCGTGAGCAACGAAACGCGGCGAGAAACCATAAGCCGTGGTTGCCTCTGCGCTCAGGGCGCGGTAGTAAGAACCCAGGTCCGGGCAGTGAATCTCTTTTGCTGAGTCTTTTATGGCAACGTACTGCATGAGCGTGGGGTTCATGCGGCACATTTTGGATGCCAGATTGAACAGGATTGCCGCCTGATCGCGGGAACGGGCTGCAGAATAAAGCTGTGAGTTGTGCGCCGCCTCCGGTCCCACCAGGTAGAGGAGCATCAGCATAGCGGTTTCAACAGTTTTGGCGTTTTTACGGCCCCTGGTGATAATGCCGCGCCGGGTTCCGTGAACGTTGTCGAAAATCGCTCTGAAGTCATCCTTCATAAAAGGAGCCATCTTAAGTGGCTGGCCAACAAACTTACCTTCAGGGATCAGGATGTGCTTTTCGCACCAGGCAATATTTCTTTCAGCTCTTGTCAGAGTTTTTTTAACCATCAGCTAAGAGCCTCAGTCAATCTCCCAGGGCTTTTTATCACGCGCAAGATTGTTATTTGCGCGGCCCACCGTTTTCGGATCGGCGGTTGCCTGCCGGGTAATTCTGAGCCGGGTTGCCAGTGATGATGCAGAACGGACTTCCCGCTCACGCATGGTGAGCAGTTTGTCATAGCGCTTCAGCCCATCCTCGCGCGACAGCCAGCTCAGCTCAAATTCTTCAATCTGCATCGTCAGCAATCGCGACTGAACAACATGACGGCAATACATCTCCATCATGTCGCGGTGAGTTTCTGTAAATGAATTTGCTGGATTGTCATTCACCAGCCGAACCCACACGCTAATCTCGGGATCACTGAGATGAATTGACGGCTGCAGCCTGCTTTCAGCCAGAGCTGGCAGCGAGACAGCAGACGTCGCAGCCAGAGACTTTCTGCCTCGCTGTGCCATTACTTTTTCCTTTTTTTCTGGACGTTTTTAATAAAAAGATTGAGGGCGCGGTCTTTAAGATTTTGCTGCCAGAGTTTTGCCCCTCCCCCCCTAGCCTGCATTGCCACAAGTGATAATCCTTCTCATTTGCAGCTTGACACTCCAAAGTGGTGCGCCATCAGGCATCAAATGATATTGATTCTCATTTCTCGATGATTTGCAGATTCTCGCGTGACAGGCTGGCTGGCAACAGGCTCTTGCCGGTACCAATCGGGATCGACATGGTGACCGATGGCATGGTTTCGCCCACTTCATGACTGAACCCAATTGCTGTAACCGAATTGAACAGAACGCCGTCGATACTGAACTCAATCAGCTTGCCGTCTCTGTATTCAATCTTTAGGTCTTTCATTCATTTCTCCCGTTACCAGATAACGCGGCCATCATCGTCAAACTCAGTCACTGTTCCGCCATTCTCCAGACGCTGCTTCACGGAGTCATGACAGCGCTTGCAAAGTGACTGCAGGTTGTCGGGATCATGGAACAAAGCAACATCACCCTTGTGTGGCGTGATGTGGTCAACTATGGATGCTGAGATAACCTGATTTCGCCTGAGGTGGAACTCACATAGCGGTTGCTTCTGGAGCTGGTAATAGCGAAGTCGATACCAGCGCTTAGTGTTATAGAGGTTATGCCAGGGTGAATTGCTAGCCATAAAGCGTTTCCTGCTGGCTTAATGTGTTTAACCCTCGGCAATGGTGAGACCACCAGCCGATGATTCATTGTGTTTATGCTGAAAATTGAACTCAGTAAGCTAAGTTTTCAGAAAAAAATAAAACCGCCCGTAGGCGGCTGCTTTAAATTTTATTTTCTGCCATTTTTGTTCGGTTCACATATTCACCCCAAGGCTCCCCGTTTATACAAATACTTTCGGGAATTATTTCTAAACGCTCAGGACAAATATCATCTGGGATTTTCAACTCTGCAATGCTCTTGAGGCGATCAAGCTCGCCGATTCTCATTGCATGATCAGCTGCTGTACAGCCAGACAATTGGTGATTTTCAGGCTTTGTCATAAACCCCTCCAAGTAATGTCAAATTACTATACCAGCTTCATAACGCTTCACAACGCGGCTTACCGTTAGCCCTTGTCGGAGAGATTCATCATCAGGCGCACTCGCAAATGCGCCTTGTGATTAACTCAGCAATCTGAGTCTGGACGGGCTACCGCACGGCACGCAGCCATACAGGCACGCTGCATATCCTTATGTGCTTCACGCAACCACTCATTTGCATCCCAGCATTCTTGCGTATTACGCAGACTTGGGTCAGCGTCCAAATCCATAGCGTGCTGCTGCAGCAGAGCAATGAACTGGCGGCTCAGCTCTTTGAACTGATTCATCTTGCCGATTTCGCCAAAAGAGAGAGTCCGATAGCCCTTAACGGTGCTGCCGTCCTGCGGTTTTGCTTCGTTCATGATTTTCCTCTCAATTAATGTTACCGCTTACGCTTGCAATGACGATGTATGCCCTTAATATTTCATAACAATAATAAACAGTGTTCCTCTTTGAATGGCCCTGCACGGGGCCTTTTTTTAATCTTTGACATTCATAACTGGTTCGATTGGCTTCACATGCGTGAACATGAAGCCTTTATAAAAATTTTTTACTGGTTAAACGCGCTTAATCCTCAGCAATGGTGAAGCCACCAGCCGATGATTCATTGTGTTTATGCTGAAAAGTGAACTCATTGAATGCAGTTTTCAGCACAAAAAAACCGCCCGGAGGCGGCTTAGTGCTCGTGTTTATTTATTAATGGATTACAAAGAGCGATTTGCAGTGCGGGCATAACAAAGCTTGCTCTTTTGAAACCTTCGTAACGGACTGCTTGGACGTTTTCCCGCAAACTGGACACTTAGCGTCAGTGTTGATTCTGGCGATACGGTCCATTACCTGACTGAAGTAGGACATGGGATTCGGCCTTTCTCAAGAATGAGACTAATCATAACACTGCTGGTTGTTTTTTAATCATAACCATTACGGCTAATCTTAAGATATATCATGGAAAGATTAATTACTCACGCAAGGCCATTGACCGGCTCCCCACTGATTAGCCTGCACTTCGATATAATCAGCAGACAAAATTCTCAGTGGCTACATTTGGATTAGCTATCAATATCATTAACATGAATTATAGCCATGTAAGGAAGACTGCCACCAACCTCTCTATCCCGCATCTCATAATCCAGTATGTCAAAACACAACATCTTAGCGCCCTGCCTCAACAAAATTTTTTCACCAATATCGAATGGGCAGGTTCGATCTTTGAACGGTATTAGAAGTTGGTTATTTGTGGTGTCCGCTTGCCCGATATACGTAATATCTTCGAACGAAAACTCGTCAGTAAACAGAGCTTTTTCCGAAACCATAGCCTTACCTTACCCATTAAATGCGTAAAATCAGATCATCACATTTAATCAGCATCAGAAACTGGATGCACATCAAGCTTCCTGACTGCAGCACGATCAATATTGCACTGCCCCAGAGCGCCATATAACTCAGCGTTGAGACTCACGCTGTCACCGAACGTCATACCCTGAGACGGCGCTGGAACATCAATCGGGCTGGTCAGTTCAGCCGGAAGGCTTAGCTGAGGCTGCTTTACTGTCCGGTACTCCACCAGCGGCTTTTGCTGCGTCACGCAACCTGTCAGCAGCATCAGGGGGAACAGGAGCAACAGCACACTTGTCCGCCGCAAGGTAACGCTTAATTTCATTCTGTAGTTTCCGATTCTGCTGGGCTGTAACGGCACGCTGCTCTGTTACCTGACTCATCACATCGTTCTGCTGCTTAACGGCTGTTACCAGCTCAGTGACGCTTGATGCGAGTCCATCATTTTTGGACCGCAGATCATTAATCTGTTCGTCTTTACTGTTTGCCAGCTTCTCAAGCCTGTCGTTTGTTGCCTTAAGCTGTGAGTTGCTGGCGTTCAGACCCCACAGCGCCACGCAGATAAGGCCGATGATGACCAGGCCTGAATTGTTTCGGATAAAGCCGATTACGTTGAACATAGAATCCCCTTAGATTTTGATAAGCGGGATTTCCGGTCGTCCAGACCATTGGTGCCACCGTTAATGATTCTGGTGATGCGGGTAACATCATCAGAATCTGCCAGCTCGTTTAGTCCGTGATTCTTCCACCATGCCGCCGCAGACATCGCAGCAAAGCGGTAGCCCAGCAACAAATCAGGATTAGCCACCACATCAGCGCCAAGCTGTTTCACCAGTGCTGCATAGTTGGCTTTGCCGGTAATCTGAATCAGGCCACGACCGCGATAGCGATACCCATCGCCTGAAGCAACATCACCATTGCCATTACGGTTTGCGTAAATGATGCTGGCGATCATTTGCTGGTTGGCAGGTTGCGCATTAGGCCCACCATCCACCCGGCCATACTTCATTGCTTCGGCCTGCGTGATTCGCTTACCAAACATGGCAAGCAGAACGCCATAACGGTAATTCAATCCCTCTTCCACCTTCAGGAACCCGGCTGATTCATGGCCTGTTTGCGCCAGAAAGTGGGCCTGCCGCAATGGCGTACTTATATGGAACGCAGAGAGGCTTGCCGCTATATGAGGAAACCATGCATCACGCAGCGCATTACTCACGCCGGTCGCGAGCTGAAAACTACTGGCTGTCAGCATTCCTGTCTCCCAATCGCTTATCTATCTGGCGGCGAATCCTTGTTGATATGTAATCCACACCGAGGAAGCCAAGGAACACCGCAGCAACCCGCGTAATGTCCTCACTAAAGTGCCAGTTGAACGCCGAACCAATCACCTGCAGGCTTGGTTGCAGGAAGAAGGCGAAGACGCTGCACATCGCAGCATCAAGCAGGCGGCGTGACCATGCGTCTTTACCAACGTATGTGGCTCTTAGAATCGCCATGACTCCGGCAAGACCCGCATAGCCGGTTTCGTTTTTGTGGGCATAAAGCCAGGCGATCAGGCTTGCCCAGAACCCAACGTCTTTATCCGGCATGCGTTTCATCCTCACCTCCGTTAATTGGCAGGTGCTGTCAGTAGTCATAAGAAAGATGCGCAACACCGCGGTGTCAAAAGTGTGTGTGGAGACTGATTGGTGTGCGCAAAAACGAAAAAAGGCCGCTCTGTGGCGACCTCTTTGTGTAGGAACCCTGACGCGAAAGCGGTAATAGCCTTGCCCGTCGGCAACAGGGTTAATTATTTACACCTTGCAGGAGATGATTAAAAAAATCCCCTCAAGGTTATGCGGCCAATAAAAAACGCCTCCAGGCTGGTGAGGCCCGAGGCGCTTTGACATCCACATTTGGAACTGACTTTTAGCAGATAAGCTGCACTGCTTGGTAATCGACCTTATCAGATTACTAAGGAAAATGCGGACCGCGTGAGAGGTTTTTTCAATATTTTTTTCGGTGTCAGTTCGGCATCCATATCCAGCCGAACATCAAGCATCGCCAGGCAGCCCTCAATGAATCCCTCAGCCATCTGTATTTCAATTCTAACTATCTTCTCATCCCGCTTGGCCTGCTTTGCCAGGGTGCGCTTTGAGATATTAAAAAAGTAATGCAGCACGATGATCGCATGCTCATCCGGGCGCTTTTCTTTAAGCCGTGCCAGACATCCCTCAATGATTAATCCGTCATTATCGCTGCAGGTGAGCGTTAATTTTGAATCCTGTGACAATAAGCCTTTAAAGCCTGCCGCTATTGATGAGTAATCCACGCCGCTACTGTCCGATTTCGCCCAGCCCGCCCAGCGCTCTAATACCTGTGACATGTCACGCATATTTAATCCTCTCCACACACTTTATTTTTTATCTGTCCCGATAACGCCGACTGCAATCGCGAAATCCAGGAACCTGAATAGCAGCTCAACCTGACTGCCATAATTCGACTCAAAAAGTTTTTGGTCACGGTGTAACTCGTCGTGATGCGCCCTGCAAAGCGGTATCACGAATAAATCATGGGCCTTTGTTCCCATTCCTCCTTGTCCATGTCCGATGATGTGATGAGGGTCATCAGCCTGCCTGCCGCAACATGAGCAGCTCTGCGACTTAACCCACCGTGTGTATTTCTCACTCTCCCAGCGCTTACGCTTGGGGCGCTTCATGAATGATTCTGGTGATTCAGGATCGGCATTGAGGCTGATTATCTTTTTGACGATCTGCGCTGCATCCTGAATAACCTCCCGCGCCGGTCGCACAGGAACAATGCGGGCCTCTTTCAGTTCGCCGCTCTGGATGATTTCTTTCGGCATGCGCAGAACGCGCCGTGCCGGTGCCTCTGGTATCAGGTCAATAACATCATTCAGGGTCGCCCACCAGCATAGTTCCGGCAGGGTCAGCTGATGGTCACCTGCTAATGCCATCTGGTTACATGCGGCCCTGATTATCCACAGCGCGGTGTTACCCTTTGCGATGCTATCAACCTTGCCAGGAACACCATTTTCCCTGAACTCATTATCGTGGCTGTAGCAAAGAGACACCAGGCCGTTTTCAGTTTCTGACACAGTAAATTCATGGTGATGCCAAACATCCAATTTCTCCGGCTCCCACTGGCAGCAGTTGAAAGACTGGACGAAGGATGCCAGCGCATTTGGCCCACCAGCGGCTTTTATCACGCGATCATGACTGAAGAAGGGAATCAGCGATGACTCATCAAGTAACGGCTGTGTGCCGTCATTCAGTCGTCCTGATGGGAGGTCTGCCATATCCAGTGTTGGTGTGCTGATCACAACACGGCCCTGAAAGAGTCTCAATAGCTCAGGACCGGGCTTAAGCAGGACAATACCTGTGCGCGGTGCCACCTCTGGTGTGAGTAACGCTCTCATGCGGCCACCACTTCAAAAGGCGTGATCGTTACTTCAGCTTTGCCTTTCTTCATCGTTGCGCCCCACTCAACCGAAAATCGCTTTATTTGACTGTCATCACCCCATATCCCGGCATGCGTCAGGCTGTCGAATAATGCTTTGAGGTAGTTATCAAGATCACGCTGGCGCTTGTCTGGCGGGAACAGCAGCACGTTTACCTCTACGTTCACTGTAATCGGTGCGGGACGACGCTTTAACTGTTCCATGACGCACGCTAAAGCGTTGGAGCGGAAACAGCGCCCGGAGGCGCTGATCAATACTCCCTTTCTGGTGTTACGCCAGTACGTGTTCACACTTGGCGGGAATGGGAGTATTAATTTCATTGATACTCCTTAACCACTAACCCGGCATTTGTCTTACCCGCCTCCTCAAGCTTTTTCCGCGCCACAAATTCATCACAGGCGACCAGGTCTTTAAGTGGCTGGCTCACGGGGTAGTAAAGCCCCAAAAAAAGCCTCAACCATAGAGGTTGGCGTTCCTGCACTATCAGCTTTCCTTTGCCGTCCATAACTACCCGATATCTTGCTACAGGCTTCACCGGCTGATATCCGTAACTCATGCTGCATCCTCCCCAATGCCGGGAATTGTCATCTGACCAGCCACCTCACGGACTGCCTGACGCAGCATGCGGATATTTGACCAGCAATCACGGTCGGTCTGCTCAACCAGCTCGATAAACTCCTGAACCGTGCATGCCCTGTCCTGGCGAACTTCGATCATCACCGCTGAGAATCGCTGCATCTGCTCAATCGCCAGTTCGGGATCATCATACTGCTCGGAAACCCACAGCTTCAGTTCAAGATCGTCCTGGTGCTGCTTGATGAGACGAACGGCGCTGGCAATCGTCTCTGCTGGCACGGTCACACAGTTTGGGTTCTCAACGGAGTCTGCCGCCCATGTATGCGCCCACTTGGATTCGCTGTAGGTGTACTCAGCTTTCATCTTGAACGCAGCGACAACGCACGCCCACGCTTCAACGCCGCTTTGCTCAAGGATTTCGTGTTTCAGCAGTGGCAGGTCATCACCCGCTTCCTTCTCTGGTTCAGCCGGTGCCGGTTTTTCACTGAGTGATTGCACGACGCCGTAGTGTTCTTTGGCCATCAGTATGATATCCATCAGCTCAGCCGCCTGCAGGTCCGTAGCAAAATCCAGGATTACCTGTGCGTCCTCATGCAATTCTGCCTCGCAGTGTCGGGCAATCAGTTCTGCCAGCTTGCGTGCCTGAGCGGCGCTGAATTGCGGCATAGCATCAGTTTTGGTCAGCTTCTTCTTGCCTGCTGCTTTCGCCTTCTGCATCTGCTCCTGCGCTACCGATGATGCTTTTACGCCGTGCTCACGCTGCAGAGCTACTGCTGTGGTCGCTGCCACTTCGCCAGACTTCACCATTTCAATCAGCGGCTCGCCAATGGTCAGCAGCTGGAGGTGCTGCTCTACATCAGTGATCGAACGCTTTACCTTGGCGGCAATCTCAGCTGGTTCCAATCCCTGATTCACAAGGCGCTGATAGGCTGCTGCACGTTCAAGCGGCAACAGGGCACGGCCCTGACTGCTGGTGACCATGAAAGCAACGCTGTCAGCTTCACTGCCCACGAAGTCCTTACACTCAAGGCGCAGCGTATAGCCTGCTTCCTGTGCCAGCTTCGCACCGTAGAAGCGATGGTGGCCGTCGATGATCTTAATGCCCTTTTCCGTTACCTTAACAGCGAGCGGAGGCACATGTTCACCAGCGATAAAGGCGTCCCGGAATTCCTCGATATGGGTCTGATCGATATCACGGATGTTGTAATTAGTTTCGACATACAGCTCATCAACGCCCAGCAGGTAGGTTTTGCGGGTAGTGATATCGGTGTCGCTATTTTTCTTATCGTCGTAAATGCGCGCTAAAGTACTCATGCTGTGGTCAACTCCAATGTCAGGATAATAATCAGGGCGGTAATCATCACGGCTGCTGTTCGGATGGCACGGTAGAAAATCTCATTACGCTCGTAGTGGCTCTTCAGGTGCGCTTTCATTGGCGAACCTCACTCAGGAAGCTTTCACCGATACGGCCTGTATCAAGGCCGCCGTAGCTGCCACAGTTGAGTGAACCCCTTACAGCGCAGCGGTCGCAGTTCTCTTTGGCTTCGTTGCGTGACGCGTCGAACTTCGCCACCAGCATCGCCTCGCGCCATACCTGAGCTGCACGTAGCCAGAACCCCTTGCTCTCCAGTTCGGCGGCCAGCTTCGCCTTGTGACTGAATTTCTCGCTCTCAACCGGTAACGGGCCGGTGTTGATTGAATAACTCCAGTCGCTTGCCCGTTTAAGCAGCCCTTTAGCAAACAACGGTTTGATAAAGTGCCTCACGGAGGTTTCATGCAGGCCAGTGAGCTTGCAGAGCTGGCGCACCTTAAGCGGACCATTTCGGGTTATCAGTTCAAGAATTTTTGATTCGTGGTTAATCATCGCTCTATCCCCTTATGCGCCGCGAAAGCCGTCAGGAATTTCATAATCCATTGATGAGATAGCCATCACATCACGCTGCCACTTACCGTTGATGCACTTAGGCCGCCCCGCTTTATCCCACTTCTGCGCGGAACTCAGATAACCGGGGAACTTGCCTGGCCGGAAAATTGTTTCTGGGCGGACGTATTCGCACATTTTTGGGTCTTCAGCCCACTTCGCGATTGAGTAGTCCACAGTGAGGATCAGCTCGTCAGCAGTGAAATCTTCAGCCAGGCGACCGTGAATTGGTGCCAGTGAGGATTTCGATTTCTGAAAGCGCATGCCAGCTGCGCGGTTCAGATGTTCCAGCACCCTGAAAGCAGCCTGATTTGCATCAGGAGCGTGGTCGGGTTGCCCCGCAACCTGACAAGAAGGGGTTGTTGTAATCTCTGTAGTAATCTCTGTTGTATTCTCTGTAACATTGGGACAATTTGACCCGATGGATTGGGACAACTTGTCCTTATCCATAGGGACAGATTGACCTTTTCGATTGGGACAAATTGTCTCTCTCGATAGGGACAAATTGTCCGTATCGGCCAGTAAAGGGTTCGCATAGTTAATTGCGTAATAATTAGTCTGGTCGTGCTGACTTTTTTTAAGCTGCTCAACATAAATCAGACCCATCTTTTTCAATGACGAAACCGTTCTTTGTATCGTCTTCGCGGTCCACCATGGAAACTGCTCATTCCAGGCATTTATGCTGTTATAAACCCAGCGCCTGCCGTCATATTCGATGCCAGATGAAGTGTCCTCCAGCCAGTAACAAATCTGCTGCAGCACAATGGCCTCGTTAATGCCAATACGCAGAGCGAGCATCGGGCTGATAACCAATGGCTTAACTTTCAGAAGTAGGCTCATGACTTAAACTGACCTCCCTGAAGTACAGCTTGAACCGTTCGAGAGAGCTGAAGCACTCGCCATGTTCATAGTTGTCACGCAGGTAGATAACACGGTCGTTCTCTGGCTCCCATCTAATGACCCGCACAGGGATTCCGCGTTTATCGAGGAAGATTCTGTCAAGTTCTCGCATTTGACTCCCTTCATTCGCTGACTGGCATCACCCACAGCCCAACTAACAAAGCTGTGGTTAACTTCTTCGCTAACGCCGGGTACATTAAGCACATACCGCAGCGGCTCACTGCTGAAGCGGCCACCAGCTGAAGGCAGGCAACGGAATTGCGGTAAGCCTGATAATCTGGTTAAATTGATCACGCGATTAGTTCTCCACACACGTTGATTTAGTCGCATCGAACGCCGCGGGCTGCAATCCTGCGGCGTTCACCTTTTCTGGCGGGCAAAACACGCGATAAAGCAGCGTCAGATGCTCCTGCCACTTAGCCATTACCTGATAGCTGTTCTCTTCGATCTGCTCGCGCTCCGCCGCATCAATCACACCGTCAGCTGTTGCTTTGCGAATGAAGGCAGAGTGCTTGCCAATCCACTCAACTGACTCCATCAGTCGCTGATTGATATCCGCGTTATCAACATCCTCAATGTCCACCAGCGGGACGTTAACGCTGTTTGACTGGCGGGAGACCGCATTCGCAATATGTTTAGTGCCGCTTGCCTGCTGCAGGACCATTGCCCAGCCCATTGGGAAAATCTGATCGCCATTAGTTCGCAGGCGGTTGAACAGCGCATCCTCTGTAACACCCAGCCATTCAGCGGCTTCTGCATACCCACCGGGAAGACATGAAATAGTCTTTTTAATTGCTGCCACCAGCCAGGCTGGTTGCTTTTCTACTTGCCAGTGCTTCTGATCCACGGTTGAACCCTCTCGCCTGTGGTTAAAATTAGAAAGCGGTCGATATAGACTTGTGATCACACTTACGATTTGCAGGGAACGGCTTAACTTCTTCCGCTGAAATCGTCCCGTCTTCATGGAGAATCACGGTGATGTCACGCTTGAGTGAAATCGCTTTAAAAATCGCGCTCTGGTAAACGCCTAAATCGGTTGCTGCCTTTGTCTGGCCAAACTGCTCTACATAATCTTTGAGTTTTATTCTCTGGCTCATAATCATCTCCTAATGGACAGGCTTAATTATCACCGCCAGAGGTAAAATAGTCAACACGGGCGGTGTTAGTTATTTATCCCGTGCGGTGATAAATTTCACGTATGAATGCAAAGAAAAAGCCGCTCACTAACGAGCAAATCGAAGACGCGCAGAGACTGAAATCAATCTATGAGCGCAAAAAAGCTGAATTGGGAATTTCCCAAGAGTCAGTGGCGGACGCCTTGGGCGTAGGTCAATCAGCTGTGGCATCTTTGCTGAATGGCGTAAACGCTTTAAATCCCAGCAATGCTTCAGCATTAGCCAGATTTTTGAAGGTCAGTGTTGGCGAGTTCAGTCCTAAAATTGCTGCTGAGATCGCTGACATGTATCAGTCGATAGGCGAAGAAAGCATTAGGTCGAATCACTATGAATACCCCCTGTTCACTTATGTCCAGGCTGGTGATTTTTCTGAGGTAGGTAGTTTTACTTCCAGAGACGCTAAGGCATGGGTCCCTACAACGAAGAAAGCCAGCGATAAAGCATTCTGGCTTGAAGTCAAAGGCCACTCAATGACCGCGCCTCAGGGCGTTCGTCCAAGCTTCCCGGAAGGTATGCTGATTCTTATCGACCCGGCAGAACCGGTTGAGACAGGTGACTTCTGTGTGGCATCTGCAAACGCTGACTCAGAAGTTACATTCAAAAAGTATGAGAAGGATGCAGGGGTAAGCTATCTGGTCCCTCTCAATCCTTCCTACAGAATTCTGGACTGTGATCATAGTTGCCGCATTATCGGCAAGGTTGTTAAGGCTCAATGGCCAGAAGAAACTTTCGGGTAATTTTGGAGAAAGATTTTGGATGACGTAGAGCTGGCACAGGAAAGTGAGGAAGCTCATCTTGCCGTTTAACTGTCCGCATGAAAAGCACGTTTAACCAGTCATAATAGTAATTACACATGTTGCAAAGCCGGGGCCGTTGTAGCTGATGGTGCTTTTTGCTTAGCTGAATGTGCCGAGGATTATCGTAAGCATCAACGCGAGCTTAAGCAGCGAATTAGGATATAACCGTGCTTAGTTAAGTTCGCGGGCAAGTGATTTGTCAGATAACCTAAAACAGTAATTCCGCTAAAGTTTCACGTGTATTATCCGATAAATGTATCTGATTAGTCTTGTTTTCTATCAGTGAGTAGTATTTATCTTATTGTGTTGACACAAAATAAACCTTTGTTTTTCCATAAGATAAATATTTGCTTGCCGGTAATTTATACTTTATCATCTTGCAACTGGAATTTAGTTGCTAGACTGTTTTCAAGGATATCTCTGATGTCAAAAAAGGATAAGCTTCGAAAGCGACTAGATACCTTACCAAAGGATTTCACGTGGGATGAGCTGGTAACACTCATGGGGCAGTACGGATTTATACTCCTTAAAGGCTCAGGGTCTAGACGTAAGTTCGTCAATGCTGATAAGCGATTGGTGAGCTTACATAGCCCACACCCAGGAAGTATCGTGAAAACATATGCCTTAGAGCAGGCTAAAGCTTTATTAGATGAGTTGGACAGCTATGAATAAATTATTCAAATATAAGGGCTTTTTCGGTAGCATTGATTTTTCCGTTGAAGAGCTAAGCATGTGTGGAAAAATCGAGTGCATTAACGATCTGGTTACTTATGAGGCTAATGATCTGGCGAGTTTGAAAGCTGAGTTTGAAGCTGCTGTCGATGATTATTTGGAAACCTGCGCAGCCATTGGAAAAGAACCCGATAAAACGATGAGCGGTACTTTTAATGTTCGCATTGGCGAAGATTTGCACAAGCAGGCGTTCTTGAAAGCTAAGTCACAAGGTATGAATCTCAACGAATTTGTCAAAGACGCAGTACATGAAAAACTCAGAAATAAAAACGAGTATCATTTTCATTTTGACAGGAAATCAGATGATAAGACCATGGCATTACCTTTCAGCTCGCATGTAAGAACCGGTACAAGATGGAGTGCTGTGTCTAGTACACCTCAAGAACGTTCATGGGGAGGAAAGCATGATGCTTAAAAATATTGGCTTTGAGGGTTTTACAGTCAAATCCTCGAAATTTCAGGTAAATGAACTAACTGAGCAGGGCACCTTTAACGTCTCATTTTCAGAGCCAGACGTTGATTTCGTTGAAGCGGAAGAAGATAGCCCTCAGCAAATAGTAATGACTTTCGACGTTAGCATGGTTGGCCATGCTGAAGGAGTTGATGCTGACGATCCTGATGTCGAACCGGCATTTGAAGCAGAATTCTTGATTGAGACTACATATAGAGATCTTAACGAGAAGGTCATGTCTGAAGAAGATGTAAATCAAAATCTTTGGTTTTTCGAAAATTTCAACCAGATTGCTACAAAAATCGCATCTGACAATATTTTCAAAAACACCGAACTTGGTTATATGCCTATCCCATGGACTGGTAAAAGCGTTTCAGTCGCTGAATAAAAGCTCGACGTTATTTTTGTCTAAGAAGCCCGGCCATTGCGCCGGGTTTTTTATGTCTAGCTATCCAACACATTTGCCGCAGCTTCCATTGCTTTAATCAGTAACTCTGGCCGCTCAGGGTTCTTCGATGCCAGCGCCGTTCTGAGTGCATCCGCTATCAATATCTGCTTCGACTTAATCCCTTAATCCCTTAATCCCTTAATCGTGAAGTGTGAAAACTACATCACCGACAACCCTGCACATCTCGTCATAGAGCTCATCTGATTGCTTAGTCATAAAGCCCCTGCTCAGAAAACACCCAAAAACCACATTAGCACACTCCCACATTGATTATTTATCGTTCAAAAATTTTTTAATATCAGTTCAATCAACAACATAAACACCGCCAGAAATATAATATCTCTGGCGGTGTTGACTGGTTTATCACTTCCGGCAATAATGAACCCATCAGCAGCGAACAGGCAGGACGCCCACGAAGTAGCCGCCCGAGGCGTAAGAAGAACGGGATGATTCGCTAAGCAAGTTTGAGTGGCGTGGGGGCTGTACTGTGAAAATGATTAAGAACATGGCAAACACAACGCTCGGGGACCTGATTACGTTTCTGTACCTGTTCCCGGATGCCGATGTGATCTGCTGTGGTGATACAGGTGTTGTGAGTGTGCCGTGTGATGTTGATAGCGTAGTTCGTGGGCCAGCGTTTTAAGAGTACGGAATTGCTGTGTTGGCGGTTACTCAGAAAGTTTTGTTTAACCGCCCTTTTTCACAACGATAAGGGCATTTGCAAAGCGGGTGTTTTCGAACGCTTTAGAGACGTGGAGTAAGTGTCCTTTTCGTTGTGGTGAATGCGGCTAGCGCACGCGGAAGACTGACAAAGATTGCATACAGTCTAAGAGTTTCCGCTCTGAGGTTTGTCAGTCTGACCAGAGCACCGGGAGGCACCCGGCACCGCAGCAACCTTTCAAGTGTGTGGAGTAATCGGGCTGTGGGTTATTGCAGTAACTCACCAGCCAACTTAAACGAATCCCAAAAGTTTTTTATTGCCGTCACTGGCAAGGGATTCATGCAACCAAAAATCGTGTGTGGAGAGTTTCATGGAAAAGCCAAACGACCATATCACCGTAGGCGTTATCACCCTGCCCTACAGCCATATCCTCAACGGCTGGGTTATGCCTGACGGCTCAGTAATCACTAACCCGATTAAGGCGCAGAACGAAGCTGAGCGCCTTAACAGCACCATCACCATTCACTGAGGGCGATGACATGCATCATTTCAAGTCGAATAAAGAAGTCGTCGCTGCTGGCCACCAGTTCGCTAAGAACATCAGTATTGAAACGCCCCTGATTGAAATGGCAAAGATGGTGGCTGAGCTGTCATCACGCCTCGACGTTGCCACCGTTCGCGCCAACCTGATGGCTGCAGAGGTGCTGCGTATTAACAGCGTGCTGCCTGACACCATTTCAGCGCTACAGGCGGCAGACGCTGATATGACCCTGATTGATGACCTGAACGTGGCGCTTGCCACTCCAGCTTGTGATCAATGGATTCGCACCCTACGTGGTGAAGCACTTGGGGAAGCACGCCGGGCTGTAACAACGCTGGGTAACCACCAGCAGCTGGGTATCTCACATGCGATCAATATCATTTCGCAGATGGAAATGGATTTGCTCCGCTCACGCACTGTAACGCTGAAGGTGGTGTCATGAAAAAGGTCGCCCAATTCCGGCGCAGCACCGGGGCTAATGCCGGATTCAGTGAAAAGTTAGCCTGGCAGTTATCTAAAGGCCCGGCAACTGGCCGCGAGCTGGCAGAACGTTTTGGTATGACCCTCAGTGAGTTCAACCGTTTAGTTCTCCACATAATGCACAGAGGTGGCGAAACGCTAAAGGTTGAGGCCTCAAATCAAATCTGTCTCGGCGGCGGCTCTATTGACCGCACTTACACCTTGGCCCGAAATCCGCGCCGTGTTGCTCCCCCACCGTCTAGGCCAATGGTGATCAACTACAGCAATGACTGCTCCGAAGATGCAAAGAAGCGTAATCGTGAAGCAGCTAAACGCCGCGCCCGTCTGATTGCCAGCGGGCTGTATCTGGAATGCATGGGTTAAGGATGGTGAATGATGGAAAAGCTAAATGAATTAGTTGAGCAAGCGAAGTTTGTTGCGGACTGGTACGGCAGGGATTGGAGTAGCGCACTTTGTCAGGATAAAGACGGCAAGCAAGCCCACGAGATAATCTGCGAGAGTCGAGGTGAAGCTGTTATTTCAACAGGCAGCAACTCAAATGAGGCTTCCTGGTTTTGTGACTACCTGGAACTTTGCAGCCCAGCCAATATTCTCGCCATTGCCGAAGCATTCCGGGCATTAGAACAGCATCGTGACGCGCTGGCGGCTGAGAATGGGTTAGCCGCTAAAGCCGTGCAAACCTTCTGCGATGTCGTTGGTTCAAACACCGATGTCATCGCTGAGGAAATGGGCATAGAGGGTGCGAAAGCAATCCTTGCGGCTATGAGCGCGACTGGAAATATGCCAGCCACCGACGCCTACCTCAACTCTGTGCGGGCTGAAGGCGTGGAGATTTTTGCTAAACATTGTGATGAATCAATCGGGTTTATTGAGCCGGAGGACGAGACGCTTTACACGTTGATGGAAGAGCAAGCGCGTAATTTCGCCGCCCAGCTCCGCGCAGGAGAGCCATCATGAAAAAATACCCATACGGTTTAACCCTTCGCGCAGTCTGCGAAGCAATTGATGCATATCGTGATCATGAGGACGACGTACCGGAAGCAGGGATAGTTGCTGCTTTCGAAATTCTGCTGGCTGCAATGGATAAACCAGAAACTGCCCTGACCGCGCAGCCGGTTAAGCTGCCAAAAAGTGAGCGCTTGGACGGCAACGGCTATGGCTACTACTTCGACATGAATGATGTTTTCGTTGCTCTTGATGCGTCGGGCATTAAGTATGAGGTGCAGCCATCATGAAAGAGCGCCCAATCATCTTTAACGCAGACATGGTTCGTGCAGTTCTCGACGGCAGAAAGACGCAGACGCGTCGTGCTGTAAAATTCCCATTCCGCGATAAAAATTTCGGTTGTGAGTTATCTGGTAGCGAGTTGGCAGGTGAGGTATCCGCTCGAAATTATCGGAATTGCCCGTTCGGTGCAGTGGGTGATCGCCTGTGGGTGCGTGAGGCGTGGCAGGTGATCCATGATTATCCGGACGAACATGGAAACATTGATGAGCGGCGTTACGCCCGCAGCATCCCTAAGAAGCGCGGCAATTATTGGCACCCTGTTTATGCAGAGGCTTGGGGAGGCGAGGATCGTGAAACCCGAAGCTTCCCTTGGCGCCCATCCATCCACATGCCACGCTGGGCTTCCCGCATAACGCTGGAGATTACCGGCATTCGTGTGGAGCGGTTGCAGGATATAAGTGAGCAGGACGCAGCGGCTGAGGGCGCGGCCACTGAGCTTTCACTAATTGGCGACAAACATTATTTGGGGTATCGCTCGCTATGGAAATCCATTTACGGCGATAACAGCTGGCAGGCTAACCCGTGGGTGTGGGTCATTGAGTTTAAGCCTGCAGCTGGTCAAACCAAAGGATCATCAATTTCATCTACCAGCTCGGAACCTTGATTATGGATATTGCCAACCTTTTTAGTCACCGGATGCCAGCTGAAGTCCTTTTCAGGAACAGACGCATCATGAGCAATTTCTTGTGCGCGTTCCGGGCTAGTTTCGACACTGAGCCATTCACGTACAGCGTCGGCGGTCAGTACCAACGGTCGTCGGTCATGAATATCTACCATGCCTTTGTTACTGGCAGCGGTCACAATAACGAAGCCTTCATGGCCGTGATCTTTACCGAACGGCGCTTTACCAATAGAGGCGAAGAACAGGGGTTGATCATTCTTGTGGTGAATGAAATAGGGCTGCTTCTTGCTACCCTCTTTCTTCCATTCGAACCAACCATCTGCAGGCACGATTGCACGACCGTGCTCCCAGAGAGGCTTAAACATACGCCCACTGGCAGCAGTTTCTCCGCGAGCGTTGATGAGTGGCTGCTTGTTCCACCATTCTGGGCCATAGCCCCAGTAAACAGGATCGAAGTGCAATTCATCCTCACGTTCGTTAAGCAGCAAGACCTTTGTACCAGGAGCCACGTTAAAGCGCCCTATCGGCTCAGGGTCATAGATAATTTCGTCAGGCTTCACGTCGAGGGCTTCGAAATATTCATCTCTACTACTGTACTGCGCAAATCGTCCACACATGTTGTACCTCCTGCAATAAGCATAGTGCAGGATGAGGAGGTGGATACGTGAGCAAGACAGCTGCAGAACGCAAAGCAGTGCAGCGTGCCAGACAGGCCGCTGCCGGTGGTAAAAAGCTGGAGCTGGCGCTGGATAGTCAGGAACTGGAGATGCTGGCGCATAACTGCGCCGCACGCCGCCCCGGTCGTGAACCGTATGAGCTGAACGAGTATATAGCGCTGTTAATCCGGAAGGATGCCGCTGAGCTGGCGCAGCAGGTTCAAGCGCTGGCCCACCAGCAGTGCGGGAAGTGCAAAGAGCAACTGCCGGTGCAGTCATGCCCTTGCCAGGGTGAAGCTGCGTGCTGGGCCACCCGCGGCTGGCACAAACTTAAATTGAATATCGATACGCTGTGACCTGTCACGGCTAAACAAACCTGATGCAGCAGGAATGTGTGGAGAAGAAATATGCACCACGACTTTATGAGTGAAAAAGAAGTTATGGACCAGATTGGTAAAGCGAGAACGGCGCTCTGGCGGCTGCGTAAGCAACATGGCTTTCCTGCGCCAGTGCTAACACATCCGGCGCGGTATAGCCGGAGAGCGGTGGAGAAATGGATTTGTGATGGAGGGATTAACCGAGCTGTTTAACGTGCCAGAATATTTTATCTGCGTACAGCTCATAAGCCTTTCTCTGATCTTCCAGCCAGTCGTGTTTGTTGTACACAGCCATGACACCACCAAGTTCATGCCCCAGCATTTTCTCAGTTACATGGGGCATGATTCCTTCGCTTGATAAGTTAGTCACCAGAGAACGGCGAAAGTCATGGGTGCGCCATTCAGGAATATCAATTGTCTCTCTCAGTTTCTTCATGTACAGATTAGAGGAAGACCGGTCGATAGCCTTATCAAGCTCCTGTCCTGGAAACAAAACCTTATTCCCACTGTTAAGAAGGCGTTCAACCATAGGCTTCATTTGTTCGAAGATCGGACGTCTGATGATATTGCCCATCTTTGAATGCTCGGATGGCGTGGTCCATATCCAATCTGTGGTATTGAATTCAGCAGCATTAGCTAGGCGAAGCTCAGACAGGCGAGCCCCCCAAAGCAGCAGCATTTGATGCAGCAGCCTGTTAGATGTGACGATCTTACTGTTCTCAAGTGCCAGCCATATCTTTGCCAGCTCGCTGTAGGTCAGAACGCGATCACCAACATCAGGCTTCTTGCCAATATTTTTGACACTCAGCTTAGTGATCTCACATGAAGGTATCAGCTGTCGGCTAATGCACCAGTGGATGACTGAGCGGAGTTGAAGTAACAGAACGCGGGCCTTCTTCTTATTCAACTTCTCTTGCTTATCAAAAAACTGCACCCAGGCTGATACAGGGATGTTAGCAACGGGAACATCCTCAAACTCGCTGTACATTGTGTTGTACACAACCGATTTGTACAGCACCTGAGTGTTGTGCTTGAGCCCTTTAACGTATTTTTCCCACCAGTTATCGAGACACTCTTTCAGTGTCAGCTCACCGGTGCTACCAGCAAAATAGGTTTTTGGGTTGACCCCCTTCATGTACAATCCACGCATCTCGCCAACGGCAATGCGGGCATCTTTTAATGATGTTGAAGGGTAGCGGCCAACAGTGAGACGAACAGGCTTTCCATTCCAGCGATAGCGGTGCTGAAATGTAATCGTCCCAGACGGCGTGATTCTAACGCTCAAGCCGTCGCCGTCAGTTAGCTCCGCTGGGCCGTTGTAAGCTTTGCCGTTGATGCTTCTTAATTTGGTGTCACTCAGCGCCACTGTGATTTCCTGTACACACACTTTGAAAGCATTCTGTACTCAATGTGTACTCAATGGCAAGTGAACGAAGCAATGTTAAAGGTGAATAGCGGTAAACCGAGCGAAACAAAATAGAGCATAAAGCTTGTAAAAATCTGAGGTTTTACGATAGGATGCGAACCGTCGGAACAACTTCAAAACCTCCGCGAACAACGTCCTCTTAGTTAAATGGATATAACGAGCCCCTCCTAAGGGCTAGTTGCAGGTTCGATTCCTGCAGGGGACACCATTTATATATCCCAACTCATCTCACCACGTCTAAAAATCATTTAATTTCATTAAGATAATGGCATATGGTTGTCTTGTATTGCCTACTAACGTCTAATGGAATCTATACACAGATGTGTATAGTATTGCGTATAACTCGGTTCGATCTTTTTTCTATACACATATGTTGCTATCAGATATCCAAATTAAGCGTGCTAAAGCTCAAGATAAGCCATACACCCTCAATGATGGCGCAGGCTTGTCACTACTCATAGAAACCACTGGTGCTAAGGGATGGCGCTTTAGGTATCGCTTCGCAGGTAAGCCGAAAATGATTTCATTTGGTGTTTACGGTGAGGTTTCGCTTGCAGAGGCGCGTAGAAAACGTGAGGAAGCGCGTGCGATGCTGGCTAAGGGGATCAACCCCAGTGATGCACGTAAAGCCGATAAGATAGCGCTGCGTTTCTCGCATGAGAACAGTTTTGAAGCCGTTGCCAGAGAATGGCACAGCGGCAAGAAGTCAACCTGGTCGGATGGCTATGCTAAAGAAGTTTTAGGCTGTCTTGAGCGCGATATTTTCCCCTACGTTGGCCACCGCCCTATTGAGCAAATTGAGCCACTTGAACTATTGGCCGTTCTGCAAAAGATTGAGAAGCGTGGTGCGTTAGAGCAAGCCAGCAAGATCCGCCGTCGATGCGGTGAAGTTCTTCGCTTTGCTGTCGTGACGGGTCGTGCAAAGTATAATTTTGCACCCGATTTAGCTATCGCATTGAACAAGCCTAAACAGAATCACTTCCCGTTCTTGACAGAGAAAGAGATTCCAGCCTTTGTTGAAGCGCTGGATGCGTATCAGGGAAGCTTGCTAACTAAATATGCCACTCAGCTACTTATGCTTACTGGTGTCCGCACCGTTGAACTCAGAGAGGCTTCATGGTGTGAATTTGATTTGGATAACGCTCTGTGGGAAATCCCTAAAGAACGAATGAAAAAGCGCCGTTCTCATTTGGTCCCGCTATCATCTCAAGCAGTTGAGATTCTGAATAAACTGAAGGTGATATCAGGAAAATATCAACTGGTGTTTCCTGGCAGGAACGATGTTAGAAAACCAATGAGTGAGGCCAGTATTAACAAAGTTATAAAGATGCTCGGCTATCATGGACGACTTACAGGGCACGGTTTCCGCCATATGATGAGCACAGTCTTGCATGAACATGGCTTTGAAAGCGCATGGATTGAAATACAGCTTGCGCATGTTGATAAGAACTCGATTCGAGGAACTTACAATCATGCACAATACATTCAAAATCGTCATAAAATGATGCAATATTATGCCAATTTATTTACAACTTACTAAATATAGTCGCTCAAGAAAAGTAAAAAACATACCCCTTATAACCTTTTATACTCGCTAGATCTTTTAACTTTATACCACAATCAAAATTTTCTTCAGTTTCAAAAATATCATCACTTTTACCGTTAAAAAAAATCGACTCAATTGAGTATTTTTCAATAACTCCATAAATTACAGACTTTAAATAAACCACTTGCCCTACATAAATACATTTTCTTTGTTTGGTGCCATTTAATCCCTTGATAGAAAATCCAAAGACAGACTTTTTATCATAAAGATTGGTTGGCTCCTCAAATTCAAACGCTCCACAATTGGCCATTTCAATCTCCATTAAGTGATAAGAGATTGTTTTATCAGCTGTACAAAAAATACCATTACACAACTTATCAAAGAAAATACATTTCTCTATTAAAAACTTATAACTTAGAATATTATCTTCTTTAGCTCCATGTGCAATACGGTTGCGTCTCTGGACAAGTTCGAGTATTTCTTCATTCAAATTACTAACTATCTCCTTATGATCGGCACTGTCATCTAATCCGAAAAATTCTTTATAGAAATCCAGATACCCGTCTAAAGATAAAGTTTTATCAATTACTCTATCGACACCTATATTATTAAACAGTGTCGTGATTAATTCATATCTAAAATTTGAGCTATGATGAGAATACACCTTTTCAACCAAGCTAAAATCGTCAATTCCATTACCTAATGAGTGATACAGGCTCATTATCAATGACTGGTGATTTTTGTCTTTATCCTGCTCATTTAAATAACGATCTTCTAAGTTCTTTAGTGCATATTTTAATGTCAAATCGCAATGAGTATCTCGCATTCTTTGTGGTAATAAATCATATTTCTTTACGCTAACTGTAACTAACTTAACATATACTTCAATTTGACTTTCAATAAACTGTTCAAATAATCCATACAAGGATACTATAGTAATATTATATAAGTACTGGCTTCTGGTTACTCTCTTACCATTGTCATGGTATTTTAAAATGAAAGTATCATAATCACTTTCATTTACATCATGATAGGCACCTTTAACATCATGAGCTAATTTATTCAGAAGCAGCTCAGCATCATGCATATAGGACATTTGCATTTTAAGACTTTCATAACCAGCCTGAAACTGGATGTAAGGCGCCTTCATATCTTAAATAAATCCCTTTAAATAATTAAGAAAAGCCTCATCACGACGATCTAATGCAGCAGGATTTGTATTTCTACCTTCGAAGGTAGAATAATTATCAATATAAAATTTCTCAATGGAATTTAATATGTCATTTTTTCTTGAAAGCAACTCATGCCTGTAATCAAGCAAATTTGAGACAGCAAACATTAAAGAATCATAAACTGCCGTAGTTGGTCTTTCAAACCAGGACCAATATATATTCTTTCTACATCTATACATTCTAAATGCTTGGTCATCAAAAATTGAATCAATAACTTCAAGAGTATTAGTAAAAATACTCTCCATTTGCTTCATAGTATCAGCATCTATGGAATTAGCTCTTTCAAGGTATTTATCTAAATATCTTTCTAAAGTCATACCTTTTTGTAGTTCTCTTCTTTGTCTGTAAGAAAAGAATCTCAGCACTAATTCGACGTCGCTCATATCTTTAAAAAATCTATTTTCAATACGTTCTTCACTATCAACAACGGTTCCATCATCATTGCATGTTGGAGCTGGTATATCCCATAACTTACACAATGTTTTATCAGCGGATAATCTGATGCAGAACTTGTTAAAAGGCCCATTGAAATTTGCATTTCGTTTTTCTTGCGGCGTTAAAAGTTCACCACCACTATTTATTCGATCAAAAACCATTTGCTTCATAAAGTCTGCTACTTCAGAAGTCTTAGCCGTTTCATTTAATAGGATAATAGATGAAACATAGCGACGATCTATTCCTTTTCTAATCATTTCTGGCAGGGTTGAATAACGCCTGCCGTTTAATTCAGACCATTGAGTTAAACCTTCCAACTCAAACTCATCATCGTAAAACTTCGCGATAGCTGTTAACCTTTGTAGCCCATCCATAACTTCGTAGGAAGAGAACTCATATTCATACAAAAAAATTGGCGGGATTGGTACGTTCATAATTAAAGATTCAATGAGAGATGATCTTTTTTTATTATTCCACCGATGTCTTCTTTGAAATTCAGGATCTAATACATAACTTGAATTGTGCACGATTTGCCCTGAAATTGTATTCAGTGGATATCGGGCTTGTTCAGTAACTATTCTTATCTCACCTTGAACATATTTTTTATTAATTTCCTCATCTGTTAATTTTTTTGCATTATCAGATGGTAAATCAAAATTAATTTTTTCATTTTTTAAAATATTCATGACAACCCCTCCAGTGTACTTATATGAAAATTTTACCACAATAAAATCTGCAACTTCACAAAAATCGCGCTACACCGCACCCGCCTGCGGTTTTCGTATCAAGAAATTATTTCAGTTTTGCTTTTCTTCAAAGCACTACCTCCGCTCACGGCAGCAGAGGGTTTACGGCTCATACCCTTGACTGAAATCGTTGAAAAGAATTTCACTTTTTTCAGTTTCGCAACAACTTCAAGCCATCCAAAATGGTATTAAATTATTGATTTTAAATAAAATTATTTTTTTACGTGATTAAGGAAGTCAACCTTATTCATATTGAAGAAAATATAATGCATTGATATATAAGGGCTTTAAAGAAATGTCTACTGAATTTTTTTCATCCCAAAATTAAGCCGGACGCTCACATTCTGCCCGGCATAGTAGTTAACTCTTAATCTCTTCCTCTCTTAGTAACTCAAGCACTTGTTTACGCTCATCCTGACCAAGCGCGTTTAACAGTTCCCTTACCCTTCCATCTCCAACTAACGCACTGGGACTGATGGTATGTGAAAACGAGACGTTCATTACAAAGGTGTGCCCACATTCCAGATTGGTGCACTGGCAATAAACATCTGACAGCTGAGGATGCTTTCTGTTGGTTTTGCGTATCGTTGCGTTTGCCAGGCAAACAGGGCAAGTCATTTTCATTATTCGCATGGTTGTTCCTTCAAAACATGCCCGCCAGATTGAAGGCATTTGGCACGGCTATCTATCTCTGAGATGTGTAACAGTGGTAACGCTGGTAACGCCGTTGTTTTATATAGATAAAATTTGTTACCACTGCTGTTTTTACTCAGGTAACGAGTGGTAACAAGCATAATTCTGTTACCAGTGTTGCCAGTCTGGATTTTTAACTGGTAACAGCAGCAGGCCGCATAAACTCAGGCTGTTACCTCTGTTACCAGTGTTACCTTTAAAAAATAAGGCTCACGCGATTTATGCAGGCTCTGCGCTGCCCAATACCAAACTGCTGAACTGATAAACGCGTTTAACCCCTATTTCTGGCAGGCGAACGCTTGTCTGTGTGCGCCCTTCACTACCCGGCTCAAGCCATCCGGCGGCTACGCACAATCGCGCCACCTTGCGGGCGTCAAAACCTTTACAGATCTCTTTCCAGCCAGACGGCAAAACATAAAACGTGGTAACTGGCTCACTGTCATTGCCGCCCTTATCTACCTTGCGGAACCCCATCATGGCCGCAGGTCGATTCCGTTCGTCGTACCAATCAGCAAAACGGCTGAACTGGTTGCGGGTCATGAAGTCACAAATCTGCTCCAGTGCGGCTTTATCTTCTTGGTTCGCTGCATGGCCACGGTCAGTCATCCATGAAGCCAGACAGCGCTCCGCCGCTTTAAAAGCTTCGCCCTGTGGCCATCCAGTGATGCCTGCGCGGGTCGCCAGCTCCCCGGCCATTGCAACAAGCGCAAAGCGTGTCACTGCTCGTCCAACCTGATTTCCGGCGTCCTGCGGCGTCAGCCTGCGGGTGAAGTCTTTTAGCATGGCTTTCGCCTGGCTAGTCACTTCCGGCAAATTCTCCGTGATGTAATGCAACCAATCGCGGAACGGCGCGCCATGATGCTGTGTTACTGACTGCTCAAGATGTTCAGCCAATGCTTTGCCACCACTGAAACCATGTAACTCCTCAAAAACGCCATGCATACCGGAATCGCTTGGGATCTGGATCATGCGCACCTCTACGCCGGCATAAGTTCGCTCTCCAGCGTTTGCTGCATGCTCAACCAGTGAAAGCTCTCCAGTAGATAAAAAAAGCAAATTCCAGCGGTTCGTTTCGCGTACTGAACCGTCCGTTCTCGCTCTGGCTTTACCTTGGCCATTCGCCAGCATATAGGCGATATTTCCCGCTTCCCGCCCATCTACCTCGCGGATTTCATCCAACATTAGCGTAGCGTCATTACGGCGGCTGGCTGTACCTTCCAGCGCATTACCAGTTGATCGCCACGTATGCCAGAAATCCGTTCCACCGCAGACGGAAGCGGCTACTTTCATAGTCGTGGTTTTGCCGTCAGTGGATTCGCCTTTGAGGTGATAACCACCACCGCTCATGCCTACTAGTCGCAGAAGAGGCGAGGCAAAAGCCAGACTGACAGAAAACGCCACACGTGCATTGCCGATACAATATCGCCCAATCTGATCCCGCCACTCTTCCGTGGTGCCGCTAACTCTGAAATCACGGCCTTGTACACTGCTGGTTTGCAGAATGACAGACTGAGCATCGCGCCCGATCACTTCGTCCTGAAGCACATACACGCCACCATGCCAGCCAGTTTTATTTACACAGGTAACTTTCCTATCGGGCTTGCACAGCGAGATGTATTCCATCAAATGTGCGCGCGCCATTCCATTGATGTTGATGTAAGAAAGTCCGTTAACCAGCAGCACACGCCGCAGTTCTTCGCCACTGCCGCCAAGCAGCTCCATCGGCATCGCCCATTTACGGCTAATACCGTTGGTGTCCTCCCATTCCAGCAAGCGGCCATAATTGCTGCCGTCTGCATCACTAGTGATCGCTGTGACACGAAGCGGGCTACAAATCTTGATATTGCGGATCTCTGTGTCACCGTCAGACTTGTTCACCTGCTTGTCATACCACAGGTATTCTTTAGTAAGTCGAAACCCTTGTGGCAATCGAGTAAGCCCCTTGCCATGTAGCGCCATTTCCTCCATAAAAGCCTCACGAGCACGCCGCTCCCCATATTCGCGGCGGAAATCGTCCCAATCGGCTTTATGTCTGGTTGGCGGCAGCGTCACCCACCCATCAACAGCTTTCGCAGCTTTCTCTGCCTGAATACGTCCGGTATTGTCTTTGCCATCAAGTAAATCGTTATCCCCAGCCAAGATGATTCGAGCTTCTGGCCAGCGCTGGCGTATTTGTTGCGCTACCTTGACTAAATTAGTGGCTGCTACTGCTGCAAGAATTAGCCCATCAGCCAGCATGCTAACGGTTATCCCCGTAGCAAAACCCTCAGTAATGATCACTTGCTCAGGTGGTTCCGCTGGCGAAGCACAAACCTGAATAAATGCCCCTGACAGCTGGCTACCTTGCAACAGACATTTTTCACCTTCAGGGCTGATAATCTGGCCACCCGTTATGTTTCCAGCAATATCCGTAAGCGGAAGCAGAACAGAGCCAGCGCTAAACGACATACCCGCCATTCTGAATTGCTTAACTAGCAAAGAAACCGTATGCCCATGAAGTCCACGCGCCGTCAAATAGCTACACTCTCCCTGCTGTGTTTGCTGGCTTAGTTCAATAAGGCGTTTCTGGACTGCTTTGCCGTCCGCAGCCTTATTTCTGGCAGGCATAATTGGCTGACTGCTCACATCAGGTAATAAGAGCGTTTCAGCTACCATTACAGATACAGCTTTCACATCATGGCCAGTAGCAAGGCGCACAAGATCCAGCCCGTCGCCGTTGCCACAATGGTTACAAAACCACGTTCCACGACCTTCTTTATCATCCAGGCGAAAACGATCTTTTCCACCACAAACCGGGCAGGCTCCATGCCGCTTCCCGTTTGGAACATTTATTCCCAGAGCGGATAAGATATGCGGCCAGCGGCCTCGCGCTGCGGTAGCAATTGCTGATACAGATTGCATTTTCACAGGAAGCCCTCCCCACCATCAGGCGAAACGAACTGATATCCCTGCGGAAGCTCACCGTCAGGTGCCCCAAAGATAATGTCCCGATAAACCTCGCATAGTTCCGTTACTCCCTTAATGGATAGGCGAAGTTTTTCATCTACAAAGCTCGGCGCAAGCATTTGTTCAAGCGCCTCAGCAGCTAAACGGCTCCCCTCTTCCATGCCAAACTCTGCAATCCAAGGTGTCTCAATGTGGAATATGATATTCAGCATCACTTTTTCATCAGTGAGCGCAATTATCTCTCCATCCTCAATATATGCAGCTTCGCCATTAACTTTGGTCATCAGAGAAATAAAAGCATTGGCGATATAACGGCGAAGCAAAGCAATTCGGAATGCTGATGAACACAGCGTTTTGTCATCAATCACGATGGCCTCCCTTCATCAAGCTGCTTTCTCTAACAGCGCCATCAAGCTGAAGTGAAATGCACTCAACAAGTGCGGCGATCCCTTCAGCTGATACCGATTTTTTCGCAGAAGAGGCACTTAATCCCTGAAGGACGTTCACGAGAAACTCGCTAGCCATTGCAGCACGAAGAAGTTGATCTTCTCCTTTTTCAGTCAGCGTGCAGGCAGGTTGGTGATGATTTTTCATGCATGAACCTCCTGCCGTACAAATGCAGGAAGTCGGCCAGCAAAACACAACACGTATTTGGTAGCTAACTGAACACGAGCAGCACGCTCATCATCCGCTGTTACTCGCATAGCACAGGGTTGCGCTAAGAAATCAGCACGTCGAACAGCTAAAAACAGAAAGGTAAATTTAGGGTGAGAAAATACGGGAACCGTAGCCATAGTGGCAATCTCCTTCAGATAGCGGGTAACGCTACCACCGGAGTTTCCACGCTCACTGGTGGTAGCCCAGACGGGGGTGGAAATACCGGCTCTGAAGGATACCGGCCTGACCGAAGTCAGCCCCGCCTGAGCCACCATTACACGACAGCAACAACGGTTAGAAAACCGCTGTGCAGATAACAGGTGCACAAAAGCAAAGACACAAAAAAAGACGCATGGCGCGTCTGGTGTCGCCTTCAGATTACACGGGTTTCCACGCCCGGCTATCGATTTTGCGATAGCAAGGCGACTATAAACGCTGCTTAATGTACTTTGCAACAAATTTTGGACAAAAGAATTTTGCCTGCGGCTGAATAATACAGCCACAGCTTTTATCATTTGCATAATCAGAACCTGAAATTTTGAAATGCCCGGTACATCCGGGCGATGATCTATTTGGAGCAATAGCGGAAACCCAACCTTTAGTTTTACGGCGATTGAACTTCATTCGGCCATCAATAGTTTTCCCTTAGTAAGAAAGAGATATCTATTCTGATGTTGATCCTGAGTCACCAACCATATTAAATGTCCTTCAACGTCAAAGCATTTTCATCCATAGCGGCGTACATAAATCCATCACCTAATGCATAACCTTCCTGACGTAAATAACTATGCTCATAGATCTTTTTGTCCTCATTGAAACCAGCTTTGAAAATGCGCGAATCTTTCTGCGTATAAATATGCAAGTTATCAAGAGTTGTAATTGCTAAACGGCGTCCGGGCATAAATGGAGGTACAAAAGCAAATCGACCTGCCACTGAACTATCCAACATTTGAGCAGCAGCACGTTCAGATGATAATGCTGCACCATTGAAGATTTTTAAACGTTGGTAGGCAGCTAGTTCCGCCCCTACCATTACCACTAGGCGAGGATCTTCCCTGAAACCTTCGGGAATTAGCTCATTAATTAAGAAAGAAGCAAGCGCATCAATATGCTTAAAATCGCCAGCATCGCCAATGCTTGCTGGCTTAGTAATGACCTGTGAACCCGCGTTGAATTCACGCGCTATTGTATGCCAACCTCTATTAACATCCTCCCCCTTCGGATTTTCATCTGGCTTGGTATCAAGGGCAGTGCGTTGGCCATTAAAACCTATTTTCAACATATCAAGTGTGAATGCACGCGAGAAAAAATCTGACATTTTCTGATTAAATTCTTCCTGTGTACCACTGCCGGAATTAATTAATAACGACATTTTATCGTAGCTTATGCCCGCACATGAGTCAGTCTCGATAAGGTCATATGCAGTCCCATCGAGTTTGGTAGGGCTTCGAAAACGTCCCTCTAATGTGCGACCCGTATATAGAGAATTATCGCCGACAGATACCGCCTGACCAGTGGCTTGAGCAACATCTGCCATTGTAATTTGTTCCATCATCCAACTGGATTGCATCATTGAAACTCTTAACAGATTTTCAGACGGCTCAGAAATTCTGAAAGAATTGCCAAATTTCTTAGCATTGCTCACAAAATTTTGATGAAAAGATTCCGCAGCATGCGGTTTAACGAATGCAGCCATTTTTATATCTCTTAATTTTAAATTAGTTTTTAATGAGTTTACTTTTACTTTCGCTTGCCAAATCTAACTTAGTCATAAATTCAGCATATTCATTGAGAGTTGTAGATGTCCTAAGAGCCTCCATATCTTGCCTGTAATAATCTCGACAATGAGTGTATCTAAATTTCCATCCTGCGTTCATTCTGTGAACGTCATTTATCGGGTGACATTCACTGTAAATAGAATCAATCGACTTAATGAAGGAATTAACAAACTCACGGGAAGACTGATAAATTGATGTAGAAAAAGGCCCTCCATTTTCATATGCCAAACCAGGAACAGACTCATTAGGTATTTTATCAAGAATACCAATCGGCATTTTAACCTTATCAACATCCATCATATGCTTTACGATAGGCCGTAGCATGCCTAACAAGCCTTTATGGCAACGCAAATTAAATTCAGCTCGTTCTAAATCATTTTCTGCAACATGTACCTTATGTTGTTGCTGATGAATCTGTTCCTTCATACTTAGCATGCTGCCACGTTCAAAATTACCGTCACGTAATTTATCGAGAGTGGCACTTTGAATACTTAGATAAGATCTTTTTGTAGCACAGTCGCTCTCGGCCTCTGATATAATATCTTGGCCACGTCCAACTAAAGTATCGACCTCTTTTACATCTGGATAGATGCTTATCGATTTGATACCCATTAGTTCCATGACAAACTCAATTCTTTTACGACTTTTAAAGAAAGAGCCAATTTCAAATAGACGAAAGATATAATTACCATCACTCGAATTATCTAAAAATCCAACCTGATTGTAGCTTCTAATAATCCCATCATGTTTATCTTTGCTAAACATTCTCGCCACCACCCATAAACATATTTCTTTTACTTACACTGTTATTAATCCACGACTGAATTTCTGATTCAATCCACGCAACTGATCTAGAACTAATCTTAACCTGCTGAGGAAATTCATTGCTTTTCATCTTCAAATAGATTGTTGAGCGTGGTAGGCCCGTCATATTGATTACATCTGGCATTCTCATTAGCCGATCGGTTTCGAGAATATTTTTTGAAACTGTCAAAACATTACCCCCTGATGAAACTCTTAATTGTTTAGTGAAATCCCAAAGGCGCTAACGGGATGCAAAAATATTTGCATGTATAACCAGAACAGTAAATATGATTGAAACTCACATTCTCGACTATTGACTTTCATTGAAAAACATATCTAAAAGCCAATATTGTCTAATATTACTGAATATTGCTGAGCTAATTTTTAAGTGTTCATTTTATGCTCACAAAAAAGGTTAAAATACTTGAGATCTATTTGTAACAAAATGAAACAGCACGAAATGTTTATGCGAGTTATTAGTTGCAGGTTGGCAGGTTGGCAGGTTGGCAGGTTGGCAGGTTGGCAGGTTGGCAGGTTGGCAGGTTGGCAGGTTGGCAGGTTGGCAGGTTGGCAGGTTGGCAGGTTGGCAGGTTGGCAGGTTGGCAGGTCAAAATAAGGTAAGAATGAAAGGTGTGTATAACAAGATGTATAGCATTTAAAAATAGAACTAATTTATCACAATTATATCAATCAATTAACCAATAGGATAGATTCCTGAAGGGGACACCAGATGTTAGCCCACCTAAGTATTTCAACGTCTACTTTATTCATTTCCTTCAATCAGTTAACTCACTTTAATAGTCTACCTGCGTCTCCAGCAGGCTCACAAAATCAACACTGCCATGTTGGTATGTTCGGTTCGATAATGCAGATACCATCAGCCGAGGATTTGCCGCTCACTGAGTTAAAGGTCAGGAATGCATAGGCTGCTGCGAAGCCCGCCAGCTGGTTGCAAACCCTGCAGACCCAAGTGAAAAGCGCAAAGCAGAAAAGATTGAGAACAAAGGCTTGCTAACATTTGAGCAAGTTGCAAGAGAATGGCATACCAGTAACAGAATTTGGATGGAAAGCACAGAACGACTGCACTAAATAGTCTTTTGAGTCATTTATTCCCAATCATTGGCAAACGTAATATCAGTGATCTAAAAACTCGTAATTTGTTCGTTCCTTTGAAAAAAACAGAAGCTTAAGGAAGGCCGCCATAATATTTTCGAGCAGTTTTGCGTTAAGAAAAATCTTGATTGTCGGCTTGTAGTAAAATTGTATAATAGTCACTCATTTAACTGAAAGGGATTTTTTTGAATGAATGGAATCGACAGAAAACTAATCATCTTTACCACAAAAAAAAGATTCAATGACAGAAATGCCAATGACATGCAAAGTGGTGACATAGATGTTGATATACTGAAAAAGCATTATCATCTTGGCCAGGTATCCAGTTTCATCGACTGGACTACTTTTGGTCCCTCTTATCAGCATCCTGCTACTAACTGCATCCAGCGCGTTAGTAGAGAAAGAGCCATAGCGATGTTATACGATGAACTGAGATCTCAGTCCTATGTCTTTTCATTTCGAGGACCATACCAGGGCTTGATCATAGACCTTTTCAATCATATGCAGCGCAGTAACGGAAAAGATTATCAGCATCCGATCATGAACAATGCCTACAGAAATCTCATTTTGAGTGACAACTCTGCCGGTAACACCTTATCCATAATTAAAGACACTATCGAGCAATTTGATTTCAACAAATCCCGATTGACGAAAGAACATTTTTCAACTGTGTTATCTAAAAGTCATTTACCTAAATACACAAGATGGAAAGATTTCGTCAATGGAATGGGAATTACTGTCCATGATATAAACAGCACAGAAATCTCTATCGAAAGCTTAACCTTCCAGGGCAATAAATATACAGCAGTTGTCAAATACAGAGCACAAGACCATTTTGGCTTAGATAAAGAAGATATCTTAAAGGCTAAATTCAACTCCATTACTTTTTTTAGAATATGGTTCGCTCTACAGAGGGCTAAGCATTTTGCTCAAAAGCCATTTTTCACAAACTTTCAAGCCATTATAACATTGACAGGAGAAAACAATGTTTAACTATAAAAGGATTGGTGCATTTTTAATTTTATTATTGGCAGTATATTTCATATGGATTGCTGAAAGACCAACTAAAATAGTCAGAGTTGATAAGGGTGAGGTTTTTGTAGAACACTTACCAATGACTACCGAAGGAAAACTAAACTGGTGGTTGAAAAACAAAGAGTTACTTCAGAAGAAACATCACATTATCAATACTCCTGATAACTTCACAGTTATCGTTTTGAATTTCGGTGGTTATGAACAATTACCAAAAGGATCCAGAGATGGTTCGATTGATGATTATACCTGCTTTGATGATACTAATAACGAGCATAAGAAATGTGTTTATAACAGCATAGCGTTAGTTGTAAGAGGGAGCGTTGATGGGAAAGCATTTATAAACATAGGCGATAAAACTTATATACAAGATTCTGATGGTAAAGTAACACTAAAATAAAATAATGATTTTCTATCAAGCTGCATTACAATTAAAATAGTCCACCTCAAGAAGCTGGACCATTTTTAACATGAGCATCGGCATCGGCATCGGCATCGGCATCGGCATCGGCATCGGCATCGGCATCGCGAAGAATACTGATGTTCTTTTCGTCGGGAAATCGCTTATTCATGGGGAATATCCTCAAGTGGCTTATGAAGAAATGGCTAACATCGGGGTTTACTAATCAACGGGGAGCAGGTCACTTACCTTTGCAAAGTGAATACTGATATAACCCACCCACTCATGGGCGAGAAGCAAACCGTAGCTGAATTCAAATTTACTAAGAATGATGGAAGCTGGAAAGTATCACCTTAATTGAGCCCAATAATTAGCAAACCCAGTTTTCATCGGAATTTCAACGCTCATATTTTATGCGCAAGTGTTAGCACCGGGATCCATTCTAAAAAATAAAAAACCAGAAGCCTTTCAGAGGCCTGTCCGGTTTGTATAGGACTCAGGTAATGAGTTACAATCAGACTATCGTAAGATAAATGAATGACGCTCATTATGAACAAAATGCAAATCGAAGAAATGCTTGTAAAAGAGGGGTTTACACCAAAAGAAGTCTCTGTGATACGTCATCATGCTGAGAAAGACGGTTATCCTTATTCCAGGCTTCTTTCCCAGTTAAAGAAAAGATTCATAGTTGCAATGATATTAATAGCAATCCTTCTCGCAGGACTCATTTATACTATTCACAGTGGTACGCAAGAAAACCTTGTATCTTATTCGATAACTTTATTAGCAGGCTTCATCATTCTGTATACTTTTATTCCTTTGAAACCTGCATACAAAGCATTTAAATTCTTGAGAAAACACTCTCATGTTTTATAAAGTCGCTAACAGAAACTTTCATTTATTTAATAGAAGAATCGTATTACCACTTCTCCCTACTGCAATACATTCCCCACTGGAGATATCTATATAATATTTAATTGGATTAGGCATGCTTTTCAAGCATCCATGGAAGATCGACAGAAAATTTCAAATCTTAGGTTGAAATAACCCAAACAGCTTTACCATCAAAAGACGATCTTAAAGCCTTATGAAAACGTTCGTCCCAACCCTGATTAGTTTCCTTTGCATATTCTTTGGCAATTTCAACAGTTTTATTTTCCGATATCATTGCTGAACTCCATATCAGAAATTATACATCAATTCTCACGCCACTATTGACAACATCATTATTTGGCCAGGATGTCTAAAATGTTGGGACTTAAACGCATCTATTTAAACTTTGCCACCGCTTAAGCCATGCAATTCCTTAAAAAAACCGTGCATACCATAATCTCCTGGGATCGGGATCGTGCGTACCTCGACGCCAGCCTAAGTGCGCACTCCAGCGCTTGCCGCATGCTTAGCCAATGGCAGGTCTCGAGTTAAGAAAAGGGTTTAATTTAGATTACAACGTTCCAAACTCTCTCTTTAGCAAAATTGTTTACAGGCTATAGCTGTGAAAAAATTTCTTCAGTATTCTTGAAATCATATTGGATAGTGAAATCTTAAAAAAATTAGGCCCTGGTTTAATAAGAACACTAAAACCATATTATTAATTTTAAATTGAAAGATTAAAAATGCGTGGCGAATTATAGAAAAAAATACGCTCCCTCTTAGTAATCTGACATTTATATCGAATTTTTAGGGGGTGAAATTTCCTCTGGTGCCCAATTGGCTATATGAGTTATGATCGACCCAAACTTACGACTTTGATTATCCTATGAATACTTTAGAAATTGAAAAAAAACTTGCAAAAAGCGGTTTCAATGCCAAAGATATTGCTACTCTAAGAATGCACGCCAAAAAAAGAGGCATGACATTCCCGCTTTTACTTAAAGAGCTTAGTGTGCGTTTTATTGCTTCTCTGATTCTTGTAATAATCCTTACTATTGTCTGGATATATACACTTATGTACAAGGATAGTCTCGCCATTACCTCATACTCAATAACAATGCTGATTATAGCTCCAATTTTTTATATTTTTACACCGATAAGGTTCGGTTATAAATCATTTTTATACACAAGGAAAAAGTGACTTATTTCTTGATATCATATGTCAATTTAAGAGCTGAACAGTCGTTATATATTTTTACACCTGATTAAAAATGGTTCATATCTTTGACTTCCCGTACAAAGTAGGATTTTTTGTAGTAAAAAAGACGATACTCCCCAAGCCTTCTTATCAGCCTAAACAGACCCTAGCCAGAGAGAGCAAGGTCCATACTGCTGTAAGCAGTTCCACCATTTTTTTAGCGAAGTCTACGAATCTGGCTGCTCCAATGTAACCGTATGGTAAGAATCCCTGTGCACCTTTTTTTCCTGTAATAACATTCATTATATCCTCCTGAACGCTATTCATGCTTTTGTTGCTAAAGCTGATAAAACGGCTGCACAGACTGACACTGCAGGATCATCTCTTTTGTATGCTGCAGGGCTGTTGTGTCTTTGGCTTCAACTTTGTCTGTTTCTATTACGCGTCCGGCTATATCAGCAGCGGGCTGGAGTCAGTGATTTTCTCAATGGCTGTGATGTATAACGCCATTAATAGCTGGGTATTCTTCCGTCAGCGCCCCTCTGCACGTCTGATTCCGGCGGTAGTGCTGGGGATGGCAGGCATTGTTGCCCTGTTCTGGCACGATCTGCGCAGCACGCAGGCCTCGGCTGAATTGATATGGGGCATTGGATTGAGTGCACTGGGCACCCTGGGATTTTCATTCGGCAATATGATCAGTCAGCGACATCAGCGTCTGAAACGCGACGTACTGACAACTAACAGTTACGGCATGTTATACGGTGCGGTTGCGATGGCCCTTGTCTCGCTGGCACAGGGGATTTCGCTGCAGCCAGCATGGAATACCCAGTGGGTGGGAGCCTTAACTTATCTGGCTCTGGTAGGGTCAGTGATAGGGTTTGGCGCCTACTTTACGCTGGTCGGTCGCATCGGAGCCAGTCGTGCTGCATATACAACTGTCCTGTTTCCGCTGGTTGCACTGGCACTTTCCACCCGATACGAAGGATACGAATGGCATGCCAGCGCCATCCCTGGCCTTGTCATGATTTTGCTGGGCAATGTTGTGATGTTTGCCCGCTGGCCGGCAAGCCGTCGCCGGGTCATTATCTGACATGAATGCGGGCTAAGGCCCGCGTCCGGATGGGCGTTACGCCGACTGCTGCTGAAGAAGTTTCTGTGGTTGATTGATCGCTTTACGCGCAATCCAGTAAAGCAGAACACGCTCATCGTCACTATCACGATCGGCCATGGAGAGCAGTTTCAATGCCAGGGTCGATTTAGTCACAGGCTGCTGTTCTGTACTGAGTTCAATCACCGCCTGACCGATGATGCAGCAAACGTCATCCTCACTGCTATTGGATTCATATGTCCGGTCTTTCATATTTCCTCCTGTTAAGTGAGTTGTAAGTCTGGCAAATAATCTGGAAACCCGCTCACAGAAACAGCGAAATGAAACATTATCTTACGGCTAATTACGCTTACACATCATGATGCCGTATTGGTTACTTTTCCCGTTACGCCCCGTCGCTGCACCTGTGACGATGTCGTTCATACCCTCTGAAGAGCATTTCATTCCCTGATCCGTTCTATTCATGCCTTTATTACACACGCACGCGAAGCACGGCTTTATTCTGACCGCAGTTTCCAGATTCCCGGACGGGAGAGAAAAATCATGAACCAGACTCAACAGGCTTCTTACCAGCGTTCCCGCTGGCTTACATTGTTCGGCACGGTAATCACTCAGTTCGCGCTGGGGTCAGTCTACACATGGAGTTTGTTTAATGGCCAGCTGTCACAGAAGCTGGATGCCCCCGTCAGTCAGGTCGCTTTTTCTTTCGGCCTGCTGAGTTTAGGTCTGGCTATCGCCTCTTCGCTGGCCGGTAAATTACAGGAACGTTTTGGTGTACGCCGCGTCACTATCGGTGCAGGTGTACTGATGGCACTGGGTTTCTGGCTCACCGCTCACGCAAATAACCTGATGATGCTCTATTTCAGTGCCGGCTTGCTGGTCGGTCTGGCCGATGGCGCAGGTTACCTGATGACGTTGTCTAACTGCGTGAAGTGGTTCCCTGAGCGCAAAGGAATGATCTCTGCCTGTGCGATTGGGGCATACGGTCTGGGCAGCCTGGGATTTAAATTTATTTGCGGGGCGCTGCTGGCGACGGTGGGTCTGGAACAGACCTTCATGATCTGGGGCGTGCTGGCGATGTCGATGATTATTCTCGGTGCGCTGCTGATGCGTGAAGCACCACTGCAGCAGATCGGAACCTCAACTAAAGGTCAGCAACATACGCGGGATTACACGCTGGCACAGTCGGTACGTCTGCCGCAGTACTGGATGCTGGCGCTGATGTTCCTGACCGCCTGTATGAGCGGCCTCTATGTGATAGGCGTTGCCAAGGATATCGGCGAAGGCATGGTGCATCTTTCCACGCAGACAGCTGCCAGCGCAGTAACAGTGATCGCGATTGCCAACCTGAGCGGTCGTCTGGTACTGGGTGTGCTCTCTGACAAAATGATGCGCATCAGAGTCATTTCACTGGCGCAAATTGTGTCTCTGATCGGAATGAGCGTGCTGCTGTTTACCCGGATGAATGAGATGACCTTCTTCCTGTCACTCGCCTGTGTCGCCTTCAGCTTTGGCGGCACTATCACAGTGTTCCCATCGCTGGTGAGTGACTTCTTCGGGCTCAACAACCTGACTAAAAATTACGGTCTGCTCTATCTCGGCTTTGGTATCGGTAGCGTGCTGGGTTCACTGGTCGCCTCACTGTTTGGTGGTTTCACCGTCACCTTCAGCCTGATTATGACGCTGCTGGTCATCTCGCTGTTCCTGTCACTCACTATCCGCTTACCTCAGAGTTCCATCACAGCAGAACCGGTGTTGCAACGCCATTAACGCTTACTGACAATGATTACGGGCCGCGATTAAGCGGCCCGTAGTCGTTTAACCGCGGAATCGCGGCTCTGCCATTCCCGCCACCGCCAGGTCTACTGCAAAGATATCGCCGGACTGCGGATAGCGTGCCAGCTCCTCTTCCGTGCGATCTTCACGTGAACTGGTAATGAACAGCGTTTTAAGATCGGCACCGCCAAAGGCCACCATGGTTGGCCACTTCACCGGCAGCAGGATCTCATCGACGATTTCGCTACTCTGCGGATCGATACGTACCACGCGTCCGCCATCAAACTGTGCAGACCAGTAAAATCCTTCACTGTCCACAGCAGCGCCATCCGGTAGCCCGCCCTTCGCGTCGAAACGGCGGAACAGCGTGCGCTCACCCGGTTCGCCCTGCTCATTCAGCGGATAGCGATAGAGTGCCTCATTCGGCGTGTCGCTGTGATACATCCAGCGTCGGTCAGGAGAAAATGCCAGCCCGTTGGAAATTTTAATGTCGCGCGCCTTCACCTCCAGCTTCAGGTCAGGCGTCACACGGCACAGCAGGCCGCCGTTTTTGTCCTGCGGTTCCCACAGGCTGCCGCACCAGAAGTTACCCCAGGGATCAACGCGGCCATCATTAAAGCGACTTTGCGCAGCGATACCGGGATTCTCTGCGACCTTTTTCTCCGGCTTACCCTGCGCATCCAGCAGCCAGACACCGCCGCGCAGTGCCGCTATTATCCCGCCCTGCTCACGCAGCCCAATACATCCCACCACTTCCGCCTGCGGGAAGGTTTGCAGCTCGCCGCTGACTGGATTAAAACGGTGAATGGCCGGTGCCAGGATATCGACACAGTAGAGCACCTGCTCCTCCACTGACCAGAGCGGGCATTCGCCCAGCTCTGCCTGTAAAGCCAGAATATTTTTAACGTCATGCGGCATGTTTCTCTCCCATTGAACTGACATGCTAATAATGTAGTGGTAAAAACTTTTAAATGAGAATTATTTTCGCTTGATTTTGAGACTATTCTCTTTGATAGTATCTATTATTCAGTTCATTCCGATGTCTTTAATTCCCCTTACCGCACACTTCAGCATTTTGAAATATTCCGTCATATCTTCTTAAATAACTCTACAAAGCCTGCATCTTCACTCCACTTTTCCGGCGTAGTGTCGTAGTCATTGGAAAAGAGGAGAAGCTTCCGATGAAGAGATTAATTAAAGTCGCTTCTGTCGTTGCACTGATGACGTTATTAAGTGGTTGTATCATCAGCCCACGACACGACAATGGCTGGCATCGCGGTGGTGGCGGCGGATATCATGGAGGCTACTATGGAGGTTATCACGAAGGGTATCATGGCGGTTACTATCGCCACTGACGGGCAAAGATGTCACACAGCATAAAATAAAAGCATTACATTTTAAGGGCGGGATATTTATCCCGCCCGTTTTATTTAACTTTTCAATGCGTAATTACACTGGAACCACGCTTTCTTCAGTCCCGGAATATGACTCTCCTCGGCAGGCAGCGCTTCGACCTTATCAAATCCTTTACTGCTGCAGTAATTCGCCAGATCAATATCCATTGCGTCACGATTGACCTTTGCCGGGTCAAAACGGTACTGAACGGTATTTGAATCCGGATCTTCATCAACACGTTCGAATGCCCCGGGTTTGCTGGCAGTACATCCACTCAGCAAAATCAGCGCTACTGCGCCGGTAATTAGTTTTTTCATAGTTGTTGTCCTCACGTTGCCGCGCAGTGTATGACGCAGCATGTCGATCATCCATAGGATTTATGCGCGAAAATTAAAAATTGAGAAGCTTTTGCCGATTAATGTAATACGATTAAACGGCTATCGCTATCGTGCCAGAAATGACAGGATGTACTCAGACAAGACGAAACGAAGACTGCACCACACCAGGAAATGCCAAAAATAAAAAAGCTGTTCCTCTCTCTTCCCTGCCCGCGCTTAGCGGGCTTTTTTTTGCCCGCTATTCCGCGGTCGCTTACTGACCCGTCATTGCCACCATTCTACGTAACAGGTTAGCGGCGCGTTTGTCAGGTAATGCCAGAATGGCACTGTAGAGATCAATGGACATGCCACACAGCGATGAGCGATCCACAGCCGTGTCAGCTGGCATATTCAGCTGCTGCAGTTTGTCGCCCCATTTCAGAAAGAGGCGTCCGACGATCTTTTGCAGATCATCCTGCGCCTGCGTCTTATCGAGGGGCTTTTCGGGCGGAGGGCTGTTAAGCAGCAACTGCTCCATGGCATCCGCTTCTTTGCGATTCAGCGAAGACGGTAGCGTAGTCTGTAAATTAATTCCTCCACTCACCTGCGGATAGAGAAAACGGAAGCAGAGACCCGGATCGATTTGATTCAGCGCCCGCATCTCTTCTACTGAGACGCCGATATAGTTAACCACTGCTGCATCCGTTGCGCGCATCAGCCGTTGGTTGACCACCTCAATCAGCCAGCCACGCAGTTCACCTGTTGCCTGCAGAGCGGGCTCGCCTGCACGGATTCGACGGGTCAGCTCCTGGGTCAGCAATAACCAGAGCGCGGGTTCCTGCGTTTGCAGCACGCGATAGCCTGGCATCTTTGCCAGTTGATTTACTGCCTGCTCATGCTGGCTTGCCTGCAACTGATGCGGCGCAACCCAGCTGAACCAGAGCAGATTAGCCATGAGCAGGGGCAGCAGAAAAATGAGCAGCCCCTGCCACAAACGCAGTCGGGTCGTTTTGATCAGCACAATAACGATCAACGCCAGCAACGCAAACGCAGCCAGCGTAATAAAAAGCAGAGAATTCATGCTGCGGGGTTAATCCTTACGCACATCGATTAGCACAGGACAGTGAGCACGCTCAATCACCGCTGCGCTGACCGAGCCTTTTAATAATCTGTTAAACGAAGAGAGGTGGCGACGTCCCATGATAATCATGCTTGCCTTAAGCTGTTGTGACTGGGCAACAATGGTATCTGCCGCCTCACCCGCCAGGATCACGCCACGCGCATTAATGCCAGCGCGCAGTAACGGTGCCAGTGCATGACGCACCACCATTTCCGCCGTATTTTGCTCATCCTGTGCTGCCACAAAATCGGCCGGGTCTTCACCCGCATCGATTTCCATCGGCTGATTACAGGAGGAGTAGGCAGGATCGACGCAGCACAGCACCACCACATCGGCGCGATGTGCCAGCGCTTCTTCAATCGTCAAGGCAACCACTTTCCCGGCAACCGGAGAGTGGTCTATGGCCATCAGCAGGGTTTTCATCAGATGCTTATCCTTAAATCGCGGCAACTTTGCCGATTTCACGCACCAGCGCCTCTTTACACTTCAGCATCTCGTCACGAAAACGCGCTTCATGTCGCAGAAAACGAGCAGAGGGCACCAGTAAAGAGACAGAAAAGCGACCAAACAGCGTATCCAGCGCAAACGCCATGGTAGAGATCCCTTCCAGGGTTTCACCGCGATCCACGGCGATACCGGTTTCGCGGACTTCCCTGATAAGTTGTAGCAATTGTGGCAATGTTTTCACCGTCTGATCGGTCAGCTCCTGCCAGGCGTCGCCAACAATCGTCCGGACATCTTTTTCACACTCCAGTGCCAGCAACGCCCGTCCGCCGGAGGTACTGTAGAGCGGCAGATTCAGTCCCATATGCGGGACAACCCGAAGTTCACGTGACGCCACGACATGGTGAATAATCGCCAGCTGGCTGCCGCTGGCGCGCGCCAGCGAGACCGTTTCATTAGTATCGGAAGAGAGTTTTTCCAGTAGCGGACTGACCAGATCAACCACGTCGGTATGCACGCTGGAGATCAGTTTTAACAGGGCAGGTCCCAGACGCAATCCGCCCGCCCCACTGCTGCGCACAAGCTCTGCGCTGTCGAGCGCAGCGACAATGCGCTGCACCGTTGAACGGGGCAGTTCCACCGCCTGAGCGATCTCGCCAAGGCTCATGCCGCCCGGCTGTTCGCCCAGCGCATTAAGAATTTTTGCCGCACGGGCGATGACCTGGATACCGCCCGTTTTTTCATCCTCGCGGCTGGAGGGTTGATGTGCCATAGCGTCGTCCTGTTTGAGCTGCCTTACTGTAGCGCGAATGCCGCACTTTTTACAGCCTGTACCACATTGCAATACAGCATACCGGGATGTAATATTACGCCCTGTACCACATTGCAGTACACTGCATCATAATAACGAGATTGCCAGTAATGAACGCTAAGCCCGCCACGCCGCCGGCTCCTCATCCTTTTACACTCCGACTAGCCCTGGGCCTGATCGGCGTGCTTATTGCTGCGCTGACCTCCGGGCTGAACGACCGCGTCAGTGATATCGCGCTGGCTGATATCCGTGCCGCAATCGGCATCGGTTTCGATCAGGGTAGCTGGATTATCTCCGGCTATCAGGCGGCAGAAGTTGCGGCGATGATGATTGCCCCCTGGTTTGCCGTCACCCTGTCGCTGCGGCGTTTTACACTCGGCGTGTCGGCGGGATTTATGCTGACCGGCATTCTGCTGCCGCTGGTGCCGGATCCCACGCTGTTTATCAGCCTGCGCGTGCTGCAGGGGTTGTTTGGCGGCGCACTGCCGCCGATGCTGATGACTGTTGCTCTGCGCTTTCTGCCGCCGCCTTTTAAGCTGTTCGGCCTGGCGGGCTATGCCCTGACCGCGACGTTTGGCCCCAATATGGCAGCGTCGCTGGCCTCAATATGGACCGACCATGTCAGCTGGATGATGGTGTTCTGGCAGGTGGTGCCCGGCATGCTGATTGCGATGGTGCTGATTAGCTGGGGGATACCGCAGGACCCGCTGCGTCCGGAACGTTTTCAGCAGATCGATCTGTTCGGCATGGTAACCGGCTGCAGTGCTGTCGCGCTGCTGGTGCTGGTGCTGACCCAGGGGGAGCGTCTTGACTGGCTGAACTCGCCACTGATCGCCGGTATGCTGCTCGCCGCGCTGCCGCTGCTGCTGGTTTTCCTGATCAATGAGTGGTTTCACCCGCTGCCGCTGTTTAAATTACAGATGCTCAGACGGCCCAACCTGGCGCACGGTTTGCTGGGGCTGGCCGGCGTGCTCATCCTGGGACTGTCGGGCTCCGCGCTGCCTTCGGCCTACTTTGCTCAGGTCAGCGGCTTTCGCACCCTTGAGTTTGCCCCGCTGGCACTAACCGTAGGCCTGCCACAATTGCTCATCGCGCCACTGATTGCGGCACTGCTCAATATCCGCTGGATTGATTGCCGCTGGATGCTGACAGCGGGCGTCGGCCTGCTGGTGACTGCCTGTCTGCTGGGCTCGCAGATCACCAGTGACTGGGCGCGACAGAATTTCTGGCTGCTGCAAATCCTGCAGGCGTTCGGACAACCGATGATCATTTTGCCGATATTGATGAGTGCCACCAGCGTTGTGGCCCCACCTGAAGGCCCTTTTGCCTCCGCGATGTTTAACACGGTGCGCGGGTTTTCCAGTATTGCCGCCTCCACGCTGGTTGAGGTTTTCCTTTCTCATCGTGAACAATTTCACTCAAGTGTTCTGATTAATCAGGCCGCCAGCCGCAGCTGGCTGATGACCGCGCCGACAGCCGATCAGGCCAGCCGCAGTTTGCCGCTATTGCCGGATGGCAGCATCAGCGCCATTGATAATCTCAGCGGATTCGCCACGCTGGTCCGGCATCAGGCCACGATCCTGAGCCTGAGCGACAGCTGGCTGATGCTGACCGGCTTTGCCGCCTGCCTGTTATTGCTCACCGCCATCCTGCCAAAACGGGTCTGGCCGCCTCAAACTTTGATTCAACACCCTCCCCGGAATAACTGAATATGCGTGCTTTTGAAATGAGAAGAACCCTGCTGCTGAGTCTGCTGCTGCTGGTGTTACTGGCCATTGCCTTTGTCATCTGGTCGATGATGACCGGCAACGATCACCGCACTAATGATGCTTACGTCAATGCGGATTACACCCTGGTAGCACCGAAAGTCTCGGGCTACATAAGCCATGTTGAGGTGCAGGATAATCAGCAGGTCAAAGCGGGCCAGTTGCTGGCAACGCTGGATGACCGTGACTATCGGGTGGCGCTGGAGAGTGCTGAAGCTGACCTGCAGGTGAGTCAGGCGAAACTGCTGAGCAGCCAGGCTCAACTGGAACAGCAGCAGTCGATGATTGATCAGCAGAAAGCCAGCGTCGCGGCAAGTCATGCTTCTGCGCAGTATGCGGGTCAAAGCGCCGATCGCTATAACCGCCTCTATAAAAGCGGCACCGTCGCCGCTGACGATCAGCAAAAGGCCAGCTCAAATCAGCGCTCGGCGCTGGCAGCTGTCCATCAGAGTCAGGCTGCACTGGCATCGGCAATAAAACAGGTGGGCGTATTACAGGCGGCGGTGCGTTCAGCAGAAGCGGATGTTGCCGCAGCCAAAGCCAGCGTCGATCAGGCCAGGCTGAATCTCTCCTACACGCGCATTACGGCTCCTGTTGACGGCATGGTGGGTCAGCGTGCGGTGCGGACAGGCGCATACGTTTCAGCCGGAACCCGTCTGCTGGCCGTGGTCCCCCTGCAGCAAACCTACATTACGGCTAACTACCTTGAGACGCAGTTAAGCGATGTGCGCCCAGGACAGCGGGTCCGAATCCGGGTTGATGCCCTGCCAGGCGAGACCTTTACCGGTCATGTGGACAGCATCGCACCGGCCACTGGTGCAACTTTTTCAGCGATCGCTCCCGAGAACGCCACAGGCAACTACACTAAAGTCGTTCAACGTCTGCCGGTGAAAATTGTGCTGGATGGCGACCAACCGCATCTGGTTCAGTTACGTGTCGGCATGTCGGCGATCCCTGAAATCGAGGCGCCCTAATATTGTGAGCAATATCTCAGAACGGGCCTATTTCATTTGGGTGGGATTACGCGTAAATTAGCGCCTGATCCTGTTCTGAGAGTTATTCAGATCGACCCGGAAGAGAGCAGACCATTACTGAAATGGCGATCTCTTTTCCACATCTGTTCGCGTTGCACTGGTTTGGGATCGCCATCATCGTAACCGCTCAGAGGAGTTGCTTTGTGAAATATGCCTTGATGGGAATATCTTTTTTCGCGTTACTTTGGTTCGGAACCTTTGTTCTGCTGCTGAAGTAATGGCGTGACAGTGCCGCCATGGGGCGACCATCGTGTCGCCCCTGCTGGCTGTCAGCTCTCTTCTTCTGTTTTCATGCTGCCCGGCAATACGCCATCGGCACGAAACATCGCCTTAATTCCCCGCACTGCCTGACGAATACGATCGCTGTTTTCAATCAGCGCAAATCGCACGTGCGTGTCGCCATAGTCACCAAAACCGATACCAGGGGAAACACAGACTTTCGCCTCCTGCAGCATATGTTTAGCAAATTCCAGCGAACCCAGATGTGCATAATGGTCGGGAATTTTTGCCCAGACGTACATCGAGGCTTTGGGGTTATCCACCATCCAGCCCGCTTCATGCAAGCCTTTGACCAGCACATCACGGCGGCGTTTATACTGCTCAGCAATGTCACGCACGCACTGCTGATCCCCTTCCAGCGCGGCAATGGCTGCCACCTGTAGCGGCGTAAAGGTGCCGTAGTCATGGTAACTCTTGATACGCGCCAGCGCGGCGACCAGCTCTTTATTACCCACCATGAAACCGATACGCCAGCCTGCCATGTTGTAGCTTTTTGACAGGGTAAAGAATTCAACGGCGACATCACGCGCGCCCGGCACCTCCATAATCGACGGCGCTTTCCAGCCATCGTAGACGATGTCAGCATAAGCCAGATCGTGGATGACCAGCACGTTGTACTGCTTCGCCAGCGCAATCACCCGCTCGAAAAAGTCGAGTTCCACACACTGTGCGGTCGGGTTGGATGGGAATCCAAGGATCATCATTTTTGGCTTGGGGTAGCTTTCACGGATAGCGCGTTCCAGCTCATTGAAGAAGTCGACACCCGCCACCAGCGGCACCGAACGCACCTGCGCTCCGGCAATCACTGCACCGTAGATATGAATCGGATAGCTGGGATTGGGCACCAGTACGGTATCACCATGATCCAGCGTCGCCAGCATCAGATGCGCCAGCCCCTCTTTGGAGCCAATGGTGACAATTGCCTCAGATTCGGGATCGATCTCCACCTGATAGCGCTCAGCGTACCAGCGCGAAATCGCTCTGCGCAGACGCGGTATGCCGCGCGAGGTGGAATAACCGTGGGTATCGTCACGCTGCGCCACCTGGCATAACTTTTCGACAATGTGAGGCGGAGTCGGACCATCCGGGTTGCCCATTGAAAAGTCGATGATATCTTCGCCGCGCCGACGCGCAGCCATCTTCAGTTCAGCAGTGATGTTGAAAACGTAAGGGGGTAAACGTTCAATACGCGAGAAACGACGGGGTGTGCTGTTATCAGCCATGATGTCCTCTGGATTACGTAAGCGCCCGGACCGTCCGAGCGACGTGGGTCACTGCGGTGACCCGTTACGAACATAACGTGGCGAGGATCATTTTGTCGAGGGTGGCGGAAAATTTTTTTATTTTTGCGGATTCAGCCGTCCCAGCAGCCAATCGTTCACCCAGTGGCCATCCAGCAGATAATTATCCCGCAGCGTGCCCTCCAGCTGAAAACCGTTTTTCTCCAGAATACGGCGTGACGCCCAGTTCCCTTCAATCACCATCGCCTTGAGTTTGTGAAAATCGGCTTCAAGCAGAAACTGACACAGCGCCGCCAGCGCTTCGCTGCCATAGCCCTGACCACAGTGGCGATGCAGCAGCATATAGCCCACCTCCGCCTGACGATACGGCTCCCATTCCGGGCTGCAGCCAAACAGGCCAATGGGCTCACCGCTGTCCTGGCGTCTTGCCACCAGGCAGAGCATATGAAAACTGCCCGGCTGCCAGGGTGCCAGACGCTGTGTGAAACGCTGTCGAATATCCGCTTCATCCGGGATTTCGCTTACCCATTTCATGGTGTCGGGATCTTCATGGACGGCACGAAACAGTTGCCAGTCTTCGGGTTGTAATTTACTCAGGGTTAATCTGTCGGTGACAAGTTGCATCTGTGGCTCCCGATGGGCGCGGTTTTCCAGCGGTTACTGGCGCGCGTCATCGCGCAACATAGCAAAACGGCTTCACAGCGACCAGCGTGAAAAACTGTTCCCCTTTATTCCACTCAACTTTTCCTCTTTTTACTGGATTGCCGTAAAAATTGATCTGAAACATTAACTTGTGGCGGGATTGATCGGGGTGCTAGCGGTTCGCGATCACATTTTTTATCATAGAGGCACTTTCCATCGCTCACGAGTCGCCTGTGTCCTCCCACTTCACGATGTTACTGGCAGTCTTTGACCGCGCCGCCCTGATGTTGATCTGCCTGTTCTTCCTGACGCGCACCCGGCCTTTTCGTCAGCTGCTGCAAAAAGATGAGCACACCCGCGCGGAAAAAGTGGCGGTCACTGCCATCTTTTCCCTGTTTGCGCTGTTCAGTACCTGGTCGGGCGTCAATGTCGACGGTTCGCTTCTGAATGTGCGGGTCATTGCCGTGATGGCGGGTGGGATTCTGTTTGGTCCCTGGGTTGGCATCGCCACCGGTGTGATTGCGGGTCTTCACCGTTTTCTGATCGATATTCATGGCGTCACTTCCGTGCCCTGCCTGATTACCAGCATCATTGCCGGTGTCGTCGCGGGCGGGATTAATCGCCGGGTGCTGAAAGAGCATCGCTGGCGCGCCGGTATCGTCGGCGGCATGCTGTGTGAAGCCCTGACGATGTTGCTGATCGTCCTGTGGGCGCGCCCTGCCTCACTCGGGCTGGCGATTGTGTCGGAGATTGCCCTGCCAATGATCCTCGGCGCGTCCAGCATCGGCATCATTGTGTTGCTGGTGCAAAGTGTTGAGGGAGAGAAAGAGGCTATTGCTGCCCGCCAGGCCAAGCTGGCACTGGAGATCGCCAACAAAACGTTGCCGCTGTTTCGTCAGGTGAACAGCGACTCGCTGCGCAATATCTGTGACATTATCCGAAGAGAGATCAAAGCCGATGCGGTGGCGATGACGGATAAAAAGCAGATTCTGGCCTACGTCGGCTATGGCGAACATAATTATAAGCATGGCGATGATGGCATCAGCCCGACGACGGCGCAGGCGATCAACAGCGGTAAAATTATTATTAAGAACAATGATGAAGCGCACCGCACTAAAGATATCCACTCAATGATCGTCATCCCGCTGTGGGAAAAAGGCAAAGTCACCGGCACGCTGAAAATCTATTATCGCCGCGCACACCGTATTACCGGCTCGCTGAAGGAGATGGCGATTGGCCTGTCACAAATTATCTCAACCCAGCTTGAAGTGTCGCGCGCCGAGCAGCTGCGTGAGATGGCCAATAAAGCGGAACTGCGCGCGCTGCAAAGTAAAATAAATCCCCATTTCCTGTTCAATGCGCTGAATGCTATTTCCTCTTCTATCCGGCTCAATCCCGATACTGCCCGCCAGCTGGTCATTAACCTTTCACGCTATCTGCGCTACAACCTGGAACTGAACGACGATGAGCTAATCGACATCCGTAAAGAGCTGTGGCAGGTGAAAGATTATATCGCCATTGAGCAGGCGCGATTCGGCGATAAACTGACGATGATTTATGACGTTGATGAAGATCTGCATTTTCTGCTGCCAAGTCTGCTGATTCAGCCACTGGTAGAAAACGCCATTGTGCATGGTATTCAGCCCTGTAAAGGCAAAGGCGTGGTCACGCTGAGCGTCCGGGATCTGGGCGATCGGGTGCGGATCTCCGTGCGGGATACCGGTCAGGGCATCAGTGACGAAGTCGTGGAACGGGTGGCACGCAATGAGATGCCCGGCAATAAAATCGGTCTGCTCAATGTGCACCATCGCGTCAAACTCCTGTCAGGTCAGGGACTGAACATCGTGCGGCATCAACCGGGCACCGAGATCGCTTTTACGCTGAGTAAAAATGGCCAGCGCCTGGCGGAGAATCTGTTATGAAAGCCATTATTGTGGAGGATGAATTTCTGGCCCAGCAGGAGCTGAGCTGGATGATTCAGCATCACAGCAAAATCGAAATTGAAGCCTGTTTTGATGATGGTCTTGATGTACTGAAGTATCTGCAACAGCATCGGGTCGATGTGATTTTCCTCGACATTAATATCCCCTCGCTGGATGGCATGTTGCTGGCACAGAATATCCATCAGTTTGCCCACAAGCCGCTGATCGTCTTTATTACCGCGTGGAAAGAGCATGCGGTAGAAGCATTCGAGCTTGAGGCATTTGACTACATTCTCAAGCCCTATCAGGAGTCGCGGATTGTCACCATGCTGAACAAGCTGGAAGCCACCGCACAGGCGCAGCAGGCTGTGAGTCATCTTAGTGCCACACCTGCGCCGCAGACCGTCAACCTGATTAAAGATGAACGCATTATCGTCACTGACGTGAATGACATTTACTATGTTGAGGCGCATGAAAAGCTGACGTTTGTCTATACCCGGCGCGAGTCCTACGTCATGTCGATGAATATCACCGAGTTCTGTTCACGCCTGCCAGAGCAGCAGTTCTTCCGCTGTCACCGCTCTTACTGCGTAAGCCTGAGCAAGATCCGCGAAATCGAGCCGTGGTTTAACAACACCTATCTGCTTAAGCTGCGCGATCTGGAATTTCAGGTGCCGGTCAGCCGCAGTAAGGTTAAGCAGTTCAGACAGCTGATGCGTCTGTAATGCAGGAGAGTGAGGGAACGATTCAGGCAGGAAGTGGCTTTCAGGACAACAGCAGGAAAAGGCAGGAGAAGTCAGGCGGTGATTTCCCGGGCCTGAACGGCTGAAGCCTCCAGGTCGGGAAAGCGATCGCGCGCACAAAGGCTGTGCGCGCGGAGTAAAGCAGAATCAGATTTCGCGGCCCAGCGTCTGACGCAGATGCGCGCCCGCACCCAGCAGGCCAGGCTGATCGTGCGTAATCATGTAAACCGGGATGCTGGCAACATAGTCGCGGAAGCGTCCTTTATCTTCAAAAGCCGCACGGAAACCCGACGCCTTAAAGAATTCCAGGAAGCGAGGCACAATACCTCCCGCAATGTAGACGCCACCAAAAGTGCCCAGGTTCAGCGCCAGATTGCCGCCAAAACGGCCCATAATGACGCAGAACATGGAGAGCGCGCGACGGCAGTCGGTACAGCTGTCATCCAGCGCACGTTCACTGACATCTTTCGGCTTCAGATTTTCCGGCACGCGGTTGTCAACTTTCACAATGGCACGGTAGAGATTAACCAGACCGGCACCCGACAACACACGTTCAGCAGAGACATGGCCCAGTTCTTCACGCAGCACTTCCAGGATCTGATCTTCTTCTTCGCTGTTGGCCGCAAAATCGACATGACCGCCCTCACCTGGCAGGCTCACCCAGCGCTTGTCCACATGCACCAGATGGCTGACGCCTAAGCCGGTACCGGCACCATAAATGGCGATAGGTTTATCTTTGACCGGCTCTGATCCGCCAAACTGAATCACGTTTTCGGCGGTCAGCATCGGAATAGCCATGGATACCGCAGTAAAATCGTTAATGATTTCCAGGTGTTCAAAACCGATGTTCTCTTTGAGCTTGCGCGTAGAAAACGCCCAGTCATGGTTGGTCATTTCAACCCAGTCATCGGTAATCGGGCAGGCGATAGCAATACAGCCATCTTTAACGTCCTGCTGTTGTTCATCAAGATAGTGGCGGATGACGGCTTCGAGGCTGTCGTATTCTGATGTTGAGAATGTTTTGGCCTGGGTGATGCTGCCGCTTTCCACCTCACACAGGGCGAGGCGTGCGTTAGTACCGCCGACATCGCCGACCAAGGCATAGGTTGTCATTCTTCTGTTGCTCCGCTTGGGGTCTTAAGAGTTGGAGGACACTATAAAATTCTGCCCATAAAACAACAACGCTCACCGGTGCGATTGGTGAGCGTCTTACTCAGTTGTGCTACAGCCTAACCGCGTTAGTCCAGCCTGCACAGCGGCAACTATCTGAATCTTAGCCGCCGTTGCGTTGATTCAGGCAGGCGGTGACTTTTCTTAGCAGTGGCGGCAAATCTTCTTTCAGCATAACCACCTCAACCAGCGAAAGCCATTGAGGCGCGGCAAGTCGCGTCATCACCTCGTCTAACTGCACGGTTTCACTGATGCGCCAGCTCTGCGCCTGGCCCTGAAGGCTAAGGGCGTGTGGCAGAGCCGTCCAGTTCCACGGGGCGATATCATTGTAACGTTGTGTTGCGCCATGAATCGCCCGTTCGACGGTATAGCCGTCATTATTCAGTAAAAAGATTATCAGTCGCTGCCCATCGCGCAGCATTGAACTCAGTTCCTGAATGGTCAGTTGCGCCGAACCGTCTCCGATGATCAGGATAACCCGTCGATCAGGGTTAGCGGTCTGCGCGCCAAACGCTGCCGGAAGAGTATAGCCGATTGATCCCCATAATGGCTGAACCACCAGCTGTGCCCGCGAGGGCAGTCGCAATGCGGCGGTACCAAAGGCCGCCGTCCCCTGCTCGGCCAGAATCAGGTCGCCGGGTTGCAGAAATCCCTGCATGGCCTGCCAGAAGGCGTGCTGACTGATCACCGCCGTGGGTTCTGCTGGCTGCGCGGCGGGGATTGCGGCGGCAGGCTGCCACTGCTGACCATAATGTTCAAACAGCGGTTGCAGTTCACTGAGCGCATCCGCCATCGACAACGGCGCAAAACGTTCATTACCCACGCTGGCACTGAAGGGCTGCAGATCGATCAGTCGCTCGGTGGCAAACTGCTGTGTAAAACCTGCCGTAATGGTGTCGGTAAAACGGACACCGACGCAAATTGCTGCATCCACCTGTTCAATCTGTTCACATACCTGCCCTGCACTGGCCGCGCCGGCATAGGTACCGACGTAACCTGGCTGCTGCTCATCCAGTACGCCTTTGCCCATCAGCAGACTGGCGCAGGGAATCGCGCTCTGTTCGCGCAGCGCGGCCAGCGCAGACTGCTGCTGCCAGCGCAGCGCCAGAAAATCTGCCAGCAGTGAGACACGCTGTGCCGGTGCCAGTAAACGTTCTGCCGCGGCCCTGAAAGCGCGACGCGCGTCAGCCGATGCAGACTGATGGGTGTTCAGCGGCTGTGCAGGTGGCTGCACAGCCATGGCTGCCACGTCCACCGCCAGCGACAGATAGCCGGGACGACGGGCCTGCAGCGCACTGATAATCACCCGATCAATCTCAGCCGTGGCATTGTCGGCAGTCAGCAGTGCGGTTGCCACACTGACCTCGGCAGCCATGCGAATAAAATGCTGGAAATCACCATCGCCCAGCGAGTGATGCACGCAGTCACCCTGCAACTGCGCCTGCGTGGCTGGCGCACCTACAATATGAATCACCGGCAGATACTCGGCATAACTGCCCGCAGTACCATTAATCGCGCTGAGCTCGCCAACACCAAACGTCGTTAACAGTGCCCCCGCGCCGTTGCAGCGCGCATAACCGTCCGCCGCATAGGCTGCGTTGAGTTCATTGGCGCAGCCCACCCAGCTGATTTCAGGATGGGCAATAACGCGGTCCAGGAATTGCAGGTTGTAGTCGCCCGGCACACCAAACAGATGCTTGATACCAATCTCCTGCAGACGGGTCAGCAGGTAATCTCCGACAGTGAATGTGGACATTGCGCGTTCCTTTCAGGGAAGAGTCGGGTTAAGTATCTGACAGAGGGTGAAATTAGCGAGGAGAGGGACTATTTTAACCAGCCGCAATGCCTGGCAAGACGACGTTACGCTGGCGGAATATTCTGTAAAATCGCGAACTGCTGCGCGCAGTCACTAAGTGTAACCGTATACACTGATAGACTTTTGGCACATATTCCCGTTTTTGCTCAGGAGCGCTAAATGTCCTCTTTCCCCCATCCCGATCGCTATCAACAGATGGAATATCGCCGCAGCGGCCGCAGCGGCATCAGACTGCCTGCAATTTCGCTGGGACTTTGGCACAACTTTGGTGACAGCACGCGGGTCGATAACAGCCGTGAGTTGCTACGTCATGCATTTGACCTCGGCATCACCCACTTCGACTTAGCGAATAACTACGGCCCGCCTCCGGGCTCGGCGGAAGAGAATTTTGGTCGTATTCTGCGGGAAGATTTTCGTGCCCATCGTGATGAGCTGATAATCTCCACCAAAGCGGGCTATACCATGTGGCAGGGGCCTTATGGAGACTGGGGGTCGCGTAAATATCTGATTGCCAGTCTGGATCAAAGCCTTAAACGCATGGGGCTGGAATATGTCGATATTTTCTATCACCACCGTCCCGATCCGGAAACCCCGCTGGAAGAGACGATGCGCGCGCTCGATCATGTGGTACGCCAGGGCAAAGCGCTTTACGTAGCTCTTTCTAACTATCCGGCTGAACGGGCTGCCCAGGCGATTGCTATCCTGCGCGATCTCGGCACCCCCTGCCTGATTCACCAGCCGCGTTATTCGATGTTTGAACGTACCCCTGAGCAGGGATTGATTCAGACGCTGGGCGATGCGGGCGTTGGCTGTATCGCTTTCTCTCCCCTGGCAGGCGGTGTGCTCACCGATCGCTATCTGCAGGGCATTCCGGAAGATTCGCGTGCGGCCAGCGGCAGCAAATTCCTGAGCGAAAGCCAGCTGACCGAAGAGAAGATGGAAAAAGTCCGCAGGCTGAATGTCATCGCACAGCAACGTGAGCAGAAACTGGCGCAGATGGCGCTGGCGTGGGTATTGCGCGATGATCGCGTCACGTCAGTGCTGATTGGGGCCAGTAAAACGGCGCAGATTGATGACGCGGTGGCCATGCTCGCCCGTCGTCAGTTCAGCGACACCGAATTAGCGGCCATTGACGCGGCTCTGATGTAAGCATTCACCGCCCGGCGCAGGTCGGGCGTTTTTTTCACCAGAATAGTCTCAATCCCCCTTCTCTCCCCAATTTCCTCACAATTTTCCGACACAATGATGCGGTAACAACAGTAATACGCAGGCATAATCACTGCGCCGCAACAGCATCAGCCTGTTGATGAGGAGAATATAATGAAAAGAGCTCTAATTTTTGCTGCCCTGCTGGCGCTGTTTTCGCCGCTGGCCTGTCACACAGCCGAGGCCTCCAGTGCCTCTATTTCTCTGGCCCCTGGCGTCACCCTGAATCTGGGCGATCGCGATAATCGTGGTAATTACTGGGATGGCGGTCGCTGGCGTGAACCCCGCTGGTGGAATGACCGCTATACCTACAACGAACGCCGCTGGTGGCGACACGAAGAGTGGCGTCGTCAGCAGCAGTGGGAGCGTGAACGCCGCTGGCAGGAGCGCGACCGCGAGCGCCGCTGGGATCATCAGTATCGCCGCGATCGCGACTGGGATCATCATGACCGTCGTGGTCCAGGTCCTGGCCCGCGTGGTTTTGGGCCCCACGGACCCGGTGGACCCGGTCCGCATGGCCACGATCGTCACTAACAAAAACGCCCGGCATAGCCGGGCGTTTTTTATTTCCAGAACCCCTTACAGTCCCAGCGCTTCACCCACCAGCAGGTAAAGATTGAGCGCAATCACCAGCAGCACGATCAGTCGCCCGGTGTTCTGCATCAGACGCGAGTTCACCATATCATCGCCCATCAGCTCGCGGTTGCCGGTAAAGGAGAGTAGCGGAATCAGCGCCAGCGCGATACCAAAGCTCAACAGCACCTGACTCATCACCAGAACCCGTGTCGGATCCCAGCCTGCCCAGATGACAATAAACGAGGGCAGCATGGTGACAGTTCGACGCACCCAAAGTGGAATGTGGAAACGGATAAAGCCCTGCATTACCACCTGCCCCGCCAGCGTACCGACCACTGTTGAGGAGAGTCCCGCGGCCACCAGGCTCAGACCAAATACGGTTGCGGCAGCCTGACCTAACAGCGGTTGCAGCGTCAGATAGGCCTGATCGAGCTCTGCAATTTTGCTGTGACCACTAAAATGAAACGCCGCTGCCGCAGTTGCCATCATCGCCAGGTTTACAAATCCGGCAATGGTCATGGCAATCGCCACATCCAGTTTAGTTGAGGAGTAACGCTGACTTTTGCTGTCCTCACTTTTGCCCTGCGTCAGCGCAGAGTGCAGATAAATTACGTGCGGCATGATGGTCGCCCCAAGCACGCCGGCGGCCAGGAACACGGCATCCGACGTCGGTAACGCGGGCAGCGCCATGCCGACCACCAGCTCTTTAATATTGGGCTGGGAGAAGAAAAGTTCGACAATATAGGCCGCCGCCACAAACAACAGCAGTCCACCAATCACCAGCTCCAGCGGTTTCTGCCCGCGACTCTGTAACATCAGTATCAGGAAGGTGGCGATGCCCGTCAGCACCGCGCCCTGCATCAATGAAATGCCGAGCAGCAGTTTGAACCCCAGTGCGGCACCGATAAACTCCGCCAGATCGGTGGCCATCGCGATAATTTCCGCCTGCACCCAGTAAAACCAGACGGCAGGCCGGGGAAAGCGATCGCGGATGTGTTCGGCAAGATTTTTGCCGGTGGCGATACCCAGCTTGGCAGACATGAGCTGAATCAGCATGGCCATGATATTGGCCCACACCACCACCCACAGCAATTTGTAGCCGTAAGCAGCGCCTGCCTGAATGTTGGTCGCAAAGTTGCCCGGATCGATATAGCCAATAGCGGCAATAAAGGCGGGCCCCAGCAGTGCGAGTTTGACTTTTCTGACTCCGCGAGCAGCGCGCTCGGCGGTACGACTCTCAAGCATATCCGGTACCCTGTCTGAACATTTGCCTGCCCCGGCAGCTTAGGGGTTAGCATGTGCAAGTGAAATTCGTTTATTGTTATCGGTGTAATAGATGCTGCTATAAAGTATAGCCATTGCTATACATTACAGTAAAGGAAGAGAGTGCTAAAAATGTGAGCAACGGTGTCACTTTACGCTCTGTGTAAAATTCAGACAATAATTATGTGGTTATCTGGGTTGAACGATTTTTAAACAGGGCGTGATCTCTGGAACTTTTCTGGAAAATATAGCGATAGCGAATACTTATAATGTGGTTCAGATCTCGTTTTTAAGTAACGCGTTACATAGAATACGCAACAAAATACAACCCTCCTCAAATTTGGAGCAACTATGTCCCATATTTTGCAATTTCTTTTAGCACTGGTGGTGGTCGGGATACTCTCCTTGCTGGTGAGTCACGATCGTAAAAGCATTCGCATTCGCTACATTATACAGCTACTGGTGATTGAAATTGTGCTCGCCTGGTTCTTCCTGAACTCAGAAGCGGGACTGGGTTTCGTCAAAGGCTTCGCCGGCTTCTTTGATCATCTGCTGAAGTATGCGGCCCAGGGCACAAACTTTGTCTTCGGTAACATGAATGACAAAGGCCTGGCGTTCTTCTTCCTCAACGTATTGTGTCCAATCGTCTTTATCTCTGCGTTGATCGGTATTCTGCAGCATTTCCGTATCCTGCCGTGGGTTATTCGCGGTATCGGTACTGTGCTGTCGAAAGTCAATGGCATGGGAAAACTGGAATCTTTCAACGCCGTGAGTTCTCTGATACTGGGACAGTCAGAAAACTTCATTGCCTATAAAGATATCCTGGGCAAGATGTCACAGCGCCGCATGTACACCATGGCCGCGACGGCGATGTCGACCGTTTCGATGTCTATTGTCGGTGCCTACATGACCATGCTGCAGCCAAAGTATGTGGTCGCCGCACTCGTGCTCAACATGTTCAGCACCTTTATCGTGCTGTCATTGATCAACCCTTACCGCGTTGAGAACGAAGACGATCTGCAGTTGCAGGATCTGCATAAAGGTCAGAGCTTCTTCGAGATGCTGGGCGAATATATCCTGGCCGGTTTTAAGGTCGCGATTATCGTTGCCGCGATGCTGATTGGTTTTATCGCGCTGATTTCAGGTCTGAACGCCCTGTTTGATCTGATCTTCGGCATCAGTTTCCAGGGCGTGCTTGGCTATGTCTTCTATCCGTTTGCCTGGGTGATGGGTGTGCCGTCGGGTGAGGCGTTGCAGGTCGGCAGTATTATGGCGACCAAGCTGGTATCGAATGAATTTGTCGCCATGATGGATCTGCAGAAAATTGCAGGTCAGTTGTCACCCACTTCAGAAGGTATTCTTTCCGTGTTCCTGGTGTCGTTCGCCAACTTCTCTTCCATCGGCATCGTGGCCGGTGCAATTAAAGGTCTTAATGAAGAACAGGGCAACGTGGTTTCCCGCTTTGGCCTGAAGCTGCTGTACGGCTCTACGCTGGTCAGCGTGCTCTCCGCCGCTATCGCCGGTCTGGTTCTGGCGTTCTGAGTGCAGTGCTGAACATTTGAGGGCGAGCCTGTCTCGCCCTTTTCGTTTTTCGCCATCCCTGCTTTTCTTCCCGCTGAATACCTCTTCAGGCGACGTCCGCCCTTATACAATACACTCAGATTCTGCATGTAAAGCGCGCACGAGGCGCAGCACAGCGTTATCCGGGCAGAACGCGGCGGCGCTTGCCGGGTATGTACGCGTTAAGCGTGCGCAGCAGCTGATTTGCAAAGCAATAGCGTTAGATTCGCAGAAAGGCGAATGAAAGATAAATCAGAAAGGATTTTGACAACAATGACATCGACGTTGTCAGAAAATGGTGGAGATAAGCGGGATCGAACCGCTGACCTCTTGCATGCCATGCAAGCGCTCTCCCAGCTGAGCTATACCCCCACATCTGGAATCGTTTTTCAGTGCCAAACTTTTGGGAAAAAGTTTGGTGGAGCTAAGCGGGATCGAACCGCTGACCTCCTGCATGCCATGCAGGCGCTCTCCCAGCTGAGCTATAGCCCCGAACCGAAAAACTGTCGCGTTAAGCGACGGACGGCATAATATGAAACCGCCTCCAGGGTGTCAACGGCAAAATGACATTCTCTGTTTGATCGCTGAAAAAGGCGGCAACCTGCGAAGTTTCAGCAGCATGCTGCAGATAAAAATCATGTCTGGTCATGCAGTACCGTTTTTTAACTGTTATACCCGCTGCCATCAGGTTAATTCACGGTTAAATATGTTATAGGAATTTTCTTGTCTTCGTCTTTTTCGCATGCAAAACTTAGCCCGCTAATTTAGTGGCCACCGGGACCCTCTCCCGCGCGCCGCGCGTCCACCAGGCGTTATCGTCCCCATTAATCATAAAAAAACTATTGAGATACTATGTCGCTGCATACACCTAAAGAAATCGCACAACTGGCGATCCAGTCTGGCGTGGCTAAAAGTCGTGCGCCTGTCAGCATCCTTCTGATTCTTGGCTTTATGGCGGGTGCATTTATTGCGACCGGCTTCCTGTTAGATCTTCACGTCATTAACTCCCTGCCCGCTGAATGGGGCTCTTTCGGTGGCCTGTTAGGTGCCGCAGTCTTCCCTGTAGGTATCATTATGACCGTGCTGGCGGGTGGCGAGCTGCTGACCGGCAATATGATGACGTTACCCGTGGCCTGGTTCGCCCGCCGCATCAGCTTTATGAGCGTAGCGCGTAACTGGTTCTGGGTGACCCTGGCGAACTTTATCGGCAGCGTGGCTGTTGCATGGTTCTTTGGCCATATGCTGGGCATGACCGAAGGTGACTACCTGAAAAAGACCGTGGCTATCGCCTCTGCCAAAGTTCATGCCGATTTCCTGCATTCCTTTATTTCAGGCATTGGCTGTAACTGGCTGGTGTGTCTGGCTGTGTGGCTGGCATTTGCGAGTAAAGATATGGTTGGCAAAATCTTCGGCATGTGGTTCCCGGTGATGGCGTTTGTTGCCATTGGCTTCCAGCACGTTGTCGCTAACATGTTTATTATTCCGGCCGCTATTTTTGCCGGTCAGATGAGCTGGGCAGAGTACTTCCCTAACTTTGTCGCCGTCTTCCTGGGCAATGCCGTAGGAGGTGCCGTCTTCGTTGGTCTGGCCTATTTCCTGGCATTCCGTCCTGCTGCCGAACCTGCCAGTAATCCTCAGTAATTCTGTTTTGCCTTTTGTCATCAGACAAAAGGCAATTTCAGCCTACGTTACTTTTCACCGTTACTTTTTGCTGTAATATGTACCGCTAATGTATTTAACAGGGACAGTGTCGTGAAAAAGGAATGGCTTACCCCCGAAGAGCTGGCTGCAGAAACGGGTTACAGTCGGCAAACGGTGAATAAGTGGATAAAGCGGGAGAACTGGACAACCACGCCAAAGCCCGGAGTTCAGGGCGGCAAGGCACGTCTTATTCATATTGATGAACGCGTAAAAAGTTTTATTCAATCCACCCGCAACCTTAATGAACCCACAGCCACCTATGGCGCAGTAACGAATTCATTACCTGCGTTATTGTTAAGTTCCATCCAGCAAATGAGCCAGGATGAACAGGATCAACTCACTGCATTAATCTTACGTGAAGGGATTAAAGGCGTGCTGGAGCGACTGGGAATTGGTGAAGAGTAAGAAAACCGGAAGCGTAGCGCCTCCGGCTGTGTTCATTACGCCTGCGCTTCGCGCTCACTGATAAAGGCCAGGGCCTGCTCAATACGGGCCACGCTGCGGCTGCGGCCAATCGCCTCCACGGTGACATCCAGACCCGGTGACTGACCGGCACCGGTCACGGCCACACGCAGCGGCATGCCGACTTTACCCATACCCACTTCCAGCTCATCTGCGGTGCTCTGAATCGCCTGATGCACGTTTTCAGCCGTCCATTCAGTGATGGCGGCCAGCTTGTCACGCACCACTTCCAGCGGCTGACGCGCGACCGGACGAAGATGTTTCTTCGCCGCATCGGCATCGAACTCTGCGAAGTCTTCGTAGAAGTAGCGGCAGGATGCAGCCATTTCCTTCAGCGTTTTGCAACGCTCGCCCAGCAGACCCACCAGCTTCGCCAGTTCCGGTCCGGTGCGGGTATCAATTTTCTGCTCTTCAATATGCCACTGCAGATGTGTCGCCACATATTCTGGCGGCAGCGTATTGATATAGTGGTGGTTCAGCCACTGCAGTTTCTCAGTGTTGAACGCACTGGCAGACTTACTGACGGCATCAAGCGTAAACAGCTCAGCCATTTCAGCCAAGCTGAAAATTTCCTGATCGCCATGTGACCAGCCCAGACGAACCAGGTAGTTGAGCAGCGCTTCCGGCAGGTAGCCGTCATCACGATACTGCATCACCCCTACTGCGCCATGACGCTTGGAGAGTTTTTTGCCATCATCGCCCAGAATCATGGAAACGTGAGCGTAGACCGGAACCTGCGCGCCAATCGCTTTGAGGATGTTGATCTGACGTGGTGTGTTGTTGATGTGGTCTTCACCACGAATAACATGGGTGATACCCATATCCCAGTCATCAACAACAACGCAGAAGTTATAGGTTGGCGACCCATCGGTGCGGCGGATGATCAGATCATCCAGTTCCTGGTTACTGAACTCGATCGGTCCACGAATCTGATCGTCAAAGATGACCGAACCTTCCTGTGGATTGCGGAAACGCACCACGCATGGCTCATCATCAGCATGATGTTCATGGCTGTCACGGCAGCGGCCGTCATAACGCGGCTTTTCGTTGTTCGCCATCTGTTCTTCGCGCAGCGCTTCCAGGCGTTCTTTAGAGCAGTAGCATTTATAAGCGGTTCCGGCTTCCAGCATGTCATCAATGACCGCGTTATAGCGATCAAAACGTTTAGTCTGGTAGTAAGGGCCTTCATTCCAGTCGAGGCTCAGCCAGTTCATACCATCCATGATGGCTTCGATAGCTTCCGGCGTGGATCGCTCCAGATCGGTATCTTCAATGCGCAGCACGAACTCGCCCTGGTTGTGACGGGCAAAGAGCCAGGAGTAAAGTGCGGTACGTGCGCCACCGACATGCAGATAGCCGGTTGGGCTTGGCGCGAAGCGTGTTTTGATTTTCATTGAGTATTGCCTTAGATGCGCGGGTTCTTTGTCTGGATGACAAAAAACAGGTTAGACGCGAAAAACAGTGGGCATATTCTAGCATCTGACGGTGAATCCTCAATGCATGCCCGCCGGTTGCGTCCCGGGAAAAGGGACTTTTCTGCCAGTAAAACCAGCACATTGGCTAAAAGCGCAACAGGATGTTTAAAAATAAACCGAACGCACATTTATGTTTTAAAAAGCGTTGACTCAAAATCAACTATCCCTATAATGCGACTCCACACAGCGGGGGTGATTAGCTCAGTTGGTAGAGCATCTCCCTTACAAG
>Ga0308166_1000289_pt1 | contig 80932 bp, 80 predicted proteins | sample PhyCR2_2_FD_202137 | JGI IMG/M metagenome (GOLD analysis project Ga0308166, IMG submission 202137) | Phyllosphere microbial communities from UC Gill Tract Community Farm, Albany, California, United States - DLSLCC.R2 | ecosystem: Host-associated > Plants > Phyllosphere > Unclassified | place...
CCGCCGATGGCCCGCGCAAGCGGGATCAGGTAAGGGTGAAAGGGTGCGGTAAGAGCGCACCGCGCGGCTGGTAACAGTCCGTGGCACGGTAAACTCCACCCGGAGCAAGGCCAAATAGGGGTTCACAAGGTACGGCCCGTACTGAACCCGGGTAGGCTGCTTGAGCCAGTGAGCGATTGCTGGCCTAGATGAATGACTGTCCACGACAGAACCCGGCTTATCGGTCAGCTTCAACCATTCAGTAAAAACCCCGCTTCGGCGGGGTTTTTGCTTTCTGCTGTTTATTCGTGCCGGGTGGCGCTTCGCTTACCCGGCCTACGAATGGTGTTTTGTGGGTTTCTTTGGCGGGACGCTTTGCTTACGTGGCTTGTGGAGCCTGGAGATGGGGTGCCGTTGTAGGCCCGGCAAGCTTGCGCCGCCGGGCGATCGAAAAGGTTACGCCGCTTCTTCGTCTGACAGCCGTACCTCGGCGTCGGCCACAATAGCTTCAAGTTCACTCAGCATCTCGTCGGAGCCAAATGACAAACGCAGATGGGCGGCGTCTGTCTGCTGAAACTGCACCTCAACCGGTGCGGATCTGGTTTTCTTCTGTTTTTTGCTCATTGGGTACTCCCCCCTGATGCGGTGACTTACATCGGTAAATCTATCAGTAATGCACGCAGCGGCGTATCGGCGACGAGCGTTATGTTAGGCTCATCACGAATAAAGGCGCCATCGCCACAGGTCAGGGCCTGCTGCCCGGTTTGATGTGTGACGGCGTGCACACTGCCGTGGATCGACTGCAAATAGGCGCGCGGTCCGTGGAGATGAAAACTTAGCTCTTCGCCGCTTTCCAGCTCAATATGATGGATCCACACCTGCTGACGCAGCTGTAAACTGCCCTTGCTGCCGTCCGGCGAGGCCAGCAGCTGCTGTGCATGATCCGCCAGGACCATTTTCTGCACCAGCGCATTTTCCCGCTCCGGGCAGGCGTCGAGCCATAACTGCATACGGGTCAGCGATTTATCTTTGCTGAGGTTATGCTCGCTATAGCTGATACCCGGCTGCGTGGCGATCAGCAGCGCCTCGCCCGCTTTCGCCTGAACATGATGACCTTCGCTGTCGCGGTACTCGGCTTCGCCTTCGAGGATCAGATTTAAAATATCCACTTTGGGATAGGTACGCGGCTGGAACGACGCGCCTGGTGCCAGCACTTCCTGATTCAGTACACGCAACGAGGCATAGCCCAGCAGTTTCGGGTCAAAATAATGTCCAAAGGAGAAGGTGTAGCGAGCCTGCAACCATCCGAAATCTGCCTGGCCGCACTGTTTGGCTGTTCTTGTCGTGATCATAATCTTTGCCCTCTCTTTACACTTTAACAATGGTAAAGGTATGGACGCTGCATTGTTAGCCAGATATTCTGCCCGGTATGTTCAAATTTCCTGAATGAAAACGACATGGCTAAAGAAAGAGCGTTAACCCTCGAAGCATTACGGGTGATGGATGCAATCGATCGGCGTGGCAGTTTCGCGGCGGCGGCAGATGAGCTGGGCCGTGTACCGTCGGCGCTCAGCTATACCATGCAAAAGCTGGAAGAAGAACTGGACGTCGTGCTGTTTGACCGCTCTGGTCATCGCACGAAATTTACCAACGTGGGTCGTATGCTGCTGGAGCGCGGGCGCGTGTTACTGGAAGCGGCCGATAAACTGACGACCGATGCGGAAGCGCTGGCGCGCGGCTGGGAAACACACCTGACGCTGGTCACCGAAGCGCTGGTGCCCACCCAGTCACTTTTCCCGCTGGTGGAAAAGCTGGCGACCAAAGCCAATACCCAGCTGTCGGTGATCACCGAAGTGCTCGCCGGCGCGTGGGAGCGGCTGGAGCAGGGCCGGGCGGATATTGTTATCGGGCCGGACATGCATTTTCGTTCCTCGTCAGAAATTAACTCCCGCAAGCTGTATAAGGTGATGAACGTCTATGTGGCTGCGCCGGGGCATCCCATCCATGATGAGCCTGAACCCCTGTCAGAAGTGACGCGCGTGAAATACCGCGGCGTGGCAGTGGCGGATACCGCGCGGGAACGTCCGGTATTAACCGTGCAGTTGCTGGACAAACAGCCGCGTCTGACGGTGAGTAGCCTGGAGGATAAACGCCAGGCGCTGCTGGCCGGACTGGGGGTGGCGACCATGCCGTATCCGATGGTTGAGAAAGATATTGCCGAAGGACGCCTGCGGGTGGTCAGCCCGGAATACACCGCCGAAGTGGACATTATTATGGCCTGGCGACGTGACAGCATGGGTGAGGCCAAAGCCTGGTGCCTGCGGGAGATCCCGAAGCTGTTTATGAACAAGTAAATGACTCCTCCGGACGGAGGAGTCAGCAGGATCAGGCGACCTGTTTTGGATCCGGACCAAAGCGGTTTTCGCCTGGCGTACCGCTCTGACAGTTGAAGGCGATGATCACCAGCCAGCCGATCACCGGGATCAGCAGCAGTAATAACCACCATGCTGAGCGGTCAGTATCATGCAGACGACGGAACTGCACCGCCCACCACGGCAGGAAAATCAGTACGCCATAGACGGTGGTCAGCACGCCTTCACCGCCGCCCAGTTGTAACCCCAGAATTTTATCCACGATCCCCAGTACCCCGGTCAGCACGATGTTGACCAGAATAAACATCCAGTACTCCTTGCGGCGCGCGCGCCCGCGAAACCCAATGTAGTTCCTGAGAACTTTTAGATACCAGTCCATGTTAGCGCCTCAATCAGTGGTTAATTCTCTGTTTTATCAGCAATCATATTAAGAATAGCTATGAATATTTCGCCGGTAAATATCACTAAGACGAATTAATCGAGGCGGCCATTTTTGCTTTCGCTTTCCGATCGGCGTCACAGATCGTGTTTCCTCTGCTGTGATCCACCTCACCTGAAATTCTCCCGTTCTGTGAAGCTGCTCGCTTTTTAATCGGCGGGAGTCGTTTCGTGAAGTCATGCCTCCCCGCGTCGATTTACTCCCGCTGCCGTTGCCGCCATGCTGACGTCATCCGGTGCTTCCTGCTCAAGACTACGGGCCAGTTCATTGAGCCGCGTCGGACTGAGCAGGTTCTGGAAGATCCACGGATGCTTCTGCCCCTCGCCGGCAAACCAGGCGTCCAGTTCGCGGCTGACGGTACGCAGTGCCTGTAATGCATCGGTGAACTGCTGCGCCATGCCGGATTGCGCGCCATATTTGCGCATCCAGATACGCAGTACGATGGCCCGCGTCACGGCGTGGTAAGCGCGGGTATACCACAGGGCGCGCGTGGTGGCATCGGTAAGGCGGCGGGTAAAGGCCGGGCTGAGGCTGCTGTCGCTTTGCAACTGCCGGGCGAGGGTTTGCATATGGCCCGCGAGGAACAGCGACTGCTGCCGCTCCAGCTCGATCAGCTGAAACTGCTGCTGACCCAGTTCGGGATCGTCGGCGGGCATCAGCGGCTGAAACGCCTGCGCCCAGTTTGCGCTGCGGGTATCCAGATGCAGCAGATGCAACGTCTGCTGGAAGGTGGCGGGCGGCTGGCTGTGGGACTGCAACACGCGGCCAAGCAGCGTCGGGGTTTTACAGCTCCACTCGTAGCTGGTGCTTAACAGGTTACTGAACAGCGTCTCAAGGTGCAGCGGCAACGGGCGATCGGCATGGCTTTGCAGCCAGGCGCGCGAAAGCGCGGCGGGTGAGCAGTGCGGGTCGCGGACTTGCCGGGCGAGACCGTAAAGATTGATCTCATTGACGGAGTCGGTCAACTCCAGCTCGGGGATCCACTCCCAGTTAAGGCGCAGGGTGACGGCTTCAGGCATCGCGCCCTCCTGGCCGGCAAACCACTGCAAACGCTGGTGGAACTCCTCCAGTAAATAGCAGGGCAGCAGCGTCCAGCCGTATTCGATGCCCCACATATCGAACTCCAGCCATTTGGTGAAGCCCGCCAGGGTGGTCAGGTTGGGATTGTTGGCAAAGCCGGGACGGTAGTCCAGCTCGGTAGCTTTCACCGAGGCGCGCACGTCACCGGGCAGCGCCTCCAGCGCGGTTTTCAACATGTGCCGCGGCCAGGTTTTATCCCGGTAATCGCGCAGCACCAGCTGGCGGCCCTGACGGCGCACCGACTGGTACAGCAGGTTTAATACGCCTTTCCACGCCTCGTTGCTCATGTCAGGGGTGGAAAGGGAAAGGCGCAGCCCGCGCACCGATGGCAGCGCCTGCAACAATTCCGGAATGGCATGGCCGAATAGCCAGTCGGTAAAGCTGGCGTCATCGGCGCGCGCGTCGGCGAGAAAGAACTCCGGGAATTTGGCTTTTTGTTCGCTGCAATCGGGCGTGGCTTCTCCCTGCAACCAGAGTTGCAGGTGGTGCTCATCACAGTAGCGGCTGACCTTTTGCAGATACAGCAGGGCATGGTCGCGGCGATGGATCAGATGGCGAATATCGCCGGGGCGGCAGCCGGGAGAGGGCGCGGCAAGATCGGCAATCAGCGACTGCTGATGAATGATAAGGCCATTGAAATGGTGCGCGTGAACCAGGGCGGCGATGTGCTGGAAATAGTGCCAGTCCCATATTTTCGGCGTATTGACTTCCAGCAATAACAAGGGTGCAGCAGACATTATTACCTGTTTCCTGGGGAAGCTGTTCACTCACCATACGGGCAAGCGCCCGGACGATCGACAGTTATTTGCAACCAACGGAGAAAAATGATGGCGAAAGGGGATAGCGTTCAGCTTCACTATTTTGAATATACCGATGAGGATACCGGCGCACGGGTTATTCGCCTGACGCCACCGGATATTATTTGTCACCGTAACTACTTCTATCAAAAGTGCTTCCTGGATAACGGACGCAAATTAATTTTTGCCGGGGAGTTTAGCGGCACGCGCAATTATTATTTGCTCGATATCGCCAGCGGCGAAGCAACACAGCTCACTGAAGGGCCGGGGGATAATACCTTTGGCGGCTTCCTTTCGCCTGATGAAAAATACCTTTTTTACGTGAAAAGCGAACGCACTCTGATGCGCGTGACGCTGGCGACGCAGGAAGAAAGCGTGGTGTATCGCGTACCGGACGACTGGGTGGGTTACGGTACCTGGGTGGCGAACGCTGACTGCAACAAACTGGTGGGCGTGGAGATCCACCGTGACAGCTGGCGGCCCATCAGCGACTGGACGGTGTTCCAGGAATTTTATGCCGAGCAGCCGCGCTGCCGGGTGATCCGTATCTCGCTGGAAAACGGTGAGCGTGAAACCCTGCTGGAAGAAAATCAGTGGCTGGGGCACCCCATCTATCGCCCCTTTGACGACAACACGGTGGCCTTCTGTCACGAAGGGCCGCTGGATCAGGTCGATGCCCGTATGTGGCTGATGAACGAAGACGGCAGCCACATCCGCAAAGCCAAAGAACCTGCGCCAGGGGAAAGCTACACCCATGAATTCTGGGTACCGGACGGCTCGGCGCTGATGTATGTCACCTACGTCAAAGACAGCCCGGTGCGCTGGCTGTGCCGGGTGAACGGCGACAGCGGCAAGGATGAAAAGCTGATCGCCATGCCGCCGTGCTCCCATGTGATGAGTAACGACAGCGGCACGCTGGTGGTGGGCGACGGCTCCGGTAAACCCATTGATATCGCCGATAACGCTGGCTACGGCGATGCCACCGACCCGTATCTCTACCTGTTCGATATCGCCCGTAAGCAGACGCACAAAGTGGCACGCCACAGCTCGTCATGGCGCGTGCTGAATGGCGATCGCCAGGTTACTCATCCGCATCCGTCGTTTACGCCGGATGAAAAACAAGTGCTGTTCAGCTCCGATAAAGACGGCCTGCCAGCGCTTTATCTGGCGGATATTCCTGACCGCGTATTACGCAGCATTCATTCCTGAGAGGGCGCGCTATGTTAAAGAAAATCTTGCCCGTTACGGCGTCGTTGTTGCTGGTCTGCGCCTGTGCGGCGCTGGCTCAGCCTGCGGAAATCCGCATCTCCTGGTGGGGCGGCAACAGCCGTCATCAGGCGACGCTGAAAGCCATTGAACTGTTTGAAAAGCAAAACCCGGATATTCAGGTGAAAGCGGAATATGCCGGTTGGGAGGGGTATCTCTCGCGCCTGACGGTGCAAATGGCGGGGGGCGATGCGCCGGATGTTATTCAGACTAACTGGAACTGGCTGCCGCTGTTTTCCAAAGACGGCAATGGTTTTTACGACCTGCTGACGTTGAAAGAAAATATCGATCTTAGCCAGTACGATCCTCAGTCGCTGCAAAGCGTGATGGTGGATAACAAGCTGAACGGTATTCCGGTAGCAATGACGGCGCGCAGTTTTTATTACAACCAGAAACTGTGGCAGGAGATGGGCGTCGCTTATCCGCAAAGCTGGGAGGAATTAAAAGCCGCTGGCAACGCCTTTAAAGCGAAGGACAAAAATAAATACCCGCTGGTGCTCGATTATATGGAGTCGATCACCCTCGTGCAGTCATGGATGGTACAAAAGCATAATATTGCGGCTATCGACGAAAAAAGCGGGAAATTTAATTACACCCCACAGCAGTGGGTGGAATTTTTCCAGGTCTATAAAGACATGGTGGACAACCATGTCTTCCCGTCCACCCGCGTGCTGTCGTCGTACGGCAAATCCAACACCTGGGAAATGAAGCCGTGGATCCAGGGGCAATGGGGCGGGATCTACATGTGGAACACCAATGCGGTGATGTACGAGAACAACCTCGCCGCGCCCTATAACACGCTGGAGCTGGGCCCCTTCTTTATGCTGCCAGGCGCTACCGACGCAGGGCTGTTCCTGAAACCGACCATGATGTTCAGCGTGGCGAAAACCAGTAAGCATCCGCAGCAGGCGGCGAAGCTGATCGACTTCCTGATGAACGATCCGGCAGGCGTGGCGGCAATGGGGCTGGAGCGCGGCACGCCGCTGAGCAAAAAGGCGGTGGCACAGCTTTCCGCCAGCGGCGTGCTCAAGGATGACAATATTACCGTTACCGGCATCAAATCGTCGCTGGCGCTGCCGCATCAGATCCCCACCTCGCCCTATTTTGATAACCCGCAACTGGTGGCGCTCTGGCATGACACTATCCAGAACATCGACCAGGGCAATATAACCGTTGAACAGGCGGCGTCGCAGTTTGCCAAAAAAGCCGGGCGCATTTTACAGCGAGCCGTTAAAAAATGATCACGTTCAGCGCTACCCTGGCCTGTCAGTACGACACGCCTTTTTCGCCCTTTCCGGCGGCACAGTTTACCCGCGGGCTGGCCTGGCTGTCGCACAGCGGGTTTGACGCCGCGGAACTGTGCATCAATGACTATGCGGGGGTAGAGGTGGCCGCCCTCCGCGAGGCGTTAGATCGCGCTGGTCTTGGCTGTACGACTATAGCCACCGGCCAGGCACGCAAGCGTGACGGGTTGACGCTGCTGTCGGCAGAAAAAAGCGTGGTGCGCCGCACCCAGGAACGGTTATTTGCCCATATCGACGCGGCGGCGCAGCTCGGCAGCCACGTCACCATCGGATCGCTGCGCGCCACGGATCTGCCGCTGGACACGCCACAGTATATGAACGAGCTGGCAACGGCGTTGTTTCCCTGCGTCGAGTACGCCCGACGCAACGGCGTGGTGCTGATCCTTGAGGCGCTGAACCGCTATGAAGTGTGTCAGTTGCACAGTGCGCAGGAGATGATGGATTACATGGCGTTCAGCGATGCGCCGGAAAACGTCGGTGTGCTCTGGGATCTGTTTCACGCCGGTATTGAGGACGCCGATTTTTCAACGGCCATCGCCACGCTCGGTGCGCGGCTGCGTCATGTGCATCTGGCGGATTCAAACCGGGGATTTCCGGGGTACGGGCATCTGCCGCTGGACGAGGTATACACCACGCTCAGGCTGGCGGGTTATCAGGGGGCGGTGTCGCTGGAGTGTTTGTGCAGGCCCTCGGCGCAAACCGTGATCGACGAGGCGGGCGAGCTGATCGCACGGCTGCGGCGTCTGTAAATGCCACCGCCGCGCGGTCAGGGTCAGTCGGTGTCGCGGTTGCCGAAACGGGTATCGCGGCCATGCGGCTCATCAAGATCCTGCCACGGACCGATGGAAATAATGCCGGTCGGGTTAATGGTCTTGTGGCTGCAATAGTAGTGGGTGCGGATGTGCGCAAAGTCTACGGTTTCAGCAATGCCCGGCATCTGCCAGATGTCACGTAAGAATCCATGCAGATTCAGGTAATCGCTGATGCGGTGCTTGTCGCATTTGAAATGCGTGACGTAAACCGGATCGAAGCGTATCAGCGTCGTCCACAGGCGAATATCGGCTTCGGTCAGTTGGTTGCCGGTAAGGTAACGGTGCTGACCAAGCAGTTGCTCAAGGCGCGATAATGACGCGAACAGCGCGGTGACTGCCTCATCGTAGGCGCTCTGGCTGGTGGCAAAACCGGCTTTGTAGACGCCGTTATTTACGGTGTCGTAGATCCAGCCGTTCAGCTCATCAATCTGCGCCCGCAGCGCCGCCGGGTAGTAATCTCCCGCTTTTGCGCCCTGGGCATCAAAGGCGGTATTGAACATACGGATGATTTCCGCTGATTCATTACTGACGATGGTGTGGTTCTTTTTATCCCACAGCACTGGCACGGTGACGCGCCCGCTATAGTGCGGATCGGCATGCAGATAGAGCTGATAGAGAAAATCGTGCTGATAGAGCGTATCGCCGGTTGCGGCCGGGAAATTGTCATCAAAGGTCCAGCCATTTTCCAGCATCAGCGGGTTCACCACTGAGACATCAATAAAAGGCTCAAGACCTTTTAATTTACGCATGATCAGCGTGCGATGCGCCCACGGACAGGCGAGGGAAACGTAGAGGTGATAGCGGCTTTTTTCTGCGGCAAATCCACCTTCACCGCTCGGGCCGGGTGCGCCATCGGCGGTCAGCCAGTTGCGGAAAGCGGAAACCGAACGCTTAAAACTGCCGCCCGTTGATTTGGTGTCGTACCAGGTGTCGTGCCAGACGCCGTCAATCAGTTGTCCCATCACGTTCTCCTTCAGGTTGGGCAGATCCGCAAAAAAATGTCAGGCCAGGACAGCGAAACGCCACCTGGCAAATGGTGATAATGCCAGGCGGCGCGACCTTTACGTGGGCCTACATAATGCGTCAGTCGTTGTAGATGCCTTCAGTATAGAAGCCTTACCACTTTTTATTCAGCACGCGGTCGATGCTGAATGCGCCCGGACCGGTGATGCCCAGCAGCAGGTAGCCGCCAGCGATGGTCAGGTTTTTCATGAACATCAGCGAGTTCACCCCTTCAGCAAAGTTGCTGTGGAAGATGAACGCGGTCAGCAGCGTAAAACCAGCGGTGAACAGCGCGGTAGTACGGGTCAGGAAACCGAACAGGATCGCCAGACCGCCGCCGAACTCAAGCAGGATGGTCAGCGGCAGGAAGAAGCCCGGCACGCCCATGGCTTCCATGTACTGCTGCGTACCGGCGTAACCGGTGATTTTGCCCCAGCCAGCATAAATAAACAGGATTGGCATCAGAATACGCGCTACCAGGAAACCAACATCTTCTAATTTTTTCATTTTACTCTCCAGAAATCTCATGCTGTGTGCAGGTGTGATTGTTCAGGCAGTTACGGCGCATAACGCACGTTTGCCGTCGATGGAGAGAATAATAAGCGTAGCGATTCGAGATTGTTAGCAAGGAAAACTGTCAATCTTTATCAAATATTCTGAGTAATGATAGGGGGGTGAATATACCCGGCGGAGAAACCGCCGGGCAGGGGACAGATCACAGATTAACGCAGATGTTGCTGACGGAGTGTGGTTTGCACCAGACGCCAGGCACTCCAGGCGGCAAAGCCGCGTTTGCCCCAGCGTACCAGCCGGTTAGGATTGCGAATGGTACGAATAGCCAGCAGGCTACTGCCCACCAGCGCCCATGAGCGCAGGCTTAACAGCGTATTCCATCCGCGATCGTAGGAGATCATGCGCTCTTCCCAGTCGCGACGACTGGCGGTGAGATCAAGCCGTTGCTGCTGGATTTGACTCAGCAGTATGGCCTTACGCTTTTGACGATCGCTCTGACTGCTCATCTCAATCATCCTCCAGCAACGAACGGTCGTTGGACAGCTCCTGACGGGTATGACGCAGCAGGGTGGACCGGCGTACTTTACGCATGGTCCATAAACCACCAATTAACGCGCCAACCAGCAGTACCGCCGTCGTGGCAATCATGGCGTTCAGACGGTATTGCGGGTCAATAGCCCAGATAATCAGCACCATCAGACTCATTAAGCCGAAAGCGGCCAACAGCATGGTCACCCCTACCATCAGGAGCAGCTGGAAGATATTGGCTTTCTCTTCTTCCAGTTCGACCACCGCCAGCCGCACACGCGTTTCCACCATCTCAACGATAATCGTTACGATGCGCTGCCCGATGCCCAGAACGCTTTTTCCGGGCCCGTTTGATTGACGTGAAGTATCCATAATCAGCGACGCGACATCAGTACACCCAGCACTACGCCAATCGCAGCACCGATACCAACGCCAGTCCATGGGTTCTCACGAACATAGTCTTCGGCCTTACCGGCCGCTTCACGCGTCTGTTTAGCAATAATGTCACTGGTTTCACCCAGACGATGACGGCTTTCGTGCAGCGCACGTTCAGCTTTGCTACGCAGTTTACTCAGCTCTTCTTTCGATTTAGACCCGGAGGTATTCAGCACTTCTTCCAGGGTGTCCGTCAGGGATTTCAACTCAGCGCGCAGATGTTCCGTATTGGTATCTTTAGACATAGTTCTCTCCAGTGAGTGAGTGTTAACTTCCTTTAATAATCCCGAGCCTCAAGCGCTTTCAGTTCGTCCTGAGCCTCTTTCAGCTTGCGTTCTCTTTTGGACACCTTATCCGCATCGCCTTTTTGCTTCGCTTCCTGAAGGTCATGCTCGCGTTCGGCAATCTCTTCTTTCTGGTCGGCTATCTTCTCCTGATGATCGGCGCGCAATTTGCTGTCCGTGCAATTGGCTCTGAGTTCTCTGAGTGCGGTATTCAGACCGTCAATACGGCTCTGATTATTGTGCTTCTCGGCGTAACGGATTTCTTTCTGAATATCCTGCTCCTTTTCCTGACAGAGGGAAGCAGCCTGTGAAGCGGCACTCATTGAAAAAAGGGCTAGCGCCAGTGCGGTGCGGTATTTCATTCTTGAAACCTTCCATTGTTGTTACGGGCCTCAACATGAGGCGCCGAAATCCAGTTGATTTAAAGAGTAAGATGGGTGCCCGTGTAGTAAGCATAGTAACTAACGGGGAGAAAACCAAAAAGCGGGCAAAGTTTCGGAATTATTGAAGTTCTCAACCCAGCCGATGTGGCGTATCGCGTAATCGCGACAGCCAGGCCGCGGGTTTATCCTCGTCATCCTGCTGGGCAATGATATAGCCATGCGGCAGGGTACGATCGAGTACCACTTTCGCGGCGGCGCTCTGCGCGCTGGAATCAAATTTAATCAGCAGCGTGTCGTTTTGCGGCGTGATGCTGTTAAACCGAATGCCGTTGGCATCCAGATGATGCCAGATAGAAAAGCCGTCAGGCACGCTGACGCTCTGGCTGGCCGGGCGAATAGCCAGCGTTGACTCACGCTGTTGCAGCGTCGCCCAGGCAAAGAAAAAGAGTGTGAACAACATGACCGTTGCCACCATCAAAGCAACGCGCTTCATGACCGTGCGTTGAATAAGCATCCGGTTAGTCCTGCTTTCCATATTTTTTCTTCCATAACACCACCAGCGTACCGATGAGTCCAAATACCAGCAGCACCACCGGTAGTAACATCAGGCAGGACATCAGCGCATCCTCATACTTAAGGAAAACCGGTGTCTTACCAAGAAGATAGCCCAGCGTCGTCAGGATCACGACCCACAGCAGACCGCTCATCCAGTTGAAAAACTGAAAGCGCGCATTACTCAGACCGGAAATCCCGGCAATAGTTGGTAACAGTGTGCGAACAAATGCAATAAAACGCCCCAGCAGCAGGGCCGAAAGGCCATGTTTGTGGAACATATGGTGCGCGCGCTGATGATAATGCGCGGGCAGATGCGACAACCAGTTCTGCACAATACGCGTATTACCCAGCCAGCGGCCCTGAATATAGCTCAGCCAGCAGCCAAGACTGGCGGCGGTGGTTAACAGCGCGATGGTCAGCGGATAGCTCATCGCGCCTTTGGCGATCAGTACGCCGACGAGTACTAACAGGCTGTCACCGGGCAGAAAGGCGGCGGGCAGCAGGCCATTTTCCAGGAACAAAATCATAAACAGGACGAAATAAAGCATGCCGATCATGGAAGGATTCGCCAGCGTCTCGAAATCCTGACTCCACAATGCATTAAGTAGCTGAGTAAATAGTTCCATTCGTTATTCCTGGTACATCGGTTAACGTCACGCCAGATCGGGTCCTGTGCACGCGTACGTGCGGGCAAATTGCATCTAATTGTAACAAATGCCGGAGTTCTGCGTCTCAGATTTTATGAAGTGTAAGAATTGATTTTTACTTGCGGGGGTGGGATGAGACCAGAGTATTTACAAAGGCTGACACTCTATACCTTTTGTTACCGCGGGGAACACGGCAAGCGCAGGTGCGCCTGCTGTGGGAAAGCAAAAAATTTATTTTACGGCGTTCGCGGCAGCATCAAGGTGAACCACAGGATTATCTGCAAAAAGATAGCGGTCGGCGTTAAATTCGAAGTCATCGCTGGTTTCGTTAAACAGCATCTGCTTGGTGTTCTCCAGATGCTGCCACATTGCCAGCTTGGCGGCGTGCGGGTCTTTACGAATCAGCGCTTTAAGGATCTGGTCATGATCGTCACACCAGTTATCCACGGTGCGCAAATCAATATGATCGTGCAGTTTCTTCCAGTACGGGTTGTGAACGCGCTGAGTCCACATCTTTTCAACAATCGCGGCCAGCGCGGTGTTTTGCGTAGCGAGGGCCACCTGCACGTGGAATTGCAAATCCCATTCAGAGTCGCGGAAGCATTTTTCCTGGCGGGCGCGATCCTGAATTTCCATCAGCTTCATGATGTCCTGCTTCGTCACCTGGGTGGCGGCGAATTCGGCAATATTGCTTTCGATCAGCTGGCGCGCCTGTAAGAGTTCAAACGGCCCGTAGTTGGCAAACTCCAGGGATTCGTCCGGCACCTGCTGATATTTGGGCTGGTTCGACATCACATGGATGCCGGAGCCTTTACGCACTTCTACGTAGCCTTCCACTTCCAGCATGATAATGGCTTCACGCACCACGGTACGGCTGACATTTTTTTCATCCGCAATGAAGCGCTCGGCAGGCAATTTATCACCAACGAGATACACGCCGTTTTCAATGCGGCTTTTCAGCTCAGCGGCGAGCTGCTGATACAAACGTCGTGTGTCGGTGATTTCCATATGCACTCCAGGCAGGATAAGGCAGATAAGATTTGTTATACCACTTTTACGCGATTCTCACCACCGCAGAACAGTAAAAAGCCGCCCGGCACAGCACGGGCGGCTTAGGTATTACAGCGTTAACACGCAGCGTTAACTTTGCGTCGCGGGCCCGCCATAGGCGGCTTTTTCCGCTTCCAGTTCCGCTGCCGATTTACTTTTCAGCACCGTCCAGATGACGATTGCGCCCATGATGTCGAAGACGGCCAGTACAGCGAACAGCGGGCTGAAGCCGATGGTATCCGCCAGCGCACCGACCACCAGCGCAAACATGGTGCTTGCGGTCCACGCCGCCATCCCGGTCAGACCGTTCGCGGTGGCCACTTCGTTACGACCAAATACGTCAGAAGAGAGGGTGATCAGCGCGCCGGACAGCGACTGGTGAGCAAAGCCACCGATGCACAGCAGGCCGATTGCCACGTATGGGCTGGTGAACAGGCCGATCATGCCAGGGCCAATCATCAGTACCGCACCCATGGTGACCACCATTTTTCGGGAGACGATCAGGTTCACACCAAACCAGCGCTGGAACAGCGGCGGCAGGTAACCACCAACGATACAACCGAGGTCAGCAAACAGCATCGGCATCCACGCAAACATCGCGATCTCTTTCAGGTTAAAGCCGTAAACTTTAAACATGAACAGCGGGATCCAGGCGTTAAAAGTACCCCAGGCCGGTTCTGCCAGGAAACGCGGCAGCGCGATGCCCCAGAACTGACGGGTGCCGAGGATCTGCCAGACGGTCATTTTCTTGCCGTTGTTAGTCTGGTGCTGTGCTTCCTGACCGCCAATGATGTATTGGCGTTCTTCTTCAGACAGCTTCTTCTGATCGCGCGGGTGTTTGTAGAAAATCAACCATGCCATTGCCCAGGCAAAGCTCAGCACGCCGGAGATAATGAACGCCAGTTGCCAGCTGTGCATGACAATTGCCCACACCACCAGCGGCGGCGCAATCATCGCACCAATAGAGGAACCGACGTTAAAGTAGCCGACGGCAATGGAACGTTCTTTGGCCGGGAACCACTCGGAGGCGGCTTTCAGGCCTGCCGGGATCATCGCGGCTTCAGCAGCACCTACCGCACCACGCGCCAGCGCCAGTCCACCCCAGCTTCCCGCCAGCGCCGTTGCGCCGCAGAAGATGGCCCAGGTCACGGCGAAGACCGCGTAACCTACTTTTGTACCGAGGATATCCAGCACATAACCCGCGACAGGTTGCATGATGGTGTAAGCCGCCGAGTAGGCCGCAATAATATAAGAGTATTGCTGGGTGGAAATATGCAGTTCTTCCATCAGCGTTGGCGCTGCCGCCGCAATGGTGTTACGCGTCAAGTAACCCAGCACGGTGCCGAGCGTCACCAGCGCTATCATGTACCAACGTAACCCTTTAATTTTACGCATGTAAACCTCATCGTTATGTTATTTCCGCCTCAGGCGGTTCATCTCCCGATTGTGGCCGGGGGATGTTATGTAACGGGGGGGAGCGACATCGGGACTGACTCCCGGTACGGTCCAAACCTTGCCATTTTTATTCGTGCGAAATTCGGTATCCGTACCGTTAATCCAGGTGATTAGATCACCAGTAATGCATTCCGTCGGCGTATGTATTGCGACGGCAGAAAGATAACTTGTCATACAACTTTAAAAGGTGAGTGACATCACAAAAGTGCGTTTCTTTGTATGGTCTTTGTTTGGCGTCTGAGAAGCCAGAGCTGGCGCGGCTTGCGGGGATGTTTACCCCAATCGGGGTAGTTTATTTGTCAGGATTTATTGATCTAACTCACGAAAATATCTTCGGTCTGTAGAAATTGGTGTGATAACTTTGTCAGCATTAAGGCATACATCTACGCTCTTTTTAGAGGAAGACGATAATGACTCCGTTTATGACCGAAGATTTCCTGTTAGATACCGAATTTGCCCGCCGTCTGTACCACGATTATGCGAAAGATGAGCCGATTTTCGATTATCACTGCCATTTACCGCCGCAGCAGATCGCAGAAAACTACCGCTTTAAAAACCTGTATGACATCTGGCTGAAAGGTGACCACTATAAATGGCGCGCCATGCGCACCAACGGTGTGCCTGAACGCCTGTGTACCGGCGATGCGTCTGATCGTGAGAAGTTTGATGCCTGGGCTGCCACTGTGCCGCACACCATTGGCAACCCGTTATACCACTGGACCCATCTGGAGCTGCGTCGCCCGTTCGGCATCACCGGCAAACTGCTCTCGCCGTCTACGGCTGACGAGATCTGGCATCAGGGCAACGAGCTGCTGGCGCAGGAGTCCTTCTCTGCCCGCGGTATCATGCAGCAGATGAATGTGAAAATGGTCGGTACTACCGATGATCCGATCGATTCACTGGAGCATCACGCCACCGTGGCGAAAGACACCTCCTTCAGCATTAAAGTGCTGCCGAGCTGGCGCCCGGATAAAGCCTTCAATATTGAACAGGCGACCTTTAACGATTACATGGCGAAACTGGGTGAAGTCTCCGACACCGAGATCCGTCGTTTCAGCGATCTGCAAACCGCCCTGACCAAACGTCTGGATCACTTCGCGGCGCACGGCTGTAAAGTTTCCGACCATGCCCTCGACGTGGTGCTGTTTGCCGAGGCCAGCGAGGCTGAGCTTGACAGCATCCTCGCGCGTCGTCTGTCAGGCGAAGCCCTGAGCGAGCATGAAGTGGCGCAGTTTAAAACCGCGGTGCTGGTGTTCCTCGGCGCGGAATATGCCCGTCGCGAATGGGTACAGCAGTACCACATCGGCGCGCTGCGTAATAACAACCTGCGTCAGTTCAAACTGCTGGGGCCGGATGTGGGCTTTGACTCCATCAATGACCGTCCGATGGCGGAAGAGCTGTCTAAGCTGCTCAGCAAACAGAACGAAGAAAACCTGCTGCCGAAAACCATCCTTTACTGTCTGAACCCGCGCGATAACGAAGTGCTGGGCACCATGATCGGTAACTTCCAGGGTGAAGGTATGCCGGGCAAAATGCAGTTCGGCTCCGGCTGGTGGTTTAACGATCAGAAAGACGGCATGGAACGTCAGATGACACAGCTGGCGCAACTGGGCCTGTTAAGCCGTTTCGTCGGCATGCTGACCGACAGCCGCAGCTTCCTGTCCTATACCCGTCATGAATATTTCCGTCGCATTCTCTGCCAGATGATTGGCCGCTGGGTCGAAGCGGGCGAAGCCCCTGCCGACATTCAGCTGCTGGGTGAGATGGTGAAAAATATCTGCTTTAACAATGCGCGTGACTACTTCGCGATTGAACTGAACTAAGGCCGTCTGAGGTTGATATGCAATACATCAAGATCCATTCGCTGGACAACGTCGCAGTCGCACTGGCTGACCTGGCGGAAGGCGCAGAAGTTACCGTTGATAACCAGACGGTGCGGCTTCGTCAGGCAGTAGGGCGCGGGCACAAGTTTGCCCTGCGCACCATCCATCAGGGCGAAAACGTGGTGAAATACGGTTTGCCAATTGGTCACGCCACGGCAGACATTGCTGAGGGTGAATACATTCACTCTCACAATGCCCGCACCAACCTGAGCGATCTGGACGAGTATAGCTATCAACCTGAAGCTCAGGTGGAAGCCGCGCAGGGGGCCGATCGCGACGTTGAGATCTACCGCCGTGCTAATGGTGAAGTCGGGATCCGCAATGAACTGTGGATCCTGCCGACCGTCGGCTGTGTGAACGGTATCGCCCGTCAGATCCAGACGCGTTTTCTGAAAGAAACCAACGATGCCGAAGGCACCGACGGCGTGTTCCTGTTCAGCCATACCTACGGCTGTTCGCAGCTGGGCGATGACCACATTAACACCCGCACCATGCTGCAAAACATGGTGCGTCACCCGAACGCGGGTGCGGTACTGGTGATTGGCCTCGGCTGTGAAAACAACCAGGTCGACGCCTTCCGTGAAACCCTGGGCGAGTTTGATCCTGAGCGCGTTCACTTTATGGTCTGTCAGCATCAGGACGACGAAGTGGAAGCCGGTCTTGAACATCTGCATCAGTTATATGAAGCGATGCGCCACGACAAACGCGAGCCGGGAAAACTGAGCGAGCTGAAGTTTGGGCTGGAGTGCGGCGGATCCGATGGTCTGTCCGGCATTACCGCTAACCCGATGCTGGGTCGCTTCTCGGATTACGTCATCGGCAACGGCGGTACTACCGTGCTGACCGAAGTGCCGGAGATGTTCGGCGCGGAACAAATCCTGATGAGCCACTGTGTCGATGAAACCACCTTTGAAAAAACGGTCACCATGGTGAACGACTTCAAACAGTATTTCATCGCCCACAACCAGCCGATTTATGAGAACCCGTCGCCGGGTAACAAAGCCGGTGGTATCACGACGCTGGAAGAAAAATCCCTCGGCTGTACCCAGAAAGCAGGGGCAAGCCAGGTGGTTGACGTCCTGCGCTACGGTGAACGTCTGCAAAAACACGGTCTGAACCTGCTCTCCGCACCGGGTAACGATGCCGTCGCCACCAGCGCACTGGCCGGTGCCGGTTGCCATATGGTGCTGTTCTCCACCGGACGTGGCACACCGTACGGCGGCTTTGTCCCGACGGTGAAAATCGCCACCAACAGCGAACTGGCCGCGAAGAAAAAGCACTGGATTGATTTTGACGCGGGTCAGCTGATCCACGGCAAAATGATGCCGGAGCTGCTGAACGAGTTCGTGGATGTGATTGCGGATATCGCCAGCGGCAAACAGACCTGCAACGAGCGTAACGATTTCCGCGAGCTGGCGATCTTCAAAAGCGGCGTCACGCTGTAAACGTCTTGCCCAGTCTACGGGCACGGGCTGACGTGATGTGTCGGGTGGCGCTGCGCTTACCCGACCTACAGGTACGAACTGACGTGATGTGTCGGGCGACTGCGTCTAACCCGACCTCCGAATCAACGTAGGCCCGGCACGCTTGTGCCGCCGGGCAATAATCCTTAACTGCGCAACGCGTTTTTCGCCAGACGATCATCTTCCGCCTGGCACGCCGCGGCGGTAAACAACACGTCGGTGGAGGAGTTAAGGGCGGTTTCGCAGGAATCCTGCAACACGCCGATGATAAAGCCCACCGCCACCACCTGCATGGCAATATCGTTCGGAATGCCGAACATATTACAGGCCAGCGGGATCAGCAGCAGTGAACCGCCCGCCACACCCGATGCCCCGCAGGCACACAATGAAGCCACCACGCTCAGCAGCAGTGCCGTTGGTAAATCAACTGGAATGCCCAGCGTATGCACCGCCGCCATGGTCAGCACGGTAATGGTGATCGCCGCGCCCGCCATATTGACCGTCGCTCCCAGTGGAATGGATACCGAGTAGGTATCGCGATCCAGATTCAGTTTCTCCGCCAGCGCCATATTGACCGGAATATTCGCCGCCGAGCTGCGGGTAAAGAACGCCGTCACGCCGCTTTCACGCAGGCACATCAGCACCAGCGGATAAGGGTTACGACGGATTTTCCAGAACACCAGCAGCGGGTTGATCACCAGCGCGACCAGGAACATACAGCCAATCAATACCAGCAGCAGCTGCGCGTAACCGTACAGGGTGGCGAAGCCGGTTTCGGCCAGCGTCGCCGACACCAGGCCGAAAATACCGATCGGCGCGAAACGGATCACCAGTTTCACCATAAAGGTCACGGCGTCCGACACGTCGTTAATCAGGCTTTTCGTGGAGTCACTGCCGTGGCGCAGCGCAAAGCCCAGGCCAATCGCCCACACCAGAATGCCGATATAGTTGGCTTCCAGCAGCGCATGCACCGGGTTAGAGACCATGCTCATCAGCAGGCCGCGCAGCACTTCCGTAATGCCGGCAGGGGGCGTGATGTCAGTCGCGCCGGTCACCAGTTGCAGAGTGGACGGGAACAGGAAGCTGAACACCACGGCGGTTAACGCAGCGGAAAAGGTCCCCACCAGATAGAGCACCAGAATCGGGCGAATATTGGTTTTCTGGCCGTGACGATGATTCGCAATCGACGCCATCACCAGCATCAGTACCAGCACCGGCGCCACCGCTTTCAGCGCGCCGACGAAAAGCGTGCCCAGCAGGCCTGCGGCAAGCGCAGCAGGTTTTGAGATCCAGGCGAGCAGAATGCCCAGCACTAAACCGATGAGGATTTGTTTTACCAGACTGCCGTGCACCAGGCGGTGCAGCAAACCCGTGGAGTGTTGCGTACGCATGAAAAAATTCCTTAGATGGTGTGATGAGGCGATCCCGGACATCCTCTACAGGGACGTTCATGTCGGGATGTAACAAATGTTTGCAAAGTGGAGTATACGCATTCCGCGATAGCGGGGAAGAATAAGAGGCTGGATTGTCGGGCGGTGTCGTATTTTTTAACTGTCTGATAACATATTTGTGACATGGACAACAATTAAACCTTCTCCGTGACCGGAGAAGGTTCTGTCTGTCAGCTTTGCAGCTTTTTCTTGTCGTTCTGGTGGTTCACCCAGGCATTAAGCAGCAGGGTTATCGCCAGAATACCGCCCACGATGCCCAGCGAGACGGCAATCGGGATATGGTAGAAGTCGACGATCAGCATCTTGATACCGATAAACACCAGGATCACCGACAGGCCGTACTTCAGCAGCGCGAAACGTTCTGCCACGCCTGCCAGCAGGAAGTACATGGCGCGCAGGCCGAGGATGGCGAACAGGTTAGAGGTCAGCACGATAAACGGATCGGTGGTCACCGCGAAGATCGCCGGGATGCTGTCGACCGCGAAGATCACGTCGCTTAACTCCACAAGGATCAGCACCAGCAGCAGCGGGGTGGCGAACAGCAGACCGTTTTTGCGCACGAAGAAGTGCTCGCTTTCGATCTTGTCCGTCATGCGCATATGGCTGCGCAGCCAGCGTACCAGCGGTTTGTCACCGATGCCTGCCTCGTCTTCTTTCGCCAGCGCCATTTTCACACCGGTGAACAGCAGGAACGCGCCGAAGACATACAGCAGCCACTCGAACTGGGAAATCAGCCAGCTACCAGCAAAGATCATGATGGTACGCAGCACAATCGCGCCCAGTACACCGTAGATTAATACACGGCGTTGCAGCGCAGGCGGCACGGAGAAGTAGCTGAACAGCATCAGCCAGACGAAGACGTTATCCACCGCCAGCGCTTTTTCAATCAGGTAACCGGTGAGGAAAGCGAGCGCCTGCGGATCGGCGACCGCCCGGCCTTCGGTGCTGGCGAGATACCACCAGAACGCCGCGTTAAACAGCAGAGAGAGCGAAACCCAGACCAGTGACCAGACGGCCGCCTGCTTCATGGACATCGTATGTGCGCCGCGACGCCCCTGAAGCAGAAGGTCGATGGCGAGCATGATCACGACGACAACTGCAAAACCGCCCCAGAGCAGCGGTGTGCCGACAGTATTCATAGAGAATTCCTTACATAAAAAAAACGGCTGACGTCGAAAGACGATAGCCGTTTATTTTAGATGCACGGGTCCTCGCCTTTCGGCAAGGTCTCACTTACATCCTTAAGGATGCCCGGCGACCGGATGCTTACGCATCGTAATGACGACCGACCGGCGATGAAGTTACTCCCCTTTGCTGGTAACAAAATATGACAGAGATCGCATCCCGTCAATGGGTCGTAACAACTGTTTTACATAGCTTTACGACACCGGATCGGCAGCGGCTTCGCTGTCAGCCGGGAAAACCACGCTGGTCTGGCGGCGGATCTCCGTCAACAGTTTCGCGGTTATACGACTGATGGCGAGCCCCGGATGATTCACTTCATGGTTTTCTACCAAACTGGCAAAGCGCTCTGCCTCATACAGCATGGTGTTGATATGCTGCGGTTGTGACAGATCCTGCGGCTTGCCACCGCGCGGCACAAAGGACACTTTCTGGCATTCGGAGATCTTTTCGATCACCAGCGCGCCGTCTTCGCCCTGGATCTCGCTTGGCAGCACCGAATCACTCACTTTGGAATGTTGCAGGGTGACGCTGAAATCGCCGTAGTTAAGGACCACGACGCCATGCGCATCCACGCCGCTGTCCAGCAGGCTGGCCGTAGCCTGCACGCTATGCGGTTCACCCCACAGCGCCACCGCTGAAGCCAGGCAGTAAAAACCGATGTCCATAATCGAGCCATTGGAAAAGGCCGGATTAAAGGTGTTCGGATTTTCGCCATCCAGATAACGCTGATAGCGGGAGGAGTACTGACAGTAGTTTATAAAGGCTTTGCGCACCTTTCCGGCTTTCGGCAGCGACTGTTGCAGCAGCAGGAAATTCGGCAGCGAGGCGGTTTTAAAGGCTTCAAACAGCACCACGCCATTTTCCCGCGCGCAGGCGATAGCGGCTTCCACTTCACGCAGATTAGAGGCCAGTGGTTTTTCGCAGATCACATGCTTTTTATGGCGCAGGAACAGTTCGCTTTGCGAAAAGTGCAGGGCGTTCGGGCTGGCAATATACACCGCATCAATATCATGGCTCTGCGCCAGCGCCTCAAGGGAGGTAAACAGATGTTCGACCGGGTAATCGCTGGCGAAATGCTGCGCCTGTTCAAGGCTGCGGGAGTAAACGGCGGTAAGGGTATATTTGCCGGTCTCATGGGCGGCATCGACGAACTGGCGGGTGATCCAGTTCGTCCCAATGACTGCGAAACGTATCATAAACGGCGTTGTGCTCCGTAAAAGGGGACCATCCGCCAATGTAGCACGTCAGTATGACAAAACCAGTGCGCGACCGCGCAGAAGTCGCGTGTCTGTTATCCCAGCGCCTGATGCGTCAGCCACAGGCGGGTGTCGAACTCCAGCTGATGGTAATGCGGCTCCATATGACAGCACAGCTGATAAAAGGCTTTGTTGTGATCTTTCTCTTTCAGGTGCGCCAGCTCATGGACCACGATCATCCGCAAAAAGGCTTCCGGTGCGTTGCGAAACACCGTCGCCACGCGGATTTCCGCTTTCGCCTTCAGCTTGCCGCCCTGCACGCGGGAAATGGCGGTGTGCAGGCCGAGGGCGTTATTCAGTACATGAATTTTATTGTCGTAGGCCACTTTGTTGATCGGCGGCGCATTGCGCAGAAACTGACTTTTCAGATCCTGGGTATATTGATAGAGAGCCTTATCGGTGGTGACGTTGTGCGTATCGGGATAACGCTTTTGCAGCACCTCGCCGAGCCGGTTCTGCTCGATGAGCGACGTAACCTGGGCCAGCAGATTTTCCGGATAGCCCTGGAGATAGAGAAGTTTGCTCATCATTGCCCCACGATAGCAGTCAAAAAAGGGTATACTCACGCCCCCATTCAGGGGATCACACCGAATTTTACCATCCAGGAGGGCCGATGAGCCATTCAGACAACGGTTTCCGTTCACTTAACTTAAAACGTTTTCCGGAGACGGACGACGTCAACCCACTGCAGGCGTGGGAAGCGGCAGACGAATACCTGCTGCAACAACTGGACGAAACTGAAATCAGTGGCCCGGTCCTGATTTTCAACGATACCTTTGGTGCGCTGGCCTGCGCGCTGGTGGAGCACAAGCCTTACAGCATTGGCGACTCCTACCTGAGCGAACTGGCGACCCGCGAAAACCTGCGCCATAACGATCTTAACGAAGGCGACGTCACCTTCCTCGACAGCACCGCGACGTACCCGGCCGCACCGGGCGTAGTGCTGATCAAGATCCCGAAAACGATGGCCCTGCTGGAGCAGCAGCTTCGCGCGCTGCGCGGGGTGGTGACGCCGCAAACGCGCATTATCGCCGGCACCAAAGCGCGTGATATTCACACCTCGACGCTGGCGCTGTTTGAAAAAGTGCTCGGGCCGACCACCACCACGCTGGCGTGGAAAAAGGCGCGTCTGATCAACTGCACTTTCAGCGCCCCGACGCTGGCCGATGCGCCGCAAACGCTGAGCTGGAAACTGGACGGTACCGACTGGACTATTCACAACCACGCCAACGTCTTTTCCCGTACCGGGCTGGACATCGGCGCGCGCTTCTTTATGCAGCATCTGCCGGATAACCTGGAAGGGGAGATTGTCGATCTCGGTTGCGGTAACGGCGTGATTGGTCTGACGCTGCTGGAGAAGAATCCGCAGGCCAGCGTGGTGTTTGTGGATGAGTCGCCGATGGCAGTCGCCTCCAGCCGTCTCAACGTCGAAACCAACCTGCCAGAGGCGCTGGATCGCTGCGAGTTTATGATCAATAACGCGCTGTCAGGCGTCGAGCCGTTCCGTTTTGATGCGGTGCTCTGCAACCCGCCGTTCCACCAGCAGCACGCGCTGACCGATAACATCGCCTGGGAGATGTTCCACCACGCCCGCCGCTGCCTGAAAATCAATGGCGAGCTGCGCATCGTGGCGAACCGCCATCTGGATTACTTCCATAAGCTGAAGAAGATTTTCGGCAACTGCGAAACTATCGCCACCAACCAGAAATTCGTGGTGCTGAAAGCGGTTAAAACCGGACGCAAACGGTAAATTTCCCGCCCGGTGGCGCTTCGCTTACCGGGCCTACGTTATTGCACCGTATCTTGTAACCCGGCGGCGTTAGGTTATTGCACCCCATGTAGGCCGGTGGCGCTTCGCTTACCGGGCCTACGTTATTGCACCGTATCGTGTCATCCGGCGGCGTTGGGTTATTGCACCCCATGTAGGCCGGTGCAAGCGCAGCGCCGTCCGGCATTGTTCTGAAGCTATATCTCCAGCGCCAGCCGCGTACCCTGCGCAATGGCGCGGCGGGCGTCCAGCTCCAGCGCCACATCGCAGCCGCCGATGAGATGCACGATTTTTCCCGCTTTTTGCAGCGGTTCCGCCAGTTCCCGGCGTGGCTCCTGCCCCGCGCAAATCACCACATGATCCACCGCGAAAAGTTGCGGCTCGCCGTTAATAAGCACATGCAATCCGGCATCGTCGATTTTTTCGTAGCTCACCGCCGGGATCATCTTCACGCCGCGGGACAGCAGGGTGGTGCGGTGGATCCAGCCGGTAGTTTTGCCAAGGCCCTCTCCCGGTTTGCTGGCTTTACGTTGTAGCATCACGATTTGCCGTGGGCTTTTTGGTAACTGCGCGCCTTGTGGGCGCAGACCGCCGGGGTGATCCAGGCTGGTATCAATTCCCCATTCGGCGCAAAACGCCGCGATATTCTGGCTGGTGGACTCACCCGGCTGGCTTAAATACATTGCGGTGTCAAAACCGATGCCGCCGCTGCCAATGATCGCCACCCGCTCGCCCACCGGTTTTTTATCGCGCAGCACATCCAGATAATTCAGCACCTTCGGATGCTTGATCCCCTCGATCGGCGGGGTACGCGGCTCGATCCCGCAGGCGAGGATCACCTCGTCAAATTCGCCCAGCATGTCAGGCGTCACCCGTTGGTTCAGCCGCAGATCGACGCCGGTCACCGCGATCATGGTGCGGTAATAGCGCAGCGTCTCGTAAAATTCTTCTTTGCCGGGGATCTGTTTGGCGACGTTAAACTGCCCGCCCGGTTCCGCCTGGGCGTCGAACAGTGTGACGCTATGACCGCGCGCCGCCGCGTTGACCGCAAACGACAACCCTGCGGGGCCAGCACCAATCACCGCCAGCTTTTTGATCTTCGCCGCCGGGATCACCGGCATTTTGGTTTCATGACAGGCGCGGGGATTGACCAGGCACGAGGTCACTTTTCCGGCGAAAATCTGATCCAGACAGGCCTGGTTACAGCCGATACAGGTGTTAATTTCGTCCGCGCGTCCGGCCTGCGCTTTGGAGAGGATCTCCGCATCGGCAAGGAAGGGCCGCGCCATCGACACCATATCCGCATCGCCCCGCGCCAGAATCTCCTCCGCCACCTGCGGATCGTTGATACGGTTAGTGGTGATCAACGGCAGTGCCACATGGCCCTTCAGCTTGCGGGTCGCCCAGGTAAAGGCCCCGCGCGGCACCGGCGTGGCGATGGTCGGAATGCGCGCCTCGTGCCAGCCAATGCCGGTATTGATGATGCTGGCCCCGGCCGCTTCAATGGCCTGCGCCAGCTGTACGGTCTCCCCGAAGGTGCCGCCGCCCTCCACCAGATCGAGCATCGACAGGCGATAAATAATAATGAAGTCGCTGCCGACCCGCTCCCGCACTGCACGCACCACCTCGACGGCAAAGCGCATCCGCCGCGGATAATCACCGCCCCATTCATCGTCACGCTGGTTGGTGCGGGCGGCGAGAAATTCGTTGATCAGATAACCTTCCGATCCCATGACTTCCACACCGTCGTATCCCGCTTCACGCGCCAGATCCGCGCAGCGAGCAAAGTCGTCGATAAGCGCGAGGATCGCTTCGTGCGTCAGCGCATGGGGTTTAAAACGGTTGATTGGGGCTTGAATGGCGGAAGGCGCTACCGGATGCGGCTGATAGCTGTAGCGTCCGGTGTGCAGAATTTGCAGGGCGATTTTGCCGCCTTCGCGGTGTACCGCGTCGGTGATGATCTGATGATGCGGCACCTGGCTGGCATCACACAGCACCGCAGCGCCCTCCATGGTGACACCGGAAAATGCCGGGGCGACGCCGCCGGTGACGATCAGCGCCACGCCGTGCCGGGCGCGTTCGGCATAAAAAGCGGCCAGTCGTTCAGCACCGTCAGGGCGCTCCTCAAGGCCGGTGTGCATGGAGCCCATTAGCACGCGGTTTTTCAGCGTGGTGAAACCCAAATCGAGCGGGGCGAAAAGCGACGGATAGCGGCTCATAGTCTCTTCCAGTGTTAAATTATTGTTATGTGGTCGGATGAGTTACTAATTTAGCCAGCGCGGGGGCAAAGGTAAAAGCGGGATCGAATGATTGTGATGCAACTCAAAGAACTTCCCCGGTGGCGCTGCGCTTACCGGGGCTACGCGACTGTAGGCCGGATAAGCGCAGCGCCATCCGGCATGAATTAGGGGGCGGTTGCCCGCACCAGCCCCGGCGCCTGCCACATCGACGTGGTCAGCCCGCTGTCCACCAGCCCCAGTTGATCCGCATACACCGCCTGCCATTTCTGCATCATGCCGTCATACAGCTCACGGTGTGCCGGGTTGGGCGTGAATTCCCGGCTCCAGCTCACCAGCCGTTCGCCGGTGGTGGCCATATCGTCGAACAGCCCGGCACCCGTACCCGCGGCGATAGCGCAGCCGAGCGCGGTGGCTTCTTTCACGTCCGGCACGCGCACCGGCAGCCCGGTCACGTCGCTTAAGATCTGGCTCCACAGCGCGCCTTTAGCGCCGCCGCCTGCAAACACCAACCCATCAAAGGTGACGCCGGAGAAGTGCGAGATCTGCGCCAGATTACAGGCGGAGACAATGGCCGCGTTCTCTTCCAGCGCGCGAAACAGCGTGGCTTTATTGCATTTTTCCGGATCGATGGAGAGGTTAATAAACGACGGCGCGGCGTGATACCACTGTTTGAAGTGCATGGCGTCCGAGAAAATCGGCATCACGCCGTGGGAGCCTGCGGGTACGCGGCCCGCCATCTCTTCCATCAGCGCGTAGGCGTCCATCCCCATCCGTTCGGCGATCAGTTTCTCCTCGGCGCAAAACGCGTCCCGGAACCAGCGCATGGTCAGGCCGGTGAAAAAGCTGATCGACTCCGCCTGCGCCATGCCGGGGATGACGTGCGGGTTAACGCGGATATTCATATCGGGATCGGTGCGTACCTGCGGCAGATTCACCACCTGCTGCCAGAAGGTGCCGCCGAGTACCGCCGTCTGCCCGGCGCGAACCACGCCCAGCCCCAGACAGCCCAGTTGCACATCGCCACCGCCCATGACCACCGGCGTGCCCTCGCGCAGGCCGCACTGCAAGGCGGCAGTATGCGTCACCGCGCCCAGCACCGTACCGGTCTCTTTTACGGGTGAGAGGATATCGGCGCGCAGCCCGGCCATGTCCAGCAGCGCCGGACGCCAGTCGCGAGAGAAGAGATCCAGCATGCCGGTGGTGCCGGCATTAGAGGGATCCACCGCCAGCTCGCCGGAGAGTTTCGCCGCCAGCCAGTCGCTGATCATGGTGATCGTCGCTGCCTGACGATAAATATCGGGCCGGTGATGCGCCAGCCATAACAGACGCGGCATCGCGCTCAGCGCCAGTGTCTGCCCGGAGACGTCGTACACTTCCGATTCAAAGCGATCGTCGTGGATCTCTTTTAATTCCGCCACTTCGCGGCTGGCGCGGGCATCGACGTTAGCGCAGGCCCAGATCGCCTCGCCGTTGCGATCATAAAGCACAATGCCTTCGCGCATCGAACAGCAGGCGACGGACTGAATATCGGCGGCGGTCAGCTGCGCCCGCGTCAGCGCCTGATGAATGCACTGACAGGCAAGCTGCCAGTTGGTGGTGAGATCGAACTCCATTGAGCCGGGCACGTTTTCCACGCTCAGGTGTTTCCATTCGGCCTGGCCTGCGGCGATCTGCCGCCCCTGCAAATCAAAAATTACCGCGCGAATGCTGCCGGTCCCGGCATCTAAGGCTAAAAGATAACTCATGAGCTTGCCTCGCTGTTGGCGCGCGGCAGGCCGGAGTTACTCCGCCAGTGCCAGGATCGCGCGTGCTGTCGTCTCTTCCGTCACCAGGCCATTGATACGGCGACCTTTGAGTGCGGCATAAATCGCCTCTGCTTTTTCGATGCCACCGGCAGCGCCGACGATGGTCGGCAGTTGCGCCAGTTCATCGAGGGTGACGCCGAGCAGTTCCCGGTGGATGTCGAGGTTTTCCACCCGCTCGCCGTCCGCCTGCAAGAAATACCCCAGAATGTCGCCCACCGCGCCTTTGCGGGCATACATCAGCTGTTCGCCTTCGCTGATATAGCCGGAGCGCATAATGGTGGCATCACGTTTCTGGTTAACCGATCCAATACCCACCACAGCGACGTCCGCGGCGGTGGCGGCAAGGATCACATCCCGCACGCTGGATTCGCGTTTTAAGATCTCCGCCACATCCGCTGATGACACCCGCAGGGGGGCTGGGATCATGCTGATACTACAGGCCGCATCCAGCTGGCCGATGCCGGTCATATAGGGGCCGACGCCCCCGGAAAGCGTGACCAGGCGGATCTGCTGCGAGCTGATAAAGCCGCTCAGATGCTGGATGCAACTCATGGTGGTTTCCCCGAAACCCACCGCCAGCAGTTGCCCCGGCGACAGCACGCCCATCAGCGACTGTGCCGCGCCTATCCCGAGGCGCACGCTCATTGCCGGAGTGTTCAGCGCAGGCAGCACGCGGGTGATCTTCAGCCCAAAGCGCTGTTGCAGTTCGGTTTCCAGCGCCAGACACCCCTCATAACGGGAATTGATCTGCACGCGGATCACCCCGGACTGCCGCCCTTTTTCCAGCAGGCGGGAGATTTTCAGCCGGGGCAGCCCCAGCCGTTCGCCAATATCATTTTGCGTTAAGCCGTCGTGGTAGTAGCACCACGCCACCCGCGCCACCAGTTCTTCTTCCGATAACGTCAGTCCGGCAAAGCGACTCTCATCCGTAATACGTTTTTCGCTCATATGATGAACTCTTATAAAATTTTAGATCAAATGTTCTTCAATGCCGTTGAATAAAATGTGAGCGCTCTGGCAAAACCGATCTTTTGTCACTGCGCAAACTATAACAACGATCCGAATGCAAAAAAGTGTGATCCCGGCACGGGTATTAATATAGCTCAACGTCTACGCTTTTTGAACATTGTGAATTTTTAAAATCATATGTTCATAACCGGAGCCAGAATGACCCCTCTCATTGAAGCCCGTGACATTCGCAAACAGTTCTCCGGCGTGCCAGTGCTGAAAGGCATTGATTTTACGCTGCTTGCCGGTCAGGTGCATGCGCTGATGGGCGGTAACGGGGCGGGGAAATCCACGCTGATGAAGATCATCGCCGGGGTGGAAACCGCGGACAGCGGCACGTTGCACATCAACGGCAGCGCGTATAGCCGCCTGACGCCTGGCCAGGCACATCAGTTGGGCATCTATCTGGTGCCGCAGGAGCCGATGCTGTTTCCCAATCTGACGGTGCGGGAAAACATTCTCTTCCGCCTGCCGCGCAGCGGGAATACCGATGCTGTACTCAGTGAAAAATTACAGCAGCTTAACTGTCAGCTTAATTTGCAGGCCGCTGCCAGCACGCTGGAAGTGGCCGATCAACAGATGGTGGAGATCCTGCGCGGGCTGATGCGCAATGCGCAGATCCTGATCCTCGATGAACCTACCGCTTCGCTGACGCCAGGGGAAACGGAGCGGTTGTTCCAGCAGATCCGCGCCTTGCAGGGGCTGGGCGTCGGCATCGTGTTTATCTCCCATAAGCTGCCGGAGATCCGCACCCTGGCCGACAGCGTGTCGGTAATGCGTGACGGCGCGGTGGTGCTCAGCGGCGCGTTGGGTGAATTTGACGATCAGGCGCTGATCGGTGCCATGACCCCGGCCAGTCGTGCCCACCATTTAAGCGATACGCAAAAACTGTGGCTGGCCTTGCCGGGCAATCGCCGTACCCAGCCGCAGGATTTTCCGGTGCTGCGCGTGGAGGATCTGACCGGCGAGGGCTTTATCGATCTGAGTCTTGACGTTTACGCCGGGGAGATCGTCGGTCTGGCGGGGCTGGTGGGCTCCGGGCGCACCGAATTTGCCGAAACCCTGTACGGCCTGCGTCCGGTACGCGGCGGGCGCGTGTGGCTGGAAAACCAGGAGATCACCCATCGCGATACGGCCTCCCGGCTGGCGCGTGGGCTGGTGTATCTGCCGGAGGATCGCCAGGTCTCCGGGCTGTTCCTCGATGCGCCGGTGCGCTGGAACACCGTGACGCTCAACGAACCTTCCCTCTGGCAGCAAAAAAGCCGCGAAGCGGCGGTGGTGGAACGTTATCACCGGGCGCTGGGCATCAAACTTAACAGCGCCGATCAGACGGTGCGTACCCTCTCCGGCGGCAACCAGCAAAAAGTGCTGCTCGCCCGCTGTCTGGAGGCGAATCCGCTATTGCTGATCGTCGATGAGCCGACCCGCGGCGTCGACGTTTCGGCGCGGGCAGATATTTATCAACTGCTGAAAAGCGTGGCGGCGCAAAACGTCGCGGTGCTGATGATCTCAAGCGATCTTGATGAGTTCCCCGGTCTGGCCGATCGGGTGGTGGTAATGCATCAGGGGATGCGCAGCGGCGAACTGACGCAGCAGGCGATCAACGTCGATCGCATGATGGCGCTGGCCTTCGGAGGACAGGCATGAAGACCTTACTGAAAAACCGCGAGCTGAGCGCTTTTCTGGCGATCCTCGCGCTCTTTGCCGTGCTGGTGGCCCTCGATCCGGCCTATCTGAGCCTGCAAACGCTGGGGATGATTTTCGCCAGCAGCCAGATCCTGATCCTGCTGGCGCTGGGGGCGACGCTGGTGATGCTGACGCGCAACATTGATGTCTCGGTCGGCTCGACGGTGGGCTTAAGCGCTATTGCCGTTGGTGTGGCGCTCAACAATGGCTACGGCCTGCTGCTCGCCATGCTGTTTGCCCTGAGCATCGGTGCGCTGGCGGGGGCTTTCAACGGCCTGCTGGTGGTCGGGTTGCGCATTCCGGCCATCGTCGCCACCCTCGGCACCCTCGGGTTATACCGTGGCGCGATGCTGCTGTGGACCGGCGGTAAGTGGATCGAAGGGCTGCCCGCCAGCCTGAAATCACTGTCGGTGCCGGTGGCAGCGGGCGTGTCGCCTCTTGGTCTGCTGGTATTAGCCGTACTGGGCGCGGGGGCGTGGTGGCTGGCGCGCACGGCCTCCGGGCGGGATTTCTATGCGGTGGGGGATAACCTCGCCGCCGCCCGGCAACTGGGCGTGGCGGTCAACCGCACCCGCATGCTGGCCTTTACCTTAAACGGCGTGCTGGCGGCATGCGCCGGGATCGTCTTTGCTGCGCAGATCGGTTTTGTGCCCAATCAGACCGGCAGCGGGCTGGAGATGAAAGCCATTGCCGCCTGCGTGCTCGGTGGGATCTCGCTGCTCGGCGGCACCGGCACTTTGATCGGCGCGTTTCTGGGCGCGTTCTTCCTCACGCAAATCGACACCGTGCTGGTGCTGTTCAAGCTCCCGGCGTGGTGGAACGACTTTATCGCCGGGCTGGTGCTGCTGGGCGTGCTGGTGCTGGACGGTCGTCTGCGTCAGGCGCTGGCCCGTCATCAGCGCCAGCTCAAATACAGCCGTTTTCAGCCGGGCCACAAAGGGGGTAAGCATGTCGCCCGCTTTCCGCACCGCAAAAATAAAGAGGTGGCGTAAATGAAGCTCAACTGGGAGTGGTCGCTGCTCGGCCTGCTGGTGCTGGAGATCGTCCTGTTCGGCGCGATTAACCCGCGCATGCTGGACATCAACATGCTGCTGTTCAGCACCAGCGACTTTATCTGCATTGGCATCGTGGCGCTGCCGCTGACGCTGGTGATCATCAGCGGCGGTATCGACATTTCGCTCGGCTCCACCATTGGTCTGTGCGCCATTGCGCTGGGGGTGATGATGCAGGCGGGCTGGCCGATGAGCCTCGCTATCGTGCTGACGCTGGCACTGGGTCTGCTGTGCGGCCTGCTGAACGCTGCGCTGATCCACTACACCGGTATCAGCCCGCTGGTGATCACCCTCGGCACGCTCTATCTCTACGGCGGCGGGGCGCTGCTGCTCTCGGGCATGGCGGGGGCGACAGGTTACGAGGGCATCGGCGGTTTCCCGGACAGCTTTACCGCCTTCGCCAGCCTGACGCTGTTCGGGCTGCCGGTGCCGCTGGTGCTGTTCGGCGCGCTGACCCTGGCGTTCTGGCTGATCGCCCATCGCGGGCGCTTCGGGCGGCACCTGTTTTTGATTGGCCAGAACCCGCGCGCGGCACGCTATGCGGCACTGCCGGTGAACGGTATGCCTTACGCACTGTACGGGCTGGTGGGCGTGGCGTCAGCGATTGCCGCGCTGGTGCTGGTCTCTTACTTCGGATCGGCACGTTCGGATCTGGGGCGTGATTTGCTGATGCCCGCGCTGACGGCGGCGGTGCTCGGCGGCGCGAATATCTACGGCGGATCGGGTTCCATTCTGGGTACGGCACTGGCGGCGCTGCTGGTGGGGTATCTGCAACAGGGGTTACAGATGGTCGGCATCCCCAACCAGGTGTCGAGCGCGTTGTCAGGTGCGCTGTTGGTTGTGGTGGTGATGGGGCGTTCGCTGAGCCTGCACCGCGAATGGGTGCGCACGGCCTGGCGTCGGCTTCTCTCGCGAAAAACAATCGGAGCATAAGATGAAAGCAAAACAGATAGTGCAGCTTAGCGCGCTGGCGCTGGCCACCTGTGTGGCAACGGCGCAGGCCGCCGATCGCATCGCCTTTATCCCTAAACTGGTGGGCGTCGGCTTCTTCACCAGCGGCGGCAACGGCGCGAAAGAGGCGGGGAAAGATCTCGGCGTTGATGTCACCTACGACGGCCCCACTGAGCCAAGCGTTTCCGGCCAGGTGCAGCTGATCAATAACTTCGTCAACCAGGGCTACAACGCCATTATCGTGTCGGCGGTGTCGCCGGATGGGCTCTGTCCGGCGCTGAAGCGGGCGATGCAGCGCGGTGTGAAAGTGCTTACCTGGGATTCCGATACCAAACCGGAATGCCGCAGCATCTATATCAACCAGGGCACGCCGGAACAACTGGGCGGCCTGCTGGTGGAGATGACCGAGAAACAGGTGACGAAGCCTGATGCGAACGTGGCGTTTTTCTACTCAAGCCCGACGGTGACCGATCAGAACCAGTGGGTGAATGCGGCGAAAGCGAAGATCGCCAAAGATCATCCGCAGTGGAAAATCGTCACCACCCAGTTTGGCTATAACGACGCCACCAAATCCCTGCAAACCGCCGAGGGGATCTTAAAAGCCTATCCGGATCTGGATGCGATCATCGCCCCGGACGCCAACGCCTTACCGGCCGCGGCGCAGGCGGCGGAAAACCTCAAGCGTACTAACGTGGCGATCACCGGTTTCAGCACGCCGAACGTTATGCGCCCTTATGTGGAGCGCGGCACGGTGAAAGCCTTCGGCCTGTGGGACGTGGTGCAGCAGGGGAAAATCTCCGTCAACGTCGCCAGTCAGTTGCTGAAAAAAGGCGATCTGAACGTTGGCGGCAGCGTGGACGTGAAGGGGCTTGGCCCGCTCAAGGTCGAACCGAACAGCGTGCAGGGCTACCAGTATGAAGCGAAGGGCAACGGCATTGTGCTGCTGCCGGAGCGCGTGGTGTTCACCAAAGACAACATCGGCAAATACGATTTCTGACGGGGGAGAAAATGGCAGATTTAGACGACATCAGAGAAGGCAAAAACTTTGGCCTTGGGACGCCGCAACAGAACACCCTGTTCGCCCTGAAAGGCTGCGGCGCACTGGACTGGGGGATGCAGTCGCGGCTGGCGCGTATTTTCAACCCCGCCAGCAATCGCACGGTGATGCTGGCGTTCGATCACGGCTATTTTCAGGGGCCGACCACTGGGCTTGAGCGTATCGATCTGTCGATTGCGCCGCTGTTCGGTGAGACCGATGTGCTGATGTGTACCCGTGGCGTGCTGCGAAGCGTAGTGCCACCCGCCACCAACAAACCGGTGGTGCTGCGCGCCTCGGGCGGCAACTCCATCCTGTCTGAACTCTCTAACGAGTGCGTGGCGGTGGCGATGGAAGACGCGCTGCGCCTCAACGCCTGTGCGGTGGCAGCGCAGGTGTATATCGGCAGCGAACACGAGCACCAGTCGATTAACAACATCATCAAGCTGGTGGATGCCGGTAACCGCTACGGCATTCCGACGCTGGCGGTGACCGGCGTCGGCAAAGAGATGGCACGGGACGCCCGTTATTTTTCCCTCGCCAGCCGTATCGCCGCCGAAATGGGGGCGCAGTTTGTGAAGACCTATTTTGTCGAGGAAGGATTCGAGAAAGTGACCGCCAGTTGCCCGGTGCCGATCGTCATCGCGGGCGGTAAAAAACTGCCGGAGCGCGAGGCGCTGGAGATGTGTTTCCGTGCCATCGATCAGGGCGCGTCCGGTGTCGATATGGGGCGCAATATTTTCCAGTCCAGCGCGCCCCTCGCGATGCTGAAAGCGGTGAAAAAAGTGGTGCATGACAATATGAGCGCCCACGAGGCGTACCAGTTCTGGCAGGAAGAAAAACAGGGAGAGGCGCAATGAACGTGACGCTGGTGGAGATCAATATCAAACCGGAGCGGGTCGATGAGTTTCTGGAGGTGTTTCGCGCCAATCACGAAGGGGCAATTAAAGAGCCGGGTAACTTACGCTTCGACGTGTTGCAGGACCCGGAGGTGAACACGCGCTTTTACATCTATGAGGCGTACCGGGATGAGGCGGCGGTGCTGGCGCACAAGCAAACCCCGCACTATCTGGCGTGCGTGGAGAAGCTGGACGCCATGATGTCGGCGCCGCGCAAAAAACGCAGTTTTATCGGGCTGCTACCGGAGTAAGGCGATCCTTTTCCCCGCGCTGTCAAACAGATGCAGATGCTGCGCCGCTGTGCTCATGGTCAGCGGCTGGCGTGGCGGGTAGTTCAGCTGCTGAAAAGATTTCAGGCAGCAGGGCTGCCCGGCCAGCGTAAACCACACCAGGGTCGCATCGCCCTGCAATTCGCATAGCCGGGTGGTGGCGCTGAAGGTCAGTTCCCCGCTGCTGTCCGGGCGGATATGCTCCGGGCGGATGGCGACAAACAGCGCCTGCCCGTCCTGTACGCCGTCGGGGCGTTGCGGTAGCGGGAAGTGCAGCGCATCGCTGATGCGCAGCCCGCCCTCGCGCCACTCGGCCGGTAACACGTTAATTTTTGGGGTGCCGATAAATTCCGCGACAAACCGGTTCGCCGGGGTGTTGTAGAGTTCCAGCGGTGTGCCCGTCTGTTCAATGGTGCCCTTGTTGAGCACCACAATTCTGTCCGCGAGCGTCATGGCCTCCACCTGATCGTGGGTGACGTAAATCATGGTGTTGCCGAGCTTGTTGTGCAGCTCCTGGATCTCCTGGCGCATCTCCACGCGCAGCGCCGCATCCAGATTCGACAGCGGCTCATCAAACAGAAACACCTCGGGCTGCTGCACGATAGAGCGCCCAATCGCCACGCGCTGACGCTGGCCGCCGGAGAGATGCTGCGGCAGGCGATCCAGTAATGCCTCCAGCCTGAGCATTTTCGCTGCTCCGTCGATACGCTGCGCGATCTCAGCGGGCGGCGTTTTCATGTTTTTCAGGCCAAAACTGAGATTCTGCCGCACCGTCATGTGCGGGTAGAGCGCGTAGGACTGAAACACCATCGACAGGCTGCGGCTGCCCGCAGGCTGGTGTGTCACCTCCTCATCGCCCATGAGAAGGGTTCCGCCATCGGCGCTTTCCAGCCCGGCAATAATGCGCAGCAGCGTCGATTTACCACAGCCGGACGGGCCAACCAGCACGATAAACTCGCCGGAAGCAATCTCCAGCGACAGGTTCTCAATGATAGTGCTTTTATCGTAATGCTTATGGATATTTCGTAGGGTGAGGGCGGTCATGTGAAATCCTTTTTTAATGGCCTATTGATATAAAATATTAATCGATGTTCAGCGTGTTAAATTAATTAGATCTATTCATCTTGATTATATTTTTGTATTTCCATTTCGCCGCAAAGTGTAGCGATAAATAAAAACTGAAATGTGATTGATATATCGTTAAACATAAAAAACTCTTGTTAACGTACAGGCCGTTTGCCGCGCGCAATATCTTATTTACCCCGCGCCTGGGATAATATGGAGATCAGGATGAACAGTGCAACACTCGCCACATGGACCGCGTCACTCTTATTAAGTGTTTGTCTTACCGGCTGCGGCCCTGATGAAAAGCCCGCCGATACCTCTGCTAAAACGCCGATTAAATTATGGGTCACGCCGGTGGAGAACGAAGAGGCCTTCTGGAAGAAAATGGTCACCGAGTGGAATAACGATCCGGCGCATACGCCAGTGGAATTTACCCCTATTCCCGTCGCCAGCAGTTCCGAAGAAGCCATTATGAACGCAATTGCCTCCGGCACCGAGCCGGATATTACCAGTAATATATTTATTGGCTTCGCCTCACAGCTTAATGAAATTAATCAGCTGGAAGATCTCTCTAAAATGCCGGGCTTTGCCGAACTGATTAAACAGCGCCAGATGAATGAGGTTATGCCCGCATGGGAAATTAACGGTCAGCAAAACGTGCTGCCGATTTATATCAATCCCACGGTCTGGTGGTGGCGTGCCGATCTGCTAAAACAGTATGGCTTTGATCAGGTGCCGCGCCATTATGACGAGTTGTACCGGCTGGCGGAGGCCCGTCATGCGGATAATAACGGCTACGTGATGCAGCTTACCGCCGGGAAAAACTGGTGGGAGCGCTGGTACGATTTCATCCCGCTGCTGTACGCGCAAAACGGCGGCAAGCCCTATATCGCGGCTAATCAGGCGCAGTTTAACAATGCTGACGGTCAGGCGGTACTGACCTTTATGAGCAAGGTATTCAACAGCGGCTGGAGCAGCTATGACTTCACCTCGGCGGAAGATCCGCTGGCGAGCGGGCAGGTGCTGGCCTCGGCGCGCGGCCCCTGGGATATTGCCCGCTATCGCAAACAGTTTCCGGCGATCTTAAAACAGATCCAGATTGGCCCGATGCTGACGCAGGAAGGCAGCGAAAAGCCGTATACCTTTGGTGACAGCAAAGGCGTGGCGATGTTCAGCACCAGTAAACACAAGGCCGAGGCCTGGGCGTTTTTGCAGTGGGTATTTGGCAGCGCGGAACACGATCTGCTGTGGCTGGAAATGGTCGGTATGCCGCCCGCCCGCGCCGATCTGCTTACTAATCCGCTGTTTGTCGGCTACTTCGCTGACAACCCGCTGGAAAAGCAAATCGCCTTATACGTTAACGTCGCGCTGCCCGCGGCAGCCACCACCAAAACCAGCGATATTCAGCGCAGCATGACGCAGATGATCGAGCGGGTCATTTTCCGCAACGACGATCCGGCGGCAGCACTGGATGATTCCGCCCGGGAAATTAACGGCATTCTGAAACCTTAAGAGGCGGTGATGGCTGGACATGACGCACGTACCGGAGGCTGGCTGGCCTCCGCATGGCTCGGATATTCTCTGCTGTTCTGGTTTTATCCGCTGGCCTGGCTGGCGCTGTTAAGCGTCACGCAGTGGCAGTTTAGCGGTACGCCGGTCTTTACCGGACTGAGTAATCTGTTCAGCGTGATGCAGGACGAGCTGTTCTGGACCTCGATGCTCAATGTGCTGCGCTTTCTGCTGTGGTACATCCCGATTGTTTTTCTCAGCGCGCTGCTGTTCGCCGCCGGATTAAAGCGCATCACCTTTGGGCGAGGGTTTATTGCGCTGAGTTTTCTGCTGGCGAACATCTCCTCCGGCGTGGCGTACTCCATTGTCTTCTCGAAACTGTTCAGCGAGTTCGGCCCGGTGAACGCCGTTTTACGCGATCTGTTCGGCATTTCCGTGCCCTGGTTTACCAACCCGGACTGCGCGATGCTCTCCATTGCGCTGATCGTCACCTGGAAATTTGTCGGCTATTACGGGCTGATCCTTTATTCCGGCATGCTGGCGATCCCGCAGGACATCTACAGCGCCGCGCGGCTGGATAAAACCGGTCGCCTGCGCCAGGCCTGTGCCATCACATTGCCGATGATGAACCCGCAGATCGTCATGGTGATGGTGCTGGCGATCACCGTCGCCTTCAGCATCTTTACCGAGCCGTATCTCATCACCGGCGGCGGCCCGCTCAACAGTACTACCAGCCCGATGGTGGTGATGTACGAAGTCGCGTTCCAGAAAATGAAACCCAGCTGGGCGGCGACCATGTCGATTATCGTTGCCGCGTGCAGTTTTCTGCTCATCTGGCTGTTCCGCAAACTGTTTGAAAAGCACATTGAGATCGTCTGATGAAAACCCTTACCCCCGCCAGCCTGCTTCTCCATGCCGCCATGTTTCTCCTCGCGCTGAGCTGGCTGTATCCCTTTATCTGGATGGTGATGGCCTCGCTAAAGCCGACGGCGCAGATCTACACCACCAGCCTGTTTGCCGGTGACGTTTCGCTGGCGAACTATCAGTTTCTGTTTGATAACAGCAACCGCGCCGACAAGCCCTTTATGCGCACGCTGTTTAACTCGCTGTTTGTGTCGCTGACCATCACCTTTTGCGTCACGGTTACCGCCATGCTGGTGGGCTACGCGGTGGCGAAAACGGATTTTCGCGGCAAAAACGCCTTCAAAAATCTGCTCATCGTACAGATGGTGTTTCCGGCATTTATGTTCATCATTCCGCAGTTTATTTTGATGCGCGAGCTGGGGCTGATTAACAGCTACAGCGCGATGATCCTGCCCTACGCCATGAGCGCCTGGGGGATCTTTATGGTCTCCCAGAGTTTTAAAGGCACGCCGAACGACTATATCCACGCCGCAAAACTCGATCGCGCCAGCCTGTGGGGCATTCTGCGCCACGTGATGATGCCGCTGAACAAATCGATCCTCGCCATTGTGGCGCTGTTCACCTTTTCCACCGCCTGGGACAACTTTCTCTGGCCGCTGATCGTGATGCGCGATGCCGACAAAATGCCGTTCTCGGTGCTGCTCGCCACCTTCAGCAAATCCTGGGGGATCTATCTTGGCCCGGTGCTGGCCGGTTCTGTGGTGCAGATGCTGCCGGTGATGCTGCTGTTTATCCTGTTCCGTAAATATTTCCTGCAAGGGATGTCATTGTCACTCAAATAAGGAGGGCCGGATGGAACCGGTGCGCTGGTGGCAGGAGTGTGTGTTTTATCAAATTTATCTGCCCGCGTTTTGCGACGGCAACGCCGACGGACGAGGGGATTTTATTGGCCTTATACAGAAGATCGACTATCTGCATGAGTTAGGGATCGGCGGGATCTGGATCACGCCGTTCTACCCGTCGCCGCTGGTGGATAACGGCTATGACATCAGCGACTACTGCGCGGTGGATCCGCGCTTCGGGCAGTTTGAGGATTTCAGCCGCGTGGTGGCAGCCTGTCATGCGCGGGGGATCCGCGTGGTGATCGACCTGGTGCTGAACCATGTCTCCTCGCAGCATCCGTGGTTTGTCGATGCCTGGAATAATCCCGCCAGCCGCTACCGGGACTATTTTATTTTTACCGACCGGCCCAACAACTGGCAGTCGTTTTTTTCCGGCAGCGCCTGGACGCCGGAACCGGATACCGGGCAGTTTTACTACCATAAATTCGCGCCCCAGCAGGTGGATCTCAACTGGCAGAACCCGCAGGTGGAGCAGGAGATCTACCGGGTGATGGATTTCTGGCTGGCAGCAGGGGTGGATGGTTTTCGCTTCGATGTGATCAACTTTCTCACCACTGACGGCATCGGCGCGGATAACCCGGAAAGCGCAGGCGTGCAGGAGCATCTTCACGATGTTAACCAGCCGGGATTGATGGACGTGCTGCGTCGTCTGATGGCGTATGCCCGCGCCAAAGGTGATCTTTTTCTCATCGGTGAAATTGGCAGCGAGGATCTGGCGGTACTTGGCCGCTATCAGGGCGCAGATCGGCTGGACGTGGTGTTTAACTTCAATCTCGGCAGCCAGAAAACCTTCCTCCCACAGGCAATTTTCAGCGCATTAACCGCCATGCATGAGCAGCAGCCAGGCCTGCCCACGCTGTTTTTTTCCAGTCACGATATGTCGCGCATGATCAGCCGCTTTGGCGAAACTGAACGGGATACGGCACGCGCCCGTGCGGTGCTGGCGCTGCAACTGACCGCGCGCGGCGTGCCCTTTATCTATCAGGGCGAGGAGTTCGGCCTGACGGATTTTCGCCCGCAATGCCTTGAAGAAATTGTCGATGTGCAGGGCAGGACCCATTACCAGACCGCGCGGGCGGCGGGCATGACGGCGGAGCAGGCGCTGGAGATCGCCCTGACGCACACCCGCGACGCTTCCCGTGCGCCGCTGCCCTGGGGCGATAAAGACGCGCTGTGGAAGGATTACCGCGAGCTGATCGCGCTGCGTAACCGCATTCCGGTACTGCGCCACGGCCAGTACACCTGTCTGACGCTCACCGATGCCTGTCTCTGGTTTTCCCGCATCACGGCGGACGAGCAGGTGTGGGTGGCGATTAATTTTGGCGCGCCGGTGCGTAATCCGTGGCACGCGGTGGCAGGCGAGGTGCTGTATGGCGACGACGCCCCCTGGCTTGCGAAAAACCAGTTTGTTATCAAAAGGAGTGGTTATGAAAAGGCACAGTGAAAATCCGCTCATCACGCCTGCTGACGTGGTGCCGTCCTCCCCGGACATGAAAGTCGAGTGCGTATTTAACGCCGGGGTGACGGAGTATAAGGGCGAGGTGTTGCTGCTGGTGCGTGTGGCAGAGAGCGTGAAGTGCAGCGATGCACAGAAAATTGTCGTGCCGCTGCTGGAGCAGCAGGGCGGCGCGTGGGTGGCGACGACGCGTACCTTCGATCGCGCCGATCCGCGCTACGACTTCAGCGATCCACGGCTCATCGTACAAAAAAGCGATCCGTCGCAGATCTGGCTGACCTCAATGTCCCATCTGCGGCTGGCACGCAGCCGCGATGGCGTGAATTTTAGCGTCGCCCTCCAGCCGTTTATCCTCGCTGACAGCCAGTATGAACAGTTTGGCTGCGAAGACGCGCGTATTACCCGCATCGACGACGCCTGGTATATCAACTACTCGGCGATTTCCCCGCTCGGCATCACCACGGCGCTGGCGATCACCCGCGATTTTGTGACGGTGGAAAAAAAAGGGCTGATTTTCTGCCCCGATAACCGCGACGTCTGCTTCTTCCCGGAAAAGGTGGACGGTAAGTACATGGCGCTGACCCGCCCGGCCCCCTGTCATTTTGGTCTGCCGGAGATCTGGATCTGCGAATCGCCGGATATGCTGCACTGGGGCAACCACCGCCATCTGCTCGGGCGTTCCGGCGATGCGTGGGACGCGCGCAAATCCGGCGGCGGCGCGCCGTTGCTGAAAACCGATCGCGGCTGGCTGGAAATTTATCACGGCGTGGATGAAAACCAGCGTTACTGTCTGGGGGCGTTATTACTGGATGCGGAGGATCCGTTGACCATCCTCGCTAAATCCCCCGTGCCACTGCTGGAGCCGGTGGCCCCCTACGAGCGGGAAGGGTTTTTTGGCAACGTGGTGTTTACCTGCGGGGCGCTGATCAAGGATGAGACGCTGCACATCTGGTACGGCGCCGCGGATGAGTGTATTGCGCTGGCAAGCCTGCCGCTTAGCGAGCTGTGGCAGCATCTGGGGGTGTAGTTTATTCCTCGCCCCGGTGAGATAACCGGGGCGAGGGGCAACCTCACACTTCCTCCACACCTACCCGCAGTGCTGCCAGCGCCGCACCGGCGGCTTTCAGCACCTGCTCGCACTGCTCAATGTGCAGCGTCAGCGGCGGTTCAATACGGATGGTTTTCGAATTGTTCAGCGTCCCGGCAACCAGCACATGCTGGCGGAACATTTCGCTGGCAAAGTTATAGCCCGTTTCGTTATCGACAAACTCAATCGCCATCAGCATGCCTTTACCGCGCACATCCTGCACCAGATCCGGATATTCACGCGCCAGCAGACGGAAGCCGTCCAGCAGCATGTCACCTTTCTGCTCCGCCTGCGCCGGTAAGTTCTCTTCCAGCAGCACGTTAATGGTCGCCAGCGCCGCGGCACAGGCCAACGGGTTACCGCCGAAGGTGGTGGTGTGCAGGAACGGGTTATCAAACAGCACCGAGAACACCTCCTCGGTGGCGATAGTGGCACCAATCGGCATCACGCCACCGCCCAGCGCTTTGGCGAGGCAGAGAATGTCCGGGTGGACGTTTTCATGCTCGCAGGCAAACATTTTGCCCGTACGGCCCATGCCGGTCTGCACTTCATCGAAGATCAGCAGCGCGCCGAACTCATCGCACAGCTTACGCACCGCCGGCAGATAGCCGACCGGCGGCAGGATCACGCCCCCTTCGCCCTGAATCGGCTCAAGGATCACCGCCGCAACGTCATCGCCGGTTTTATGGCATTCCGACAGCAGCGTGCGCATGGCCTCAATGTCGCCAAACGGCACATGGCGGAAGCCCGGCAGCAGCGGCATAAAGGGTTTGCGGAAGGTCGACTTCGCCGTAGCCGACAGTGCGCCCAGCGATTTGCCATGGAACGCGCCGCTGGTAGCGACAAAGGTAAATTTACCACGCGGAGACTGATACGCTTTCGCCAGTTTCAGCGCTGCCTCGACCGATTCGGTGCCGCTGTTACAGAAGAAGCTGTATTTCAGTTTTCCCGGTGCCAGCGCGGCGAGGGTTTTGGCGAGCATTGCCCGCAGTGGATCAAGCAATTCCTGACTGTGAAGGGGTTGTTTGGCGAGCTGATGCTGTACGGCGGAAACAACGACTGGATTACGGTGCCCCACGTTAAAAATACCAAAGCCACCCAGGCAATCTAAAAACTCCTGTCCCTGGGTGTCGACAAGCGTATTCAGACTTCCCGCTTGCCACTCTACGGCTCCGTAATCCCCGCCTGCGGTGACAGATTTTCGATACTCTAAAAACCCCGGATTAACGTGCTCTTTAAAATATTCAATCACCTCGCGATTCAGATCTTTCATTTCGTCATGAGAAAGCGTGGCCTTCTCAATAATGTTCAGGGCATGTGCGCTGCAGGCAAGAGCCGACGCGCTGGAAGGTAACCTGTTCAAAATAAGCTCCTGGGAGTGGCGTATCACGCGATACACAAAATAATTATTGCAGGGAATACGCCACTCCGGCATAGGCGCTGAAAATCGGGATAAACACCAGGTGGAACCGCAATTGCACAAAATTTAATCGTCCAGCGGGCCTATAAAATACTTTTCATGCCACGGCAAAGCAGCGCTTTTGGGCACAATTTCGCCGATATTGCGCCGATATAGTGCGCCTGTTGCCTCTTTATAGGGCAGCGGAAAAAAGGGGGTATAAGTAGTTTCTGATTGAAAATATTAGAAAATCAAGGACCTGGATGGCCTGAAAATTTCAGGGTTTTAGTGCGATTTGCGATCTAAATCAAATTTAACATCTAAAGATAAACTCATTAGCGCCGAAATAACAATTGCCAGAAAAATTAACAGTCAGATAACTCACTGCAAAGGACGCTACATGCCTGCTCAACCCTGGGTCAGCCAGCACGAGTACTCACTCGATGATGACACTACCTTAATGTCTACCACCGATCTTAATAGTTACATCACTCATGCGAATGACACTTTTGTGCAGGTCAGCGGCTACGAGTTAGATGAACTGATCGGCCAGCCGCACAACCTTGTTCGTCACCCGGATATGCCGAAAGCCGCCTTTGCGGATATGTGGGCCACCCTGAAACGCGGCGAGCCGTGGAGCGGCATTGTAAAAAACCGCCGCAAAAATGGCGATCACTACTGGGTGCGCGCGAATGCCGTGCCGATGGTGCGCGACGGCAAAGTCACCGGCTATATGTCGATCCGCACTCGCGCTACCGCCGGGGAGATCGCCGCCGTCACGCCGTTGTATCAGGCGCTGAACGAAGGCCGCTGCAATAAGCGTGTCGATACTGGCCTGGTGGTACGCAAAGGCTGGCTGGGACGTCTGCCCGCGATGCCGCTGCGCTGGCGGGTTCGCAGCGTGATGATCGGGCTGTGGCTGATGCTGGCGACGGCCATGGCCTTGCTGCATACCGGCTGGGCGGTGCAGGGGATTGGCGCGCTGATCATGCTCATTGGCTGCGGCATTTTTGAGGCGCAGATTGTGCGTCCGGTAGAAAACGTGGCCCGACAGGCACTGAAGGTGGCGACCGGCGAGCGCAATAACGTGCAGCATCTTAACCGCAGCGATGAACTGGGACTGATCCTGCGATCTGTCGGTCAGCTCGGGCTGATGTGCCGCTGGCTGATTAACGACGTGGCGCACCAGGCGACCGAAGTGCGCGACGGCAGCGAAACCCTGGCGAAAGGCAATGACGATCTTAACGAGCGCACCCGACAGACCGTAGTTAACGTGCAGCAGACCGTCACCACCATGAGCCAGATGGCCGCCTCGGTGCAGAATAATTCCGCCACCGCCGCCGCCGCGGATAAACTCTCCATTGAGGCCAGCAACGCCGCCAGTCACGGCGGGCGCGCGATGGATACGGTGGTGAAAACCATGGATGAGATCGCCGACAGCACGCAGCGCATCGGCTCTATTACCTCGCTGATTAACGACATTGCCTTCCAGACCAATATTCTGGCGCTGAATGCCGCCGTGGAAGCGGCCCGTGCGGGCGAGCAGGGGAAAGGCTTTGCCGTGGTCGCAGGCGAAGTGCGTCATCTCGCCAGCCGCAGCGCCAGCGCCGCCAACGACATTCGCAAGCTGATTGATGCCAGCGCCAGCAAGGTACAGTCGGGGTCGCAGCAGGTGCACGCCGCGGGCGCGACCATGGATAATATCGTCGAGCAGGTGCAGAACGTTACGCAGCTGATCGCGCAGATCAGCCATTCGACCTCTGAGCAGGCGGCGGGGCTGTCAGATCTGACGCGCGCCGTGGCCGAGCTGGATACCATCACGCAGAAAAATGCCGGCCTGGTGGAAGTCAGCGCCCAGGTATCAGCGATGGTGAAACAGCGCGCCAGCCGTCTGGAAGAGGCAGTCACCGTCCTGCACTAAGTCCTTGCCTGCACCGCTTTTCTCGCCCGGGAAAAGCGGTTTTTTGCCTCCTGTACTCTCCCTCTCTTGTTATCTTTATGTAAATTTATATTTCATTGTTGTTAATTTAATATTAAAAGCAGAACGCTTTTTGATCGAAATATATAGCGATTACGGATCTTCATTACGCTATTTTTCGCCTGACAGCAATGCGCAGGAGAATATTCTTTTCGTGCGGTGATAAATAAAAAAACGATCAAAGTCATAAAGTTAGATAAAACGTTACCGATAACGTGTCCTGTGCATGTCCATTTAATAACCAGGGAAAAAATATGTTCTTACATGATGTTAAGATCAGCACAAAATTATTTCTGGCTTTCGGAATTTTTATTGTGTTGATGGTGGTGAGTTCCAGTCTGTCGCTGTTCAGTCTGAATCGGGCCAACAATGGGATGCAGGACATCGTTAATCGTGATTATCCCACGACGGTGAAGGCCAATCAGTTGATTGAGAACTTTCAGGAGTTTGTCAGCACGCAGCAGTTGATGGTGCTGGACACCGACGGGAAGTGGAGCGGCGAATCCCAAAAGCACCTGACCGCGCTTAGCGGCAACATTACCGTGCTGCTCGACGATCTCAGCAGCGCGCTGCGCGATCGCGACTCGCAGCGCATCCTCAGTGAACTGCGCCAGATTCGTCAGCAGTATCTGGACTCGCGCTTCCGTATTCTGGAGGCGGTGAAAAATAAAGATACTCAAGCGGCAGTGGAAGAGATGATGAACAACACGCTGCCGGTCCAGCGCGCATATAAAGAGAAAGTGCAGCAGCTGATTGCCGTACAGGACAACAATATGCGCAGCGCCGGTAAGCTGGTGGAGCATGACTTTAAATCCAACCGCACGATGCTGGTTCTGCTGGCGTTGATCACCATTGGCCTCGGCAGCCTGATGGGCTGGCTGATTGTACGCGCCATTACCCGTCCACTGGTGCAGGCGGTGCAGTTTGCCGAAGCCATTGCCGGCGGCGATCTCACTCAGCACATTGACGTGAAGCACCGGGACGAAACCGGCGTACTGCTCAGCGCGCTGGTGGCGATGAAATCACGCCTGTTCGAGATTGTGCAGGAAGTGCAGAACGGCTCGGAGAATATCTCCAGCGCTGCCGCGCAGATTGTGGCGGGCAACCAGGATCTGGCCGCCCGTACTGAAGAGCAGGCCAGCTCGGTTGAGCAGACCGCCGCCTCAATGGAGCAGATCACCGCTACGGTGAAAAACACCAGTGAACACACGACCGAAGCGACGCAGCTCTCTGCCGAGGCGGCAACGGTGGTGAAAAATAACGGTCAGATGATGAAACAGGTGACCGAGAAAATGCGCGTCATCAACGACACCTCTGACCGCATGTCCGACATCATCAACCTGATCGACTCCATCGCTTTCCAGACCAATATTCTGGCGCTCAATGCGGCGGTGGAAGCGGCGCGCGCCGGTGAGCACGGGCGTGGCTTTGCGGTCGTGGCAGGTGAAGTGCGCCAGCTGGCGGGCAAAACGGCGTCTTCCGCCAGTGAGATCCGCCATCTGATCGAAAGCTCTACTGCACAGGCGCGCGATGGCATGGCGCTGGTGGAAAAAGCGGGCGGCCTGATCAACGGTATGGTCAGCAACGTGGAAGAGATGGACACCATTCTGCGCCAGATCGGTCACGCCAGCCGTGAACAGACGGAAGGCATTTCGCAGATCAACAGCGCCATTGGCCTGATTGACTCCACCACCCAGCAGAACGCCAGCCTGGTGGAAGAGTCGGTGGCGGCCGCCGCGTCGCTGAGCGACCAGGCCTCGCATCTGAAAGGCCTGGTCAGCGTGTTCCGCGTACGCCGCGAGGCAATGGCTTAATCCAGCTGTGAAATCTCCAGCGCCGCGCGATCGATCACCGCGATGATCTGCTCCAGCTGCGCGGCGCTGACGTTTTCCTGATTCACTTTCCGATCCAGCACGGCTTTAAAGTTATCCAGTGCGCGTTTCATCTGCGGATCTTTACGCAGCAGATACCCGACGCTGCGGGCTTTAATGCGTGCCTGGATCTGGCCGAGCTGTTCGGCGTTTTCCAGCAGCCACTGCTTACCGGCAGCGGTAATGGCAATTTTTTTACGCCCGCCGTCTTCCTCATCGATCACGATAAACCCTTGCTCCTGCAAAAAATCCAGCGTCGGATAGATCACCCCCGGGCTTGGCGTGTAATGCCCGTGCGTCAGTTGCTCAATCGCCTTGATCAACTCGTAACCGTGGCTGGCGCTATGGGTCAAAATATCCAGGATGAGCAGACGCAGATCGCCATGCCCAAAAAAGCGCGGACGGCGGCTGCCGTGCCCGTGGTGATCATGATCCTGTGGATCGTGAGCGTGTCGCATCGCGTAAACCTCGTTATTTAGATATATCTAATTTTGCTTGCCTTCCTGGCAATTAGCAATCATTATCATTTAAAACTAAATCAGATATATCGTTTTTAACGTGACGAAGGCTAAAAAAATGACCACATCACATCAACGTTACCCCCAGCGCGTACGCAATGAGCTGCGCTTTCGTGAACTTACCGTCTTACGTGTTGAACGTATTGGCGCAGGATTTCAGCGTATTGTGCTGGGTGGCGAGGCGCTGGCGGGCTTCAGTTCGCAGGGCTTTGACGATCACACGAAAGTTTTTTTCCCGCAGCCGGGACAAAAAGTGGTGCCGCCCACGGTCACCGATGACGGCATCGTCTGGCCCGACGGCCCGCGTCCGGCGGCGCGTGACTATACGCCGCTGTATGACGCCGGGCGTCACGAACTGGCGCTGGATTTCTTTATTCATGATGGCGGCGTGGCCAGCAGCTGGGCGCTACAGGCCCGCGAAGGCGATAGCCTGACCATCGGCGGCCCGCGCGGTTCGCTGGTGGTGCCGGAGGATTACGCCTGGCAGCTTTACGTCTGCGATGAGTCCGGGATGCCCGCGCTACGTCGTCGTCTGGAAGCTATCAGCAAGCATCCGGCACGCCCCGAGGTGACCGCCATCGTAACCATCGGCGATGAGGCATATAAGGATTATCTGGCGCATCTGGACGGGTTCAACATCGAGTGGATTATCGGACACAACGAGGACGTGCTGGCGCAACGTCTGGCGCAGGTACGCGTCCCGGCGCAGGATTATTACCTGTGGATCACCGGGGAAGGGAAGGTAGTGAAAAACGTCAGCCAGCCGTTTGAAGGCGGCGAGGTTGATCCGCAGCTGATGCGGGCTGCGGCATACTGGCACGCGAAATAATCAGGCGACCGCGTCGAGCTGCGCTTCGCTCACCTGTCGTTCCAGCGCGGCGCGAACCTCGCTGAGGGCTTTCTCCTGCTGGGTAAAATACGCGTCCATATTGCTCAGTGATGACACCAGCAGCCAGGACTCCTCTTTTTCCAGTTCAGCCAGCTCGGCGACCAGGGTGTCGATTTGTTCCCGTACCTGCGCCATTTTTTTGCGGATACGTTCCAGATCGTTTAGCCGATCGCTGGCCATCATCGGCTCAAAGCCATGATGCAGACGCGCCACCAGCGAACGGATAGCTTTGACGTCGCCGCGATGTTTTGCCTGATTGAGCTGCACCATCATGGCGTTGGCTTCATCTTTCAGTTCATCCGCCACCAGATCCGGATGACAGAGTTTGCTGGCCTGACGCCACAGCCGTTTGAGTTCGGTTTGATCTTCTTCTGACAGCTGACGGCCTTTCCTGAAGCGGATCTCCGCATCGTGCTGCTGCTCGCGGTATTTTTCGTACTCGTCACTCGCCTCGTCGCGTGCCTGACGTGCCGGCTCTTCTTCCCGCGTTAAGCCCGTTTCCAGCTCCTGCGCTTCCGCCAGCAGATTGGCGATCAGATCGCTTTGCTGTTGCAGCTGTTTACGCGCGTCGGCTGCCTGAACCGAATCCGCCGGCAGATCGCGCCAGCGGGTAGTGAGCATCGCCAGCACATCCAGCGCCTGCGCCATATATTGCTGGCAGCGGCGATAATCCTCTTCCCGGCGCTGCCGCTCAGCCAGTTTCCGGCGCAGGTTCAGCTCCGCCAGATTTTTACGCAGCTGGAGGATCTGGGTCATCAGCGGCCCGAGGCGGTTCAGGTAAAGGTCGTTAAATTCATCTAACTGTTGAACGCGGGCATTCCGGCGGTCAATCAGATCGCGCAGACGCTCTTCCAGCGCTTTTAACTCCAGCTTACTGGCCGCCACCTGCGGATCGCGCCACTGGGTAAGGGCGCGCTGGCTTTGCAACCAGGCGGTGATCGCCGTCATTGCTGCGGTGTAATTCTTTTCCTCAAGCGCCGCGACAATCGCCAGCAGCTCATCATTGAACGCTTCATTTTTCAGCCGCGTAAGCTGACTGACAATAATGTCGTCATCTTCCAGTTCGATGGCATTTTTGATGATTTCAAGTCGTTTGATGGGTGTGCTCATGATGCCTTTCGCTTTAGCGCTTAAGTATTTGAGTTAAGGTTAGTTGTCAGCAGAGCTACCGGAAATCATACACACGTCTGATGAATGGTGCGAGGGGGATTAGGCGGGTTTGCGATGGGTTTCGGGCATTACGTGGGATATTTCACGCAGAAAACAAAAAACCCACCGAAGTGGGTTTTGCTGACAACCTTTACTGCTTAGGAATAATGAGTACCTGACCCGGATAAATTTTGTCCGGATGGCTCAGCATCGGTTTGTTAGCTTCGAAGATTTGATTGTACTTGTTAGGATCGCCGTACACTTGTTTGGAAATGGCGCTCAGGGTGTCGCCGGATTTCACGGTGTAGTAGGTGGCTTCTGCTGCGGAATCGGTGACAGAAACGTTGTTTTCTACCGTGCTGATACCCGCCACGTTACCAACGGCCACCTGGATTTTTTCTTTCTGCTCCTGCGTCAGGCCATCGCCCGTGACCACGGCTTTGCCGTTTTCCACTTTGACGCTGACTTTATCCGCCCCGGGAACACCTGTTTTTTTGAGATGCTCCTCAAGCTTAGTTCCCTGATCGCTGTCGTTCCCTTTCAGTGAATCCCATAACTTTTCGCCTGCATCTTTCACAAAATCAAATAAACCCATGGTTTTTCTCCTGTTCACAAGACCTTTTAATCCTGGCAAAGGAGGGAGAAAGTGCCAGTTTTTGTTAAGGAAGCAGAGAAACAGGCTGCTAAAAAATAGTGCGTAGCCGTACGGCTATGATACAAAGTACCCATCATTTTATGTGCAAGTACCAGAACGGATAGCGTGTCTGTCCCGATGGCTCACATTCAGGGACATGCTATGGGTTACTCCATCGATATCATCTCTTGTATCACTGACCGCTTTGTGGAACTCACCGCCACCGAAAAGCGTATCGCGCAGTTTATTCTTGATGACGTGCAGTCTGCCGCCACGCTGCCGATTGCAGAAATGGCGCGTCTGACCAACACCAGTCAGGCATCGATTACCCGTTTTGCCCGCGCCATTGGCTGTAAAGATGTGCGGGAACTGAAGGTCAAACTGGCGCAGTCGCTGGCCGTTGGGCAGCGTTTTATTATCGACGTCCCGGATCTGGAAGGTGTACAGGGCATTTATGGCACCATCATCAATGTGCTGGAAATGAATCGTCGCGCGCTGGATGCGGCCTCACTGAAGAAGGCTGTGGGCTGGCTGAGCGGGGCGCGACAGATCCTGGCGTTCGGTATGGGGGGCGGATCTACCATCTGCGCGCAGGAGTTGCAGTTCCGTCTGTTTCGCCTTGGGCTACCGGTGGTGAGTCAGAGCGACGGGCTGCTGGTGCGCATGATGGCGGCGTCGGTAGCCCCGAACGACGTGGCGATCGTGCTGTCGCTGGGCGGTTTTACGCCGGAGGTGGTGGAAAGCGCAGCCATTGCCAGACAGTACGGTGCGAAGGTTATCGCCATCACCCCAGAAGAGACGCCGCTGGCGGAGCTGGCGGATCTCGTGCTGCCGCTGATTGTGCGTGAGAACGACTACATCTTTAAGCCGAGCACGTCACGTTACGCCATGCTGGCGATGATCGACGTGCTGGCGACGGAATTAGCTATGGCTAACAAGAGTCAGGCGAAAGACCGCTTGCGCAGAATTAAGCTGGCGCTGGATAGCCATCGTGGTGGCGCGGATCGGCAGCCGCTGGGGGATTAACCCGCCGCCAGCGCCGCCATAAAGCGCTGTCCCTGCTGCCGGGTTAATTCCACACTCTGCCCGGCGCGATACAAATCGCTGCCCAGTCCTGCGCCGGAACAGCCCGCGCGCAGGTAATCGCGTAGATTTTCCGGCGTCACGCCGCCCACCGCCAGTACCGGCACCTCTGCCGGTAATACCGCTTTTAGCGCGGCAATATAAGCCGGGCCAAAGGCTGCCGCCGGAAAGATTTTCAGCCACTGCGCACCCGCGTCCAGCGCAGTAAAGGCTTCTGTTGCGGTAGCACAGCCCGCACACACCTGCATTCCCTGCTCCACCGCACGGCGTATGACCGGCGGGTTGGTATTGGGCGTAACCACCAGCGTTGCGCCCGCCTGCGCCAGAAAATCCACCTGCTCTATGTTGAGCACCGTGCCGCCGCCAATGCTGGCCTTGTCACCAAACCGTCTGACCATCTGCGGGATGCTCTGCTGCCAGTCAGGAGAGTTGAGCGGGATTTCCAGATAGCGAAAGCCCGCTTCGATCAACACATCGGTATGCACGGCGGCTTCGCCGGGGGTGATGCCGCGCAGAATGGCGATTAACGGGTTAACGACGTTCATCAATGATACTCCTTATGCCCTGCAAAAAGGCGCGGTCGCCGGATACGCAACAGACTTCCACGTGAGCGGTGGCAAATGCCGTTTGATAGCGCGCGGAAAGCGACGTGCTTGCGACCAACGTGACCGCTTTAACGGGATGCACGGCGAGCAGGGAGCTGACTTCCGCGCCAATCAGCAGCCCGGACAGCGCGTCGCTGACCGAGGTGGCGGGCAGATTTCCCAGCACCCGCGCGGCACGATTGCGGAACAGCTCGCTGACCAGTGTCGGGGAGCGAAGCCCGCGCATCAGTCCCTCGCGAAAAGCGGCATCGTCGTCGATCTGTTGCGGCAATCCACTGCCAATCAACGAGTGGCTCATCAGCAAATGGTGAAGTTCGCCGGTCATGGCGGTGGTAAATCCCGTGACCTGTCCGTCCACCACCTGTACCCATTTACTGTGGGTGCCCGGCATCACATAGCACGCGGCGGGGGAGAGCTGCATGGCACCAAGCAACTGCGTCTCTTCACCGCGCATCACGTTTTCGCCTTCTACCTTCAGCCCCGGTACGATCCAGACGTTCTCCGCCACTTCGCACAGATTTGAGGACAACGCCTGTAATGGCAGCGGGCAGGGCAGATAAGGCACCGCCTGCCAGCCCGCGTCACTGCCGATCATGCCAGCCATCACGACTGGCGTGGTCGTACTTTCCCGCCATGGCGCGATATGCCGATCAAAGATCTCGCGGGGGGAACGCCCGTCAAGGCGACTGACACCCAGCGGCAGGCTCAACGTTTTTTCTCCCTGCCAGGCGCGCAGATGCGTTGAACCCCAGTCAACGGCAATCACATGTGTCTTCATCGCCCGTTCTCCGTGGCGCGTTTACCGAGGGGAACCGGCACATCCTGCGGGCGGCTTTCACGTTCGCGGGTGATCATCTCCAGCGCCTCTTCACGGCTCATTTTGCTGGCGGGCGTCACCAGGGTCACCACCACCGCACAGGCCAGACTCGCCAGTACGGACGGCACGCACGGGTTACCCCATACGCTCAGCCAGTTGTCATTGGTCAGCATCAGCATGGAGGTTCCCGCGCCGCCCGCCAGCGCCGCCAGTGCGCCCTGCCAGTTAAAGCGCGTCCAGAAGCGGCCCAGCATTGAGCAGATGAACATCCCGGACATGATCATGGAGATCATTTTGGTGATATAGCTGATGATGTCGTTCGAGGTCAGCGCAAACAGCAGCGCCAGACCAATCACCAGCACCAGAAACAGGCGCGACAAGCGAATGGCTTTTTCCGGGGCGGGCATATGGCCGGTGATAAGCGTATAGAGATCGCGCAGCATGATGGACACCGCCGCGATGGCATCCGAACTGCCGGAGGACATATTGGCGGACATCCCGGCGATCAGCACCGCCATCGCCAGCACCGGCGGCAGCACCTGGGTGGCGAACAGGAAGGCGAAGCCGCTGTTCTCAAGCGCCGGGTTCATGGTGTACGCCGCCATCCCGATAATGGCAGGCAGAAACGAAAAACCGAGATACAGCAGGCCAGTGATGATAAAAGATTTACGCACCGTGCCGACGGACTTTGCCGAGTAGATGCGCTGGCGGTAAGACGGCGTGGCCAGTACGCCAACGCCGATCACCATCGCCAGCGAAAATGCAGGCAGGAAGCCGAGCTTATCGATGGCGAACAGGCTTTGCGCCGCCGGATCAACGGCCTGCTGAATGTGACTCCAGCCGCCGACGTGATCGACTGCCAACCATGCCATCAGGATAAAGCCGACAAACAGGATCAGCGACTGCACGGTATCGATCCACACCACCGCCGAATATCCGCCAATGCCGACATAAACCACAAAGGCGGCGGCGATAATTATTTTTGCGGTATTAATATCAATACCGCTCGCCCATGCCAGATATAAACCGCCACCTAATATATGTGCGCCCAGCCAGCCAATAGAGGCAATAAAAATTAATATGGCGACGACATTTTTTACCAGTTTACTGCCGCCGGTATAATAAGAAATTTCTTCGCTCATGGTCATAAAACGCATTTTACGCACCGGCGCAAAAAGCCAGGCCACCAGCAGGATGCCCACCGCGCCGCCCAGCCCGTAAAGCATACCCGCCCAACCGTTGGTATAGCCGAAGCCGACGGCCCCCACGCTTGAGCCGGTGCCGACCATGGTGCCGACGGTAGAGCCGAGCGTCAAAATTAATGGCAGGGAGCGACCCCCTAATAAAAAGTCATCGCCGTTTTTTTGATGCCGTGACACAGTCCAACCGAGGAATATCATTGCGCAGGCATATATACCAAACCAGATAAGGAAAGAAATATTGTTCATGGCTCGCTTCCAGACTTTACGTAATTAATTAATCCTGAAAAAAAGGCACAGGAAACCCGGTGGCATATAAAATATGCCAGTATTGTCTTTAATTATTTTTAACCCTCTCCCGGTAAGGAGAGGGTGTCGTACCCGAAATTAGCTCCGGTCAGCCCGGTAGCAGGTCACATCCACTTCGACTTTACAATCCACCACCAGATCCGCCACGCAGCACACGCGGGCAGGCGGATGCTCGCCGAAGAACTCGCGGAATACCTTGTTAAACGACTGGAAGTAACGGGCGTCGGTAAGAAAAACCTTCACATGCACCACGTCGGCCAGGGTGTAACCGGCCTCGGTCATGATGTCCACGCAGTTCTGGATCGCCAGACGGGACTGCTCAATGATACCGCCTTCCACCACTTCGCCGTCTTTCATCGGCGTCTGCCCGGAAACATACAGCCAGCCTGCCGCTTCCACCGCTTTGGCGAACGGCAAATGCTGCCCGCCCGTGCCGGTGCTGCCACCGACGCCATAACGTTTAATGCTCATTTTTGCTCCTTATTGGATTTTTCCCGGCGCAGAAAACGCCCTGCGCGGCCAGTGACCTGCTGGTCATGACCATAACTCATTACCCCGTTGACCATCACCGCGTCGATACCGGCAGCGGGCTGTTTGGGATCGCTGAAACTGGCCACATCGCGTACGGTCGCCGGATCGAACAGCACCAGATCCGCATAATAACCACGTTTAACCAGCCCGCGCTCAGGCAACTGGAAACGGGCCGCCGACAGGCCAGTCATCTTGTGTACCGCCACGGTGAGGGGGAACAGCTTTTCGTCGCGGCTGTAATGACCGAGCACGCGGGGGAATGCGCCCCACAGACGTGGGTGCGGCATTGGATCGTTCGGCAGACCGTCGGAGCCGATCATCGTCACCGGATAGCGCATCACGCGGCGCACGTCCTGCTCGTCCATGTTGTAGTAAATGGCCCCGGCGGGCATCAGCAATTTTCCCGCATCGTGCAGCGACATCGACCAGCTTTCGGCGATCTGCTTAAGCGACTGACCGGCTACCTCCGGATGAGGCTCAGACCAGGTGATGATGATGTCGAACTCGTCGGTGATCTGTTTCATATCCAGCGTGGAGGAGGAAGCCGAGTAGGGGTAGCAGTCACAGGCGACATCCTGCTGTTGGCGCACGGTGTCGAACAGCTTCAGCGTCTCCACGGTGCGGCCCCAGTTTTTCGCCCCAGCGCATTTATGGTGTGACACCACCACCGGCACCTTGCCGTGGCGACCGATGCGAAATGCCTCGTCCAGTGCTTCAAGAATGGGTTCAAATTCAGAGCGCAGATGGGTGGTGTAGATGCCGTTTTCCGCCGCCAACTCCTCCGCCAGCGCCATCACTTCTTCGGTGGTGGACTGGAAGGCGCTGGCGTAGGCCAGCCCGGTGCTGAGGCCCAGCGCGCCCTGCGACAGCGCCAGTTTGAGCTGCGCGCGCATGCCGCTGATCTCCGCCGCCGTGGCGGCGCGGAACAGATCGTCCATATGGTTGTTGCGCAGGGCCGTGTGGCCGATCAGCGTGCCGACGTTAATCGCCGGGCGCGCCTGTGCAACCGCCTGGGCGTAGGCGTCTACCGTCGGGTAAACAAACTGCTGCGCCTCGCCGAGCAGGTTCATCGGATCGGGCACGTCTCCTTTCATCGTCGCGCACGCCGCGCTGATGCCGCAGTTGCCGACGATAACCGTGGTCACGCCCTGGCTTATCTTCGGTAAATACGCAGGCATGCGGATAACATTGATGTCGTCATGGGTGTGGACATCAATAAATCCCGGTGCCAGCACACGCCCGCTGCCGTCGATTTCCCGCACGGCGCGGCCTTCGATAGCAGGCGCTATCTCTGCGATGCGATCGCCCTGGACGCCCACATCCGCCCGGTATTCTGCGCCGCCTGAACCATCGATAACCGTGACATTCCTGAACAGATAGTCGAACTTCATGTGATCCTTACCCCCATTTTGGTCTGCGTTGAAGTTAACCATTTACAAGGGATAAAAACAGTGGAAAATGGCGCAAAATCCGCATGAATTTATGATACTTTTATTCATTGTCATTGTGATTTAATTGATATTTTTATTAATTACAAGTAGTTATAAAAGATACCCGTTCTGAAAGATACCATTTTACCGGAGGATTGTTGTTATGAAATACCAGAAAGAACACTTCGTACTCCATAAAGCCGCTCTGATGAACACCCCCGCCAGCGTACTTAATGAAGATGTCTGTCTGCCCGCCGCGCTGATCAAAAAATCGGCGCTGGAAAACAATATCCAGTGGATGCAGCGCTACGCCGACGTGCGCGGCGTCTCCCTGGCGCCCCACGGTAAAACCACCATGACGCCGTGGATCTTTCAACGGCAGCAACAGGCCGGTGCCTGGGCGATTGGCGTCGGCAGCGCGTGGCAGGCCAGCGTCGCCATGGCGAGCGGTATCAGGCGCGTGCTGATGGTGAACCAGCTGGTAGGCAAGGCGAACATGGCGCTGATCGCACAGCTGAAAAACACGTATCCGGAAGTGGACTACCTGTGCTGTGTGGACAGCGTAGCCAATGCGCAGGCGCTTTCTGCCTTTTTCAGCGCGCAGCAGCAGACGCTGGATGTGCTGATTGAACTTGGCGTACCGGGGGGCCGCTGTGGTTGTCGCACCACAGAGCAGGCGCTGGCGTTAGCTAATACCGTGGCTGGCCTGCCGGGTCTGCGTCTGCGCGGACTGGAGCTTTATGAAGGCGTGCTGCACGGCGACAATCCGCAGCCGCAAGTGGAAGCATTATTGCGCGAGGCGGCGGCATTGGCCTGCCAGCTGGAACGCCATGTTGACGGCGAATTCCTGCTGACCGGCGCGGGCTCGGTCTGGTATGACGTGGTGTGCGACGTCTGGCTGGCGGCGAACAAACCGGCAAACTGCCGCATCGCCATTCGCCCTGGCTGCTACATCACCCACGACGAGGGGATCTATAAGCAGGCACAGGATGCGCTGATGGCGCGCGATCGCGTCGCCTGCGACCTGGGCGGCGATCTCACTTCTGCGATGGAGCTGGCTGCGATGGTGCAATCGGTGCCGGAAGCGGGGCGGGCCATCGTCAATTTCGGTAAGCGCGACAGCGCCTTTGACGCCGGTCTGCCGCAGCCGATCGCCCATTACCGGCAGGGAAAAGCACTGGCAAATCCGGCAGCGACAATCGAAACCACCGGCATAATGGATCAGCACGCCATGCTGAAACTACAGCCCGGTGCTGACGTGCAGGTGGGGGATATTCTGCTGTTTGGCACGTCACACCCCTGCCTGACGTTCGATAAATGGAAAACTCTGTTGCTGGTGGATGATGAGTACAATGTGCTGGAGGAACTGGAAACCGCGTTCTGACCGTGAACTCTCTCTCCCGCCGGGGAGAGAGAGTATGCCTTAGCTACTGGCCTGCGCCGTTTCCCTGGCTTTCTCTTCCGCCTGTTGCTGGCGTTCGGTTTCCAGCATCTTTTTCTCGTACACCTTAAAGAATGGGTAGTAGATAGCGAGCGAGATAAAGAAGCAGACAAACACCAGTCCGCAGGCGATCAGGTTCCAGTTGGTGGTGATCAGCGCCCCGAGCGGGGCCGGGACGGTAAAGGGCGGTTTGACCATCATGCGCGGGATCAGCCCGCTGATAGTACAGAGGTAGACCACCAGCGTGTTCGCTATCGGCGCCAGGATAAAGGGGATCGCCAGCAGCGGGTTCATCACAATGGGCGCGCCAAAAATCATCGGCTCATTGATATTAAACAGGCCGGGAATAAAGGAAATTTTTCCCAGCTGTTTCAGGTAAATCACCCGCGAGCGGATAAATAACACCACCAGCGCCAGCGTCGAACCGGTGCCGCCCATTTGTGCATACCACTGGAAGAACTGCTCGGTGAAAATATTCGGCAGGTCATAAGCACTGACGCCGGACTGGAACAGCTCCATATTCTGCACAATAGCCTGATCCCATAGCGGGCGGATCAGCGGCCCCATCACCGCATGTCCATGAATACCTAGCACCCAGAACAGGTCGATCATAAACTGTGTGACAATGCCGCCGAACAGATTCGTGCCGGTCATAAAGCCTTTCAGCGGCATAATGAGGTAGCTGATGATGGCGTTAATATCGATATTAAAAAAGTGGCGTGGGATCCAGAAAACCAGCACCACGGCAAGCGTCGGGAACAGTGCAGAGAACGAGCTTGCCACTACCGGCGGCACCCCGGCCGGCATTTTGATTTCGATATTGCGCACTTTAATAAAACGGTAAATCTCAATGGCGATCAGCGAAGAGATAATTGCTCCGAACAATCCCTGAGAGCTGAGCGAACTTAACGGAATATAACGCCCGGTCACGGCGTCACCGGCAACGGTGATCCCCTCTTTAATATTGACCGGCACGATCATCAGGATGGTCGCCAGCATCGCCAGCAGGCCGCTGGTAATATCGTTGAGCTTATAGCTTTTCCCCAGGAAAGAGCCGATGGTAAAGGCGGCGTACAGTGACATCAGCCCGACGGTAAAGCGAAACGGAACATCCAGCATATCGCGCCAGGGGGCGACGAAATCCATATAGCTCTTGATGGGGATATTCAGCAAAATAACGAAGAATGAACCAACAATGGTCAGCGGTAAAATAGAGATAAGCCCGTTGCGGATCGCCTGCATGTGCCGCTGATTACCAATGGCGTTCGCCAGCGGTAATAACTTTTCTGCCAGAGTATCAAAAGCCGACATGGTCACTCTCCTCAAAGCCATTATTTTCACTCACCGTGCGGAACCAGCGGCCTGACTTTTTAAGCGAGCGTTGACCGCTGGCTAAATCCAGACGATAAAACCCGTAGCGGTTTTTATAGGCATTCTGCCAGGACCAGCAGTCGATAAACGTCCACATGTGATAGCCGAGACACTGACTGCCATCCGCAATCGCTTTATGCACCCAGGTAAGATGTTCCTCAAGAAAGGCAATGCGATAATCGTCCTGCACTTCGCCATCCACCATAAACTGCTCTTCGTCCATGATGCCGATTCCATTTTCCGAGACGAACCATGGAATATTGCCGTAGCGATCTTTTATCAGCATCGCGATGTCATACAGCGCGGGCGGATAAATCTCGATGCCGCGCGAGGTATTCATCCGGCGGCCTGGCATGATGTACTCTTCAAAGAAACGCTCAGGGATAAAATCCTGCGCTTCGGCAAGGGGCGTTTCGCGGGCTTTTACCCGCCGCGGGCGATAATAATTAATCCCCAGCAGGTCGATGCGCGTCGCTGCGATTAATTCGCTATCACCCGGTAAAGCCACGGGGAGCTGATCGTGTTCATTTAGGATGGCGACTAATTCCGCCGGATAGTGCCCCAGTAATATCGGCTCGTTAATACTGCGGGTATAAAACAGATCCGCCATCGCCGCTGCCTGCCGATCCTCCGGGCTGTCACTGCGGGGATAGACCGGAATGACATCCATAATAATGCCGATTTTTCCCGGCAGATCCCGTTTACGCCACGCCGCCACCGCTTTGCAGTGGGCAATAGCGATATGGTGCAGCACCTGGGCGGCACGGCGAAAATCGCTGACGTAAGGATAATGGCGCGGATGAAGATAACCCGCTTCCGCAGGAATAAGGGGCTCATTAAAGGTGAACCAGTAGCGCACCCGATCGCCAAACAGCTGATAACAGATGTCGGCGTAACGGGCAAAGGCCTCCACCACGTCGCGATTTTCAAAACCGCCTTTTTCCTGCAATGCCATCGGCATATCGAAGTGATACAGATTAATAAAGGGCTCAATACCCTGAGCAATCAGTTCATTAATAACCTTGTTATAGAACTCAACCGCAAGGGGATTAATGTCACCATCCCCGTCAGGTATTAATCGTGACCAGGAAATGGACGTGCGAAAGGAGTTGAGGCCAATATCTTTCGCGCGCTGAATATCATCCCGCCAGTGCTGATAAAACCCGTAAGTGTGGTCGGCGGTGACGCCGTGATAAAAACGCTCGTTATAATGATGCGAGGCATAATCCCAGATATTGTCGCCTTTGCCGTCGCCAGGTATGCGCCCTTCAGACTGAGTAGCGCTGGTCGCTGTGCCCCACCAGAATTTATCAGGAAAGCGGTATTTCATGGGCAATCCTCATTTTACTAATGACAGGGCGTGATCGAGGACTTTATCCCCCTGCATCGATCCATATTGCATCATATCGATAGCGTCCACCGGCACGCCATGCGGTGCGGCGGAGGCACGTAAACTCTGCAACTGGAACTTCACCTGCGGCCCCAGCAAAATAACGTCGGCTTCCGTGACGATCTGTTCAAAATCCGAAACGGGGACCGCAGTGATTTCCACCGCCACGTCACGACTGCTGGCGGACTGCTTCATTTTTTCCACTAACATGCTGGTAGACATACCGGCAGCACAGCATAAGAAGATCTTTTTCATTGCCTTTCCCTCAGTGAATAAACGCCAGAATGCGCGACGCGCAGTGGCAGGTATTCTGGGTAGTGACTAAAAAAGCCACAAGTGAGGAGGGACACAAATCAGGAGTTATAGTCTGATACTTTTTGGGGGATTGGGGTGGGTTTGGGGGGATAGATGTTTAAAAACAGGGTGGTAGGGGTGTTACTTATGGTAGCGGTGAAACTGTATTGCCTGAAAACAAAAAGGAGTCAAATGATTTACATCTAACTCCTTGTTTAACCTGGTGGCCTCTGCTGGACTTGAACCAGCGACCAAGCGATTATGAGTCCGAACCGTATTTCATTAAAAACAACCATTTACAGTAAATTCAAGCGCATAGGATTTCGTATATTGTCGAAAAGTATTGCATAGTGCTGCGCTGTGCTGCCATTTTGCTGCCACCAATTAGGTTTAAGGGGTTAAGTTGAACCGCTTCTGTTAGATGGTCGGGGGCAAAGTGAGCATACCGCATTGTAACTTTAATATCCGTATGTCCGAGGATGCGTTGTAAGACCAGAATATTGCCGCCGCCCATCATGAAATGGCTGGCAAAAGTATGCCGAAGAACATGCGAAAGCTGGCCGTCTGGCAGCTCTATCCCCGCTCGCTTTATTGCGCTCCTGAATGCTGAATAACATCTGGTAAAGAGTGGTTTCGAGGTTCGGCCTTTGGGTAGCAGTTCGTAAAGCTCATCACTGATTGGAACCGCGCGGTTCTTCTTACCTTTCGTTTTGATAAAAGTGATCTTGCCTGGGCTTATCTGTTTGCCAGTTAAGCTTTCCGCCTCTCCCCATCTTGCGCCGGTCGCAAGGCAGATTTTAACAATCGTGGCTAAATCCTCTGCTTTGCTTTTGTTGCACTCTTCAAGCAAGCGTGTCGCTTCCTCAACTGTAAGCCAGGCCAGCTCAACTTCTGCGATCTTAAACTCTCTGACGTTTTCGAGAGGGTTTGGCGCTGTCCAATCATCAAGTCTTTTCAGTTCATTGAACATAGCCCGAAAGTAAGCCAGTTCGAGGTTCACCGTGCGAGGAGTTACGGACTTAACGCGATCCGGGCGGGTTATTTTTCCGCTTAAACGCTGCTCTCTATAAGTTGAGAATAATTTTGCGTTGAATTCAGCTGCGAGGGGATCACCCATAGCGAGACAGGCGAACTCCATTGCGCCTTTACGCTTCTCGCCATCAGCAAGTGTTACACCATGTGCGTTATACCAGGCTGTAACCAAATCCCGAACGCGGCGTTTGTCTGTCTTCACACCAAGCCACGGCTTATGCTGTGCTTGTTCCTTTACATGGCGCTCGAATGCCATGGCCTCGCCCTTAGTGGCAAACTGGCGCCGGATGCGTTTACCATCGCGCCCGTTTGGGAAAACTTGCGCCTGCCACTTTCCATTACTTAATTTAGTAACTGCCATCACGAATTATCTCTAGAAAGGTATATCTTCCGTCAAGTCATATACCTGAGAGGAATCTGTGGGGACGTGAGTGTGTTTGTTTTTATTAACAAAAACATAAACCCTTTTCCCGTCAACTGTTGCTTCACCTTTGAACTTGCCTAGATTATTATTATTCTGATCTCTATATTCTAATTCTAATAATTGTTCAACGCCGTATCTTTGTAGTTGTCTATAGAATCGCCAGTCGTATTCACTTCCATTTGCGCTGTTAGAGGAATTATTGGTAGTGTTATTTTCAGTTCTCATTGAACTGTCAATTTTTTTACTGATTTCTTGAATGGCTTCAAAAATCAGAGTGTCCTGTGTACTCAAAACAGTTTTTTCACCGACGCTAGCAGGTTGTATTTTTAACAGCTGCACAATCGAATTCACTTCGTCATTATCGGCTTGGAAGGTTGAAGTTAATGCTTTTGTAATAGAGTTTATATTGGCATAAGCATTATCGATACGTAGTGAGCTATCATATTCTACATGTCTAAAAGCCTGCACATCAAATGGGTTAATTGTCTTTTCATCCTTGATAAGCACGGTCTTTTTGTTAAATGCTTGTCTAAGTCCTAACTCATACATTGCGTTAGGATTGCGACCACTTAGATCACATATCGCAATATCATACTCCACGATTTTACGTAATATATCTAAAACGATAAAATTAGAGTTTGTGACGTCATCGGCCCTTACTGGTTCAAAACCTGCCTTAATACAGGCGGGTTTAATTATGTGATTATACACACGATCAAAGTGGCGTGTTTCATACCCAGGCATGTCAGCAATGGGCATTATTATGAAACATTTGGGTTGACTGATTTTCTCCTGCTCTGTTGGAAAATTATTGTCTGTTTCTTTATTTTCGGTTGTTTTTTTTGACATTGTAGTCCCTTAAATAATGAATTCAGTTTTCGTAATGATTTTACCTAACACTTTTACATCCGAAGCATTGCATTCAAACGATGCTTTTCCATTTTCGATCCTCACTCGTCCGCCGGGAAATCTATAAACTTCCCTTACACTTGAAATTCCATCGATTTCAATGAACCAGTAACCGTCAACTAGTTCTCCGTCGTACGAGTCTGCAAGATAGGATGTTTTGTCCACCGTTAGTAAAAACGGTGCATTTAGTCCTTCGGGTAGTAAGGCCTTATCTATAAAGACGTCACTTTTGGGATTGATAATCCCATTTGTGATATCGATGCGTTTTATAGAAACAGTCTGCTTTTCTTCGTTAATTGCATGCACCGCTCCCTGTCCTGTACTGAGCCACTCCAAAGATGCTCCCGTTTCGAGATGACAGACAATCACCCAATCAGCTGGGAATGTATCTCGTGAATATCTATTTGCCATGGTGCTCTGTGATACGCCCAGTTGCTTGCAAAGAGAAATCCTAGTGCTGAAGCCATACGCCTTCAAAATGCGCTCGATCACTTCTCTGCCACCCCTGTTATTAGCGATGACATCCCGAATCGAAGATAAATAATCTTGTTTCGTTAATTTTGATGTTGACATGATGTTTTTGTGATCCTAACATCTCGATTCAAGATGTTTCGTATAGTGTCTAAAAGTGCTGAATAGTGGGTTCAGCTCACAAACTTTGGGATTTTGCATCATGAATCGTAATTTTTCAATGCGTCCAAGTATCAACCTGATTGTATCTGAGCCTTTCATCACACTGGATGAATTCTGCCGCCGTACGGGTTACAAGCCCGGATATGTGCGCCAAATGATCCGTGAAAATCGCCTGCCAATACGCAAAAAGTCAGGTGTCAACAGCCTTATAGAAATCAACATGTTCGCATTGACGATGGAAGCAGCTCAAGGCTGTGAAATCTCAATGCAAGCCTGATAGTTCCATTTTGGGATAAAAAAGGATTTACGACATGTTTGATTATCGCGTTTCCATACATTCTCATTTTGATGAGGCCTGCCGCGTTTTCGCGCAGTGTCACAATATGGCGAAGCTGGCAGACCGCGCGGGCATGAATGTCCAGACGCTGCGCAACAAGCTGAACCCGGAGCAACCGCATCAGCTCACGCCGCCGGAAATCTGGACGCTTACCGATCTGACGGAGGACTCAACACTGGTTGATGGCTTTCTGGCTCAGATTCACTGCCTGCCATGCGTACCGATGAACGAAGTGGCAAAAGAGAAGTTGCCGCACTACTTCATGAGTGCCACCGCAGAGATCGGACGCGTTGCTGCCGGTGCCGTATCCGGTGATGTAAAAACAACAGCAGGCCGCCGCGATGTTATCAGCAGCATTAACTCTGTTACCCGCCTGATGGCACTGGCTGCCGTTTCCATGCAGGCGCGTTTACAGGCTAACCCGGCGATGGCAAGCGCGGTGGATACCGTGACGGGCCTCGGTGCCTCGTTCGGTCTGATCTGAGGTGGTTATGCTGACTAAAGAACCTTCATTAGCGTCTTTGCTCGTTAAGCAAAGTCCATCCATGCATTTCGGTCACGGCTGGATAGCAGGTAAAGACGGTAAGCGCTGGCACCCGTCACGCTCTCAGGACGAACTGCTGGCAGAGCTGACCACTACCAAACAGGGGAAACCATGGCTATTGAAGGCGCTACGGCGACTGTTCCATTAAGCCCCGGAAAACGCCTGGATGGGCTGAACCATATTGCAGAGTTGAGGGCTAAAGTGTTTGGTCTGAATATTGAGCCGGAACTTGAAAGGTTTATTAAGGATATGCGCGATCCTCGCGATGTAAATAATAAGCAGAATGAGCGGGCCCTGGCAGCCATTTTTTATATGGCAAAAATTCCGGCAGAACGTCACGGCGTCGATATTAGTGATCTGACTACTGACGAAAAGCGGGAACTGGTTAAAGCAATGAATCATTTTCGTGCAGTGGTGAGCTTATTTCCCAAACGGCTAACCATGCCGATTTAATCCATAACAGAAATTAATGGCGTAAACCCGCCGGGCTTCTTATTGCCCAAATTCAGGAGAAACAACTATGCGAAATATTGAAACCCGTACCACTAAAACAGGACCAGATGATGCTGGACTCAACCTGCTGCTGACTGAGGCACGCAAAGAAGAACGCCGGGGACGTGCAGATGTGATGGCTGCGCGTCTGGACTCTTTGGCTGCCCGTATCGTGTCACGTCAGCTTAACCACACGGAAGCAGCTGAACTGCTGCGTCAGGAAGCGGTGAAAATTCAGAACGAAGCGCAGGAGATCCACTGATGGCTGATTCAATGGACCTCGTACAGCAGCGCGTTGAAGAAGAACGCCAGCGCCACATCCACACCGCCCGCAATAAAGCGCCGGGCGTTTCCCGTGTTCTCTGCATTGATTGCGATGCGCCGATCCCGCCAGCTCGCCGCCGCGCCATTCCGGGCGTGCAGTGCTGCGTCACTTGTCAGGAAATCGCAGAGCTGAAAGGCAAACACTACAACGGGGGTGCTGTATGAGCACTATCCTGAAATGGGCGGGAAATAAAACCGCCATTATGCCGGAACTGATTAAGCACCTGCCTGCTGGCCCGCGACTGGTTGAACCTTTCGCGGGTTCTTGTGCTGTCATGATGGCAACAGACTATCCTCATTATCTTGTCGCAGATATTAACCCCGATCTGATTAATCTATATAGCGTCATCAAAAGCGGATCAGATTTATTTACCACAATTGCAAAAGAATTATTTTCAAAAAACAATACCGCAGAAAATTACTACGGTATTCGTAAAGAATTTAATCATGATCGTCAGTGGCCTGCTGAATGGCGTGCTGCGATGTTTCTTTATCTCAACAGGCATTGTTATCGTGGCCTGTGCCGCTATAACCAGAGCGGTCACTTCAACTCGCCCTACGGGAATTATAAATCGCCGTACTTCCCTGAAAATGAAATACAGACTTTTGCTGAGAAATCACAACGAGCAACGTTTATCTGCGCCAGCTATGACGAGACACTGGCGCTGCTGCAGAAGGGTGATGTTGTTTATTGTGATCCGCCGTATGACGGTACATTTAGCGGCTATCACACCGCCGGGTTTACAGATGACGACCAGTATCATCTGGCGTCTATTCTTGAGCACCGGTCATCAGAAGGCCATCCGGTTATCGTGTCCAACAGCGACACATCCCTGACCCGTTCGCTTTATCGTAACTTCACCCGCCATCGTATCACTGCAAAGCGCAGCATGGGTGTGGCTGCAGGTGATGGTAAGTCTGCAACTGAAATCATCGCCACAAAAGCAGCGTGCTGGTTTGGTGTTGATGTGGCGTCTGGTCCTGATGTCTCAGTAGAAACTGAGGTTTGGGCGTGGCAGTGAGTAAACTCACATCACATCATGCACCAACCACCGGCGGCTCGAATGAGACCGCCGTGGCCTTTCCATGGAATACCCCAAAAAAAGCGGTTAACCCGTATCTGGACCCGGCGGAAGTTGCGCCGGAGTCCGCGCTTTCAAACCTGATCACTCTTTACGCTGCGGATAACGAGTATGAACAGCTGCGCCGCGAAGCGCTGAGTGATGAGGTCTGGGAACGCTATTTCTTCAATGAGTCACGCGATCCTGTCCAGCGCGAACTGGAACAGGACCGGCTGATTAGCTGCGCCAAAATGGCCCGCGAGCAACAGCGCTTTAATCCCGATCTGGTTATTCTGGCTGACGTTAACGCCATGCCGTCCCACATCAGCAAGCCTTTGCTGGAGAGAATTAAATATTTCCATAGCCTGGGCCGTCCAAAAGCCTATTCCCGTTACCTGCGTGAAACCATCAGGCCGTGCCTTGAGCGGCTGGAGCGAGTGCGTCAAAGTCAGGTGTCTGCCTCTTTCCGGTTTATGGCGAGCCATGACGGGCTGGAGGGACTGCTGGTCCTGCCGGAAATGAATCAGGATCAGGTTAAGCGTCTGTCCACGCTGGTTGCGGCACACATGAGCATGTGCCTTGATGCCGTCTGCGGTGATCTGTTTGTCAGCGACGAGGTGAAGCCCGAAGAAATCCGTAAAGCATGGGAAAAGGTTGCTGCCGAAGCCATGCGGCTTGAGGTCATCCCGCCAGCGTTTGAGAAGCTACGCCGCAAAAAGCACCGCCGCAAGCCGGTGCCTTATGAACTGATCCCGGCGTCGCTGGCTCGTATGATGTGCGCGGGCTGGTGGTATCGAAAATTGTGGCAGATGCGCTGCGAGTGGTGGGAGGAACAGCTGCGTGCTGTCTGCATGGTCAACAAGAAAGCGTCCCCGTATGTCAGCTATGAAGCCGTGATCCACAAACGCGAGCAGCGCCGTAAGTCGTTGGAGTTCTTCCGCTCGCATGAGCTGGTCAATGAAGATGGCGATACGCTGGACATGGAAGATGTGGTGAATGCCAGCAACAGCAATCCGGCACACCGCCGTAATGAAATGATGGCCTGTGTTAAGGGGCTGGAGCTGATCGCGGAAATGCGCGGAGACTGCGCGGTGTTTTATACCATCACCTGCCCGTCACGCTTCCATGCAACCCTTAACAACGGCAGACCTAATCCGAAGTGGACCAGTGCCACTGTCCGGCAGAGCAGTGACTATCTGGTTGATACGTTCGCCGCTTTTCGCAAGGCAATGCACAAGGCCGGGCTGCGCTGGTATGGCGTCCGCGTTGCAGAACCTCACCATGACGGCACCGTGCACTGGCATCTGCTGTGCTTTATGCGCAAAAAAGACCGCCGATCCATCACCGCACTGCTACGCAAGTTTGCTATCCGTGAGGACCGCGAGGAACTGGGCAACAACACCGGACCGCGCTTCAAGTCTGAGCTTATCAATCCGCGCAAGGGCACGCCGACCAGCTACATAGCCAAATACATCAGCAAGAACATCGACGGGCGCGGGCTGGCTAAAGAAATCAGCAAAGAAGCAGGCAGATCACTGCGCGACAGCGCCGAGCATGTCAGCGCCTGGGCTTCCCTACATCGTGTCCAGCAGTTTCGTTTCTTTGGTATTCCGGGGCGTCAGGCTTACCGTGAGCTGCGCTTGTTGGCAGGCCAGGCGGCGAGAGTGCAGGGCGAGCGTAAAGCAGGTGCGCCGGTACTGGATAACCCTCGTCTGGATGCGGTACTGGCGGCTGCAGATGCGGGCTGCTTTGCCACCTACATCATGAAGCAGGGCGGTGTGCTGGTTCCCCGCAAACATCACCTTGTCCGCACAGCATATGAGCTTAACGACGAGCCGAGCGCCTACGGCGATCACGGTATCCGTATCTATGGCATCTGGTCCCCGATTGTAGAGGGCAAGATTTGTACGCACGCGGTGAAGTGGAAAATGGTCCGTAAAGCTGTTGACGTTCAGGAGGCGGCAGCCGACCAGGGCGCTTGCGCCCCTTGGACTCGTGGCAATAACTGTCCCCCTGTTGAAAATTTGAACCAGACAGGGGGAGATCTGCCAGATATTAAAACCATGAACGAGAAGGAACTGCAGGATTATCTACACAATATGGGCCAGAAGGAACGCAGGGAGCTGACAGCCAGGTTAAGACTGATAAAACCGAAGCGGAAAAAAGCATACAAACAGAGTATTTCGGAGCAGCAGCGCCTGCAGCTTGAGGCAGAACTGAGTTCCAGAGGATTTGATGCAAGCAATGCGGAAGTGGATCTGCTTTTGCGTGGCGGTAGTATCCCGTCTGGAGCAGGGCTACGCCTGTTTTATCCGGATCAGCATTTGCAGGAAGATGATAAATGGCGCCAGTGGTACTAAGGCGCCTCAGATTGAAGGGTTACAAGCCAGCCAGACTCTTACCGCGAATGCGGGCAACTTCATACTTCAGTTCAGCCGCCTTGGCCTCGCAGAGCCTCAAGGATTTTAGCCATTGTTCTGTTGTAGGTTTACCAAATATGTCTTCCATCACTACAACCAAGTAAAGGCAGCGGCCAGTGCCTAGCTCACCTGCCAACAGACACGCAGTATTGATTCCTGCCATAAGCTCAATACATGCTTTGCGCATTATCTTATGCCTCATTTGAGTTTCTTTTTTAAGGATCGCATTTTAGCCATCTGCTTGAAAGATAGAAAAAACATTTTACATTTAGAGACTGGCTGTATACTGTGTTTATATACAGTTGTTTTGTTAGGAGGGAAGATGCAGGACTATCTTTTGGAGCCGTTAAAGCTCCAGCGTATTGATTTCTTTATTAAGCTTGTAGCGGCTAGTGAATGTGACGACGAAGAGAAGCGGTTGGCTATCCAGTGGGTTTCTGAGTTAACGGACGAGTTGATGGCGAAGATTCGTGCTCATGAAAATGGCCGCTCGATGGATCTTCCCGGTTAGCAGTAGGAACCAGGAACGTTGCTGGCTTGAGAACTTGAATCTTATGCCAGCAACGTTGAACAACGAGTGTAGTGAGTTCTTAGCCTTGTATGGTGATTTGGATGTTTTCTTCATTGACTCCAAAATATAAGGCTAGCCCAGCTTTTGCCTCTTTAAGTGTTAACGGCTTAACAACATTTTCTTCTTCATCTTCATACTCATCACCCGCTTGTTCGACGTTCAAATTCGTTGGAGCGAATTTTGGAACAGCTTTGAATTCCAGTTTATTTGTCTCGATGCCAATATCTTTGAGGTTGCGATAAGAAACGGGGTTTCGGTTACCATCCCATTGCTCTGGGATGTCAATTTCAGCATAAGAACTGATATTTATGATCCAGCGGTGAGGATTTTCGGGAGCCCTGCTGATTCCCGAGATACGACCGACCATGAATGCATGGTGATGTTTTGCTTCTTGTGATCCCCAGTCTTTTTTCGAATTTTGTACACAAACTAAATATTCGTATTTAGCAGCATGGCTGGCGTCAAGTCTCCATGCTTGACTTCCTCCTGTGCTCAGAATCTCAGTGATGCCACGAGCAGTAAGTACAGTAATGCAGTTAGTATTAGCCATTTAATCATGTCCCGTTAATATTTTAGAGGGTATACTGTCGATTGAATTAGTATATTCACTAGAATATTGGTTAGTCAATGGCCTTTTTTCTAGTTTTTATATATTTTATGTATTGTACTGTGCGATTACTACGTTGAGTACTGTGATTTTTCTAGATCATCTAACTAAGGCCGCATTAAGACAGGCTAGCGTAACGCATCCCTTTAAGGTTCGCTCCGGGTAAAAGAGCCTATACGGGCTCAATTGACAAACTTAAGGATCGGCAAAGCAAGAAGTGCATGTCTATGCTGCATGATATCGCATGATCGTTCGAGGGGCGTTTTCGCTGAAGCCCGCCAGAACTGGCGGGATTTTGCTTATGTCATGCAGGTGCATGAAAACCTCTGCATAAAGCCGGCAGGCGTGGCGGGGATACGAGCGCGCGCTGAGGGGTTAAAATTAAGATAAATCTGGAATTCCTAAAAAATTGATGTTAATTTCGGCGTTGCGCGTGTAGGCAGATTTGTTGATTGTGAATCGCAATCAGTGACCGCAATGTTAGGGGGTTTCGCCCGATAACAGCTATGAGTCGCCGCCAGATTGATTATGCGGTGCGAAGGAGTGCCTGCATGCGCCTCTCGAATTCCATTATTTTGCGAAATCTATAATGAAAAATATTCCTAGTTTAGATAATTTGAAAGCAGCTACAACTCGGCGTGATTTAGCAAAGCTTCTGAATGTGAAACTGGTTTTTTTGACGAATGTTCTTTATAGACTCGGAGTTGATAATCAATATTCAAATTTTCCAATTCCCAAGAGAAGTGGTGGAGTTAGAATTATCTCTGCACCCTCTAGTAAATTAAAAGATTTGCAAAGCAAAATTGCATCATTACTAATTAATTGCAGGCAAGAAATATTCGCTATCAATGGCGTTGAGAATAAGCTATCTCATGGTTTTGAAAGGGATCGAACTATAATAACCAATGCATTAAAGCATAGAGGAAAAAATGTCGTATTAAATTTAGACTTAAAAGATTTCTTTAAGTCTTTCAATTTTGGTAGAGTTAGAGGTTTCTTTTTGTCTAATAAAGACTTTAAGTTACATCCTGATATAGCGACTACGATTGCAAAGGCTGCATGTTATCAAGGTTCTTTGCCTCAAGGTAGTCCTTGTTCTCCAGTAATAACCAACCTTATATGCAATATTTTAGATGTGCGATTGGCAATGCTTGCTAAAAAATTTGGTTGCGCTTATAGCAGATATGCAGATGATATTACATTTTCAACAAACAAAAAGGATTTTCCCGAAGAGCTTGTTTTGAATGTTACCGATGGAGTTATATTGGGAAGTAGGCTTCGAAATGAAATTGAAAGAGCAGGATTTGAAATCAATGATTCTAAAACTAGGTTGTCTTTCAAGCCTGCCAGGCATGAAGTCACTGGACTTACAGTTAATCGAATTGTGAATGTTGACAGGCGTTACTCAAAAAAAGTACGAGCATATGCACACCGTCTTTATCAGACAGGTTCTTATACCATCAAGAACGCCGATGGAGAGGTTGATGGTACTCTACAGCAATTAGAAGGAATGTTTGGTTTCATAGATCAAATTGATAAATTCAATAATATAATCAATAAGAAGAATAGAAATAAAGAGAAATACATTTTAGCGAAGCAATCCATCTTGGAGCATCGCTCGAGATTAAATACGAGAGAAAAAGCATACGCTAAGTTCATCTATTATAAAAATTTTCATGGTGGTATTATACCGACAATAATGACTGAGGGGAAAACTGATAGAGTTTACATAAAAACAGCATTATTATCGTTATCTGGCCGCTACCCAGAGTTTATAACTCGTGATGATAAAACAAAAAAAGAAAAAATTAATTTAAGGATAATTAATCCGCAATTTAAAGAGAAGTATTTTCTCGATATAGAAGATGGAGCTGCATCGTTCGAAAAATTCGTAAGAAGATATGATTCGGAGTTTAAATCTTTTTATGGGACAAAAGCTAACAATCCTGTAGTGATGATTTTAGACAATGATACGGGGCCTAATGAACTTTTAAATTACATCTCTAGAGAGTGTCCTGCATGTCCAAATACAGTGGAAGATATTAGGAAAATGCCTTTTGTACATGTAATGCATAATCTATATCTTATTCTTACGCCGCTTGATGCTGCGGGAGGGATGACTGCAATGGAGGACCTGTTTGATGCAAAAACATTGGGGAAAGATTTAGTTGGACGAAAATTTAACCGAGGTAAAAAATTTAATCCAAAAACAGAGTTTGGTAAGGACGAATTTTCAATAAAGGTTGTTAGGGATATGGCAAAGGATATAGATTTTAATGGGTTTAACTCAATATTTAAAGCATTGAAAGATATAGTCAAACATTACCGAGGTTCGATAAAAGCACCTTGATTTTTAGGTGCTTTTATCGAGATCAATTAATCATACCCAAGCTCATATGGAGCGAAGTTAATCACTTCTTCATCTAGCCAGTCATTTAACTCTTTGATACGTTTTTGTAAGGGTATAAGTTCATTACGCACAAACACCTTACTGGCCTTCTCCACATCCCCAAACCCCCCAACATTGCTCGGCATAATCCCCATCATCTGCGGCGGTACGCGGTGTGCTGCCATCATGTCATCCCGGCTCACGTTCTTGATATTGAGAAACTCATCCTTCGCCGCCACCTCTGACAGCGGGATGATCTGAATCCCATCTTTTTTGCCGTTGGGCGAGTACATGAACAGGTTGCGGAAGTTGCCCGGTCCCTTGGCGCTTTTCATAGCCTGGCGGATATTGTCCACATCCTGCTGATTCTGTGCCGCGTCGGTCATGTACATGATGAAGCCCGCGTGGCTGCCGTTGATGTAATACTTCCGGCGGAACAGCGTGGCGGATTCGTTAAGTAGCGCTGACGGAATGGCTGAGAGATAGCCGGGTACCGTCAAAACCGTTACCGGGGCACTACGCGATTGGATTGAACAAAACCCGCAGCTGGCAGGCACGTTACTGAAAGTGGCAGCTGCAGCTGCAGCGATCACCGTTGCACTAGGCATATTAGCCGTCGCGGTAGCTGCCGTCCTGGGACCGCTGGCGGTGATCCGCTTTGGCTTCTCCATGCTGGGTGTAAAAGCGTTCCCATCGCTGGCTGCTGCCGCCTCCCGAACCGGCAGCGTGCTGTCATGGCTGGCTGGCGCACCGCTTACTTTACTGCGCGGTGGAATAACAGCTGTCGGTGGTGTACTGCGTTTTCTCGTATCCGGCCCGCTGGCATTACTTCGGGTTGCGCTGAATGCCATTTCCGGCCTGCTGGGGGCATTGCTCAGTCCGATAGGGCTGGTTGTGGCTGCGTTCGCAGGGGTAGCAGTGGTTATCTGGAAATACTGGCAGCCCATCAGTGCATTTTTGGGTGGCGTGGTTGAGGGATTCAAAGCCGCTGCAGCACCAATCAGTGCCGCATTTGAGCCTCTGCGTCCCGTTTTTCAATGGATTGGCGATAAGGTGCAGGCATTGTGGGGATGGTTTTCTGATTTACTTGCGCCGGTTAAATCCACATCTCAGGAACTTAGCAGCGCAGCTGCAATGGGGCGCAGGTTTGGAGAGGCGCTGGCAGAAGGTCTGAATATGGTGATGCACCCGCTGGAGTCGCTTAAGTCAGGTGTGTCATGGTTGTTGGAAAAACTCGGCATTGTCAGTAAAGAAGCTGCAAAAGCGAAATTACCTGAGCAGGTCACAAGGCAGCGGCCTGCCACGGTCAACAGTGACGGCAGAGTGGTGCTGCCGCCAGGCGGATTCCCGCCAATGGGGTTTGCTGGCATGTACGACAGCGGCGGCACGATACCACGAGGGCAGTTTGGCATTGCCGGTGAGAACGGCCCGGAAATTGTGAACGGTCCGGCATATGTGACCAGCAGGCGGCGCACTGCAGCGCTGGCTTCGGTGGTTGCCGGTGCTATGGGCGTGGCAGCTGCGCCTGCGGAGGCCGCGCCCCTGCATCCGTACAGCCTCCCGGCTGTGATATACACACAAAGCCAGCCTGCAAAATCCGCCAGCGTGCCGACAGTGATCCGTTACGAGATTAACGCGCCCATTCATATTACCGCCCAGCCCGGACAGAGCGCGCAGGATATTGCCCGCGAAGTGGCGCGGCAGCTTGATGAGCGCGAGCGCAGGGCCAGGGCTAAAGCACGCAGTAATTACAGTGATCAGGGGGGATATGATACATGATGATGGTGCTGGGATTATACGTTTTCATGCTGCGTACCGTGCCTTATCAGGAGCTGCAGTATCAGCGCAGCTGGCGGCACGCAACGAACAGCCGGGTGAACCGCCGCCCGTCAACGCAGTTTCTTGGTCCTGACAATGACTCCCTGACGCTTTCTGGCGTGCTGCTGCCGGAGGTGACGGGCGGCAGGATGTCTCTGCTGGCGCTGGAGCAGATGGCGGAGCTGGGCAAGGCATGGCCTTTGATTGAGGGCAGCGGGACCATTTACGGCATGTTCGTGCTCGAGAGTCTGAGCCAGACAAAAACGGAATTTTTTGAAAGCGGAATGCCGCGGCGCATAGAGTTTACGCTCACCCTGAAACGGGTTGATGAGTCGCTGTCTGATATGTTCGGCAGCCTGAGCGATCAGCTGAGCAACCTGCAGGATTCCGCAACGACTGCGATGGGTAATATCAAAAATACAGTGGGGGGATTATTGCAGTGAATTTTAATTCTGATCTCCTGAACCCGCACAGCAAAAGCCCGGCTTTCAGTATCGTCATTGAAGGTAAGGACGTGACCACGGTAATGGATGCACGCCTGATGAGTCTGACGCTTACCGATAACCGGGGTTTTGAGGCTGACCAGCTCGATCTGGAACTGGACGACGCTGACGGGCAGATTGTCCTGCCGCGACGTGGTGCGGTTATTCAGCTGGCGCTGGGGTGGAAGGGCCGGCCACTTTTCCCCAAAGGAGCATTTACCGTTGATGAGATTGAGCACAGCGGTGCGCCGGATCGTCTGACCATTCGCGCGCGTAGTGCCGATTTCCGCGAAACCCTGAATACCCGGCGTGAAAAGTCATGGCACCAGACCACCGTGGGGGAGGTGATAAAGGAAATCGCGACCCGGCATAACCTGAAAATTGCCCTGGGCAAAGACCTGATCGATAAGCCGCTGGATCACCTAGACCAGACCAACGAAAGCGACGCCAGTTTTTTGATGAAGCTGGCCCGGCAGTATGGAGCCATCGCGTCAGTGAAGGACGGCAATCTGTTATTTATCCGCCAGGGGCAGGGCAGAACGTCGAGCGGCAGGCCCCTACCGGTGATTACAATTGAGCGTAAGGCCGGTGACGGGCACCGTTTTACTCTTGCCGATCGTGGTGCTTATACCGGAGTGATCGCCAGCTGGCTGCATACCCGTGAACCGAAGAAGAAAGAAACCACACAGGTGAAGCGCCGCCGTAAGAAAACCGCTGCACCCAAAGAGCCGGAGGCAAAGCAGGGGGATTATCTGGTGGGAACGGATGAAAACGTGCTGGTCCTGAACCGGACCTATGCCAACCGCAGCAATGCGGAGCGTGCAGCCAAGATGCAATGGGAACGTCTGCAGCGTGGTGTTGCGTCCTTCACCCTGCAGCTCGCAGAAGGCCGGGCCGATCTCTATACGGAAATGCCGGTAAAGGTCAGCGGCTTTAAACAACCGATAGATGATGCTGAATGGACCATTACCACCCTGACACATGCAGTCAGCCCGGAGAATGGTTTTACTACCAGTCTGGAGCTTGAAGTAAAAATTGATGATTTAGAAATGGAATGAATAAGTTCACAAAATGGAAGTGTGGTGTATCATTACGTGATTAAGGGGAATTGCCTGGGGAAAAGCGGATATGATGAATTGTCCGAAATGTGGACATGCTGCGCATACTCGTAGCAGCTTTCGTGTGTCAGACAACACAAAGGAGCGCTACTGCCAGTGCCAGAATATTAATTGCGGTACCACCTTCGTTACTCATGAAACCGTAGTGCGCTTTATTGTCACTCCTGGACTTATCGATCATGCCACTCCGCACCCATTAAATGGTGGTCAGGGACACATGAATTTTTAACAAACAACCCGCTTCGGCGGGTTTTTTTATTGCGGAGGGTTAAAACCTGCAGCCACTTTGCTGCCAATGCGAAGTTAGAAAATAAAAAAGCCACCGTGAAAGGTGGCTTAATTATATGATTTTAAAGCTAAATTCTGGTGGCCCCTGCTGGACTTGAACCAGCGACCAAGCGATTATGAGTCGCCTGCTCTAACCACTGAGCTAAGGGGCCGTGGCGGGGGATTATAATGTAACTTCCCGCTTCAATCCAGCCATAAGCGTGTACCTGCCGTTTTTATAAACAACCTATAATCAATCCTTTATACTTCATAGATGATCCCATAACTGGAGCTTTAGATGATCAACGATATTCTCGCGCCTGGCCTGCGGGTGGTGTTCTGCGGGATTAATCCCGGTAAATCGTCGGCGCACACGGGTTTTCATTTTGCGCATCCGGGCAATCGCTTCTGGAAAGTGATCCACCAGGCGGGCTTTACCGATGAGCTGCTGAAGCCGGAGGAGGAGATGCGTCTGCTGGATACCCGCTGCGGTATCACCATGCTGGTGGAGCGGCCCACGGTGCAGGCCAGCGAGGTTGACCTGCACGAGCTGCGTACCGGTGGCCGTGAGCTGATTAAGAAGATAGAGGACTATCAGCCCGATGCGCTGGCGATCCTCGGCAAGAAGGCCTATGAGCAGGCATTCAGCCAGCGTGGGGTGAGCTGGGGCAAGCAACAGATCACCATTGGTGCAACCCAGGTGTGGGTGCTGCCGAATCCGAGCGGCCTGAACCGGGCGACGCTGGATAAGCTGGTAGAAGCGTACCGGGAATTAGATGAAGCGCTGATCGTGCGCGGTTTATAGCGCCCATAAAAAAACCCTCCGAAGAGGGCTTTTTACGGGTGGCTTGTGGGCGATTAATCGTCCAGGAAGCTGCGCAGTACTTCAGAACGGCTCGGATGGCGCAGTTTACGCAGCGCCTTCGCTTCGATCTGACGGATACGCTCGCGGGTTACGTCGAACTGTTTACCCACTTCTTCCAGCGTGTGGTCGGTGTTCATATCGATACCGAAACGCATACGCAGAACTTTCGCTTCACGGGCGGTCAGACCAGCAAGTACGTCATGGGTGGCGGCACGCAGGCTCTCGGTGGTGGCAGAATCCAGCGGCAGCTCGAGGGTGGTATCCTCGATGAAATCACCCAGATGCGAATCTTCATCGTCGCCGATTGGCGTTTCCATGGAGATCGGCTCTTTGGCGATTTTCAGCACTTTACGGATTTTGTCTTCCGGCATCAGCATGCGCTCGGCCAGCTCTTCCGGCGTCGGTTCACGACCCATTTCCTGCAGCATCTGGCGGGAGATACGGTTGAGCTTGTTGATAGTCTCAATCATATGCACCGGAATACGGATGGTGCGCGCCTGATCCGCGATGGAGCGGGTGATCGCCTGACGGATCCACCAGGTTGCGTAGGTGGAGAACTTATAACCACGACGGTATTCAAACTTATCAACCGCTTTCATCAGGCCGATGTTGCCTTCCTGAATCAGATCGAGGAACTGCAGACCGCGGTTGGTGTATTTCTTGGCGATAGAAATAACCAGACGTAAGTTCGCTTCCACCATCTCTTTCTTCGCACGACGCGCTTTCGCTTCGCCAATGGACATACGACGGTTGATGTCTTTTACCTGCTCAATGGTCAGGCCGGTCTCTTCTTCAATTTGCTGCAGCTTCTGCAGGCCACGATGCACGTCGTCTGCCACTTCATGCAGTTTTTCAGACCACGGTTTGTTCATCGCGATAGCCGCGTTGAACCAGGTTTCGCTGGTTTCGTTGCCGGTGAACAGCGTGATAAAGTTTTTCTTCGGCATTTTGCACTGTTCAACGCACAGCTTCATGATCAGGCGTTCCTGGGTACGCACGCGATCCATCATGACGCGCATGCTGTTAACCAGGTAGTCGAACTGTTTTGGCACCAGGCGGAACTGCTTGAACACTTCCGACAGCTTCAGGATCTCTTCCTGGGCGCTGGCGTGGCTGCGGCCTTTCGCTTTGATGGTGTCACGGGCAACCATATACTGCGTGCGCAGTTCGGCAAACTTCTCGCGAGCCAGTTCAGGGTCGATGCTGTTGTCGTCGTCGCTGTCGTCGTCTTCTTCGTCTTCGTCTTCTTCGTCGGTCGCCAGCTCTTCGGTGGACAGTTCAGAACCGACATGCGTCGCGGTCGGCGCCAGATCTTCTTCTGCGTTCGGATCGACAAAGCCGGTGATGAGGTCAGACAGGCGCGCTTCTTCCGCTTCCACACGATCGTACTGCTCAAGCAGATAGGTGATCGCTTCCGGATATTCGGCAACGGAGCACTGAACCTGGTTGATCCCGTCTTCGATACGTTTGGCGATGTCGATTTCGCCTTCGCGGGTCAACAGCTCAACGGTACCCATTTCACGCATGTACATGCGCACCGGGTCGGTGGTACGTCCGATTTCAGACTCAACGCTGGACAGCACCTGTGCGGCAGCCTCTTCCGCATCTTCATCGGTGTTGTTTGAGTTTTCAGCAAGCAGCAGATCATCGGCGTCCGGTGCTTCTTCCATCACCTGGATGCCCATGTCGTTGATCATTTGGATGATGTCTTCGATCTGATCGGAGTCGACGATATCTTCCGGCAGATGGTCATTGACCTCGGCATAGGTCAGATAGCCTTGCTCCTTACCACGTTGGACAAGAAGTTTCAGCTGTGACTGCGGGTTTTGCTCCATAAGACGGTATCCACACTTAATTCATGAGGGTTGGTGTTGGTCGGCGAAACAAAGCCGCCAACATAAGCTAATGAGGGCTTACTTATATTTTTGCCGCTGCCCTTCAGTGCGGCTGCCGGGATCTTCCCGAACGATATTCGGCACTTAAGCCGTTAAATTCATTTGCGGGCGCGCGCTTCTGTAATGACGCGCACCTCTTCGCGCTCCGCTGGCGTCAACCCGTGGGTGCGCGAGCGAGCGATTAATTCTGAGAGCCGAAGCTCAAGTACCGAGTCGAACATGTGGTTCAGCGAGTCGGTGAACGTTTTTTCCGCAATGTCCTTATCAGCTATATCGTCCCACATGGACAGCTTTTCAAGGGTTGCGGCTTCATTTGTGCCACGATACTGCTCTAACAGCTGGCCGGTGGTCAGGCCCGGCTGTGACAAACAAGTGTTGACCAGTTCAGCGAATAAGCCAAGTCCGGGCAGCTTTTCCTGATTCAGACCTTCCAGCGGCGGCACAAGCGGTGCAAGCTCCGGGTTCTGAACCAGCAGTCCTATCAGTATACGCATGGTTGTGCGTTTTAGCTGAGGCACGGGCCGGACGGTGCCATTTTCGGACTGTTTGGGCATTAAACGTTCAAGCTGGTTATCGTCAAGAATGCCCAGTTTGTTACCTAATTCTTGCCGTAAATAGATACGAAGTGTTTCACCCGGTACCTGAGTAATCAGCGGCAGCGCCAGCGTGCTGAGCTGCGCACGTCCGTCCGGGGTACTCAAATCGACCTGCGGCATCAGACTGTTAAACAAAAACGTGGAGAGCGGCTGAGCCTGCTCCATCCGCGCTTCGAACGCGTCTTTACCTTCTTTACGCACCAGCGTATCGGGATCTTCGCCATCCGGCAGAAACATAAAGCGTAACTGTCGGCCGTCGGTCATAAACGGCAGGGCGGTCTCCAGCGCGCGCCAGGCGGCGTCTCTGCCTGCCCGATCGCCGTCGTAACAGCAAATCACGCTGTTGGTGACGCGAAACAGCAGCTGAATATGTTCAGCGGTGGTGGACGTACCCAGCGAGGCGACCGCATAGTTAATGCCGTACTGCGCCAGGGCGACCACATCCATATAGCCTTCGACCACCAACAGGCGGGGCGGTTCCGCATTGTCCTGCTGGGCTTCATACAGGCCGTAAAGCTGGCGGCCTTTATGGAAAATATCGGTTTCCGGGGAGTTCAGATATTTTGGCGTATCATCGCCAAGTACCCGTCCACCAAAACCGATGACCCGTCCGCGCTTATCGCGGATAGGGAACATCACGCGGTCGCGAAAACGGTCGTAGCTGCGTCCCTTATCGTTGGTGACCAGCATGCCGGCATCGGTCAGCGACTGACGATTATCCTGGTTGCCGCCAAAACGCTTTAATACGTTGTCCCAGCCGGGAGGGGCAAAACCAATGGCAAATCGCGTGATGACATCGTTGCTTAAGCCGCGGGTAGCCAGATACTGGCGGGCACGCTCGGCGACCGGCTGCGACAAGGATTGTTGATAAAACGTGTTCAGGCCTTCCATTAACTGATAGAGACTTTGCCGCTGATGGCGTTCTATCTGGGTCAGCCCGCTGCCTGCTTCAAAAGGCACTTCGAGATTGTGCATGGCCGCCAGTTCTTCTACGCTTTCCACGAACTCGAGCTTGTCGTAGTTCATTAAAAAGTCGATAGCGTTACCGTGCGCACCACAGCCAAAGCAGTGATAAAACTGTTTCTCACCGTTCACGGTGAAAGAGGGGGTTTTTTCGTTATGGAACGGACAACACGCGTGATAGTTCTTGCCCTGCTTTTTTAGCTTTACCCGTGCATCGATCAGATCGATGATGTCGGTGCGTGCCAGCAGGTCATTGATAAATACTCGTGGGATTCGTCCAGCCATGTGCCCCATTACCCTCAGCGCATTGCGTTCAGGTATGTCAGATCATAAACGAAAATAAGCCGCGCATTCCTTTCGGAAGCACGGCCTTACAACTACAACTCAGTCTGTAAAATTGAGAGCGTAAGCCCTCAATACATTAGTACAGACGAGTACGGCGTGCGTTTTCGCGAGCCAGTTTCTTCGCGTGACGTTTCACAGCAGAAGCTTTGGCGCGTTTACGTTCGGTAGTCGGTTTTTCATAGAACTCACGACGACG